>JAABUK010000314.1_pt1 | contig 107290 bp, 93 predicted proteins | sample 5559141 | NCBI WGS metagenome assembly JAABUK01 (sample SAMN10711869, study PRJNA513367) | rock metagenome | isolation source: Antarctica rocks | place: Antarctica: Victoria Land, Pudding Butte nord | collected 2016-01-03 | reverse complement strand
TAATAACGCCGACTTTTAACGGCGGGATTCTTTCTTTCTTTTAGAAAGACGTCGTTAATATCCGATTTATATTTATTAAAAGAAGGAGTAGATCTTTTCCGAGTAAATAATTAATTTGTATTATTATCTTCCTCGAAGTTTCCTCTTAATTAACTTCTTTCTTTAACCTAGTGTTAAATCGGGGTAACGTCGCTATTCTTATTATTATAATTAATATCTATAAATATAGTATTAGTAGTATTTATAACTACGACTCGTTATCGCTTCGGGATAGACGTTTCCTAATTCTAAAAATAAAGACGATCGGGTACTCTAGCCTCAGCGTTTTAATTCTATCTAAACTCTTCACTTCGCTTTCACTTTCGATTTAGATAAGAAGGTCTAATAGAGGCCGGTGGATCGTATAAATACTTCGGCTAGAGTTAATAATCGTATTTATATTAAGACTAGAGGACGTACCTCTTTATTAAAAGTAATATTTATTAATAAAGGAAGTTAAAGGAGTTACTTTTAAACCTCCGGTTATTAATAAAAATATATACTCTTTTATAGACGCGCGCTCCTACGAATAAATATAAACGGCTCTTTTTTTCTAATACCGCGTAGGTATACTACTACGGTATTAAGGCTCTCCGTTTATATTTAAATATAACGTCGATAGAACCTAGGTTAATATTTATAGAGAGGAGTATCAAGGATTAAAGAATAATAGGCTTCGTATTAATATAAAATAAAATTTAATAAATTTAATAAATTTAATCGATAGTTTAATAAATATTTATATTTAGAATCTATAATTAAAAGTTTTAAAGGAAGTTAAATACGAAGCTCTTATTTATTAAGAAATATACTATTTATATAATAGAAGGAAACTATATTAAGAGTAACGTACTTACCTTATTTACTTAATAAATATAATAAATAGCGGTTTATTTACCCTATTTACTCTCCGATTATAGTAAATAATTTTACTACTAGTATCTATTCTACTCTTTTATTAAATAAACTTAATATTATATAATATTTATAATACTATTTATCGGTAAAGCGGTGAGCCCGTATTCTATTAAAAAAGACAAAAAAGGTATTTAGATTTATTTAATTTATATATTAACCCTAAAGATCGATTTAATACTAAAGTTACTAAATACGTATTTAGTACCTCGACTTATTTTGAATAATTTTGAATAAATTAGAATAAGTTAGTTTAAGTAGTACCGGTTTATAATTAAATATATATAGTTATAAGTAAATTATATAGTCTATAATACCGCGCCAGTTTAAGGAGTATTACGCGCGTATATAATTTTTATAAATTAACGTAATTTAAAATCTAAATTAAATTAGCGTGGTTATAGCGCTTTATATAACCTTAACGAGTTACCCGGCGCTAGTAGAAAATCACGGATTTAAAATCTTAAATCCGAAGTTACTATTTTTAGGTTTTTTATTTAAAATAATTTTTTTTTTTTTTTTTTTAAATTAATATTCTCTTTTTATTATTTTTCCGCCTAAAGTAATAAAAGGCGTATTTAATACCTCGATTTTCTTATACGGTCTCCCGCTTTACCGATATAAGTTCCCTTCCCGAAACTTTCGTCTCGGAAGTAAATTATCGGTTATAATAAATATCTAACTTTACTTCTTCTTTAACTTATTATTATAAACGGTAACTTCGTAAATTTATATTTAATTTAAAGTTAGTTATACGTCCTTATTAACGGTATATTAAGAAATAATACTTTAAGAAATATAAAATTAAAGTCCGCTCGGATAAATATATAAAATATATTCGCGTTAGGCGGGAATACGACCTAGTATTCTTTTTATTTATTAAATAAACTTATCTCCGAAGGTTATAAAAGGAGAAATTACGAGAAACTAAAATAGTGTTAACGAAGTAGACTCGTCTTTAGGTTAAAGTAGAGCTACTAAAAAAAAAAGAATAATAACTCGTTAAAAACGAGTTAAAAAATATTATTAAATTAAAAAAGGATAAAGTAGTCGATAGTATTAAACCTAGGCTTAATAATTTCTTATTTAATATATCCTTAGAGTAATTATAACTCGAGGACGAGTTCGATTAATCGGCCGTATCCTTCGTTTTAAATAGAACTTTCGTAGGAGACTTAAATAGTTCTTAAGGTTCGTATTTAACTTCTAAATATTTTCTACTTTATTATATTCTTTTTATTTAATAAGGTAGTTTTAATCTTTATTATCTAGAATCCTTTCTACCTCGAACTCCGTTTCTTCTTTAATTTAGAAATAAAAGGTATTTTATAAGGGTATATTAAAATCTACTAGCTCTAGTAAAGAGATATAGAATATTAAATATACTTCAACGTCGGCTAGAAGATTTAGTTTATAATTAACTAGTCCTTTAGTCTTCTTAATCGAAAATAGTCCGTTTTTAATATAGTTTAATTTCTTATTTAGTCTTTTACTCTTTATATTCTTTATTAAAAAGTATACTTTATCCCCCTCCTTTAATTAAGAATACTCTTTTCGATATTTATTTACTATTAACTTTATTCGAGTATTCGTATAATTAATTTAGGTTTATATATTCTTATATAATACCTTTATATTAATTATATAAATTAAGGCCTTCTATACGTTTAGTCCTTCTCTAGGTTCGAGGAATATATTAATATATTTATTATAATTCGCGAAGAATAGTATAAACTTTATTATATTAAACTAGTTATTATTAAACGCTAGTTAAGTTATAAGTAAAAGCCTTACTTAATTATTCTACTTTTTATTAACGTAATATCGTAAATATATCTCTATCGTTTAGTTCGTCTACTCTATTTATTTATCCGTCTATAGATAATATACGGTTAATATTAATAACTTAGTTTTAATAATATTAACTAGTATCTTCTAATAGTTAAATATAAACTATTTATCTCTATTAGAGGTAATTAACCTAGGGATATTATAATCCCTAATTAGTCGATCTAATAATACGAAGGCGATTTATTCCGCTTTATAAGTTTCTTTAATTAGTATTATTATTACGTATTTATTAAGTTTATTATAGATTATTATAATAGAGTTAAAGACCTTTACGATAATAGGGTCCTTTGATTTTAATAATTTAATAACGAAGTTTATTATAATATCGTCCTATAGTATCTCTAGTACTAGGGCGAACTAGATTTAACCGTATTTAATATATCTCGTAGATTTATTTTATTAATATTTAATATATTTCTTAATATATTTCTCGACGTATAATTTTAGTCCTAGCGCGTCGTATTCTTTATAGATAAACTCTATAATTTTAATAACTCTAGGATATCCTTAGGCTAGGTTATTATAATAATCTCGGATAATTTCCTTAAAATATCCCTTAGGAAGGTACGTTTTCCTATTATATTCTAATAATTTAGTTTATAGTTATTAATTTCTTAATATTCTAGTTAAAGTATCGTTTTTATAGTCCTTTTAAATATTATTAATAATTCCGAGAATAAAGATATATAGTATTACTACTAGTTATTTTACTAGGACTAGCGATTTATCCTATTATTAAATAAGAACTAGTTATATTACTACGTTCTTTTCCTCTATATAGTTTTCTCGTTTATTAAATATATCGGCGCGACCGTTATTCTTTCCTAGGGTATAGAAGATCTTAAATTTATATTATCCTAATAGTTTTAACTATTTAATTTATCTTCGATTTAATTACTTTATCGTCGTAAAGTTAAGAAGATTCTTATAATTTATAAAGATAATAAGATCCGAGTAGCTCTCTACGTATACCCTCTATTATTCTAGTAAAGATACTACTATTAATAATTCCTTATCGTCGATATTATAGTTTTATTCTATTAATAATATTTTCCTAGAATAATATATAATAAGGTACTATTTATCGTCTCTTTATTAAAGTATATAAACGCCTATTATTAAATCTAAAGCGTCGGTTTCGATTCGAGTTAGTTCGTTACTCTAAAAGGAATATAGTACCGGCGGCTTCTTATAGGCCTCCTTAAATATTTTAAAAAATCGTTATTATTCTTTCTCTTATTAGAAAGCGATATCTTTCTTTATAATATTTATTAATAATAAGGCCTTTTTAGAGTAGTCTTTAATAAACCTTTTATTAAAGTTTATAAATCCTAAGAAACTCTATACCGTCTTAATATTATATAGTATAGGTTATTTCTTAATACTCCTAATTTTTTTAGGGCTTATATAAATACCTCTAGTATTAATTATAAATTTAAGGAATTTAATTAATTTCTTATAAAACTCGTACTTCTTTAGTTTAAGGAGAAGTCTAACTAGTAATAAATAAATTAGGATATTCTATATATATTAAATATATTCTTCCTTATTAATAAAGTAGATTAAGATATTATCGAGGTATATAATTATCGTTATATTTAAATATATTTATATAATATTATTAATTAGTATTTAATAGGTTACTAGTATATTAATAAGTCCGAAGGGTATTATTAAATATTCGTAATAATCGTATTTAGCTTTAAAGGTAATCTTCTACTCCTCGCCTTTTTTTATTCGAATTAAATTATACACGCCTCGAAGATCTAATTATATAAAGATTTTTATTATTATAAACCGATTTTATAACTCGCCGATATTTAATAAAGAGTACCGATTCTTTACCGTAATATCGTTTAACTTTCGGTAGTCTATATATAACTATAAACTTTTATTCTTCTTTACTACGAAGAGGATTAAATAATTTATTAATAATTTAGATTCTCGAATAAATTCTTTCTTAAGGTTCTCGTCGATATACCCGCGAAATACTCCGAGCTCCTTTTCTAATAAAGTGTAAATAAATTTAAATATCGGTTATTTACTGGGTTCGAGTTTGATTTTATAATCCTATAATTAATACTTAAATAATATTTTTATAATTATCTTTTCCTAAAAGAGGTACTTTTATTATTAATACTCTTTAAGGATATTAAGAGGTTTATTTTTTCTTTTTAAAATTTTAATTTATTCGCCTTATTAACCTTTTTAATTAATATATATCGAGTCGGATCCTTATATAAAGTTATCTTTATTCGAAGTTAAAATATTATTAACTTCGACCGGGCTACGGTTCGACTTCTTATTTATAACTATTCTTTATAGGTATATAAGTATTATACTAGCGACGTCTTTAATATACGGAAATATAAATACTCCTCTCTTTCAATCGATTATTAAATTATATTTCTTTAATTAAGGTATACCTAAAATAATATAATAAATAATTATTTTTATTATATCGAAGGTAATTTCCTTATAGTAGCGTTAATAATAATTAGTAGCGGGAACGTTTCCTCGTTTACTTTTCCTATTAATAACTTCGACCCGTTAATTAATTAAAGTTTATATTATTTCTTCTTTTCTTAAATTAATAAATTAATTACCTAGGTTATTATTCGAGATATAAAATTACTAGTTACTTTTAAATTTATTATTATAACGACTTTATATCCGTTAACTTTTACCGGTATTCGTATATATATACCGTATTAAATTAAATATAGATATCGTTTTAAGGTTAATACGTTAATCTCTTTATATTTCTCTTTAATACGAGGGACTAGTCTTTTCCCGATAAAGATAGGAATTTATAATACTCTTTAAACTCGAAGTACCTTTTATAATCTTCGGTTAAATAGTAGTATTATTCGTTTTAATTATAGTATTTCGTCTTCTTATTATAACCCGTCTAGTTTCGTAATTATAATTATTATTCTTTATTATAACCCGGGAAGACTTAATTCTCCCTTTTCTTAACTAAATACTACGAATAATTATCTCTAGCGTAGTTATTCTATTAATTATAATTATATCCCGGTTTTACGATATACTTTCGCTCTCTTAAGTTATTATAATAATATTTATAATATTCGTTTATGTATATTAACTAGTGTATTTCCTTATATCGTAAATAATATTTATTATAAATATAATTAGTTATCGGTAAAGCGGTGAGCCCGTATTCTATTAAAAAAGACGGAAAAAGCGTTTAGATCTATTTAGCTTATATACTAGCCCTAGAAATCGATTTAATACCGGAGTTACTAAATACGTATTTAATACCTCGATTTATTTTAAATAATTTTAAATAAATAAGAATAAGTTAATCTAAATAGTACCGGTAGATACTAGTTAAATATATATAGTAATAAGTAAATTATATAGTCTATAATACCGCGCTAGCTTAGGGGGTATTACGCGCGTATATAATTTTTATAAATCGACGTAATTTAAAATCTAAATTAAATTAGCGTAGTTATAGCGCTTTATATAATCTTAGCGAGTTACCCGGCGCTAGTAAAAAATCACGGATTTAAAATCTTAAATCCGAAGTTACTATTTTTAGGTTTTTTATTTAAAATAACTTTTTTTTTTTTTTTTTAGAATAATATTCTCTTTTTATTATTTTTCCGCCTAGAGTAATAAAAAGCGTATTTAGTACCTCGACTTTCTCGTGCGGTCTCCCGCTTTACCGATGTAATTCTAGTAGATTATCTTTTCTCCTTTTTTTTTTCTTCGGGTTTCTCTTTTAATATAATAAATTAAATTTTAAAATTATTAAAATAATCTATTATTTAAAATTATTCTTTAGAATTTATTATATTTTATTCTTATTTTTATCTTTCCTTTAAGTCTTCCTTTAGAGTTTTATTATTATTATTATCTAGTTCTTCGAGCTCTCGAATTCTTTAGGTAATCTCTTTTTTAATATTTCTCTACTTCTTTAATAAATCGTTAAATATAATATTATTTTATACTAGATCTTTAAGGGACTCGATTACTTTATCCGGTATCTCCTTCTTAAATATATTTAATTATTATTAATTTATTATATTTTTCGAACGATAATTCCTAGCGATATAGCCCGGCTTATTATAATTATAATAATTTATTACTTTTTTACCCTCTTATTATTATTTATCTCTTTTTTAAAATCCTTTTATAGGTTCCTTCTTAATAAAATCGAGTTTTATAAATATATAATTATACGGGTTAAGTTTCTTATAACGGTAATAACTAGCCGAATTATATTTATTATTATAAACTCTTAAACGTCTTTATCCGTTAAATCCTCCGTTATAGCGTTTCTTTATTATATATTTATATAACTTATCGTTAATCTTAATTACTTATTTTATAAATATATCGAGGTTCTTTATAACGGCTCCTACTCGTATAAATTCGTTTTTTATATTATCTTTTAATCCTCGTCGATATATCGTTATAAATATAATATTGTCTTAGTTTATTAATATTATATAATATTAAAACTACGCCGAGTAATCGGATATAAACCTTCGTTATATTAAATACTAAATAACGCGAACTATTATACTACTCTCGTTAGATAGTTTAAATATATAACGAATCTTAGTTTTAAACCTAGAGAAATTCTCTATCTAAAGATTTATTAATAAGTTATCGGTATTATTCGCTACTTTTATATAACGCTTTAAGAATAATTTAATTTATTTTTATATATTACCTCTTATATAGGTTATTATAAAGATTATTTATTTAATAATTAGTATAATATTCTCGTTAAACGTAAAGAATAACTAGAGTTATAATAATTAATTATTAAACTTCTCGCGCTCTTTATAGTAATAGTTTAGGCGGGCGACTTTAATACGGTCTCTTTCTTTTATAATATTACGTCTTTTAATACTATTTTAAGTATTTAAAGTTAGGGTTTTTATTAATTTTAAAATATTTATCCTAAAGATATTTAAAGTATTAAGACTCTCCGTTTATATTTAAATATAACGTCGATAAAACCTAGGTTAATACTCGTAGAGAGGAGTATTAAGGATTAAAGAATAATAGGTTTCGTATTAATATAAAATAAAACTAGATAAATTTAATAAAATTAATCGATAATTTAATAAACGTTTATATTTAGAATCTATAATTAAAAGTTTTAAGGGAAGTTAAATACGAAGTTTCTATCTACTAGGAAATACGTTATTTATATAATAGAAGGAAACCGTACTAAGAGTAGCGTGTTTATCTTATTTATTTAGTAAGTATAGTGAGTAGCGGTTTATTTACCCTATTTACTCTCCGATCGTGGTAAGTAGTCTTGCTACCGGTATCTATTCTACCCTTTTGCTAGGTAAACCTGATACCGTGTAACGTTCGTAATATACGGGCTATTAGTTAAAGAAACGTTTAGGTATATATAATAGTAGTTTTACCTTATTTTTTTAATGGGTCCAGTAAAGATTACCGCCCATATCTCTTAATATCTGGCTTTACTCGTAATAGGGATATAATGATTAGGAATAAGGGGACAAGAGACATACGTCTTTATTGCCGCCGATGCGATGTAGGATGGTGTTCCGACCGAAGGTGTGGTGGTTGGCAGCCAATAAAGCCTTAGCGGCGGCACGGTTTCGGGGCTGCGACAGTAACCTCATTTGTTCCATGAGTCATCGGGATCATCCGCCGCCCTCTGTGAAACAGGCTGCCGGCTGGGCTCAAGTAGCACGTGATCTCTCGGCTGCATGCGTCACAACTCCATTCTGCACAATGATAAAGCATCGCTCCCATCGGTTTGGCTCAAATCAACCATGCACGACAACGACTATTTCTCTCACAGATCGCCTTACGAGGAGGGCAAGACTCTGATTCTCAGCGTCATCGAGGGCGTCCCTCCGAATAAGCATACGATCAAACTTCAAATCCTACGTCCCATCCAGCCGAATACCTTGTCATGTGTAATGGAAGTCGACGTCCTGGCGGTTTCCGGTTCTACAAAGCCTGCAAAGCATTCGATCTTGAAGCTCTATGACTGGCGATACGCAACGCAATTACGCCAAGACCATGGAGTTGATGAATGGGATCCATATCATGAGGATATATACCGAACATTCGTCGAGGAGGGCGGCGCAAAGAATTTTATTTCGGCCTTGGAGGATCATAACAGTGTCGACGACCAACTGTGGGATACGGCCCGTAACGAGACTTTCCTTTTTGACTACTGTCGCGATCTCCATAGTTGCGAAGTAGAAGCCTACAGTCGTCTTCAGGATCTCCAAGAGAGACACGTTCCTCGATTCTTCGCCGATGTTCGTCTTAACGCTTTTACCACCCCAAACGCCTTTTTCGAAGTCCGAGGCATCTTGCTTGAGTTCATCTCGGGGTACAGCCTTGCGGACCTCGCAAAACACGCACCCCAATCGTCCTGGCAGCGTATCTGTGACGAGACTATTCGTACTGTCAACCTAATCAGCGATCACGGGATTCTGAACGAGGACGTCAAGCCACGTAATGTCTTGATACGAAGGCGCGATAAATTCTCGGAATGTGAAGTCGTCGTTATTGATTTTGCTCAGTGCAGATTCCGAGCAGCAGGTCAATCGGAAGCAGCTTGGAAGCATGAGAAATGGCGACAGGATGAGGAAGGCGCCATTGGGTATGTGATGGCGCATAAGCTGAATGGAGCGTTTGAATATCGGCCTTCGTACCGATTTCTTTGTATATGTACGAAATGCAGAGATCTCTAGTAGGAGCGGTCGATACGCAGGAAAAGGCTGTATTTAAGTTCTGATTTTCCCACATGTTATATAATTTCTTTCTCACAAGAACGTCCAGACGTAGCCAATTTGCTCCGGAAAGTCCCTTCAAAGCCTCAACAATATTTTGCCTTCAAAACCGATATGATTTGAGCAAAAGAAGGCCCATTTGCCGAGTTCCCTTCATCGATCACCACACTTCCATCATTTGTCCCTACTATCTTCGCGACATATCTCCCTGTGCTATCTTTCATGGTCTCGATGTGGAACTGGCCTCCGCTAACGGATTTGCCATTTCCGTGAACCCGATTCCAACCCCTAGGAGGCGCCCATCTCCCTCCACTCAGATCATCTACCACGATATTATCGAGATAATCTTGAACCGTGGCGTTATTCTTCTTTTCCTTTTTGTCTTTCTTGCCAGGCTATAAATAGTCGTATATTAGCAACGTTCGAAAGGTAGATGGCGTGACGAACCATGGTAAAGGAGGACGGAGAGTGATGATTCAGGCTCTTTAATTTTAAGGCGTGTCTTCCTCGGCGAAGGGTTACCGAGTCTCTCGGGAAGGTTCTGAAAGTGATAAAACGTTTGGGAGAAAGATGATAAACTTCACTCCAAGCTGCACTCATGGAGCTTTCAAGATAATTTCAGCTCACTGGGAGTGCAGACCGAAGAATGACTCATTGGTATCTGGCAGGATATGAGTAAATGCGGCGGATTTCACCACTAGGCAAAGAAGGGAGACTGCATATGCAGGGGTCGAATTAGCAGACCAATGAATTATCCTACTGCTACAAGAACCTGTTGAAAGGCTGAAGATATGACTCAAGTCAAAGCTACCGCTTCCTGCAGAAACAGCTTTACCCTCCGCGTAGCCTGTTTACCAAACGGCAAAGAGCGACTTTACTACAGTCTGGCATGACACGCAGCGAAGGCTTTGTGCACCACCTGGGACGTGTGCGAGCATACAGTAGAATATTCAAGGTTGGTGGTTGTAAGAGACATTTGGTTTGGTTCCGCCGAGGCAGGTCTCGGCAGAACGGGGCGGGCTCATCCCTCACCGAAGCCTCTCCCAGGCGTGCCGGGTACCTACACTACCGTAGACAGCAATTTTGGCAGCAGTCTAGGCAGCAGTCTAGCACGCTGCTCACTCTGAGTCTAGGCAGCAGGGGGCTGAGCCATGTTGTTATAAATAACGCGAGCAGCTGTAGCCGGTTACGAGTCAGCCAATTCAAGCTCCTCTGTGCTGAGCCCCTCCTAGTACGAGGAGCTGGAGCAGGGTCCTTCCTTCGTGCTTCCTTCGTGCTCCCCTTGCTCCCCCTGCTCCCCCTGTGCTCTCCCTGCTCCCTCGGTGCTCTCCCCTGCTCCCTTGGTGCTCTCCCCTGCTCCCCCTGTGCTCTCCCCTGCTCCCTCGGTGGTCCCTCTAAAGCGGCCCTGCTCCCTTTCCCGAACCAAAACAGCAATTCCCAATCCTAGGTTCGGGGTGTATATAATATATATATATACATGAAAGGATAAGAGCGTTGCCATCTAAAAATTCAAGCCTATATACGAACATCTGAAATCTAAGTTGTTCAATGATGTTGAATAGTTGTAAGAAAGGAGACAGAAAAGAGAAAATTCGGGGGTTTAAGGTATCCAAGGGTGAAGGACGAAAGGACGATCTTAGAGGTGAATAGAAAGGGTGAATGCTGAATTTGTGTAATGAAGCAGCGAGGTGAGACTTCCTAAAACTCAGCGGAGAAAGGTGAGGCCAAGGGGATTACCGCTCCATCTCAAGTCTAAGATAAGAACATATGTAGAAGCGGAACGTATTGCAAGTCCCCCTTCTTCTCGCCAAAGAAGTCTTCGCCATTATGATCCCTTTCTTCGCTTACAAGTATAAGCCCTCAGGCTCTCCCTCAGTCTTAGTTTTCATGACTCTCTCCCTTGCGGAGCGGAAGTCTGCCATCTGCACTCTCATTCTCCTCTCCCTAAGCGCCAGCAAACCAGCCTCGGAGCAGATAGCCTTGATGTCAGCGCCGGATAGATCATCTTTCTGGTTGATGAACTCGTCGAGTTCGACATCGTCATTGAGTGACATCTTGGAGGTGTGGAGGGTGAAGATCTTGCGCTTAGTATTTTCTGTGACAAACTTAGCTTACTCCAAAGCAAGGTGAAGAGGAAGAAGCGTACGGTCAGGGTTCTCAAAGAGGATCTTCCGATCAATACGACCAGGGCGGATAAGAGCAGGGTCAAGAGTGTCGATCTTATTTGTGGCGAGGATGACCTTCACATCTCCTCTGTCATCGAAACCATCCAGCTGATTGAGAAGCTCCAACATTGTACGCTGTACCTCACGCTCACCACCAGATGTAGATTCGTAACGCTTCGTACCGATAGCATCGATCTCGTCGATGAAGACGATAGAAGGTGAGTTCTCGGCGGCCACCTGGAAGATCTGTCGTACGAGTCGAGGTCCATCTCCGAGGTACTTCTGGATCAGCTCACTGCCAACAATGCGAAGAAAAGTAGCGCTAGTCTGGTTTGCGACGGCCTTGGCGAGTAGCGTCTTCCCCGTACCTGGTCCACCATAGAGAATGACGCCTTTCGGTGGCTTGATGCCCATCTCCTCGTAGAGCTCAGGGTGTAGCAGAGGTAGCTCGACAGCTTCTCGGACTTCTTGTATCTGCTGCTCAAGCCCACCAATATCCGCGTAAGATTCCGTAGGTGCCTTGTCCAGCTTCATGACCGACACAAGAGGATCCGCATCATCCGTCAAAACACCCACCACAGACACTGATTTGTGGTGCAGCAAGATGCTAGCTCCGGGCTCAAGAAGGTCCTTGTCGACGAAAGACATGATGGAGACGTAGTATTCGGGCCCAGTAGCACTGGAGACGATCGCGTGATCATCATCGATCATCTCCTCCAAATTGCCAACGCCCATCGGGCTTCCTCTCATATCATCAACTCGGCTCCTCTCGTCAGCATTTCGGTCCAAAGCATCAGAGTCCCCACCGGCTGAAGCTGGCGTTGTAGTGTTCTGAGCTTTGGCCTTGCGTATGCGCTCTTGGTTCTCCACGTATTCCTCTTCGAGCAGCAGGTGGTCATGCACTCGTTGCATTCGTAGGTACTTGAGCTTGCATCGTGAAGTAGGGTAAATCATAGGAAGCTTGGTAGATGCATTTGGTCCAGCTGCTTTGCGCTTTCTTCGGCCAATACGCGTCGTGGGAGGGGGTGGTTGTTCGTACTTGGGCTTGTCCTTCTACAGGAGAGGCAACGTCAGCAAAGCTTCGACGGCAACGGATACCTGTTTGTACAGTACCTTCTTATCTTTCTCATCCTTGCCATCGCCACCTGGAGGGTTACCACCCAGGCCAGAGGTGTTGTTACCCTACACGTAGACCTCGTCAGCGGTTGTTTGTTTGCCGCTCGAGCAGGTTTGCAAGAGCTTACCATGACCTATAAGACTCTGTTGTACGCTTTTGATGGGATGCACAAGAGTCCTAAATATGATAGGTTCAGTAGGAGGAGGATGATGGGTGAAGCGATGATGTTTGGCGGAGGTGAAAGAGTGATGATGGAGCTTGCACTGCCGGCGTTTACGGCTTCTGATTGGCTTGAACCTTCATACCCATTTCTATACCGCAAAGCCCTATCAACTACTCCCTCAACATCGAGAAGTAAAGCCTACCTGTATTGAAATCTTGCCCGCGATATCTTAGTGCCTATCTTGACTATTCGCCTTGCTTGAAACAAACTATCGCCCGCCTCAGACGCCTTTTTGCCACAAGTAAGATACCACCGTTGCACAGAAGCTCGTCGAAGCCAAAGGTTCAACACGGCTCATACTCTCAGCCCCGAGCCTCGACCTGATACACAATCGAAACAAAAGGCTCAAGAAAGCGTCGAGATTGAACTACAAAGGGTCGTATAATAGAGCTTCTACAACGAAATTCATACAAAGAGATCAAGAGGAAGTGATTGATACAAAGGCCATTGTACAGCTCGTCCATTATCACTCGCTAAACTTCCTCGACAAATTTACTTCTCGATACAGGGGCCAAAGCCCTGAACTCTCATCGTATTCAAAGTACGCCTGTCTACCACCTTACCAATCACCACGCCACACTTTCCATCATCACACAATGTCATCGAGCCGTAACCGCCGTATCGCGAAGGAGGTCGCAGATATCCACTCTGATAGTCTCTCCAACATCTCTGTCAACCCGGCGGGCAACGGCGATGAGCTTACACATCTGAAAGGCTCGTTCAAGGGCCCGCCTGGTACACCATATGAAGGGGGAAACTACACAGTTGATGTAAAGATACCCAGCGACTACCCATTTCGACCACCTGTTATGAAGTTCGATACGAAATTATGGCACCCTAATGTCAGCAGTCAAACGGTAAGTCAGACCTTCTCCTTCCAGGTTCTGGAATCAAAGCTAACAAATTTCCTGTAGGGTGCCATCTGCCTTGATACCCTCTCCTCAGCCTGGTCTCCCGTCCTCACTATCAAATCTGCCCTCTTATCCCTGCAATCTCTTCTCAGCACGCCCGAGCCCAAGGATCCTCAAGACGCTGAGGTAGCTAGCATGCTTACCCGGAATCCGAAGGAGTTTGAGCGTGTTGCTCACGAGTGGGCTGTGAAGTATGCTGGGGCTCCTAAGAAGGACGCAGGCGAAGGCAGTGGAGGGGCAAAGGCAGAGACGAAGGAGCAGAAGCAGAAGCGGTCGAAAGAGGAAGAAGCCGCGGAGAGAGCTGCACTGTACGTCTGCCTTCACACCTCCCTTACAGACTTTCACTGACATCCACATCTACAGATACGGCGGCTACAATGAGCAAATGATCAACCGCTTCGTGTTCATGGGCTTCGATCTCGACCGGGTAGTCTCGGCCTTTGACTACGTGGGTATCGATCCAAATGATGGCGAGGACTACGAGCTGGAGGAGGCGTACATTGGGGACATCACAGCACGTCTGTTGGGTGAACCTTGATAGATAAGCCTGGAAGCGTCCATTTCCCGCTCGTTTACATATGCATGTTAGGTGTTGGTGCAGGAAGGCCGGAGAAGAGCCTGGGCCGAGATTTTGGGAGTGAATTTCCATGGCAATCAGGAATGGATCTTCGGCGATGATAGGTCCTTTCGTATGATACACAAGTCAGAGGTGCATATATCACTCAATGCATGACGGATTAGAAGCCTTCTCAATGCGTGTCAGACATATTCCACCCCCTCCAAGGCCGAAGGAATCCGTTCCTTCGGTTTTATGCACAAGCTGGTACCCGCTGCAGTGGATAATCTAGCTCACTCTCGGTCTCAGCCATTCTCCGCCAAGAGTAGATGTTAGATTGTAAGGGAAAAATTTGGAAGACGATAGCTAGAGTAGTAAAGGAGAATTCCAGGTAACTTTGTACCTACATTAGTACGAATTAGGTTTGAAGGAAGAAGCGTTTGACAGGGAAGCTCTCGACGGCGCCTTGGCGGCTTCCTCCGGGTCCAGTCCGCGGTAGGGATCCCCACGCGATGCCTGCCACGCTGGCCACGCTGACCACGGCAGAGCGCATTACTCTCACGCAAGGTGGCACTGACCTCATGCACGGAGTTCAGGCATTGACGACAAGGATGTCGGGCAACGACATGTCGCCGAACCTCACCTCGTCCGTGACTTCGTATAAGGACCAAAACATCGCTGCAGCGTGTTTTTCCATTCCTCCATGATCCAGCGTATCAAGCGCGTGACGAAGCCTTCTCTCCAGTCCCACTTACGACCGAAAAGAACGGAAAAAGCGGCGCCATACTGGCAATGTCGGATGAGAAATTCCAGACGGGATTCACAATGAAAGCTTCAATCACAAGCAAGAGTGAGAAGAAGAATCACACGAAGCTCTTGAAGTCTCCCCGGCCCTCGACCGCCGCATCACGCGCAGATTCCACACGCACATAGTCCCCTGGCTCTTCGGCCTCTGGCCCCTCGCCTTCATCGACCGCAGCGACATTGGCAACGCCCGCATCGACGGCTTGACCACCGACCTCAAGCTCGCTGGCATCAAATTCAATGTCGCCCTCACCGTCTTCTACGTCCCATACATTCTCATCGATGTGCCGAGGAATTGATTTCTCAAATACTGCGGTGCGGGCTACTATCTGCCCGGCCTATTGGTTGGATGGAGGATCGATGGAACATGCGTGGGGAGTGTGAAGAGCTACGGCGGGCCTATCGCGGCGAGGTTCTTCCTCGAATTGTGTGAGGGCGGCTTGTTAGGAGGGATGGTTCTCTATCTGAGCATGTTCTACCGCAGGCACCATCTGCGCTTCCGGCTCGACATGTTCTACTGTGCTGCTCCACTCAGTGGAGCATTCGGAGGTCTACTGGCTACGGGATTGGCAGAGGTTAGATTCCACGGGTACAATCGTTGGCCGTGGGTTTTCTTTTGTGGAGGGGGTTATTACCGTGTGCCTCAGCATACTAACGATTTTATTTCTTGCCGCATACGCCTATGCAGGCGAAATGCTTGACAGAGGAGGAAATGGTTGCGGCTGTTGCGAGAATGAAATTGGATGCTCATGGGCCAAGCAGCAAGTCGAATGTTGAATCGGGAAGGCTCGATTGGAAATGGGCTCGAATGGTCGTGCTCAATTGGAACACGTACGTGACACTCGGGGTGGCTTTTGCTCAGTCGCTGTCCCTATCCCTTGATCTGGATTGGGCGCCTTTGCCGAATGTCATATCCTCAAACATGCCACACAATCCAAATCCTAGCCGTGAAGAGTAACGCTAACCCCGAAGATCCGCGCAGACTGCTGCTCACCCTCAACTTCATCGCTACTCGCTTTTTCTTCCTTCGATTATCGCTGGATTGGGCTATAGTGGCGTCACTGCGCAGCTCTTCGTTGTACCGCCGTGAGTCTTCTCTCCATTTTGAGGTTCAAGTCCGTCATGGACGACATTGCAGGAGCGAAAAGCTTGTTTCACTTCAAAGATGTGTCTAGATGCTCGGTCTTGGTCGTCAAGAAGAAGTGCTTTCTCTGAGATTATGTAGTAACATTGCAGGATTACTCTGCGTGATATGCCGCACGTTCTTGTCAGACAGGATCAAAGCGCGCGGTCCTATTATGATAGTGGGCTGTTCCCTGGCCATCATTGGCTATATCATGCTCTTGGTTCCTGCGCACCCGCTAGTGCATTATGGAGCTCTGTGGTAAATACTCGACTAATCGAGTAGTATAACCGCTACTCACTACTCGAGTAGAGTAGTGAGGGCGCTACTCACTACTCGATTATTTTAGGGCTAGCCTACTCGAATAATTCGATTAGTATTCGAGTATTATAAATAGAAATCCAAAATTTTCGCTTAAACTCTATATTTACTAGTATATCCGCTTAGTAAACTAAAAAAATTTAATGGATCTATATATAGATATAACTTAAAAGTATCTATATATATAGTATATAACTATATTTAATTACTATTAATATAATATATATTTAAAAAGAGTATATTTAATTTTATTTATAAGATATCTAATTTATTATTAAGAATTCAATAAGGGTTCTCTAATTAAAAGTTATTAAAATAGCCTAAAGAATATATATATATATTTTAGATTTAAGGTTATGACTAAATAACGTTAAAGCGGGATCTACGGAGCTAGTAGATAAAAGAATCTTCTATTTCTTCTTCTACTCTTTACTTCCTTAATATTCGTCTAAAATAACCTAAATTCAAAAATTAGATACGGGGTAGATCTATTTATAGATTCCCTTATAGGCTTATTAAAATAGCCTCTTCTAGACTGAAATACGGCTCTAATTACGAACTTCCTTTTATCGAAAATCAGTCTTATCTCTTTAAAGATAAATTCTTTAGTTAGACTCTACTCGCTTATTCCGAAGATCAGCCTAGAAAGGTATATATAATAGTTATTTTTAGCTATATATAATTAATTTTTATTAATAGGTTACTATTCGCTATTTAGCTCGAAACTGTCGATATTCGAAAGTCGAAAAAATACCTTTCCCAACCAGTAACCTATTCGCTTATTATTCGAATTCTTATAAGAGTACTCCTATAAATAGGACTACTCTTATAAGGCCTGAAGTCTAGATAGAAGGTATTTATTACTATAATAATCGATTTTTTTATATTTCTTTATTAATTCCTTTTAGAATCCGAGTCAGGTCCTTCGACTTAATCTACTCTAACGGCTCTTCCTAGCCTTCGAAAAAGACCTTCGGATATAGGTCTAAATCAACACTATACCCAAAAAGGTCTAGTTCGAAAAGTATTTAAATTCTTTCTCGAAAATAATATCTCTTAGAAAGCGATTTCTAGTGAATCTTTTCGAAATCTACTAGACTATACCCGAGAGTAAGTTTAATATCTATTTTTAAATATATATATATTAATCTTTTTAATAGTGATATTCCGAAGCTCTATTACGAGAAAATTCGTTTAGAACTTTAACTCCTCTTCCGAATTAATTTCGAAAAAATTCAATCCGAGATCCAGACTATAAGTTCTATTTATAGAACCTATTTTTTTATTACTTTCGACTTTTGGACAGCCTCGAATTAAGCCGAATATATAGTTATTACTATTCACTATATGGATAAAGACTAGAGTCTTAAATCTAGACTTCTAGAAATCGCTCCTATAAACGATCGAAAAGAAGCTACCTATTTATTAGGAATTCTTAACGAGACTCTAGCTACCTAGAGTATAGAGGATAAAATTCTCTCGTTAGTATTTAATTTTTTAAGAGTTTTTTATAATTAACTAACTTTTTAATAAAATAACTACGGATAAAGCCTCTAAAAATCTAGCCCTTATTAGGGCTTTTAAAAAGACCTATTAAGAGAAATATAATACGACTATATTCTCTTTAGGCTGTATAGCTTATACGTTTAATAACGTTATCGGAGACGTATTAAACTAGCTACTACCTACGAAAAAAGATATGGAATTAATAGTAAACGCTATTAATTCAGAATAACTAGAAGAGGAAGAAGAAGAAGAAAATCGGGAGTTTATTTCAGGTTAGTTTTTTTAATTTCTTTATTTATTTTTTTATCAGTTTTTCTATTAAATTTTTAATTAACTCTTTTATTTTCTTATTTATTTATTTATTAATTCCCTTATTAATTCTTCTATTAATTTCTCTACTAAATTTAAAAATAATTACTCTATTCATTTTTCGTTAATCTTTTTATCTAATTTTTCAACTAATTATTCTATAACTAAATATCCTATTCGAAAAATTCGAAAACTGGCCTTAATTTTCAAAAATCAGCACGAATATTCTAGGACCTTAGAAAATCAAATCGAGGTTCTGAATATAAAAGGATCTACGAAGCTGAAAATTAGTAGGTTTTTCTAATTTTCTTAATTTTTTTAAATAGATATTTACTAAAAAATCTATTAAATACCGACGTCCGCTAGAATAGTACTTTTCAGCTACTAGAGACCTTTCTTAGGCTCTGGCCGGCTATAGAAAATACTATTCAAATTTCTAGAAATTTTCCTAGTCGACAGGATTATCTTCTAAAGAGTAAAGAACTTATTTATATTCGAGAGACTCTCGATATATTTAAAATCTTTACTAAACCCTCAGCTATACTTTAGGGGGAAAAGTATCCTACTTTTAGCCTAGCTTATCCTTATATTTACCAAATAAAACGAAAGCTAAAAGCGAAGAGAGATAATCCTACTCTAGTAAATTAATTATTCTTATTAATTATTAATACAATAAATATACTAATAAAAACTAGCCCTAGATTCATCGAAATTCCTGCGCCAACGGGCTTGAAAAACTTGAAAAATAACTTCCAGAATTTAATATTCGTAGCTAGAAAGCTACTTATATTAATATCTTTTTCGCTACTATTCTCGACCCAAGATTTAAAGCTCAGGCTTTTAGAAATTTCGGTATATTAAATCAGGATACTCAAGCTATACTAGCTGAGTTTCGAAGCTTTTTTAAAAAGTAAGTTTATTATTAATATTAATTTTTTTATAAATAAGAAACTAATTTTATTATTAATTTATTAGAACCCGAGACGAAATAACTAGCCAAGAGGCTACTACTAATCTAGATCCAGAAAATCTAGATCTAGATAGTAAAGATGAATCTAACGACGAATTTCGAATTCTACCTACTAGACTATCTAGCTTTAATAGTAAGAGATCGGAATTAAAAAGATATCTTTCCGAAGATCCTCTATCAGGAAAGGTAATAACTCCCTATTATTTACTATTTTTTTATTATATTATACTAATTATATATATATAGATTAATCCTCTCGAATATTAGAAGGCTAAAACTCTAGATTATCCTATTCTAGTTATTCTAGCTCGAAGATATCTAGCTATACCAGCTACTTCAGGTCCTTCCGAGTCGATTTTCTCTATAGCGGGGGATATTATTACGAAAAAACGTAATAGGTTATCTAATAAGGTTTTTAGAAGGATTTTTCTTTTAAAAAACTAGGGTATTATACCTAATAACGACGAAGATAGCGAGGAAGAGTAGTTTTTTTTACTAGTATTAGGCGTTACAGGCGTTTATATCTTTTATATATAGATATTTAATATATCTTATATATTTATATATAGATAACTAGTTAGTTAAGTTATAAATATAGTTTTTACCTATATAAATTCTCTTTTAAAAGTAGGAAAAATTTAAGAATATAAGAGAAAATTTGAATTTAATCTTCTTAGATACTTTTTATAAATATATATATAGTTTATATATATTTAATATAACTAGTATATTATATAAATCTATCTTTATATAGATTTTTTTCTAATTTTAAAAAGTAGTAGAGAATAAAAAAGAAAGACTTTAATTTATTCTTTTTAGATACTATCTATAAATATATATAAAAGTTATATATATTTAATATAATTAGTATATTATATAAATCTATATTTATATAGTCTTCTTTATAATTTTAGAAAAGAATAATAAATATAAGAGAAAACCTTTAATTTTAATTTTTTAAATAATTTATATAAATATATCTTACTATTAATAGATATAACTTTATTATATATTTTATATAAGTCTATTTTTAGTTTTAAAAGTATAAAATATTACTAGAAAAACTTAACTACTAGTAGAAAATTTAATTTACTAGATATTTACTTCTCTTAATAAAATAGTCGATTAGTAATCGATTACTAATCGAGTAGTCAAATCCGCTACTTAATAATCGAGTAGTAAGGGCGCTACTCAATACTCGAATAACTAGTCGATTAGTATTCGATTACTAATCGACTATTGAGTATTTTTATTACCACAGAGTTATGGAGGGTGAGCTTCTTCACATCTTATCCAAGCCTCGATCGTCATGGGCCTTCCTGACAAGAGTGTAGCACGTTCTTTGTGGCTGCCGGTAAGTTGCGGCTGCTCTACTACCCTTAGCATGATCTCGCTAGTGTAATTTTTCTGACTAACATCTATGATTCAGGCATTTTTCCAAGCTCACCAGCAGTCATGGGCGGTCAGTGGACTCGCCTCCATGAAGCGGGCCCTAAAGCGGACCCGCTTTGTCTATCATTCTGTGCAAGGCTGATGATCCTACCACTCAGGGCTTGCGAACAATCTAGCTCCGCATTATGTGGGAGCAACAGGAATTGGCTTGCAGCTGGTGATTGCAAAAAGTGCAGCGTTCGTAGCTACATTTACCTACTTACAGAAAGATCGATTAGTCCACGACTCCGATGAAGTCCTTCTGCCGTATATTTGTGGGACACGAGCTGATCAGGTTTACTTTTCGTGTAGACCTCGCTCCGTGTTGGGCCACTCTATTATCGTCGCCTTCCTCGTGCTTTCGCTTATCCTATACACCACGACAATGGTTTATGCAAAGTTCGAGAATACAAAGCGTGTGCGGAGCGACAGGGTTTACACGCTTGCAGAAGGTGACGCCGGCATGCTGGGTCATCGGCATTCATCCTTCAGGTACACCTGCTAGGCTGTTTGCTCCAGGTACATTGAGTCAATGGCTGGCTAGCTGCGGGTCTGACTAGCGGGATTCTCACATGCCGGTGAAGTTCTCAACAGCCTGTCAACGGTCCCGCCAAAGTGGTGTGGATGTGCTGCTGCATCGTGTAACCAAGGTACTCGATTTAATTGTGTGGTACCCACATTGGGTAGGACGCTAGACGATTATGTCTACATTTTGCGAAGTTTAGCGACGTAAGTACCCTTTCTAACGAATCGAGATGTCCGAAGAGATCTTAGAGCCATCACTACGCCGATCGCTGCCTTGTATTTTGATTGACCGAGGTTTTCGAGAGCATTCTACCATCCTGATTTGATGGGTTCTACCGGGATTGCCGGTAAGCTTATATACGACATGCATAAGGTATGCAGCCAAACACGGCTGGCTGTTTTAGCCAATCGATAATCGCGCAATGCCAAGAACCCACTTATAGGTAGTCCTGCATGAAGGCTTTTACTAAAGTAAGGTAAAGTACCATTAAAGTAAGTTACTTTTATTAAAGTATTAGCCAGATGGCGCTTGTCGCCTCTTATCTTCCTGGTGGTATTCTAAAGTATTCATCATTCATGTGCCTCTCGGTCCCACTCTCGCTACAGCGGCTAAGCAACTGCTGGGTCACGATTCAACCCACTGACAAACTGTTTACCAGCTTTCTATCCTTGTACGGACATCAATATTCCCACCTACCCGGTGCATCGATTTTTCTTCCCATTATTTCCGCGGTACCACGAGCCATTTTCCTCCGAATAGGCCCGGCACAGGCTGCATCGGCCTGCAGATAGTTCGCAGTGATAAGCTGTCCGGTTCGCCTGTGGCCCGTTGCCCTGCAGATGTGACCGCCTTTTCTCGTCAATGAGGAATTTAGGAGAATTGGAAAAGTCTTGTTGAGCTGCAAGTTTGCGGGAAGCTCGATCCGCTCGCAGGACGGCTGGTGTGCTTTTTGGACCGTGTCCAAAGTTTGTCAATCATCATTTCGCAAACTTGTGTCTCCAAAGTTTCGCTTAATGAAGTGTCCATCAAAACCACCCCTGCATGATATTGGTCAGGCTGTGTCTGCATGTACGCGCTGTCTGGCTTCAGACATAGTCAATTAGATAAACCAGGTAACACTCTTGACATCATCCACGCTCGATGCGGAAACCTTGCTACACACGAACGGACGAGATCAACGGCGTCCTATGGACATATTCGTGACTTCATGCAAGAAATACATCGGCATCTTCCCTTGGCAAGCCAGTTTCAGCGCCATGCAACCTCGTATCGCACGATCCTGCACGCAGGCTACCAAATCTCACTGACCCTTGCTGAACCTTTTACTCGCACCACGCAGTGTCCAGGATAACAACTCACCAGCTGCAGGATCCACCCCGAAGGAGCTTTATCGACTAATCCCTATCATCATCTCGTCCATCCGCACCTTAGTTACCCCCCCCGTATCCACTCTTCCGCCTTGTCTGCTTGGCTCGTCGTTACCATAGCTTGACCGTCTTTGTGGTAAAGATCGTCGGAGAGGTCCACATTGGGAACGCAGGATGCAGAGACTGCTGAGTGGTTGAAGCAGTCAGCGTCGGCATGCCTGGGTGATAAGGATCAGAGAAGCTTCAAAAAGGCACTCCTCCTCCTCAGCTCTCGTCTTTCTTGAGCACAGCAATCGACCGACAACCATAATTCGACATCGAGCTCCAGTCCACTCGCTTCCCATCCCACCTCCAGTCCATCACTCAGCCTTTGCTATATACACTCGCTGCCCCATCCATCTATCCAGCACCTAATCACCACCGCCATCAATCTACACCACCAGTTACAATGAAGGCCTCAACAATGATCCTCACCATCTGCCTCTCCGTCCTCGCCCTCATCGCTGCCCCCATTGTCTCACACCCAATGCCCAACAACATCATCAAAGAAGGCCGAGACTTCAACTCCCGCTTCGCACCCATTGCCCGCCCCGTCTTCCCCCGCTCATACTACGAGAACGAAACAGCCTGTAAGTCTCCCACTCAAAGAGTCCCCCTACACCACACGAGGGCCTAACTGATAGCAAGAACCAGCCACCACCGTCGAGGCTAAGAAGCCGAAAAAAACGAAGGCCACTCTCCCGCTCATCAAGCGTGAATACCCCGCCGGTCCTACCGCGTCCGCGCATTTTGAGCCTAAGAAGCCGAAAAAAGAGAAGGACACTTCCCGGCTCACCAAGCGTGAATACCATGTCGGTCCTACCGCGTCCGCGGAGCCTAAGAAGACGAAAAAAGAGAAGGTCACCAAGCGTGAATACCCCGCCGGTCCTACCGCGACCGCGCATTCTGACCCTAAGGAGCCTAAGAAGCCGAAAAAAGAGAAGCATGATGATTAGATGATGACTACGAATTTCCCATCACCGTCTTCTATCAGCAAGCAAGTGCTGCTTGACTGATCCGCTTCCGTCTTTCATGGTTGACCGCTTCACATCATCTTCTACTTGCGATTTTACATTGGGGCTTTACGACGGTTTGGTGCAGGTCGTGGCTAGCTCCACTATTAACACACACACAATGCTCCCCTGGATGGGTGAGCCACGACAGCTTTGATGGCATGGACAGCTTCATGCGGATGAATATCACGGCTTTGTGACATTCTGTTGGCTTTTTCCTCTTGTCGTCTTTCCTTTTGTCCGAGATGGGCTGGGCTGGGCTGGGCTGGGCTGAGCTGGGATAATCTGGCAACGTCTCTAGATGCAATTTTTCGCGGCATAGATGATCATTGGATCGGCAAGCAATGCATATAGAGTGGAGGAGTGATGGACTGGGAATGCTGCCAACGACTTTATACTTGGTCAGCAATCATTTGTCTCAGGCTATGGGCATTTCTGAGTTGACAACGCTGTCCCCACTGTACCATAGTTGACAATGCAGATGATGATGTTGAGCCATGCTTTCTGTGCCTTCTATCCAGTGTTTCCAAAGGCGCTTTGGCCGTGCCACTCATTATCCGATCAATCGGTGTTTTCCGTGCCGTAAAGCAGCATTTAGAACTACCCCAACGCCATAGACAAACTAGTGCATACTACAATCTAGTTTATCTGCCGATCACCATTCGCCAACCCACAAACCAAATAGCGCATCTCCATAGCGCAACCACCTCATCGCCCATCTCCTAGCCTTAGCTTCAGGCATCATTCACCACCTCCAGAGCTTTGATTGTAGCTGAACTGTCGTTATCAATCCCACCATCCCACCCTAACCCTGCATGCCGCTATTGAAAAACCTGCATCCGACCCCTGAACGCCGCTGTCCAATCGGTGCAATGGGCACCCCACCCTTCTCTTCTGGAAATGGGTGCGAGACGGGTTATAGCCTTCCCAACAACGGGACCCGGTGGAGATTATGTCATTGAATGGGGTGCGCATGGGTCGCGCATGGGATACCAGGATGTGATCACCCAATGTCACCGAGATCGACGGTCTTTTTTTTTTCGGGAGGTGAGGGGTAGGGATGGTGATGACCGGTGGTACGGGGTACGTGAGGGCTACTTAAATTTTTGTTTGAGGGTGATTGGGAGCGATGGTGGCTTTGTGGCTTTGTGGCTGGTGGGTTTTGGGATAAAGATTTGTAGATCTGGACGAAAGGGGAATGCGTCTATGATAGCGTCGTCTGAGTTTGGTAAGACTGTTGAAAGTCATGATTTGTCTACGGTGGAGGATTACTGATTGAGGGCTTCAGATCACGGGCCCGAGGCCCTTCGTTGAGGGCGCTTTGACCATGTTTATGTCAGGGACCCAATGACAATACGCATGCATTTGTCAAAGCCTCATTGAAACATTCGTTGTCAGTATTTATTTGGTGAATGGTGTGCCTACGTGTGCGTGAAAATGTGCCGAACTACTTACAGATTGACGTGGGAGACCGCTGCCTTTTTTCCCGGCCTTCTCGCAATTGCCTCTGTGAAGTCCTCATGACCTTGATCATGTGAATTAGGTTATTCAACTGGCTTCGAATTACAATGAAATCTCTGGTGAAGCTACTATGGTCTTAATCCACATATGCACGATTTGATTGTATGGTGACAAAAATAGCTGCGAAAAGGTGTGGCTGCGAAAAAAAGGGATATGGCTTCCAGGTTGATATCAGCCCGCTAGAATCGATAGCGGGCTGTGTAATGCACGACATAGCTTTGCACCATCTGAACGAAGACCGCCTAGGCGAGAGCCACCCAGCCAGTCATGAGCTTTCCACTCGATCAACAAAGCCATTGACGAGTTCTCATCTCGGAAAATGTCAGTGATAAAGAATTGAACGAGACCTTGTCCTCCTTGTCATTACAAAGGTCCGTACGAAAGCAGGGCAATGGAGAAAGACCTCTTTGTAGCAGTCCAGCCTTGCAACAATGCCATTGTGAGACACGATTGTCGGCAAAGAAATACATGAATATTTCGCAACGGGTATATATTTTCACCACGAATCTAGCTTCCTCTCCTTCTTTCATCTCCATCGCCTAGATCTCCATCGCCCAGAAAACAAGGAAACCTCGAACAGACTCCAAGATAACCGAGAATATCCAACCGAGTCTTGCATATCGACCTACTATCACCATGCAGCAAGCACACGGTCTCAATCTCGGGCTATTCTACCTCGCAAGCATTGCCTACGCATCTCCCCTGCCTCAAAATGCAGGGCAGCCTCTGTTCTCCGTAGTGAGTCATGGCTCCAACACCATCGACGCTAATTCTGCTAGCACAACGACGACTGCAGCCAGCTCTTCGCCAAGTCAGAAGAGCAACCCCAATGAATCGCCGTATCCGGCTTTTAACTCGGATGTATATTCCAAGGGCCCTAGTGATGCGCCTCCAGTAACGGTGAGTTATGACAATTCGACTGGGAAGGTAACCGTCGAGTTTGAAAATCAACGTGATGTGAGCAGAAAGGAGACGAAGAGTGGTGAGCAATTTGGACATGATCATCATGAGAAGAATGGGACAAAGTGCAATTACCATCATGGAAATAACGAGACACTACATGACGATCATGTTCGATATGATCATGTCAAAAATGCCACCAAGTGCGACGACCATCATGAAAAGAATGAAACAACAGAATCAGAAGCGCACCAGACTGCTTCAGCACCTGCAGCAGCTACCTCTGGATTTCGAACCGTGTCTTATATCGGTGTTGACGGCAAGAAGCACGAAGCCAAGATATACAGCAGAAGTCTCACATCTGATATAAGAGATGAGGAGGAAGCGGAACAAGAACAGAAAGCTTCATACCTGAGCCCGCTGAATACACCGTCGAAGCATCAACCATCTCTGCCAGCAGCCCCTGAAGATCGCGAGATCAGGGACTCGGGTAAGTCGCAAGGTACTCCCTCGTATTTGAATCCACTCAATACCCCAGCAAAGAGCCAGCGTTCTTCGTCATTGGAGCCTGAGGACAGGGATACCAGGGACTTGGGTGAGAGGCATGATACCCCTTCGTACCTGAACGTGCTAAACACCCCTTCCAAGCACTCGATTAACGATTTATCTCAAGGGAGCAGGTCCGGACTAGGTAAGCGAAAGTCCTCCAAATGCGTCATGATGGCAGGTAGTATCCTATGCAAGAAAGCTGCGTCAGATGAGAGGGAAGACCGCGATGACTACACGGCTGCTTCGTATTTGAACAAGTTGGATACGTCTATGGAGATGAAATTAGAGTCATCGATGCTTGATAAGAGAAGTGAGGCCGGGAAATGTAAATGGTACCACCTGGGATCGGTAACGGTCTGTGCATGGATGACGAGCTGAACATTGCGAGTGGGTTGTTGAGGTGTATGAATAGATGGATGGATTTGTTGGTGCAATTTGGAGCAATATAGAGCTTGAAGCGAATGAAGAGTTGATAAAGAGAATAGAATAGATACTATTCTAACATTTCTTGTGACAAGACAATTACGGTCTTTCCTCCTCTTGCGTTTGCGAGTACACAGGATTGCAGTCGGACTTTTCAACATCAAAGCCAAGAAAACATGATCCAAGGATTTCCAGACTATGGCTCCTCGGGGTCTTGTTCGTTCTGCCTGAGTGAAATCCGCATGCAGGTTTGACCGAGCGAGCTGGGACACAAGATTCATACCTGTCCTGAGTCGGCCACCCTGTCATAAATCCACATTCCTCTATTTTGATGTTATTATTCTGCCTGGAAATTTACAGGAGTAAGTGATTACTACAATTCTGATACCAAAGCTTTTGTTCGTACAGTAATTTGACCGATTGCCCCCTAAGGCGTCCCTGGAGCTAGACCCCGGAGTCGAAAAACCAGAACTTCCGGGTACTCAACCCTACAGGGTGGCCGACTCAGAGCGATCTATTTTTGGCCCCCCAAAAACGCGCTGCTGAGTGTTGACGTTGTTTCTCCTTTCTCTCTCGTTGGCTAGCTCCTTTGCTTGGCTTCTGAATACAAAGCAGCCAAACTTCCCAAAAGGAATAGCTCGTGTGCTTTACCACCATCTCATATCTCATATGTTTCTGTCCCATGTCTATACACCTGCACGAGATGTTCCACATATCCAATATGGAGTCACCGGAGCTAAAGATCCCTAGAGGCCATGGACCTATTGGCACAATGTGATACACGTTGAACGCCCTTCTGATGTGGGCATAGATTTCCTTAGAGGATTCAGATTGCTGCCCGCTTACGGCTGAGTTCTGAGCATCCTTGTTACATCCATGGCGAACCTCGTCGTCGATGCGGCTCTGTCAGATGACTTGGTTCAATCCACAGCTGTTCCTCGGCAAAGCCAGTAAAGCTGTGCGGTCAACAAGTCATGTTAACGAATTCTGGGCATGTTGCGTACATGTCTTTTTGCATGTTTGGGTCTCCCGGAATCAATTAAGGCAGGCACTGCTCAGAAAATATTATACTATTTGTCTTGCTCCTGCTCAATACTCCCTTCGTGAACAGCTATCACAAGAAAATTGTTCACAAGAGCGATACTCCGCCCTTCGACCGAGTTGTGATCAGGTACATAGTGACTTTAGAATGGGTCAAACATCGATGTCTGAAGCTCAACTGGACCGCACTTGGCGCAGGCTGGCACTCAAGACTGCCACTTATCTTGACGGTCAGCCTGATCTCCACCAACGCGGTGGTCTGAAGAGGGCAAGCGAAGCACCCTTCTTTGACTAGCTTGAAGTTTCCACGAGCTGTCTTGGGTCTTAGATACTGACTCTCTACTTTAGCAATGTGAGCACCTTCATACCCTTGCTCTCACCTTCTGGCAATGGCGATTTGCTCCAACCCAAAATGATCTCGATGGACGGCCATGGCAAATTTGTGGAGTGAAGGGTCGGCCCGATGTTTCTGGAGAGTTTCGAGCCCATCAAAATAGATATATTTCCACTTAAGCACACCAAGCATTGGGGGGAAACTAATCATCATGCTGTGCTTGTATTCTGTCAGAATATTTCTGTGAAATACAGCCAATCACTTAATGGCGAGTGTCCGGTACCACTTTGCGCAAATACGGCTGTTGGGTCGCCAGTATTGATCTCGAAGGTGGAACAACCCGCGGTCAGATCGCACATCTTCGTCACCCAAAGCTTGATACTCGTCAGTGCATTGGCTCAGCAGCTTTTCCGTTCAATCCCACAGTCTTTTTGGTGGCATATATTTTTGAAAAGCGAACAGACACTTTCTGAACGTTGCAGCTATGCAGTCCAAATGTCTCACTAGCGTTGCTTTATTCACAGCATTCTCTTCAGCACAGCTGGCGCAAATGAACGTCAACACTGCTCTGGTATTTACCCTGTCACATACTCTCTCAAGCCATGATGAACATCTATGCTGACATCCGTAAAGCAATCGAGAGTGGGGAACGATGTCGTCGTCACGCTTGCTTCAAATACTGTCTTCCAGAACGACATCCTTACCATAGCGAGCGCTATCCCCTCCTCTGTCATCAACCAAGTGGAGAAGAACCCTGACACTATCGCCATTCAGCTCAATACCGCCACCAACTTTCCACCTTGGGTCTCCGCACTCCCCACGCCTGTATTGAACCCTTTAGAGACCCTCCTCGCCAAGCCCATCAACGCTGACAATGACCTTAATAAACATATTTCCGCGCTGGCTACTCAACCCTCGATCTCCTTCATAGTCAATGTCCTCGCCACCGCAATCCCTACGAAGTATCAAGCCGCACTTAACAGCTACCCAGGCGACTTCATCGAGGAGCTTGTAACTGCGACTACAGTACCCGGGCGGGCTGGTAACATCCCCAGCCCAGTGCAGAGCAGCATTGGAGCCGTCATCAACCAGGGTTTGAGCATCATCGCCTCCGACTTCGAGGCTATAGGACTCGTGACGATCAAACCTATCAATACACCTATCGCTCCCTTCCCTCGCCCCACCGCTACCGTGAGTGGCAAATCAGTTTTTCCGGTTCTCCCAACGGGAATCAGGCCGTCGACTTGTCCAACTTGCCCAACTTGCACGCCAACCACTGTCTACGTGACTGTGACCGGTGGCCAAATTTCTTCACCCAGCAAGTCGTCAGTCAGCTCTTCACCGGCCAACTCCCGCGTCTCAAGCGGCTCCGCCAGATCTTCCGGCAATGGTGTATTCACCGCGTCCACCAAGCCTACAGTTGCTTCTACTGGCCTGCCCACGTCTCCCACTGTTGCGCCTCCTGCCCCTCCAGGAGTTTTTCCCTCTGTTGTTCAATCGCAGGTTACGGCATCTAGTATTCTTGGTTTTACTGGGACGAACAAGTCTACAGGAAGCCCTATCGCGTTTACAGGAGCCGCTGGCCCAATGAAGGCGGCTGCTGCTGGGGTTGCTGCTTTGATTGCCGGTGTTGTAATTTTGATGAATGTTTGATGTTTGAATAACATGATACTTGACGCCGCAATAGACATTGGGTGGTTCGAATCTTGTGTTGGGTTGGCAAATTTAGATTGCATGGTTTATTGATGTTGATGGCGAAGTCTTTAAAGTGTATTGACGAAGTTGCATTAATTCCTCAGATATCACTCCTTACATCGCTATCTATACGGCAATTGATGGTCACAGCCAATTCTCATATCTTTCAATGTGCTTGCCGCTGTTGATCTCAGGAATTCTTTGTATTACCTCTAATCATCGGGCGTCGTTGAAAACGCATTAGATCAAGTCAAGGCTACTGCTTCCCAATAACTACGCAGTAAAGTTTTCAACGAAGAGATACTTGGTGTTTAGGGTATTACTCTCCCGAAAAGAACTAGACCTCGTAGTGTCAATACAATATCCATGATCGTTGTTGCTGGGAAATTAGGACAAGATCTTCTTGAGGATCGACTGCTACTCAACTTGACCCCGAGCCTGCGAATGTGAATTCCGGAAAGCTTACCGTCAGAGGAAGCCATTGCTATCTGGTCGGCACAGCTTGCGCGATAGAGACAACCACGTCAATCAAATGGCACCGCCAAATGATACTTGGCCATAATTCATGCGGCATTAGTAAGGTCCTGCCACGATTGAGGTCTTTCGTGTGGCCCATTGAGAGAGGAATTTGTTAGCATATCATGAATCTGCGCAGTACGAGAGAGGGACCATGAGGAGTGAAGTAGAAATTAGCTCTCGAAGCGAGCCATGCTACTAGCACCGATATCATCAATGAAATGCTATGAAAGTTCTGATTTCACTAGTCCTTTCCTAATTGAGAGGGAGTAGCCATCCATTTATTCGCTGAGATATTGGTGCATGGCAATTGGCGGGAGAGGGTTTAGGGCGTGTTCAGCTCTGACAGCAACGTGCAGCTATATTATGCACACTTGCTGCCCGAGTCTCGGCAATCGCGATTAGGAATCACACCTTGTTCATGCGAAGTCAGAGAATGGTCGCAAGCATAGAATCGTGAATACTCCAGTACATCACGTCAAATTTGTTGTGTCCCGTCGAATAGAGATTGGGTTGCTTCATTCAAAGCTCATCAGGCTGACGTAATGTCATTACATTTCGCTCGTATGTCCGAATTTGCCGTGATCCTCACACCAGTAGACCGCTAATGTTTTCAGGTTTTTCACCATTCGAAGATGTTACACGCGCATATATAGCATGTGCCGCGGTCGCACTTATCGTGTATAGTGAGTCAACAGCACTTATTTGGGCACTCGGATAGAGCTTCAACCTCCATTCAGGCAATACTGAACTAATATATAGGCCTCGTACTCAGCGGCTGTACTTCTTCCTCGTCGTCGGCATTGAATCTGTATCTCATACTCGTATCGCTTTCCTACCATAACACCACTGCATCAAGCTCCAACATTCAGGTAAACCCCAATCTGACAGCGACCTTCACATTTCTTGTCAATGGCGCCACCCTAGAAGTGCGATCTGGATACTTTGGACTTTGCGTTAGCAACGGAGGTAGTCTTTGGGTGTATAGTAGTGACTCTGCGGGTCTGGCGAAGCAGTTCCAACCGTACCAGGATCCTCTAAACTTGATTTGGGCGAGTGCGAAGTTCAGAGAAGGAGTTGTGTTTAGTGGATTGATGTAAGGCTTTGAAGGATCCTCTGCCTCCAAAAACGATTCGTAGACTTCTTCGCAGTCAAGCGTGGTATATGCATGTCTAGGGGGGCGCAACATCTGATCTTCGGCGCTGATCATACAAGCTAAAGAATCAATACTTAGTATCGCTTCAGTGATTCTTGCGGCCGTTGTGGTCGGTATCCTATTTTCATTCCCCGGCTGGCACAAAGAATGGGACGAAAGGGGCGAAGAACGAGACGTGAAGCCCTTTCCGTCGCGCACCGCGGTCATTATCAGCTTGACTGCATCTCTGCTCGCTGCGATTTTCGCTTTGGTCGCCACGATATGGCAGCATACCGCCTCCGTAGCAGCCGCAACTACTGCCCAAGATATGGCTTATGGCACCGTCAATAGCGAGGTTGGAGCTGCGGCCACGGGGTTGGGATGGACAGGTGTAGTCTTAACCATGGTTCTTGCCATTGTATTGTGTGGCTGCTGTGGAGCCTTGGGAAGATTGCTGACCTGACTGACGAGTAATGAGACATCTCTGTGCGTGGGCATGCCAGAAATGCCACTTGGGATGTGGCTGCCCAGCGGCATTATAGAATGCGCAAACACCCAGAGATAACTCACAGACAACTAATTATCGTGACACCCGTACCGGACCTGGTTGAGAGCCTGTCGACTTAAGTAATATATAGATAATGCAGCAGACGTACAAAAGCCCCTGAGCGATTGTGGTCCCAATTTTAATGCCCATCTGTAGAGGCTTCGTCCAAAGTGCAGCGAGAGGCGCTACACAGGCGACCGTCACCACGATCAAAATCACGGCCCAACCAGAACGAGTCCATGAGAAGAGCACGGAAACATCACGGCGGAAATCGATTGGCGGCACGTGTTTTCTATTACTCCTAATCTTTGGACCTGCTTTGAACATATCGTGGCGAAGATGTAAGCCGCGGCTGTCAGTAAAAAGCATTGCGGATCCCACGATAAACGTCGTAACAAGTATCGATATCAGAAGTATGACCGTGATAACTGCTTGGTAGCCGCGGTTCATATCTCGAGTCCACAGGAGCGCGACAGGCACCACTAGGGCCGCGACTAAAAACACCACGACGATGGTCAGAAGTCCAACGCGATGCCAGAGCCAGATAAGGAAAGAGACTGTTGGTATTGGAGCGCCAGCTGCTAGATTCGCATCAGCTCTGATATCCCTCACAGAGCGCTCATGGAAGCTTATGGCGGAGGCGCTTCGTATGAATAGACCAAGGGCTTAGGAAGACACTGTAATTGTGACGGCAAGGATGAAGAACGCTGAAAGTGATATTGTTGCCGAGCTGATCTCCTTGACCTGCGTACTGAATATACTGGCGGAGAACGTGAGCGGTATGAAAAAGAACGCAAGCTCAGTCAATTTAGTGACACTTTCAGCCTCAGCTATCCCTCTCTTACTTTCCATAATGGACATGTTTGCCATCAAAGACTTGCAGGACTTTGTCGTACGGTATCGTAAAGCGTGAATTTGGGCAGAACAATCTTTGCGTAATGCCTCTATCGAAAGTGAGTCGTCCCCTTAATCAGAAACCGGTTTATCTGGAGTTTCAAAGGCATTGATGAATTTTGCGAAGCGCCCAAGCGAATCTTCCAAGTACTGCAGCTCTATATCAAAGCGCTCCAGAGTATGGCGCCAATGAACGAGCCTCTGCTGTATTAGTGTGTCGTCCAAGATATGTTGACCAATCTCTCTCAATTTTTGGTCCATGAGATGGACTACGTTCATTGTATCCCGTTGTATAAGATGGAAAAGGCGCTCTGATGGATCTCTGCATAGCAGTCCGCTCCGCTTTCCTGCCTGCTCGTGGAGTATCCAGTTCCCAAGGGTGCTAGCCGTTGAGCTTGTATCACTGATAAGCTCACGAAAACGATCGGTATTTCCAAGTGACATCATGAGCTCGTAATCAGCTGCTGGTCCTCTGGGGACAGAATCTTCGAACAGGCATCGAAAAAGAGGATCGATGGTAGTCTTTTTTGTTCCAGATCTTAGTTGAGCCGCAACTGGTCGATCGACATCTTAGTAGGCCTTGAAGCTTTCCCGGTCAAACGCGCAAAGAAGTGTGTCATTCCACCACTAGCGCTGAAGTGTGTACCAGTCATGGCTCTCGCAGCTTCCCTCCGGCCTTGTTGGCCACTTTCGGGATCTTGAATACGACGCTGGTATATCATGCTAGCAGCGGCTGGGTTACTGTCAGAGTCCCCTTGCCTTGGTTTCTCTCTGCCCAGTTTAAGTGCTCTAAGATATCTGAGAACCCTGATAACAAAATCGGCACTGGCTTCCGATCGTGACCTGACGCGGGTACGAGTCCTGAGAAACGGGCGCGAGGAGGTGAGATTTCCCGACACTACTCGAGGGTCCCCATGAACGATAGCGCCTGCTTCCTCATTCCTCACGTCAGGCTCTAGCTGAAATACACCAAGATTTTGTAGGGCTGTAGGGGCACCGGTCATCTCGTCTTATAAGACAGGCAACGGATCCAATAAAATGACGACTGTAGCCACGTGTCAATTCCTAATTTTCTGTTTCGCACTCACGACTCACCGATACGGTAGCCTTTATAACGCTTGCACCACATTGTGGCCCTCTCCTCTCACGCAGCTAAGCATCCCACCGAAATAAATGTCTCAGCATGCGTTCTCAAGTCCCACTCGCGCCTTAGGATATTGGTGGTAGGTATTGAAAGATGTTGTACAATATATGACTTGCCAGACGCATTTGTAGTTGTCTCCGTCCATCCAAGTGACCCGTGCTGGAGTAACTCTCTACGATCCAATGCTGAGTATGGCCGCTGCAGTCTCCGCTTGACTGGCCTATACCATTGATTTATAAGTAATCCTTACTCATATCACGAGTAATCCACGAATCAGAATTATTGTCATCGTAAGTTCCACCTGACCAACCAGAATTGATCAAATGCTCTTCGAAAACCTCGGGACTGATGTTTAGTGTAGATCCAAGTGTGCCGATAAGCTCTGTGGATAAGTCTGCTGCAACAATCAAGCGAAGGCGGACAGCCTCCGCAGGCGGTGTTTCTAACGTCCGCCGTAGTGACACGTCCTCGCTAGTACACAATTCTTCAGACTCTTCCCTGGATGAGAAGGCCATTCTTGACAATAGTGTATAGTCGTCAAAGTCGTAGCAGCCAACTTTCACGCGCTTCTGGCGGCCTACTATGCGGACGTTCACGAGATGAGGTAGCCATGTTTTAAGCGTTTCGATTAACTCGAAGTAACGTATGGTCTTGGGCCCTGCCGGTTGCTCTAAAGATTGCCCATCGTCAGATGCAGGTAAGGCCGTAGCTATGGCATCTTGGTCTTCTGGGAAGGAAACATAAACGCTAGGTGGAAGATGTGTTGGGTTTTCTGATGACGGCGCCTTTTCGCCATCTCTACCTTCGAGGCTTGCTGGTGCTACGTCCGGCGTAGACGTAGGGATGGCCCAATCCGGCTCTGTGGGGACGTTTTGAGCCTCTGACATTGTTTACTCGCACCATGAAGATATCTAATTGCGTCTGTACGGAGAATGACACCAAAAGTCCTGGCAAGCACTAAGTATTGTAGTGGCTTGGCATATAATCGGCCCCCATAAGGGCGGCCTGGACAATTGGTATACTGCGCCCCACGTAAGCTTTTCGGGGAGTGCGAAAGGGAAGCCTAAGAATCTAGTTCCAAGGTCCACGCGCCTAAGAGATAGGGGGTATACCCTAGACACCTCCTTAGACAGGCCCCTAGAGCAACCCTTCCGAATTACTGGTCCGGGGCACTTCCACCCAAAAGACTTAGAGAGTCTTCAGGGGGCAACTAGCGCTTAGGGCTAGGGTAAGTTTCCAAGCCAGCCAGGACTTTTGGTGTCATCCTCCGTATAGTCGAGGCTTTGTCCGATGCTTGCTACCCGCTAGACCGCATAAATCAGAGACCTCTCCACGATTCGGATGTCGTCCCATGATGGAAGCGACTGTCCCAAAGTTGGGGCTCTCTGTAGATCTAGGAGACGCAGCTAAAAGAGCTAAAATAGATGACAATCTCATTGGTTGCAGGCGGCCGGCGCCGACAGCTGTCATGATATGCCAGTCCCAACTCGCTAGGCAGTCGTCCATTTTCAGAATGAATGTAGTCGCTCCAGCGTCTTCTCAGTCTGGCGGTGAGATATAGTAGGAACGGTAATCGAGGGGAATGCTAAGCGTCCGATGTACAGGGACGAGAGGGACATTTTTATTTCCAAGGCAACGCTAGTATTTAGTATGCAATAGCTTCCTGCATGCCCCCAGGCTAGTTTTCTCCCGAGATTAGTACGTGTCGCCCATAGTAACAGCCGGAGATGCGTTACTATGGAGCATGCGCGTCGCCATGGGGCAAATCCGCCATAAAACCATGGGGTAATACTGTCGCCATGGGGCAGGAGCTCCGCCATGAAGCCATGGGGCCATGCTGTCGCCATAGGGCAAGAGCTCCGATATAGGCAAAAGTTGATGCGGAAATAAGGTGAGATTTATATTGCTGTCGCCATTTATTACTATTATTTGTATATAGCTGTCGCCTAATCCTAGGCCTAACGCCCTCACTGTTCACCTCACTGTCGGTTCACCCTTATTGTAGTCCCCGCTCTTCACCCACCCACCAGGCCACGTCGTCGTCGCCCTCAGTATCCCGATACTCCTCGCTGTCTGCGTCCTCATACTGGGGTGGCCAGTCGGGATAGCCCTTAGCTGGCGGAGGCTACACGTAGTCCTTTCCCTCCGCCCACCCCCTCTTCACTAGGAGATCCTCATAAGTGTAGTCCTGCTCTTGTATGTAGTCCTGCTCTTGTGTATAGACCTGCCCTTATATATAGTCCTCCTCTTTCTCAGCTACCGCTGAGGTTACGGTCGTCGTAGTTGCCGTCGTCGTAATTTCCGCTGCCAGCTCCGATACAGCTGCGTTGGCGGCTTCTTGTCTGATTAGGACGGTAATGAGGGTAAGTGGAAAAGACGCTATCGCGAGGCTGCGATGTCGTTAGGCACGTTGAGGATAGTAGGCAGAGGTTTTTTATCCTGGCGGGCGCGTTTTGCTGGCCGAGCGCAATCTACGGCGGGGGCGACAGCGACGTGGGCGACAGCGACATCATCAAGCTCGAAAGAGGCCATAGCGACGGTAACGTAGGTAGTAGCGACGTTGGTAAGAAAGAAGGGAGGGAGGGAGGGGTAGAGCTGGCGACGGTAAGGTATATAGAAAGGTAAGAACGCGACGGTCGCAATATTTTGTTTTCAACTGAACTTGGTAGATTGGTTTATTTATTTACTCCTCGCGTCTCTGATTCCTACTACTACAGAACAGTACTAGATTACGGAGATCAGCGGACGGGGTGGTAATGGCGATCTAATACTAGGTGCAGTAGTGTTGCCTTGGAAATAAAAGGCACCGACGAGAGCCACACCCGAAAGGAATGTGCCTACCCGCCCGGAGGTTCAGGCGTTGGGGCAGGGGCCTTGGCTTGGTACCATTCTAAGCATCCTGCTCTACCTCGCAATTCGCCATCACCATGCCTGACTTGACTGAGGACGATACCTATCGTACCTCCACGCAATATAGATTATGGTCCTACACTCGAGAGTCTCTTGCGTCGCTGCGTGCTACGACTAATGCAACAGCTGCTGATGGGGTACGAGCAGCGATCAACAGCCTCCACCCCAGCAAGCAGGACAATGATGGTGAACAAGCACGGCAAGCTAGTCTTCCCAAAGAGGTCGAATGCCTCACAGTGGAGGAGGAGCAGAAGCTTGTAGGCTTCTACTGTGTTAAGACAATGGAATTTGCGAATTTCTGCAACTTCCCTACCAATGTGAAGGTACCACAAGCCCATTGTCGTAGGAAGATCACAGCTAAGGAACGTACCCAGGCTACAGCTGTCCAATATCTCAGGCGCTTCTACCTTTCCAACTCACCTATGACATACCATCCCAAGGAAATGATGCCCTCCGCTCTCTTCCTAGCTACAAAGACCGAGAACAATTACATTTCCCTCAATAAATTCGCCGAGAAATTGCCGAAGACAACAGCTGAAGATGTAATCGCCCCCGAATTTCTTCTGACTCAAGGGCTACGGTTCACGTTCGACGTGCGACACCCACATCGAGGGCTGGAGGGAGGCTTCATGGAGCTGCTAGCTCTGGCAAAAGGCAAGGGGCAACCGGGCGTTAGCAATACAACTACATCAACTCAACTACAGAATCAGATGATGAGCATAATCCCGGCACAGAAAGCTGGTAAGACATCGCGGTCAGCCGATGAGGTCATCCATCGTATTCAAACTGCCCACGGTAAAGCGAAGGACATTCTGAAAACCTCCGCCCTCCTCTCGGACGCCTACTTCTTCTATACACCCTCTCAAATCTGGCTCTCCTCTCTTTTCCTCGCCGACGAACCTCTCGCCCGCTTCTACATCGATACCAAGTTTCCTACGCCTTCACCCCTGAAGCCGAAGCTGCTCACCACACTACGATCCTGCGTCGATTTGCTGCGGGAGTCCCCGTCCGCTGAGCCTGATAAAGAGGAAATGAAGGAATTGAAGAGAGTCGACAAGAAGTTATACAAGTGTCGGAACCCCGAGAAGATTGACCTTGTGGAAATCAACAAGGCTCAGAAGCGGGAAGGCGGAGAGGAGGGACTTGATGAGAAGGTCGTTAAGAAGAGGAAGATGGAGAGGGAAAAGAGTGAGAAAGAGGCGGAGGATGTGTTTGGACCACCTTTGGGTGCGAAGTAAAATGCTTTCTTGATGGCATCACACTACATTCCTGCCCGTGCGATCATGTTAGCTTGGGACTGCCGTCCAGAAACCTTTCCATTTCAGGCATCTCGACCAACAATGTCACGCCAAAAGAGCTATAGCTAGGTCCCGTTCTTGCCATGGGCGTACTTAGACCCCGAGGAATGGGCCGAAAACTTTTTGCATTGGCCTTGGGACAAGGGCACGAGACGGTCACCGGAGTCGATGCTGGAAAGATCCAAGTCCATCACGGCTTGGATTGCTCTTCGCCTGCGCTTAAGATTCGAATTTTCGCAATGCGACTGGCTGAAGCGACATTGAATGAGTAATAATTCATTCGGTTCCATACGGATCAGGCTGATCTCGGCTAGCGCATAGCGATGCCTTGCAGGTCGAACATACTTAAGACCCCACTCCACACGTTTGCTAGGCAACACAGCCCACAAACGCATCATAGCAGCAATTCTGATGCTTTAATGCATAATAGCGAGACTCTAATGCTTGCAATGAGTCAGGCTATGGCCGCGCTAACCGAATCCTTCGAAATCAGGCAGCATCGCTAACATTATGCTAATTGATGAATTGAAATATTCCCCCCCCCCCACCTTATCCTTCCTTCATCCCTCGAAATATCCGCCCATAGAAAAAGCTTCAGACAACTCTTCCACGTGTCTTACTGCTTGCTTAAACGGTTGAGAACCTTGACGGATTTTCGCTGTCACCATGACCGTCCTCGAAGCCACACCAATCGCTGCTGCGAAAGACGCCGCCTCCAAGCTAGCCGATCTTGCCATCAATGGTGATGGCGAGTGCTCAAATGCCAAACCAGGAATGATCACCGACGTGAAAAACCTCTACCAATCCAAGCCCGACAATCGAGGCAAGACGACTTGGGTCGACAAATACCCCAACGACCTCGAAGAAGCCGCTGAAAACGCCGAGACCGCTCGCTATGCTTTGCTCGTTCGTAATGTAAAATGCTATGATGGCCGAAAGAAGCTTCAAATCGACTCCGTCATTGTACAGTCTCCCCTCTTGAAGACCGTACTCGGCACTGTTCTCAAGGACTATCCTGGCATTACCACTACGCTGGACCGTCTGACATTCAAAGCTCCCTTTCAACCCTTCGTCCACCGCTGGAGCAAACTTGTCGAAGCTCTTGAAGCTGAATCGGATCTCGAAACAAAGACACATCTGGAGCTCTTCCACCGCGTCCTAGAAGCAGAGCTTCGCGATGACCTGAAAGCTAGAGATGATTTCATCCTCAACGGCGTGATAACCTACCATACTATTTGGATGATCTTCGAACCTGGAACTGTCGTTTTCTCTGTCAAGGATGGTCAGCCATGTACCGTGAAGTTCAACAACGGTAATTATCAGCAGACCCGCTGCGGAAACTGTTACGCTCTAGGCTGTCAGATGGTTGACTGGGATGGTGAAAACTTTGGTCTCGGCAACGAACAATTTAGTGTATGGGAGTTCGAAGGAACAATGAAGATTACAAAGCTGAGCGCTTATCCCCTGGAGTATCATCCAAACCTCAACAAGTCAAGGACGAGCTCTGTGCGCGAGGTGACCAGTTTGAGAAGTTGAGTGGATACCACTACAAGCAATACGAGGGTATAGCTATCGGGCAAGGCCCGTGGGGTCCAATAAAGTATAATGTCGACAGTCGAACCATCATCGATACTTACGCTTGGAACCGCTTCAATCCTAACCGCCAAGTCTCTCTTTCAACTTTGGCTAAGCCCATCAGACGTGCAGCTGTTTCTATTGACTCCAATGATGACGGCGACGAAGATGACGAGGACTACGACGAAGAGTACGATGATGAATATAGCGAGCCCTATGACTCAGATGTGGAATGCGGCGAGGGTGAGAAGAGTAGTCTGAAATCTCTGACGAAGGACCAGCTTCTACTTTGTAGCGCCTCGCTCAAAGGCTACTCGCTGAAAAACAAGAAGTGGCTCACCTTCTCTATTGGCTCGGTGAAAGACATCAAGTACAATGACGGAGCCTTTGATAGCTTGGTCTTACCTGAAGACCACAAAGAACTCATCCTTGCCCTCACAGAGAGCCAAGTAGCAAACAAGGAGACGTTCGACGATGTCATTCAGGGTAAAGGCAAGGGCATGATCATGCTGCTTTCAGGTCCTCCTGGTGTGGGCAAGACGTTGACCGCAGAATCTGGTAAGCTCATCACCCTCATTGCGTAAAGGCAATAAATATTAATAGCTTGAATTTCCAGTTGCCGAATCCATGAAGGCGCCTCTATATATGATGTCTGCCGGCGACCTTGGTCTCACATCCTCCGACGTCGAGTCATCCCTCTCCAACGTCCTCGAGATGGCCACAAAATGGAATGCCATCCTCCTTCTTGACGAAGCCGACGTCTTCCTCGAGCAGCGATCCTCCCACGATTTAGAGCGCAATAAGCTTGTCTCGATCTTCCTTCGAATCTTGGAGTACTATGAGGGCATCTTATTCTTGACCACTAATCGTGTCGACAACATTGACGCGGCGTTCCAAAGCAGGATCCATATCTCAATGCAATACAACGAGCTGAGCACATCGTCCAGACGTCATGTTTGGGTCAACTTCCTCAATGCCTCCACTAAGGGTAACGGCCATGGCTTCAGCGATGATGAGCTGGACAAGCTGGCGGGGTATAGGATGAATGGACGAGAGATCAAAAATGTGCTCAAGACCGCGCAATTGCTTGCTAGTAAGAAGGGAAAGGGGCTGGGATATGAGCACGTGGAGAGTGTGTTGGCTATTGAGAAGAGGCATATCCACAACTAGAAGCGGTGAGGAACGGCCCGGAACAATTTAGAACGATTGAGTGAAACGGCAAAATCAATGTATGTATTGGAGGCCGGCGTTTGTCGATTCTCGCGAAGACACAGTTGCCGGCATTGATTGTCTTACGAATCCTAACGAACTTTTCGACCAATTGCTCCTGCGCAAGCTTGACTACTGACCTCGAATTCTCACTGAAACATCGAAAGAAAATCTTCAATACCAGTCATTCTCAAACCATTCCGGGCTCGTGACCTCCCCAGTACTTTCTTCATTTTCGTACATGGCCCAGCTCTGCATGATAGAGAGCCTACCATTCCTGAAAGGAGCAGGCACGGCAGCAGAGGCAGGTCCTCTCCATTCGTGCTTACGGCAACGGTTGGTGAATATGACTTCGCTGGCCTCCCCTCTCGCATTTCTCCATTCACCTCTCCTCCAAACTTTCACAGATCTCTTCTCGATACAGCTGGCGCACCAGAAACAGAGCTCACAGTAGCGTAGCTGTAAGGTCGTGCAAGCGCCGCAGTAGACTACTGGATCTACGCCGTCGGCGGCGAGATTAACGACGCAGCCAGGCCAAAATTGGTTTTCTTTGATGCCGCAGTCTAGGCACCAGCGCAGATCATACTCCCAGCCATTCTTGCCTCGTTTGCCCTTGGTCTGTCTGAGCGTGAATAGCGAGCGATGCTTGAGCGTGAGGCAGGTAAAGCAGGCATAGTCCTTTGTCCTGGAGGGAGACATCTCCAATCCATGTAGGTACTCGACGACATCGGTCAAGGGTAGCCGATACAAGGTGACAGACGCATGGAAATGGCGGTTTGTCTGATTGAGAGCAATGGCGGCAGCTGGATGTAGGGATTCGATGATGTGATCTTGGAGCTCGCCGGTCAGATTACAAAGATAAGTGCTGCTACAATTGTTGGGATTTGATGATGCTGAGATTTTGCTCGATTGCATGTTTGAGGTAAGAGGACCAGAATTGTTGTCGGAAGTGTTCTCCATGCTTCACTGATCATTGATGTCCGCCAGGTTTGTCTGAATCGAAGTATGCCCGGCTCCAAATGTTAGCTCAATGCAAGTACACGCAAGGCTAAGCCAACCGGAATCTTGAAAGGAAGACTTTACCCAGCTTGATTGAATTTATACCCTGGGATGCTAAAAGACCATTCTATCATCTAAGAGCTAACGCAGTCAACGACATTCCAAACCCTCCTTCTTGTCATAGACACTGCAAAGCTACTAGCAGCTTGAGCCTAGAATCAGTACGTTGGACCACTACCCTACTTGTCCGCACCCTCATCGCGAGGAAGTAAACGCCACGGAAGATAGATCAGTATAATGAGAACCGTTTTCGCAGATCGGCGTCTTCCCAACTCTCAATATCCCAAATCTCTTCTTAAGACATTTGAATCGTATCCTTCTACTTCCGAATGCCATCTCTACCATCTGGCTCGGTCCTCGCCATATTATGTATGATTGTATTTCCGCAAGAGTTCTACAGTGTTACACGCTTGTGGGCCGCGCTCCAATGCGCACGAGCCTTGGCTTGATACCTAATCAGGCAGCTTTACTCTTAGATACTGGTGTAACACTTATCGATGAAAGTAGCGCCGCTCCAAGCAGCGCTACACGCTGAGGTTCCACAGGTTTTTCTATAAAAGAAGACTTAGCCATCCCTTTTCTTGATCATTTCATTACTAAGGAAACAATCTCAAAATATTGGTACTCATTCCGCAAATTGCCTTACAGTATCAGAGGCTTTGTCAAAAAAACAGGGTGCTCTGACGACGATAATTCCAGAAACATCATGACAAGGAGTAAGAATCCACACCGCAAAATCGTCTCCAAAAATTCAGTCTAGAGTCTAAGAGCTGCGAGCAGATCCTATCTCCCTGTTCGGTACCTTAAATCGCCCGAGCGGTCTTGAACGCCCAGTGAATACAACAGTAAAGCACGACAAAGCTCAGGCTGCTGGTGAGCATGATTTGGTGAAGGCTGTGTCGAATCATATGGCCGAAGACGATCGCTCCGACGTCAATATGTCTGAAGACAGCGATTCGACGATATCAGCTCACGACGATATCATCGGCAAGCTATGGGATGGTGAAAGTAAGGATCTCCTAGAAAGGGATACATCATGGATTCTTACAATAATCTCTCAAATTAGATGCAGACACTTTCCTTGACTTCTATCAATACTGCAACTTCAGCCGTCCAGAGTATTATGAGGAACTCATGGCCGATGTCAATACAGTGATTGTGGGCCTCCTTTTCCAGACATTCAAGATTCCGAGCGGCCCTATCCCGCCAGCAGATATGGCTTTGATTCTCCGATGGCGCCATCGTGGTGCTATAGGATGGGAGAAATGTAGTCCTGACATGGTACTCAGAGGCTTTGAGTTGTTGCAGGACGACAAAACATCTGGGTTTTCCACCTATCCATTGTGGGATGCGATCCGTGGCAGCACTGTCTCCGGATCCGGGAATGATCAACTGCAAAAAGCGAAAGCCAAATTGCTGGAGGATTTGGAGAGCGCCAAGATCTGGGAGTGGGAGGAATCTGCAAAGCCTTTGAGTCCAATGGTGGTCTGGAAGACTATGGGACAGAGATGACTAATTGCATGCTAGATAACATAGGAGGGTTCCATGCATGATAACACAGAGAAATTGCCCCCCAGTCAACGAGAGTGCAGCAATAAAAACCTTTAAAAGCCACAAACTGCCGGTGTCTCCCACTCCTTTCTCTTTTTCTCAAAGAATCCTACTCATCATACAAATATACACATAAACCTCCATCGGCACGCACGCTCCACAATTGGCGTCATGGGTCCAGGAATGCTGGCACGCAGGTCAGCTTTGCTGCCACCAATGGTACTAACCTCCCTAATGGGAGTGTTACTACGGAATTTTCGTCACAGGTCTTTGTTGCTTTATTCATTCACACCTGGTCACATGTATATTGGAAGTGTCAGTCTTTTGAAGTGTTACTGCGCTACCCATAAATTTCGCGAGAGCCTCCATTTTTTTGTTTCTTCTACCAACATTAAGGATCTTTGACACCAGAACAAATTCGCCTTGAGACATTACTTCTCCTGCGTGTGGATACTCCTCGCTATCAAACCCATCTCTGCTAGAACAGTTCCCTTACATTACTGCCATTGATAAGTCAGGATTACCACCACACCCACTGTCATCAATACGAGTCCAGCTAGGTACTCGGAGCAACACCGTCCTTTGACAACCTGCTCAAGACTCAAAGAGTAAATAGCAATGATGAACTTCACCAAGCAGAAGCCAGAGACCAAGGATAAGGCTACTAAAAAGTCGGTGCTAAAGTTCAAAAACCTCAAGGAGCAGTTCAAGAAGGCTTTCTCGAAGCACAATAAGGTAAATAAAGCAACAAGATCTCCGCTCTTCAACAGTATGCTGACTTTGTTCCAGCAGGATCCTAAGCAAGCAGGCTCTATCTCGAATGTAGCAGAGATAACTGGGCAACACGGTGTTGTCTTGGACAGCGCAGAGACTCCGCTGTCCAATGAGCCTAGTACTTTGAACGGTGATGAGGCTGTATCCGAGCTTGTGCTACCGTTGATTGATGCGGGTCCTCAGATCTCTATCGGAGATCTTACTGTCGGGGAGGTTTCTGGTCCCAACGTGTCACTAGATGGGGTGGCAGAGGCCTCAGCAGAGGTCGTTTGTAGTCCAGATTCACCAACCATACCCTTGGACGAGATCCAAGGTGGCACAAGACTCGCAGATTACAACATATCGTTGGGGTGCAACGTAGGAAATGATGGGAAAAGCATCGATCCGCACGTTGCACAGTCTCACGCTGCAATATCCCTCGACGAGCGTCTCTCGGAAGGACATGCCTCGAAGTATTCTGCTAAAAATGATTCGGGAGCTGGCTCGCTCTTGCAGAAAAAGCGCTCCTCCAGCATTGGCAACACCGTTTCATCGACTTCTGACGACATGGAGTCTGGTGGAGTGTCTCTCCACGAGGTGAATAGTGCGCTAGGCTTCGATTTCCAAACACCACGGTCTACTGCGTCTTCGCCATCAGACGACGAGTCTTCGTCTGGCCATACAGTATCGAAGCCCGGGAGTCCTTCAATGTCACAAGTCTCGCCCTTGAACATAGGGGCTAAGTTAGACCTACCTTCCGCAGGCTCAGAGAATTGGAAGCGCAACAAGCGTCCAACTGCTCTTGAAGCAATTACTGTTCAACATGACCGCTCGGGCTCCGGAAGCACCTTGGTGAATACGCCGACCCGGGGAGATTTAACGCCAACACCATTCGAGTTGAATTTTCTTGCTAGGTGTCGTGCTGCCCAGAGATCGAGCCTGGGATCGTCACCAGCGAATTCCTCGAGTACAAAGTCACAAAGTCTTCAGTCCGAGCGTGTCGAACGCCACGATTTCGGGGCTGGGCTCACGAACACACTGAAAGTTAATGATTCATCCCCGGACAATAAAGAATTTCTCGATGCTATCAGAGGACTACAAACCTCAAGCAGCACCCCCACCCTTAATCACATCGACAAGATCAAGGCTGCTTACAAAGATTCGGAAGACATGGAATGGATAGTCCTTGGGACTTGGACCGAGCTATGGCATCAAGCTGAGATCAAAGAGCTCAAGAAGCAGCTGGCTATTTCTGAGGCCACGGTACAGTCGCGTGAAGTAGACATTGCCAACAACAAAGACGACTTCGACGCTACATTGGAAGAGGTGAAGGAGTACCGAAACAAAGCTGTGCGCGCTAGCAACGAGAAGAGAGCAAAGTACAGCACTGCTATCCAGGAGAATAACACGCTAAAGGCTGAAATTTTGTCGGCCAAGAACAAGAGCAATAGATTGGAGAAAGAGGTGGACAGTCTCAAGAGCACGCTTGACTTTGAGCAACAGACTTATAGAGCCGGGAAAGAATTTCTAGAGACACAACTGAATGAGAAGAGTGCGATAATAGACAACATGTTGCCCCGGCTTCAGCAATTGCAGATTCATGTCGATCGGGTTTCGAGCCGCGATATCACGACCGCAGAGGTCTTCTGGCTTCAAAACGAGAACGATGCGCTGAAGAACAAGAATTGGGACCAGGAACGGGAGAATAATCAGCTACGCCAGAGTTTAGAGTTTTCGCGTGCACAAACTCAGGAAGCCGAAGCAGAGACTGAGAAGTTGAGAGCTCAGGAAAAGGCCGCGGACCTTGAGGCTGGCTTCATGCATGCGATGAATATGCAATTTCGGGCGACCATGGAAGACGAGGATCCTGCGCGAACAGCGCAGCTCGACGCCCGGTTGAAGCGTATGGATGAAGAGGGGAAGCGACTGGAGGCGCAGGTTGTTGAGTATTCTGCTGCACTCGATGAGGAGAAGATGGCGAGGGAGGTCGATCGAGAATACTTCGCGGAACAGTTCCAGGACGAGCAGAACAAAGTCAAGTTCTGGAAAGACCGGTCAGTGATGTTGGAGTCGAGCAGAGATGCTTATTGCCAGCACAACCAAGAGCTCCTAGATAAGTTGAAGGGTAAGCTTTGGCGCGACGACGTCATTGAACAAGTCACGAAAGACAAGGAGATTCTTCGGGAAGACAACGTGCAACTGCTCGCAGTCCTTCAGGAGCGCGAAAACAGCATCCAGGACGCGACGGAGCTCGACGCAGACCGTAGAGTCCAGATACTCAGGTTAACATCGGCAGCGACAGTTGCGGAGGAGAAGGTCAAGCAAGCAGAGATCGACATCAACGGACTCGAGATTCACAACCATAGGCTCGAGGCGGGAGAGCGGCTTCAGGAGCCATTCGTTAAAATTCTGGAGGACAACAAGAACCTCCAAACTCTGACTCAACAACAAGCCGACCGCATCGAAGAGATGGTCAAGAATGGACCAGACAGCTACATTTTTGAACACCTCAAAGCCAAAGATCACCAAATTGAGGAGTTACAAGTCAAGAATGCAGAGCTCCTTCGCTACAACAATACGTGGGCCCAGCGTGAAATGGAGCGAGAGGACGGATTCTGCTATGTCCACCAGATGGATCGAGTTGTGGACTGGAACGGCAAGGATGTGCAGACTCGCTTGAAGCGTGCCGAGAAGGGATATCGCGAGATGCAAATGAAGCTTGAGAAACATATGGGACCTGGCCACGAACCATGGGCCCACCATCAGCCGTGCACGGCGGGGGATGGACCATACTATGGACAAGCCTTGTGAAGCAGTTCAGTGGTCTCTGAGGGAACTGGTGGTGGAGGGTGGTTGGGAATGTCATTGGGATCGTTGTAGAAGTTCTGCTTTTGAGGGTCTTGGATGCGGTATGGTGCCGTTCGTTCAATGTATATAGCCTGTATCATTTTCTGTTTTCGTGCGTAGTAGCTCATTCAGATGACATTCAGGACTTTACTTACGACCGCTTAAATATCCATAGCTGTTCAAAAGACAATCAAGAACATCGTAAAACCTGCCGAGTCTGGAAGTTTCTTCCTACGACTCTAGGTGTTCACCTGAGGTTTCGAGAAATTGTACAGCTAAGATTCTCTGCTTAATCTTAATTAAGTCGACGACACATCTCTCAGCGCTCAAACTGAAGGAACGATCCGCTGATAGGACCTCAAGATTAAGGCGAGGAGTTCGAGTTCCAGTTTCAATCGAGGATCTAAGTGTCAAGCTGGTTGAAGTGGCGTTCGAGACTGCCACATATCTTAACAACAAGCCTGCCAGCACAGTGGTAATGATCTCCATCATGCACGCTCGACCATGAGACTTATGAACTGACTAACATATTTGTTCGATGACAGGACTAAGCAGGTACTAAATGATGACCGCTGGGCATAGTATGAGAATAGAAAGCACTGTAATGGGTGTCGCGAAATGGAAGCCGCATGGTGAGATGAGAGATATCGCAAGTCTGTGTTCGAATCTATTCCTTTCTTTTTGTACAAAGCATGTTTACCATCACATCTCCAGTCCAAGCCACTGGATGGTATTTTTTCCAACAATAAAAAATAGATGCCCTGTTCACGCACCCCGAGTATGGTCCTGAAGGCGTTGGATCGCTGGCTATGGAGTGCGGTTTGGAGTAGGCTGAGAGACTGGGCTTGGAGGGTTCAGTTGAGACGACGAAGGGGTGGCGATTGTCCGGTAAGGACTTTGGGTTCAAGGCCTTCGCTTAATATGAGATAAGGTTTTAGAGGGAGGATGCAGACGAGGAGCTGAAGAACTCGAAAGAATAATTGTCACCTTTTTCTTTGGTGAATGTTGCGTTTGCCCGCGAAGTGGAAGGAATTATCCACCAGCCAGCTCTTAGCAATGTTTGTGAAGAAAGTCCGCAAAGTATTTACTCGTTTCAGAAGACTAGATCAGCATTGTCCTTCCTAGTCGCGGTCCCCACATTCGGAAACTTCCAGCGCAGATAATTGACCGTTGGGGATTATTGCTAGGGTTGGCGACGCATTCACCGCAGCCTTTGTTGAAGGCGTGGCGTGTTGAGCTCCCTGGTTGCTGTGACTCGGCTTGCGAGCAGAAGGACTGGGCGCAGGTTAAGGCCATTTTGCTGAGGTAGGAAGGGAGGTTAGGACTGGCGTTGTCGGGGTATGTGTCGAGAGGGATAGAGGCGGCGAGAGCTGCGAGTAATAGCAGTCTTCGCAACGTTTAACGGTTTACTTAGCGAATTGCCAGTAAAAACCGTTTCATTTGCCCTTTGTTCCCTTAATACTGAGTCGGTTTGGGGTCTTAAACGGTACGGTTTAAACCGTTTTACCCTAGAACCGTCGGTTTGAAACTGGCGCTTTTAATGGTTTTGGCGGTTTTACTCGGGGTGCCAGTACGCTTTGTGTTCTTGATATATTATAAGGCAAGCCCTGAACGTCTTTTTATATCGCTTTATAGCGTTGCTGTCGCATGATCGCCGTCGCTACTGGGGAAGCATCATCTCAATGCAAGTTATGAACGGGTAAATGAATTTTATGAATTTTATGCAAATTATCAAAACTATTAGTATAATATAACGTAGCGCCAATTGCTAAGAACTAGCCTTAGCAGCTGATAGTCGGTTTGAGCCTCCAAACCGACTAATCACGCTAAAGGAATGGGAACGTCTGTCGTCGAGAGATTGGTGCGTATATACGACGATCCGGGACTTCCTATAGAATAGTTGGTGATATCTGGAGAATTGCAGCGAGCAGGGAAAACGAATGGTTTGGATGAGGAGACGGCGATGGGCTTTGAGCGAATGATGGCTCATGGTGCTTGCGCGTGAGTGCAGAGCTCGTGCCCACGGGCTCCCACTCATGCTCGGTCCACCAGGGTTGTGCGATCTCTAGTATCAGCTCCTGTTTATGGATTCAACTCCACGGAGTGATTTCGCTCGTTGACAGTGAACAGGCTTGTCGGGATAGCAAGCTCCAAAGGTGCTCAGCGAGTCATCCAGGTGCTCGATATTCTTGTAGGGTTGCCATCGAAGCCGGCCCACTTAATCGAGTACTTCACATGTCCACCAGCGAAGCGTCGGGCGTCCATGAGGTCTTGAACCTCCCATTCCTCTTCGCCATTGAGTTTAATGGGAAGGGGTGGATCTTTCTTAGCCTTGACCACACCTTCCGTCAGATGGTCGCCCGAAGACTTCTTACTCCTTTAGAAACCGGGAATGCATTCTTTCTGGGCGATTTACCAGTTCGAGGCTTTTGGAGGGCCATATTTCTTTTTATATTCTTATACTGCGAACTTCATTGACTGTAAAATCATCTTATCAGGCCAAGCGGCTGGATCCACTTAGGCATGATGTATTTCATCCTCGCGCTAACAAAGTTTGCTCCGCGAACGCGCTCAAAATCACGCTGCTCCCATCCGACTTCTGCAGAACTATTCGACTAGGACTTGAACACTTCTCATGCAATCGCCGCGCCCCATTCGCTACTCTTTGGCTCTTAAGTTGAAAGAATCTGCCACCTCACAAGCCAACCAGTCCCCAGAGAATGCTTCGCAAATAGAAGCCTCGAAATAGCCAAATTCTGAACAAACAGAAACGCACCCACTCCACGCCAGTAGATCACAGAAGTATCTTCATTCCCAGCAAACGAAGCGACCCGCAAGAGAGATTTAAGACCAACAATGTCTAACAATAGGTCAAAGCCGCACACGCGCAGAAGCGCGGTGACTCTGGCTATACTAAAGTCGCGACCTATCAAGGTTGTGACCGTCTTCTCTCTTCATCGGTTTAGCTTCTGCACCTTATCAACCATCGGAGGTACATCCGATCATGATATTCCTCAGTACACTATCTACTTCTTTAGCATGGATGTTCCTTCTCACAAGCTATGCTAATGCATCTGCTCCCAGCCTAAGCATCAATCCAAACGTATCATCTCCAGGAGATGTACTCGTCCTCAATTCAACACCCATTTCCATCGCGTCCCCACTTAATATGAGCAACCTCACTACTAACGCAGACTGGTTCTGCTACGACACTGCGTACAAGCCATACGTACCCTCGCCTCTCGAGCCTATCGTCATGAACGACTGCGTTACTCTCATCTACAACATGCTCCGCGTTTCCGATAACACAGAGGTCGAATGGCGCAATCAAGTCCTACCCAAATGGCGACTCGGCACCTGCAACGTCTGGCTCACGCAAAGAGATGCGAGGCGATCCGACACCTTTCCCGAGATTGATATCGCGTGGGTTGCCGCTAAAACTGTTGACACTTGCGTCACTTCGCGGGCGGGAGTTTTTGGAGGATGGATGTCCATTGGGTACAAGCGAAGGATGACGGTGAAGGTTTTTGGGAGGCCACCGCCAGTATAGCTGAAACAGTAGCTGGGACTAGTACTGCCACCTTGATGCATCGCGCCGAAAAAAGAAGGAAACCTGGCGTCTGATCGGTCTCAGTGAGCCAACAACTCAATTCTTCAACGCCGAATTCAGGACAGCGAGTATGCATGGAATGTCGCAATCATACCCCAATCGCAATCGAAGAGTCTTTGATAGTTAGCCCCGAGAGTCCAGGGATCCAAACAGGAAAACTGAACATCGCTGCCGCTTTCGAGCAGAGATATCTCTGCTTCCTTTCAAAATCACAATCGAAGCCAGGTAGCCGATTGCCAAACCTTCGAAACCGCAAAACCTCAGCTCCGAATCACGTGGTACGAACGGAAACCACGTTCATCAGATTCTGTAATGATTAATGGGCCGAAAAGGTCGGAGGGATTTCACGTGCACCTAAATCCAACGTCCAGCCCGTTTTCTTGATCTTGAAACATGAGCAAGCGAAAACGTTCGTGATAATACTGGAAACATGTTTCAAGATTTTTGCTCCCCTTTCACAGTCCTGATACACATGAGCTGAGTACCCGCAGACTGGTAGATCGAAGATCTTTGCCTCATTGGGATTATGCATGCAGGTATTCATCCGAGCCATTCACCTTGTGCGCATACCACTCGCACTGCCCCCCACCTACTTACAATCTAAAGACATTTTATTTTAGGCAATGCTTGCGATGGTCTTGTGTGCAAGCACCCTGCATCACCGGATCGTGGCCCTGTATGCATATTATTCATGCGTGGCGAAGCAACGCCTGCATGGGTCCCGCTGCCATTGGTCGACCATGCATCCATGCGAACCGTTGCCGCTTATGATGTTTCATTCGTGCGTCTCTCCTTTGCGATGATTTTGAGGCAAAGCAACATACTATTGCATTCACGAAATTCAAGTGCAACGGTTTGTGTGCATCGGCAAGGTGCGTGCCTACGCACAATTCTGAATGGCTACCAATTATCTGCTGTATGTCCTGTTTTGGAAATCATTGCGAGCGGAGGTACAGCACTGCAACCCTTGACTATGCATGGGGGCTTTGCAGCCTTGAACATGACCATGCGTTGGGCTGAAAACGCTCTTAGGGTTGCCTATATCTCACATGTCTTCTCATCTCGCTTTTGCATCTTTAGCTTCGATACTCTTGATTTCTCTGTTTCTGCATTGTGAGAACAAGTTCGCCGAGTCTGTAATTTATTGTGTTCCCAGCGCCACTTTACGGCCAGGTCGCCGTTCTTTCTACCATTAGACACGATATCACCTTTCACTAGTATCGAATCCCTGAAAATGTCTGAAAGACTAGTAGTCAGCACGCCGTGGGCGGTCGAACACATGATCATCTTGGCCATATTCTCGTTCGTCGCCCTCATATCAGTGGTACTTCGATTCTGGGCCAGAAGGATACAGAAGCTGGCGTCCGAACTGAATGATTATCTCATCATAGTTGGCCTAGTATGTGTTCACGATTGTCGATCCCCTCTACTAAAATCTGACGTCAATCAGATAGTTGCCCTTGGTGGCGTCGGCTTCGATATCTACGGTATTCGCCCCCAGTGATGACCAGTTACTCCTGACGAATAATGGGTTACTGACTAGCCTTCAGGATGTTGTGGCATGAGGTTATCAGGGCCTCGGGATCCAGAAGCGATAAAGAAAGCGATGGCATTCGCACTCAAGGTGTGTGACAGCTCCCTTTTCCTTGGATCAGACTGACAATTTCAAAATAGTCTTCACTAATAGCTCCCCTCATCTGGGTCGTCGCCGTCACCTTAATTAGGGCCTCGATCATCTTCCTATACATCCACATTTTTCGGACTCCCCTCTTCCGCATGATGTGCTACATAGCACTTGGCCTCAACATTGCCTTTCTGGTCAGTACGATCATGGCACTCTGTCTGATCTGTCGGCCGATATCATTCAGATGGAATCGCTCCATCAAAGGAGGCATGTGCGGAGATCAAATGTCCTTGGACCTCTTCATTGGAATCCTCAACCTGTTTCTCGACGCCATCGTCGTTGTCTTGCCCATGCCGGTTCTTTGGGGCCTAAAGATGGCTATCAGCAAGAAAATAGCTCTAAGTACCATTTTTGGGATGGGTACTGGGTAAGAACAGCCCCCTGCCCCACAATTCATGTGCGTTGATATTTCTCCGCGACAAAGCTGATATGTATGTTACAGAATCTGTGGCTTGACTGCCTATCGCATTTACATCACCAGCATTATCATGTCCGACAGTGAGCAGAAAACGTACGCTACCATCGCTCTACTCACATGCCTTGAAGCTTTGCTTGGCGTCATCAACGCTTGCCTCCCGGTTTTGAAACCCGTCTTCGACAAAATGCTTCACGCTCTACCGAAGGGTGGTGACAGTACTATCAAGACATTCTTGTCTGGCAGCATCCCAATTCTCTTCCGTCTAAGCCATCCTTTGGAAAAGTCTGTCATGAAGAGCACCGCAGACGATAACCACTTTCCTTCTCCGGAGCCTTCGGAAGGGGCATGGATAAAAGACGCCACTGCCCAAGCACCAAAGGTAGAGAGACTTATTGGGATGAAGGTAGCGGAAATTTACATTCGTAAGGACATTGACGTAGAGAGCACTTGGGGTTGTGAACAGATACCCTTTGGCAGGGGATGGGAGGGAAGTCATGATCGTTGGTGAGCTTTGACAAAAACAAATCCGGTAATGGTCTTTGATTTGTTCGACAAGAATGTTCGTTTGATAATGGCAAACTACTTGAAATGGATAGTATTTAGGCATGGCTTCCGTTTGAGTGTATTACCTATCCGTCACAAAGACTATTGACTGGTCGCCATGAGGAGCTCCAATTATCATAAGATTTAGTCTGTCAGCTTGGGAATGAGACAAAGTTGGCTGAGGGCTGAAGGTCGGTAACCCAGCAGCAGAACGTACAGCCTTGGCAAAGGCTCAGTCCAGCTCCTGCACCAATTTCAGTCCAGTCGGCTCCTGCCCCCATTGGAAAACGGTATAGTAGCTGCGCATAAAAGGGACTCCTAATACCCAGGTGTCGCCTTTGCCACCTTGAATAAAGGATTGATGCTCGGCGCTCCATTCTTTTCAAGATTCGGTAGGTGCATTGAGGAGTTCTAATGGGTCCATAGGTAGTGGCTTACTGGCAAAGATGAGTGCAGGCATGTTTTCCGCCGTGGTATTACGTGGGTATTGAAATGGGTACCATCCTCTCCTGGTATAACGCCCGCTCCAGGAATCAAGCTGTGGATGGTAGCGGCGATCGAATTGGCAGACACTCACGGCGTACCGGTATCTACTATAGTTTTAAACAAAGGTCAATTCCAGTTTGCCGTTCCGAGAAGCTGTTGAGGCACTACGCTATTGGGTCGGAAAGCTCTTCATGGAAATGAAGGGTCGTTATGCAGTGTACGCACCTTATGATGGCCGTGGTAAGTGGAAGGATACATCGCCTGCCTGATAGGGTCTCATGATATTGAGGCAACTGGAGACACAAAGTCGTATTTACGATTCATTGTTCTGCAGCGATGGAAAACATCCAGAAGGTTCGTCGAATCATCTCCCCCGTAAGCACACATCGACCACAATGTAGTAAACTCCATTTCCGTCATCAGGTCCTTGCAATGAAGGTCCAGCTCTCCCTATGAACACATCAATTCGTGTTGTCAAATTCAAACCCGCATCTGTGTAAGACTGAGTTGCCCTAGGGACCATCATAATAATAGCATTTTTGTATCGCAGGGAGTAACACACACAATGCCCTACAGTTCTAATATAAAAGCACGAAGCTTTTCGATATGTGGGGATACAGAATGCTTGCAAGCAAGGGGAGCCTCCAAAACATGATACTGGGCTTGCAGTCTTGTATAGCTGTTCGACTCATTGACATGAGTATTGAGGATATCCTCAGGTCATCGTCATCGCTAGAGGCCTCGGAATCTTCAAAAAGGCACTGTCCCATAGTCACAGTCATGAAAACGCCCGCAATACTGTATCTCCTTAGGATCTAAAAGCTTCAAAAAGGTGCTCTTCCTGATGACCACTAGGACATACGACATTCAACCATATATAGATATATGTGTTTGTCGGAAGGACTCGTACCGTTTCCAAGAACCTACCTCAGAGCGATGCTCAACACCAGAGTGCATGTGCACACTTCCAGTCGCTGAGCACATCCCGAGGCGCGGGCCTCCAACGTGTCTCTCGACCCGTAAAGCTTAGATGGTCATCGGCGCCATAAGCCTTAGCCTACTCCTTTGTCATCTCTTTCTCTACGCCTGTTAGATGTCAGCTCATCCAACGTGGGTCCTTTCTACACCAATGGCAGGGTAGATACTACTGGAGTGGAGTTACTTGGATCACCTGGCCATCCTAGTATCAATGTGTTAGGACCCTTCTTACGAACCTGAACTTCTGATTTGCTGAAATATGTCCTGGAGTGGGGAATGTCTGTAATATGAATTGTTGCCAAGGCTGTGTCAAAATACCTTTATTACTTCTCGACATACATATTCGCAGCCACCACTTAATTCGACATCATTGTTCTTCACTAATACCATACTGGACTTCTCTCATTAGTACTGAATCCTGTGGAAAGAGTCTAAGCCGAAATTGCAGTGGCGAGAAGAGTAACACTCCTCAACGCCAAGACCGAGTGACACACTTCCTTGGTCACTTTCCAATACATAAACCCTCGAATTCCATTTTCATTCTTCTTTCTTCCACCCATGTCGACTTGACATACTCAATCACAATTTACTCTCACGGACTCGTCTTCGATAATCTACAAGGATGTATGGCTTTTGGCTTGACGTAGCCGCGTCAATAGGGATAGGTCTCGATAATCTTGCAAGTTTCGTTGACTCACGAACCACCGAATACGCTCGTAAGGATATAGAGGCAGCACAGAAGAAGCCTGGGCATGGCGGGATAAAGCTTGACGACAACTCAAATGTACGGAATCAAGTCTACACCCTGACCATAGCCATTTCTGACTGGCCTAGACTATAATGCACGTTTCAACACCCGATTCTGTTGGGGATGTCGCAGCAACAGGAGATACTCTTGCATCTCACAGCAATACCTTCAAGCAAACCTTCAGTGGTAGCAAGAAGGTACGATCTTTGGAGGTCATGCCATCCACTAAAGTCTTCTAACGCACGTCCAGGAGAAGACCATCTTAGAGACTTCGATCAAAGCTTCAACACAGACACAGAATGACTCTGCTACCGAGAGTAGCCCAACTAAGTCTTCAGCTGTGGAGGGATGTGCAGGGCACAAATCAACCCTCATGGCGGTTGATGCTTCCTCTAACAGCAGCAGCTCATTGGATAGCCCAGCCTCAGAGCCAAGATCGGCAGATATCCCAATCAGATCGCTCTCGCAATCATTTAACGCGTTGTTGCAGACTAAGAATATTCTCCCTGTGGAGGGTAGCCCAGCCATTACTGAAGCCGCAGAAGCTGCACTGAACAACACATCCACTAACTTCTTTTTACCCTTGGCTTCAGAACCCCCGGCTGGTGGGGACAACATACAATAGATGGTTTGACCGAATTGCCATTCATTGTCCCCGAGGCAGCATGCCTGCCAGCAAAAGCGCGAGGACTGAAGAACATATTCTTTGCTACTAAGATGGTGCGGAAGTTGCAAGTAGGAAAAGTCGGCAAATCCCTTCAGGAAGCCCAAGGCAAAGTCAAGTCGCTCAAAGCACGCAACAAGGCGTTGATCGCGGCTAAACGAGCATCTCGTCGACAAGCTTCGGAAAAGATAGCCGAACTTGAGAAGCAGATCTTGGAAAACATCGTTCTTATGGGAGAGCAGAAGGAGAATCTTGAAGTGGATCGCAAGGAAAAGGAAGAGACTAGGTGTCGACGTGGAACGGCAAAGCAAGATATTGTGGAGCTTCAAATTGGGATGGGCCAAGCGAGGCACACCATAGCACAGCTCGGGGTTTACCAAGAAAAGGACGCAGAAAACATCAATGACAGGTCCAAGAAGCTCGAACAACCTCTCCACCCAGCTGGCGCAGTCGAAGAGCCATGTAAGGAGACTGAGACCAAGGACAGTCACGACCAATCTGGAGTTGATGAGAACGAGCCGGTCGCCGTCACGGGGCCGATTGAGAAGATCAATGATTCGAAGAAGGATCCTAATGACATCAAAAGATTGTATGAAAGCAGTGTCAAATTTGGCGCTTTTATCAGCACAAAGGAAGCAGCCTCTGCAATCCAGGCGATTGAGGCCACTCACGATAGAACCGCAATCAACAATGCCACCTACATCGAAGTACCAGAAGACTATGACACTACTTTTCATGACAGCTCCGCTAATCCCTCCGTTGTCCCAGAGACGTCTCACACCATGATCGAGTCAACTCCTCTGGTCTTCGTCGCTAAATATAAAAAGATATCAAAGGACTCTGAGTCAACATTGTCCGCCGACTCGGTACCGCCAACTCAGATAGATGTCCCTTCAGCAGCATCGGTATTGATGCAGAATTCGAAGTCGTCGATGCTTCCACCCAAATATGAGCAGAAGTCTGTGACTTCTCAAGAGATTGCAAAACTGATTTCTAAAGACCACGCGGAGCCTGCCAAGTTCGACTTCGGTAACTCTACTACCTCTCCAGGTCAATCTCGCGCTTTCACGGCAGGGTCGAAGATTGCGGAGACTGCCGTCAAGCGCGAACAGAATGCCAAAGGTAACCAGCGAGGTATGACATCCGGGGCGCAGGCCAGGAAAGCTTTCACCCCCAAAACGAAACTGATACTTGGTTTGGACGTCACGAACACTCCACAACAGCGTTGTGGGTCGTTTGGGACAGACCCAAATTCCTCAAAGGTCCAGACTCGGCCAGAGCAGAAGTTTGACCAGCCATTTGTTGGAGGGCCTAGCTTTGCTCCTGCGGCCGTCTCCAGGGGATCCTTGAATACTGTACAGGAAGTGTTGCAGTCTTCACAGCCGCCTGTAGAGTCGCCAGACACTCCTACTACTTCAACTTCTGCAACTGAACTCGCTACTCCCCTCGATAGTAGCTCAGGATATAGCTCTTCTTCGGAATTTACCAAGGTCAGTACGCCTCCTGAGTCCAATTCACCCTTGACCGCCGCGTCTACAGCCAAGACCAATGAGACAAGCATCAAGACTGGAGAGCGAGCGCTGAAGGCTCCGCTTGTAGAGAGAAATGCAGCGGCTCCAATCAAAGCCGGACAAGGGCATGAGGCGCTTCCAGAAACTAAACTTGCCCTACGGACAATTGGTGGTGGAGCTTCCTCGATCACAAATAAAGACGCTGCATCCAGTGGACTCAAATGCCATACTGTAGGCACATTGACTGCACCCCCCGATCTGTCTACGGGAGGGAGTACTTCTTCCCAGCCTCCAGAGCCAACTGCAGCTCAAGCCGTCAAAATTACTCATCGGACAAATCTTTTCGGTATAAACTCAGGATTTGGCAAGCGGAAGATCCCCAAACCTAGGACCAATAGCGAAGCGTCCAATTTGAAGGCCAAGATCAGCCACGCAGCCTCAGTGATCCAGGTAAAAGGTCCGTCTTTGCCAGAGTCTGCGGCTACTATGCAGACCTCCTTCACCAAGAACGCTCCTCCTCCTGCAGCTGATGGCGGTTTGGAGACCTCGAGCGAGACTGCCAGCCAGCCTAAGATAGAGTACTCAACCCCAGGGCTCGCAGATGCCCTGATGCATCTTGCTAGTGGTCACAGCGAGACATCACCCAATTCCCTAGGCACAACAATTTTGGACAACGAGCTCACTGAGGATGACTTGTTTGCACAGCGATTCGCACGTCTATCCATGGGCCCACCAGCCTCAAATGCTCGTCGATCCTCGGATGGTCGGCGAGTGCCAGAGCTATCAGGAGCCTGGAATTGCAATGGACGAATAGTTCATGCCATGCGTGGGGCCCAAAATCACCCAACATTTTCGCCTGGTACGCTGCCAGAGCTGCCCCTTCCACGTTGGTCTTCGGAAGGCCATGACCACCAGTGGGGTCTTATATTGCAAGCCTCGTTCAAGCCGGGATGGGTAGTGGAGGAGCTTATGAGGCTGTCAAGGGGAAGAAGCTCCCTAAGTCAGTCCGGACAGCTACGCAAGTCTACAAAGATCGCTTCCAATACACCCATTCGCAAACCAGTACCTGCTGCGTCGCCGAAGCTTAGCCTCGTGAGCACGTTCTCGCGATTGAGCCAGCCACGGGTAGCAAAAGCACAGCAGCCGAAGGAGAAGGCCACGGAGCTGAAACGAATCGCGAACATGTCGTTGCAGCGCACAAGTGAGCCTCCAATCAAGTTCGACGATTTCGACGGGGATTGGCAATCTCTTATTGGACTACAACCAGACCAGGTGACGGTTCAGGCACCATACGCCACGCCGGCTCATGCACCTGCTATACAGCCCAAGTCAGACATTGTCAAGGGCAAGGGACCTAGCGGTGAGTCGCAAGTCCTGGATGATGCAGGAAAAGCTCTCCTGGACGACGCAGCAAATGCTCCGCTCCCGCCGGGCTTCGATGATGACAATGAGGACGACGAGGAGGTGGCTTCGGTACCACATTCAAATCAACAGCCGACTATGGCACCGTCATTTACCCAGGCGCAGGCATTTGTTGAAGATACAGAAGACATGGGAATGCTGGATGCGCCTCCGGTAGCACCGCAGCAGTTGACTCTGCAGGTACAGCCAGTGCAGGCTACCCAAATGCTGGAGCAAGTTATGATGGTAGAGGACCAGGAGCCTACCAAAGTATCAGATTCAGAATTTTATGCCGAAACGGAGGCAGATATGAGCGGTACAGGATGAGATTTTGTGAACGTTTCGAGGTGAAGGTTAGATTATCTTGCGAAGAGGACGGTACATTTACTAACCTCACGACAGGCTTGATTTGGGTTTGGTTTTGGCATGCGATTTTTTGGCAATACAAGGGTTTCTGTGTGCTGGGGCATACTATTTATATGGTGTTCTTGATGGGGATGGAAGTTCCAAGGGCTAGGGAGAGAAAGTAGGAAAGGTTGAGGGAGGTGGAAAATGTATCGTTCGAGGTTTGATAGGGTTTGGAAGCTTGGGGTGTGAACGGATGTGACGGTACGCAGAAAATATTTGAGTTAGTTTCGTGTTCTTCTCATAGTGAGAGCTGAACAGCAATGTATTCTGGAACTCGATGTCTGGACTTTTCAATGCACACTTAACAGCTGAGCTCCGTCATTCATTCCAACTAATCAATGACCTCTGGTGACCGAACTATTCCACAGCGCCTAAATGGATTGCAAACCGCATGCTGAAAATCTGGCATGTCGAAGATTTTGTACATGAAGCGATTAAAGTTTGCATATCCAGAACCTCAACGCCTCGCTCCCAATTCAAAGTCCAATATGCTTCGCGAATTCTGCTGGAGATATGTGACAAGTAAAATCATGCATGTGTCAGTCTTAAGATCTCATCCTCAAATCCCCAATGTCCCAGTGACAGCACCTTTTGCACCACCAGCAGCATTCGTCGCCCCTCCAGCAGCACCCTGAGCCGCGTTGGTAGCCTTCCCAGCATGTTTCCCTATGTCGGCTGCTTCTTTGGGATTTCCCACATCGACTCCCGAGCTCTTGCCTGCATTGGTCAATTTTTCAGCTGCTCCGTTCGTACCTTTCCCATGTGCACCTTTCTTCTCCTCCTTAGGCCCACCATTGGGCTGCTTTTCATTTTCCTTGGGTCCTCCATTAGCCTGCGGCTTAGGCTCACCCTCTCCCGTACTAGAGCCCAGCTGATTTTCCATTCCCTCCTTCAGGGGCACATGGATACCGGGTATCTCCTTTTGGTTGAATTTCTTCAGGATGTAGTACCCAGCCAGTCCCCACAACCATATGAATGTAGCGGCGGCTGTTGTGAAGAAGAGTGTAGGTAGGAGGATGATAAGGGCGAAGCCGACGCAGGTGACTATGAAGAGGACCGCGCCTACAAGGCCGATAATGAGGCCGGCTAGGATAGCGAAGATGACGACTGAGATGGTCATTACGACGAAGAGGCCGAGGGGAAAGCCGGTTAGAGCTATTTGGGAGGCGATGAATGACTGGAGATATTGTTAGTAACCATATACTCTGGCACTCCTATGGACAAGAATAATATTTGACGACGTACAGCTAGCATAGGCTTCTCGGTTGCGAACTTCGACATCTTGGCGATGAGCTCATTTCGCTTCTCAGGTGGGAATATGCTGTCAAGCCATGCTGATCCCTTGTTGAGCATACCACCAACTGTGCCCTGGAGAGCACCTGTCGCTCCACTAAGCGCTTCTGCCATGGTATTGAACTGTGTAGTGATAAGACGCTTGGAATGGAAGGAGGGGTATGAAGCAGGCTTCAAGCACGAGTATGCTTTAGAGTAGAGGGTAGAAGTAAGCACCGAATGGTAATGCAGAAGTCAATGAGGCCCTTGATATTGAGGAACGGCAGTGTTACTTTATCCATGTTTCGCCTTGCTCCAGAATCTGGATTCTAGACGCGCTTGCGGCCCGGAATTACATCATCTTGCGTTAGCGCTAACGGTCGCTAGTTCTCTCCTTTCTCCTCTTTGTTCCATCTCTCGTTCCAATTCTACCACTTCACATCTCTTTGTGACGATTGTTCTCCAGATTTACCAAGCAAATTACGCAGCCATCGTATGGCAGTTGGCGGAAATAAAGATATTGGCAAAACTCCGGATATAGGCAGCCACCGGAAAAGAACTACAGCCAAAGTCAAGCCACATTCCGCACATCCCAGACAAGCTTCAGTCTCTGTACCATGGTACTGAGCACGCTAGAAGCACCGAAAGGCACATGGTTATTGAACAATCGAAGAAGCCCTTACGTTGATCGCTTCTACATGACCTAGTCCAATGGAAATACACCGAAATCCGTTGCAACGATAGAAATAAGCACAGATTGAATCCTCCAGCGCTCTTGATGAGATGCTCCCGGGTATCTAATGGCTCTGAAACAGGATGGAAAGCATATTTCCGTGCTCGAACTGAGTGTGCTTGGGCTTGAATCGACCGAGCGAGATGATAGACTGCCACTTAGTTTACCCCAAGCCTAACCAGGTAGGACAGATTTAGTATCTTGACGATATGCAGACTGGTGGTCAACCAGGGCTCTACATCAGAGTCGACTGAAATGGTTGTCTCGCCAAGAGTGAAAGCCAGGTATCCCAATTCCAAAGCTATGAGTTCCAGGTAGAACTATGAACGTGACAAGCACACCATCCTAACCTTTCGACACAAGACCCGCCCTAAGCTCTTGTCATGCGACCTGTAGACTGCTCTTGGCAAAGTCCGTACCAAACCTTGCCTTGTCATTCAACGTCCAGCATCGGATGGTCCGGCTTTTCTTGACCTCAAGCTTTTTATGATCCAGTCTCATATTCCCATTCCAATCTCAATACTACTTCTCAATATCTCTTGCAATACAGAGGAAACGGCAACCTTTTCATGTATCTCTACGAGTTCTTCAACGAATGTGACTGGAAAAATGAAACCATAATTGGTATAAATAACATCATATCGACACACTTGAAGACGTTTGCTAAAAACCCGATCGGCGGAAACGAGTTGTTATCTTTTCGGGTAAGAGTGATAATACGTCAAAGACGATAATCAAGACTCATCTAAAACAAGCGGTTGCTCATACGGAGGTAAACATACCGAGAAAAGCACAGCCAGCAACAATGGCCCATGCCATCGGGTGGGAGAAGACCTTGTATGGTGTGCGTGATGAAGTGCCTAACACATTGTCTGGCGACATTCCATTGAAAAACCTGCCGTGTCCAGGATATTTACCTCCTCCAGCCCGTGCTCATCTGAGAAGTCCTGCTGTCGAACAAGGGTGGCAAGGGTGGACCGCACTTGCTGTACCAGAAGGTGCTCTGTTTGGAGCAACGCCCCCAGTGCTATTGCGAGGCCAACAGATTGAGAAAGACATTAATGAGGGTCTTTATGAATGCGGAATTTAATGCGATGAGAATATCAACAGCGATAATGTTATCTGATACTGCCAGACTTGCCGGACCATTTACCATATGGAGTGCATTACCCGAGTGGCACTGCAAGCTGCTCCGGAAACCGAACTTGATGACGAGCTTCATCTAGTCTGGAAGTGTCCCAATTGCAGGTCTGAATATGCGGGGTCTCCATGCGAGCTCTGCTGTAAGTCTTGAACCAAAAGTTTCAACAGTACCATCACGCTAAAACATAATAGGGTGCAAGAAGAATGGGCGTGGAGGTTCTGGACCTTGGACATTCGCCCCTAATTCCTGCGGCTCAGGATGCCTGAAGACTTTTCCATGTGGACACTCATGCCACGAAATCTGTCATGCTGGGCCGTGCAAAGCGTGTCCTTACACATGCCCCGTCAACAAAATTGCCAGCGACTCGCACGGAAGAGAGGTAGAGGCGGCCATAGAACGCCTGCACGAAAACATTCATAGACCGATCAAAACACGAGGAAGAGCTTCCACTACGCATGTCCTTCCAGCCGCATCCCGCCCTCGGGCAAATACAACGCCTGCGCCTTCTCCGGTAGCTACAACAACTGAAACCAGAAGTCGTAGGCTAAGGGAGCCACATGAAAAAGATCATGTTCATATTACCAATCAATCAGCGTAATCTTCAGTATTATCATTATATGCTGGGTCTATGAACTGACGAGGGTTGTCACTGAACCATCCAAACACCAAAAGGTTGCCGAAAACAGCGACGCCGTGAGAACTTTATGGGTCTTTGCTGTCGCTAGCGGCTTGGCCTGAACAATTATAAACATTAGGGCACTCCCGGTATGGTCAAAGGTCCTTGACCATTACATTGGTCGAATAATTGTTGATAGCTATGAACCGCCTCCGAGTGGCTTTGGAAGTATCCTACACTGCATCACGAGTATGGGACGGCTTGTCATGACACCATTTGTAGCACTTTTGCTTCCATTTCTAGAAATTGCCTGGGGCTTTGGTCCCTTTGTCGTGTGAGTTATCGATATCTAAATGTTTTCATAAGTGACCGAAGTCGGCCATTTAGCCCTATCGCTGTGCCACTGACAGCACGAACACTCGATTTCCACAATGTCTGCCGTTTTTTTGATACGATGATAACGCTCGACGTTGGTAAGCAAGTCGCGTGTTGATCTGCATACGGCGACTGACCCTGATACAGGCAATGGGGCTCGCACATACCCAATCTTCAAAGAACTAGGCCCTCAAGGTCATCAGAGGGTCTTGTACAGAGAACCCGTAGCCGGCCCTTTCACAATTCCATTGCCAGAAGCCTGTCGAAACCATCCGCCTACGATGACGGCCACGAGGAAATCTTTGGCATTCCCGAGTATCTCAGAAAGTCTTCAACAACGACGATACCTCGAATTGGGAAAGTAGAATTCAGCTGGATACACCCAAAGATGGCTGTCGATCAAATGGACGAGGATCTATGGGCCAAAACTACGAGCCCAGAGACTAGGTTTGACTTGAAGACAATGATTTTCGACAGCAGTTGGAAAGACGGAACTACTTTTATGGCGAGTAAAGATTCCAGCTACTACCGTACGCTCTACGACTTCAAGAACGGAATTTGGGCCACCCAAATCAATCACCTAGCTTACAGCTACGAAGCATACAACGTGACGAAAGAAGCCTATCAGCAGGGGTATGAGTACGGCCGGTTCGAGCTCGGACAGCATCTTATCTTGCGCGACCTCGGCCTGCGAGTTCCGAACTTCGCGGACTTTTCGAGTAGCTGCGAATATGAGTCTTACCTCAAGATGCATCGCGGTAATGGCAGTCTGGCCGAGCTCGAACAACAAGGCAGAGAGAAGTATCGTTTTGATGGCGGTGACATGGTGTTGAGGACCGCTTCATTTGGTGCCACACAAGGAAAACTGGCAATGTGTGCTAGGCGGGGGGATGTGCTCGTTAAGTATGGCAATGTTGTTCTTGAGGGTCTAGGGAGTAAACTGCCAGTTGTTGCTGGGCTAATAGCAAGCTATCGCTTTAACGGTGTGAGTCAGGAAAAGAGGAAAGGATGCAGAAGATTCGCAAGCGAGGACTAGACCTGGGCTCATAGCTGATATATCTATATATGGGAACTGGATTATTAGATGAGGATTGGAGACGTCTTTGCAGGATGTAGATGATAGCTCGGGAAATTCGCTAAGACTAGATACACCGTAATTCCTCTCAACTTTGTCGGTCTCGTCTGGAATCTAACTTTGAAGTGTCCTTTGTACTAGTGTCCCAATGCAGGTAGTGTAAAACTCTGGAATCAAAAGCTCAGCACCGTAAAGAAAGCCCAGATACGGCGGACGATAGGCCAGGGTAGGACACAATCAAAAATCCAAAAACAAAATTTCAAAAACCAAAAAATGATCTGCGGCCCTACCGCGCAGGCTTTAAAATCCAGTTTTATTAACTACCTTACCTTATTACTAACGCCAAAGGTTAGTCGTTACTCGTATAATTCCCTCTTTTATACTTATTTTACTTATTATATAATAGGAATAAAATACCTAAATATAATACCGGCGGTCGTATAATTATATCTTTTAAAAATTATAAAGATAAGATTCTTTATCGTCTTTTTATATTAAAAGAAATATAATTATAAATTATTAAATAATTTAAAAATTATAAATTTATCTAGATTAATCTTTATACGCTCCGCCGGCGCCTTTAAATATAAAAGACTTTATAAATTATTTATATAAAAGACTTAAAAGAGTTACGAGATCATATTTAGTATATAGTCTATCGACTCGGAGTTTATAATTAAAAGATATTTAATTAATTAAAAAATAAAGGCTATAAGATATTAAAGGATAATCTTATACGAGTTCGACTAGATATAAATTTATAACGAAGGGAGAATAACTAAAAGGTTTAAAAGTAGGCGGATAATATAATATATTAATTTATATAATAGGAGCTTAGGAAAAACGCTATATAGGGTATAAAATAAAAGTATTTAATAAAATACTTCTAGAAGAAAGGCCAGCTAGTCTTTAAATATATTATATAATAAAGTTTTACTCTCTTCTCGTATTATATAATAAAGCTTTACTCTCTTTTTATATCGTACGTTAATAATTTTAAAAATTAATTATTTAAATAATACCGGGATTTACTTTTAATTATCGTAAAATAATAATTATAAGATATATAACGAAAGAGGGGAGAATTTATCGTCTTTAATTTAAATCTTATATAGTCGGTCGATAACTACGATAAATTAGCCGATTTTAAAATTAAGATTTATACTAGAATCGATACCTAGTATATACGTTATATCCTCTAGTTTTAATACGATATTACGAACCGTATATAAATTAGTATTCTACGAGGTTATTTTAATATTATTTTTAATTTTAGATTATAATCTCGCTTCGTATAATTAAACTATAGATTAAAAATAAAAGTAATAACCTATATATATATTATATTATAATAAGTTTTCGAACTAGACCTCGAATTTAAAAAATACTATATATATAATATAAATACTTCGAATTAACGGATTAAGTCGTAGTAGGCCTAATTAACTAAAACCGTAACTAGGATATAAATTTAATTCTTCGGAAATCTTTATATAATAAATTAATTCTCGAAGGATAAGAACGCGGATATAATTACTTTTTTTATAGTTTATTTTCCCGTTATCCGTTTATAAGTCGAGTAATTCGTAGATAATTAAAATACGTATTAAATTCGTAAATAACCCTACCGCCTAAAAACGATTTCGGGGAGATTATATAACTTATTTTAATAACTAAAAGTAAGAATTAAAAACTATAGTTTTAAGATAAATACCGAGAAACTTAAAGAGCTTCGGCGGGATATTATTAATTAGGGTAAATTAATTTCTTTTTATTTAAACGTTTATATTATATAATAACGGTAAAGCCTTTTATCTCTAAAATCTATATTATATAATAATATCTAACTCTTTTTATCTTTATATATATATTATATAGTTACGGTTAAACCCTTTCGTCTCGAAGTTTTATATTATATAATAATATCTAACTCTTTCTATCTTTACGTATATATTATATAATAAATATTAAACCTTTTCCGTTTAAATATTTAAGTTATATAATTAATAACTATAAAGATTTTTATTATTCTAAATTAATAGTACGAGGCTAACTTTCTTATATAGATAAAGATATATATTTTCTACTATCTACCCTTATATAATATAATAACTTTTTATATAATCGAGGCTTTAATCTCTATTTACCGCTAATAATCCTTAAATATTAACGCGAATTACTCTAATTTAAATACTATTAAGCCCTTCGTATAATAATTAATAATTACGAAATTAATAGGTATAAATCTAAATTAGAATAATATTCGAAGTTAGAAGGTAGATTTAATTAAAATAAACTAAATTAATAACCGATTTATAATATATTATTAGGGAATTTACTATATAAAGAAGTTTTATCCGAATCCTTCGAGGCCTAATTAAAGACTTTAATAAATATTATATAAATATTTTCTTATATAATAATTTATTTAGTCTCTCGTCTTATTTTTAAAGTTTTTTATATAATAATATTTAAACCTTCTCGTATAATAACCTTTAAACTTTCTCGTATAATAATATTTAAACTTTCTCGTATAGTAGCCTTTAGTCCTTCTTATGAAGTAGTTTTTAAACTTTCTCGTATAATAATCTTTAAACTTTTTTATATAATAGTCTTTAGACTTTCTCGTATAATAACTTTTAAAATTTAGATTTCGTTATATAATAATTTATTTTCTCTTTAATTTCTTCTTAGTTTTACTATACGATAAAATTAAACGAAGACGAGTCTCGGATATAAATATATATATATTCTTACTCTTAATAAATATATACCCAGGATCTTCGATATTATAAAGTCTATAATATTATAAATCCTTAATTAATATAAGCCCTTATCCTTATCTTCTTATTATTATATAACTAAATTTATTAAATAATTAATATCGATAATTTATTTAAACTAAACCGTATTTAATTTATTTTATTACTAGCCGACCCTTTTATTTATAAAGTTAAACGCCGTATAAACGAGCTTCCTACTCGTATATAATAACTAGAGTTAATTCTACTTAAATTCGAATAAATTAAATAATAAATATATTAACTAAAGTTACCTTTAGCCGATTAAAATAACGGACGGAGCGCTAGTTTTTAATAACCGTTTATATCCTTTTATATATATAAGAGACTAGAGTAAAAGAAGAGGTTCGCGTTATATAATTAAAGTTATATTATTAAATTAGAATAATAAACTATTTTTACTCGGTACCCTCTATTAAATTAAAAGACGAAGGCTTCGTTAATTAATTAAAAAACTCGGGTTAATATATAAATATAATTATATAAGGTATAATTTACTTTAATCGGAGATATCCTAAATAATAATATTATATATTAACTCGATATCAAATATTTAGGTATTTAGGCTCTTTAATTTCTTAATTATATAATATATTTACATTATATATTTCTTAGATTCGGTGACTATCTATATCTTATAGCGCGAAATTTAAAATTATTTCGATTTTATTAAGAATACTTTTTTATTAAAGCGAATATACCTTCGGAAATTATATTATAACTACTAAATTTTTATTAATAAATAATTCCTTATTTAAGTAATTAAGAATAAAATCTTATATAAGTTATCTAAAAGTACTTCGTATACTTATATAATAAAATAATTCTTTAAGGGTAATTAGTTTAAAAAGACGAATAAAGATAAGGAGTATATAGTTATTTTAGTTTATTAAAAACTAGTACCTCTTAAATAATTTAATTTATCGAAAATTAAACTAGAATTTTAATTTAAAAAAGAAGATAAATAACCTATTAAATAAGAACCTAATCTTTATATAGTAAAGGAATTTTATTATTATATAATAAAACCTGAACCTAAACCTTTTATAATAATTAAGAACGAGCTTTATATAATAATTAAAAACGAGCCTCGTATAATAATTAAAAACGAGTCTTATATAATAATTAAGAACGAGCCTCGTATAATAATTAAAGGCGTACCTCGTATATAAAATCTAGAGCTAGAACTAAAGCCTTAGATATTAACCCGGAAACGGTCTTATATAAAACTTTTTTAGAGCGATAATAAATTTTTTAAGGATCCGGTTTACTACTACCTCGATTATATAATATTATCTTCGGTACCTCTCTCGTTAAATAATCGGATTTATATAATATTCCGAGATCGAAGTTTAGAGTTTACTATAAATAAAATAAATATAATTATTCTTATTAAAAAATCCTTATTAAGAAATACTTTTTTAATATTATTTTATAATAAACTTTAGAGCCTATATTATAATAAATCAAGATTACTCCTATCGTCTCTCGTATAAAAGTCGATGAAACTACGCCTACTACTCGTACGACGGTAGGTACTCGGTAACTTAATTATATAATAGTTAGGAATACTCTGTAACTTAATTATATAAAAATAAATAATACTTCGCTACCTAGTCGTATAAGAAATTAAACGAAGGTAATAAAGAAAATTATAATTTAAAGTAGTAAAAAGAGCGAGGGAAGTAAAAATAAATAAAAAGTAATATATTTTAAAAGTTTAACCTCTTATATAATAAATAGATTTAAATAAAAGTATTATTCGAGAGTTTAACCTTTTGTATAATAAATAAGTTTAGATAAAAGTACTATTCGAGAGTTTAACCTTTTATATAATAAATAGGTTTAGATAAAAATATTATTCGAGAGTTTAATCTCTCGTATAATAAATAGATTTAGATAGAAGTATTATTCGAAAGTTTAACCTCTTATATAATAAATAGATTTAGATAGAAGTATTATTCGAGAGCTTAACCTCTTGTATAATAAATAAATTTAGATAATTAGGGAAGTACTATTCGAGAACTTAATCTCTCGTATAATAAATAAATTAAGATTATTTAATTAAATAAAATATATATTAATTTATCCTCGCTTTAGTTATACGAGTAGTTTATTAAAGTATTATTAACTTATATAACTTATTAATTTTAATTATTATATAGAAGTATAGGCTATAATTAAGCCCGCCTAGATAATATATTTATATATATTTTTATTTAAATACTTTATTATATTAGCCCGTATACTTTTTAGAAGCTCGAAAAAAAAAAATTATTTATTATATAAAAACTACTACGGAGATTACTTTACTCGATAAATTAATAATAATACCTTTATTATTTTTAATACCCGCCGACTCCGACTCCGATTCCTTATAATCTTTTTATAACTCTTTACTCTCTTCGTCTTTATTATTATTTAATAATTTATCCGACGGCGCTCTAAGTATACTATTATATATAAAGTAACGAACTATATAATTTTATTATTTATAATTACTATACGACCCGCTAAAGTAATTAAATAGGTATTAATATTTAAGGAATACCTTCCCTTTATTAAAATTAATTTATCCCGGTATAAAATACGCCGTATACGGCCTAGTTACTCGACGGAGAGTAAAAACGGCGAGAGGAAGATATCTATAACTTTATATTAAAATTATATTAATATATAATAGGTAGTTTATATAAATTCGCGCTATTATTATAATTAAAGGCCGAGCGGCGACGTTTCGCCCTAAAAGGCCGAGTACGACTTAACCCGGTATAGAGTATATAAAGGGGCCGAGATTTTAATTAGTAATATTAAACTAAATATAATCGCTAGCGTAATTAAAATAATAAAAAATAACTACGTTTATTTAAAATATTTATATAATAATTAATTACTATACGATAAAATTAAAGAGTTATATAAAGAAGAATTAAAAGATAAAAGAAACGTATAATAAAAGATAAATATATATAATAAAAAGGAAAAAAGAAAAAGGGGAAGGAATTATATAAAGAATTTTTAATATAAACTTTAACCCTACCCTTTACGTTATATAAATCGGTTACGTTATTATCCTCGGATATATTTTATAATCGATTACGATATAGTTTATATTAAAGATAATTTATTATATAATATTTTAGGGCTAGTTAAGTAGGAGCTTTATTATATATTTAACTTTAAGTACTTTTAAAACTATAGTTCCTTAACTAGCTTTAAATAATTATATAATAAATCTTTAATATACTAGGAGAAATAATCTCTTCGTACGTAACTTAAAGTTACGTTATATTTTTAAAATATTATTATATAATCCCTTAAAGCTAGTTAGGGAATCGTAGTTTAAAAAGTACCTAAAATTAAATAAACGGAGTAGCTTCTATTAATAACCTAATAGCGATTATTTCTTATACGAGAAATAATTAAAATAGATTTATACTCGTACGTAACTTATATTCTAAACGATTTACTATATAATCACCGTATTATCGTTGACGGATTATCTGGTTTCAAAGCCTGCGCGGTGGGGCCGCAGATCATTTTTTGGTTTTTGAAATTTTGGTTTTTGGATTTTTGATTGTGTCCTACCCTGGCCTATCGTCCGCCGTACCAGAGAGCACATGTATCCATATTCTTCCTCGCTTGATTGGGAACCCAAACTCAATTTTCGGTCCTTCCCATAGCTAGCGCAGTCCCGTTCCAAAGGAATCCACCAATATTGGCAAGATCGGTACCTTCATCTGCTCCACGATCATCATGATCGACCTTTATGGTTTTGTGGTTATCTCATTCCTGGTCTCTTCCGTTCTCCTCGTCGTCATCTTCATCGTTCTCCTCGCTCTCTTCATCGTCTTTAACATCGTCAACATCTTCCCCATTCTTTGAGATTACAAATTCCCTATGAGTTCGGCCCCATGGCTCTCCAAGACATGTATAGCTTGAACCATACGCGTGTATACCACGTATGCAAATCTCCAGAGGTTCTTGGTTGCCTCCGCTGCCTCAGCGTCAGCCTGGGCCTTGCTATCAGCCGCGTCCTGCGCTTGCTGAGCTTTGATAGCAGCGATTTTCCCAGTGATTTCATGGAGTAGATCTTCTCCGATAGTATTGGAGAAGGAAAGAGGCACGGAAGGTCCATGATCCATTCGCTCTTCGTCTGTTCTTGACGCTTCGTTGCCATCCTGTGCATCTGCGCTCCAAGGTACGACTTCAACTTGCATCTTTGTGTTCAACGCCTCATCCTTGACTTGTACATCTGTGGTAAAAGTGTCGGAGCTATCTTGACTTTCTACGCTCGATGCCTCGCCCTCAACTTGTTGGTCTGTGCTCTGAGTCTCGTCATCAGCTTGGCCTTCTGTGCTGGACACCTCGGCGCCAAGTTGGCCATTTGTGCTCGATGAATCCCCCTTGTTACCTCCGGCCACGAGATGCTCCACACTACCGGCGTCATCGCTAGGAGTAACCTCGATCGCAAGGCAGTCAGATTTGAAGAACTCAAAAAACACATACTGCTTAGCTCACGCGATAAGATTGCGGCTCACTTCAGTCTCAAAGAATATGGCTCTTTCGAATACATCCATTCGGTCAAAAGCGTCGATCGAGAGTAGCATGTAAACCTTTGTCCAGCCGTCTGAATTTCGCAAGTCAAGCATTTGCTGGTAGTCTTTCTGGTCGAGAAGGCCGGCAGCCTCCTCATTCCTCGCTCTCAGGTATCGAATCAAATTGTCCTTGGCTTCGGTCTTCGTATTCAACTTCTGAACTTCGTCTTGCAATGACGCAATGGAACGATCTTTTTCGTCCTGCTTGTTGCTCTTACCGCTCTTGAGCACTCTATGAAAGGCAGTTGCAAGGCTGGAAAGAACAGTAGCTTTGATCTTGGATTCTTGATGTGTAGAAGCCACCAAAGTTGACCCAGATGTTGTGCGGCTGTCAAGGCCAGTCCCGACATCTTCCCTGGGAATTTCGTGGCTCTGAGCTGCGAAAACTCGCACTGCAGCAGGCTTCCGAGGCTCGACATGTGGAAATGAAGCAGCCTTCTTCAGAACACCGAGGGGAGGCTCTTGGACAGTCTGGCTCTCGGCACCCTGATGTCACTTCCAGTCAGTATAGGAAACACCAAACAAACCCGGGAGACATAGATCATACCTCCTCATTTCTGGAGCGGGCATGATTGATCAAGACTCCATGACTCGCTAGAATCTTGCAAATGAGGCTCTTCTTGGGCTTGGTCTTCGTCTTATCTTCACTCTTATGGAGTAAGGTCGCAGAGCTTGAGCACACGAACTTGCCAATATGACAGCATTTGATTACCACTGACTTGCCTCTACCGTGTCTACCTTTAGACCGGAGAAGCCATGATAAGGGCATGGTGTGGACCCGCAACAAGAGAGTTTGTACATTTGCTCTGTGATAGTAGAAGTAGGCTGCGTATTATCAACCAAATAGATAGATGTGATAAAAGTTGTAAACTCGATCTCGATATTTTGATCGAAGCAGTAGCAGAAGTCTGCTTTTATCCGTAGGTCTAGGCGAGAGTATCGAACAGGTGTGAGAGGGGGTCGAGGAACACAGAGATATGCCTCAGAAGATTATTTAAATATATGGTATGGCATACGGCCCGCAATGTTACGCTACAGGATGTGTCTACGGAAAAGTGAAGGGATCTGTGTTATTCGTTCAAGGCTTGGCAACTTCCACATCTAATTCGTTGACGTATGTCTTTGACACTATGATGATCACAATATCGCCAACACGGGACATCTTTTCCATCAACAAAGCGGCCTTTGAAAATCTCACCACAACCAACAGAATCTGGACGACCAGATCGTCTCCTACGCACGGTGTCTTTTCGAACTCTATGATGAGTCTACCAGCTCCCTTCAAAGAAAACCCAGAAGCGCCAAAGACGGGCAGTCTAGGGAACATACTCAAAGATATTCAGTCGAGACAGCCTAGTTGGGATATTTGGTCGAACTCCCCATCAGCAACCGCTCTCTCTTCAAGGTCAGCGACCGTCCAGACCGCCAGTGTCAGCTCTCAAAAGGCTCCTTATCAAGCTGTATCATCACGAAGACAGGCAGCGACGCCCGTGCCCCCTGATATGGCTACTTTACTCCCGGAATTTACAGCGTCCGTATCTAAAGCCGACGGAGAGACTAGAATGGCACTTCTGGAAGACCGATCAGGGTGTAAACGCAGCCATATGTCGGCACCAGAAGACGAAAACAAACGGCGTAGAGTTACGATGTCTAGGATTTCAAGAGACATACCGCTATTACCGCGAGAAGTCTATGTCTTGATCTTCGAAGAGATCCACGATAAAAGATCTCTGGCACGACTCTGTCTGGTTTCTCAGCAGATTCAGGACTTGGTTTTACCCATATTGTATCGTGACATTGTGATCACGCCACTGATCACGTATCATTTAGCAAAGGAGCCAAAGGTTGGGAAGGGTACAACCACTCAACTTCAAATGAGTCTCTACACCAGGCATATCGCGATGAATGGGAAGGTCTGCTGGAAGGCCACAGGGAATATGGTCAAGACACTGGACCATCTCAGATCCATTACGTGAGTTCACCTCGAGCCGACACGTTATCGATTAAGACGGAGCATACCTAAATCTAAATAGATACACCTATTTCGATACTCCTGATAGCCAAAGCCTCATTGAAATGATGGCAATCATACCCAATGTCAAGCTCCACGTCAAGCAAATCGATGCATCATCACCTGGCGGCCAGAAGCTGATAAACGCTCTACACTCACAGCTTGTTTCGTGCAAGATATCAAAATGGACCAGCCCAGATTATTCGAAGATTGGCTGCGCGCTCACTGAAGCAAAGCATTTAGAGACATTGCATCTCAGTGCTAGGAATCGTCGTGGCTCATGTATCTGGAACTTTCTTGCTAAGACAGGTGTCAGCCTTCCTCCACTCAAAGAGCTGGTTTTAGAGAATTATGCATGGCATCGTCCACCATACGCCGCGCTTCATGTCTGGAACTGGACCCAGCTAGTCCACCTCAAGCTCAACAATGTCTGCATATTCAGTTTCCTGACTACGGTACCGTATAAGAATCTAGTCCATCTGCGCGTCCTTCACATGTACGACCGCTGCCGAACCAACCATGCTCAGTCCAGCAACATGATTTGCAATCTTCTCGACAGCATCGCTCCTCTCCACACACTAGGTATCGCGTGCATGATTGAACAACCGCAAGCCAAGACTATACTTTCAATACGCAGACAGGGTCCTAGTCTGAAAGTGCTTGTGCTTATAGACTGTAAAAAGTTCTGGCACACAGATTGGAAATTCCTGCATGCGTGGGATATGCGTGGAATCAACGTCTCTTGCCCGAATCTTATGCAGCTCAGTATCGACCTCCCAATCCATCCAGACTTGCAAACGCCTAGACCAATCTTATACGAGAGCGCCGCTCTTGCGCATTTTCGCAATCTTCGAAGATTGCGCATTTGCACGAAATGCCTACAGGATCCCCTCGAGACGGAATCAGAGACATGGCAACTCATTGGCGTGTCCATCCGAACCTGGCTAAAGATGCTCATGGTTGCGAAGCAGGGATGTGCCTTTGAGTCCATAAGGGTGATGGTTCTGGTTGAGAGATCTAAGCCGCTGGGGTCTCATAGGCCTATACAGCTACCACTGGCATCTTACACCTGGCTGGCTCCGATGAGAATTGAAGCTGTTGAGAAAAAATGAGCGACACATAGGATAGGATTTCAAAAGTAGGAGAGGTGGAGGTGCTATGGCGAGAAACACTGCAAATCTGGGACCTTGAAAAAGCGCTGATTGTAGGTTATGTCAAAAAAATCCCTCGTGTTTTCCACAACTAGATCTTCGAGCGAAGAGCTGATCTTCTTTGAACCATGCTTGTCAAGAAATTAATGTTACACTCATATGCCCATTCTTCAATCACCCACAAAAGTAGGGTTCCTGTATAAGTCTGCAATGACGAGTCAGCTGCCCATTCTGTTCTATTGCCCATGGACCCTTCTACTTCATCTTAATCGCCCACCACCCCCAGTTCCGAGACGTAGTTCAAGTGAAGCCACGAGATATCAATACTCCACGTAACCGTCGATAGTATCAAGTTCGATTTGGCCGACATTTCTGAGACTGCGTTGCAAGCTTCGATCTCGCTTCAGGTGGGCCATTCGAGAAAGATGGGACCGAAACATGGTCGACACTTCACTTAAGACGACAGTAATTTCTGCTGACGTCACCGCGGTATCTTGTAGGTGACCACTTTCTTAATCCATAAAAATATCGATAGGCGATGTGCCTTTATGTAATCCAAAAGACTTGATCTAACAGTACATGCATAATGAGCTATTCTGAGTCTTGCTATCTTAGACAGTGAGACTGGACAAATAACATGGTTATTCCAACCGTCCACATTGCCCATTCTGTTTCTACCTATACCCACATCTCTTAGGAACACGCATGCAACTCTGAGACTATAGTTCCGAAAGCTGAAGACATGAACGATTGTCACAACCTCAATGCATAATATCGTCCGTTCAGCCTCACATAAAGAACGCTTGTCATCCGATCGCGTCCATATCAGCGTTAGCTCCGTCCTATCCGAACAGTCACCTCAATTTCAACCTAAACCCTCTCACCCTCTCACCGCATCGTCACATCATGCGTGACTTGCGTTCTTCAACTTCTTCATCTTCTCGCGCCCGGCTGCGCGAAGCTGCTGTCTACTCCTTCTGGCCGAAGTAGTTCCCGCCACTGCTTTCCCTGCGTCAACCGACTCAGCTGCGGTGGCGGCGCGCTTCGCTTCCCTATGACGCTTGGACGCGTCCTTCTTAGCCTCCTTTGCTCGCTCGATATCCATTTGCTTTTTTGCCGTTGTGTCGATGTCCTGCTTCACGAATTCGGAAGACCAGGCGTATGCGGTATCTGGTGCCGCTTGTTGCACAGCTGCCGATGGCGAAAGAGCTGGGTCATGGGCAGCGGCAATCGGGGATGGGCCAGCGTCAAATGTGAATGTGAGATCCTCTGACACAAAAGGTCTACTAGGCTCCATCGAGGTTGTCGTCGACGCGTCGTTCGTTGACCCTAGTTCTGTTGAAGATTTTGTCTTTGCCACACCAGGGGATGGCGTCTTTTTTTCTGGAAGAGCAATCTTCTTGAAGCCTGCTCCAAAGTCGAACGCTTGGAGTCGACGCAGACTCGTTGTACTGCTCTCAATCTTGACAGTCTCCATGCTGTGAACTGGTGTTCTCTGGCCGCTTTTGTTCACTGGGCTGGCAGCTGCTGCCTTTCGCGAATGGATAAGCGAAGCATGGTCGACATCCTTTTGGCCCATCTTTGAGATGTCGAGCGAGATGACCTCATCCATGACTTCCCCTTTGCTTATGTCGTCTGAAAACTTGACCTCCTGGTAGGTGACCATATCGATGGCTTCAGCTGAGAGAAGGGATTTAGAGCGATTGGCACCAGAGTCCTCCTTATTGAGAACGTTATCGAAAGTGACGTCTCCAAGTTGATTTATGGATTTATCACCCGTATCGATCTTTGAAGCCGCAGTACCTTCGGGGGCATTTTCGCGCTTGGAATCAAGAAAGCTTCCACCCAGTGTGGCTAAGGAAGAAAGAGACTGGCTTTCTCTCTCTGCAGCTTTGGTAGGCTGTGAAACAACTGTAAGACCACTTCGTCGCTTCATAGGTTGAGCGATGCTCAAGATGTCGTCGGTTGCCTCTTGGAAGTCGCTACGGGAGATACCCGAGGTTCCGCCTACTCGAGCAGGAGTGACTTCGTCTGGATTCGCCAGCCTATTCTTCTGCGGCGTGTAGTGTTCTTCGATATTCAGTCTCCCTTGATTCAGATATGATGAGCCAATCCGGTGATGTTCGAAGCTTGCTTTTCGACTCGTTCCCGCGGTCCGACTGCTTTCATGAACACCGTCGTGAACCATACTGGAATCGAGTTCTATGTTTGAGTGCTTGCTAGATTTCTGGAAGGCACCACTGGATTCCTCAAACCTCAGCCCAGTCTTCTCAAACATCTCGGCTTCTTTCTCTTCGACTAGCCGCTTACCTCGGCTGTAGGGTGACTCAAGGTCCGCGGATACTTCGTGGCTGAGGTTCTCCCCCTCCAGGTACATGTCCTGACGGATCATAGTTTCATCGATCTTGAGGTAATTGCGCGCGAAGATGCTGAGCTCCTCGTGCTCTTGGTTGGTGACCTCGAGCCCTAGCTGCTCAAGCTGCATTGTGAGATGGATCACGCGAAGGAACGCCCGGCCGCCAAAGGTCCCCAGCTCACACCATATCATGGCCAAATTGTTTTCAAGCTCCTGCTTTACCTTTCCGAGTTCTACGTTCTCTGCTTTAAGGCTAGCATTCTGTCCCAGCAGCGTGACTTTCCGATCACGCAGGCAGGAATTTCCTTCCAAGAGTGTCTCGACCCGTCGCTTCTCGTTGTTGAAATCATACAGCAAATAGTTGTAATTGTGCTGCAGTGCGCCGTGATTTTGGATCAGAAGATTGAAATCGTCCACCAATCCGTTGCGAGCTTGGTGAAGTGCATAGACTTCTGCTTTCAAGTTTGTAACATCATTCAAAGACTCATTCATTGCTTGGAGGGCCTCTATGGTGTCGTTGTTCATGTCTGCCATGGCCTTTTGGATCCTTAGCCATTGTCGGTGCATGGCAGAAAAGCCATCGATTCGTCCGTCGAGCTGAGCTTGGAGATCGACGATCTCCTCGTTGAACTCCTCGAGAAGGTCGAGCATGGCATCGTCCTGACCTGGCTTTTTCTTCCATAGTTTCTTCAGGTCCGAGACCAATCGCCACTCTCTCTCCCGGCTCTTGATATAAGCCGAGCCCCCAGCAATCTGCTCAGTCCCGAGAGATAGCTGATACTTCAGGTCTGTGACTTCCTCTCTGAGGTCGACGTTCTCAGCATTTGCCGCACTCAGCATTTCCTCCTGCTCGCTGATTATGTTCTGTGCTCCTTTACTGGCAACATCGTCTAATTTTTGCTGCATACTTTGCAATGCGTACAGAAGACCGTCGTTGATGCCCTGCATGTCTTTGAGTTTATCCGATGAAGTGTCGAGTTGTTGCTGTACTTCTTTCAAATTCGCCACTGTATCGGTGGAGCCTGCCTCTTTACCATCTCCGAGGCCGTGTTGAGCTGGAGCTGCCTCCTTCGGCGCTTTTCCGAGTCCATAAGGACCTCTCTTATGGGAGAATGACTGCTTCTTGATCTTGATCCGGGGGGGTGAGAACGACTCCTTGGTGGGTGAATCCACGGCCGTGGAACCTGAGAATGAACGATAGTGCCCGTTCACAGCTTTTTGATGCCTGCTGGTCAAACCCACTGCCTCAAAACCTGAGATCGAACGGTGACAGCCGCTGAGGAGAGCCCTTGGAGAGATGGATTGCAGCAAGCGCTTCAAATCGGCAGCTAAGGGTCCAAGTTAGCCCGCTTACCCAAGTGAAAGGTTGCTAAGAAGGGACATACATTCTAATGCACTGAGTTCCTCGTGCTCAATGGTGGTAGCTGTAGGTATTGCGTTCACTGTCTCCCACTTGTCGCAGGTGCTAGTGAGTACGTGGGTACCAGAGGCCTGCTTCAGGAGTACATGTTAGCTACACATCATGTTGCATGTCATTGTAGTCACTTACTTGCTTTCTACAAGCAAATGCCTCCTCAAACAATGCGAGTGGAAGATTCAACAATGCTCTAGTCACCGAGTCCTCGGGCTCTGAGACGGGCAGATCATTCTAGGTTCATCAATAAGACACACCAGGGGCAAGAGAAGCTGATACGCATACCTCATGCTGCTTATAAAAAGTGTTTCGGGCACGTTTCATATACCAGCGTCCCTCTTCAATGGCCCGCTTGGCCATCTGGCTGGTTGGGGTGATATACTTGGAGCCCAGCATGATGTTCTTGGGCCACATCATCGCTCCTTGGTTCTCGGGATTCACGTCTTTAGAGCAAAAAAGGCTGTGTTGGTCGACTTTTGTGACAAGAGATAGTGAGATACTCAACCGAGAAAGGTCCAAAAGACCTCTTGTTGATATATGTAACAGGAAATTGAGGAAGTAAGGAATTTGTAGACTCCTAAAGCAATGTTTGACAGCAACACAATTCTACTATATGGGTGCAAGTTTGATCTGTGATGCTCACCGAGCAATGACAGAATCAGAGGTCCAGGATCGTAACAAGGTACTGGAAGAAAGAATGGTGTAAATGGTGGGGAAAAAAATAGAGACCGCGGTTTGCGACTTGGCTATTTATACTAGCACACTACGCTAAGGCATGTGTCAACGCGAAGAGTGTTGCAAAGGAGGCTACGCTGTGATGTTGGTCACCATGCCAAGATTGTGTTACTAAGTTGCCCTGGCTACCGCCAAAGATCATGGATTGATGTTACGCAGATTCCATAACACTAAAAAACTTATACAAAAGCAATTGCGCCCCCGCAGGTTCCCTGATATCTTTCCGAACCAAGGCTATTGGCGCAGATCTTGTCCAAGCTCTCCTTAGATCGCTCCCTCTCAATCAGTATAGATCTTCCCATGTCTGCCACCTTTGATTCTTCACAACGTATTTGGTGTCTGTCCAATGTCCCTGTGGGCAAACCACCGATCCACCTCTCAGATCCTTCCGTTGGCAGCCAGCTACAAGATCCAGCTCGCCGTCCATTGTCATTTCTACCTTTAGGAAAATTAACTGCTGAGGCTTTCTGGCACCGACATGATTCTGGCAACGCATACCGCATCTGATACCCGCGGAAGCTTCTTCTAACGGAGCCTCATCGGCGCATTTTCGCCAATCTCCAGTCCTGCCTCGCACTTCTTCAAGCCGAGAATCACAAGAGCCTCATGGCCCATTCCCGGAATTTCCCGACCATGCTTCGAACGAATCATTGAAAGAGCCGCTCGCTCCACTACGCTTCCCCTGTCAGGCTCCTTCAAGCCGAACTCCGAAGGCGCCTTAGGGTCAGAGCGTATACCTTCTTCCTCAAAGTCAGATCTGATATTCAAAGATATCTTCAACGGTCTTGAAGAAGCCAATGAACAAATTACCGCGATTACGTCGGCGAGTACGGGTGCCAGGTGATTGTGGTGTAGACTGTTCTCTATAATATTATCAACTGCGATCGCCCACACCCGGTATCAAGCACGGATCATGCCACCGTGTAATCACCCATCGGAACACGTACTCCCTGCTTCAGTCTCTAAACTTCCATAAGACATACTACTTAAAATCTTCGAAGACCTTAAAGACTCAGCCGACCTGTCAGGCATACACCTAGTATCACAGCTGTTCGAGAGTCTGGTGACTCCCACATGTTATCGCCAGAACACTCTGACCGAAAATATTTGAAAGCATTTTGCAGAAAGGACTTGCCTCATGCTCATCATCAAACAGCGGAGGTTCAGGTGACACGCGACATTCGGCACCTTATAGAGTACACTCGGATCAACAAATGAGTTGAAGAGTCGTTAGTGACCTTTTTTTATGCAGGGAGAAACGTTCGTCATCTAACGTATGTTGTATTTGGTTGGCGGTTGTTAGAATCTGGCACACCCAAGGACTACTTGTCGTTGCTAGTGTGAACCTCAGTTGGAGCCATTAGGATAGTCAGAGCCTGAAAACATGAAGCGGGGATCCTTTACACATCAGTCATCCTGATAAGTGGAATCTTGATCGTACCACTGGAAACGATTTCTACATGCATCTAGCTGTAAACACAGGATTTTCAGAATTGCTTAGTGCAAGTAAAACTCGAACACACGGCAGGCTTGAGTGATTTGCCGAGATGATTACTAAGTTTACAGCTCATTCATTTTCTCTGACCTTGCCTTACCATCTATGCCATGCCAATTCAAATGCACTGCCAAAGATCCCCTTTCAGGTCAAGTAGAATTCCGCAGACGAACAGGCACGCTGCTTCCGTATGATGAGAATGGAATCTGTCTGCAGTTCGTATGGGTAATTGGAAGTTAGTCTTGGGCCGTCACGGAAAAGAAGCAAACAGTTTCTGCTACTTCAGGATTCATTCAGATTCCCCACTCTCATTACGTCTACCAAGCTAGGAGAAATGTATGTATCTCTCATCTTCAGCTACGCTACGCCCTCAACACTAATTCACATCGCTCTAATTGATATTCCTGACATCCAGTACGGTCGGCTGCATTGAACAGCCAGAGTCTACTTCTTCAAAGAAATGCTTTTGTGGCTCCAACAAGGAACCCAAGCATTGCTGCGGTCCTAACATGGTGCGCATACAACTAAGCTGGGACATTAATGGCATTACTCCTGAATTTTCCAGCATAGCCACGACCGCTTGCTTCCTCAATAATAACATGGCTGGCGCCGATGTCGTTTGTTTTGGCCATGCCATAAGAACTTTGTCTTGATTCTCGCACATTTTGGTCGTCAATGCTGTCTTTGTCTAACTTCACAGGCGGCTCCTGAGATCTCCCAATGATATCATCTTCGTTGAGGTTGAGTAAAGCGTGGGCGAGACCGCTTAGACGATCGTGCTCTCGGTCTCTCGTATTGTAACCACAGTCTAACAATAGGAGACGCAGCTTTACGAGTCGTTCGAAAGCGTGAGCTCCGAATGCCATGAGGTCATTCTCCTATTGACTAGTCTCTTCTTCCAAAATTTCGACTCTTGTCTGGAGCTTCTCGCGCAATTGCTTGAGGTCGTCGTAATCTTCCTCCAGATATTGATGTTCACTCCGGAGGCTGTTGTTCTTCTTCACCAGTTCATCGCACTCTTCCTGCTTCGACTTGTATAGTCTCGATCCGCGATCGAAAGTGGCCTCATAAGCACCTAACTTCTTCTCAAGCTCTCTAATTTTCAGTCTGTGCTTTGCGTTCTCCTCCTGGCTATCCTTCAACTCATCTGGATATCCGCGATACTCCTCTTGCAGCTTATAGTACTGACCTCGTAGTGATTGCCAATGCTCTTCGCTTGCCCAAAATTCCACGGCACGTTGCAATAGCACGCAATTGTGTATGCGAATTCCAAGATCGGTCTGAAGTTCAGTGACCTGGACTTCAAGAACGCCGACTTGCTCGGTTCTCGATTCCAGCTCAATGTACACCTCTTTGGCCGGATCGTGAATTAATTGTGTCCAGAGTTGTTTGGCTTTATAATACACAAGGTCCTTCTGCTTTACTGACGAGTCGAGCTCTTCCTGTAATCGATCTTTGTCCACGTTGACGCCCTTCAGTTGCAAGTACAACTCATCGTAGGATGTTTTCGCTATCTCCGTATCCAATTTATGCTTCTTAAGCTCTCGGTGGAGGCTGCTGATTTGCGAATACAGTGTTTGCCGAGAATGTTTGGCTTGCATGCTCTGTGCTCGAAGCTCATTCTGCTGGGTCTTCAGCTCGTCATTTTCTGCTTGAAGCTTTTGTACCATTCCCAGGGCCATCTCCATACCGAGGTCGACAGGCTCAGGCTCCTGGCTACTATCGGGTTTGATGCAGGATTTGGCTCGCTCGTGGGCGGCATTATCGAGCTCGGGACTGGTCAACTCTAGGTTTTCAGCTGCCGCGACTTGGTTGCTGCTAAGCGGAACGTTCAAGGAATTGGTTTTGTCGAGATCTTCATCTTTCTGTCTGATCGTCTTGGAGCCGGGAAAGTTCTTTGTCAAAGGTGAGGGCGTTTTCAAACAGTCAAAGGGTGAGTTCAATGCAGTGCTACCCGAGAATGAACGGTAGTGCCCGCTGATGAAATCAAGTGGAGAGGGAGGCAGCTTCGAGCGCTTAGAAGTGGCTGCTGTGCTCAATGTTAGTTGCCAACAATGGAAGAATACCGTCTTGACGTACCCTTTATTGTGTTGAGCACCTCAGAATGTGTACCTGAAGCGACTTCGAGCTTGCTCGAGCACTCCTGAGCACTACAATCGTTTGCAGGCTCAACTGCCACTGTCAATACAGCAGTTGCATCATGGAAGGCGTCGCCCTCTGCTAGGGTCTTGGAAGAAAACTCAAATTCGCTCAAGTTGCTCAGGGGCATATTCACCTCTGGCTCTGAGAAGATTGCATTGTCTTCTCGCTGAGTGTCCTTTTTGATAGCAGCCGTTAGCACCTGGACACCATGTTTCCCAATAACGTCGGTACGTACCTTACTGCTAATCGCAAAAGCCTTCTCAAAGTAAGCAATAGGAACATCCAACACACTTCTCGTCAGAGAATTTTCTTGTTGGAATCCTGAATGGGTGCAAGTTGTTGATTAAGAAGGTCTATACTGTGGGAGCTATCTAGCGAGTATGCCAAGGCGCTAGGCCATATGCCAACACTCCCCTTTGGTCCTTGCTGCCGTATGCATGCCGTCGCTCCCCTTGAAGCAGAGAAACAGGGCCATTCTAGCCCATATACCAGCAGTTCTTCTCCATTCAGTCATTGACGTACCAGGCACCGCACGTCCTTCAAACGTACCAGGCTTACCGTACGTCATTCAGTCAATTAACGTACCAGGCTTACCGCACGTCCTTCAAACGTACCAGGCTTGCCGCACGTCATTTATTCAGTTAGTTACCGCCCTATCCTCGTCTTAGCTTTGTTTACTACCTCGTCTCTTCCTCGTCTCCACCCTTCAGGTTTGTATCTGGATCGTCTCTAGCTTCAGTCTCCCGCTCGTCTCTAGATAGGGCCGGCACGTTCCTTCAGAACGATTTAATCTCCCGGACTTTATCCGGGTTCAGTCTTGTTGATTTCGAGCTGCCTGCGTACCGTTCTGGTACCAGCTCAGGATGTAGCTTCCAGTAGTCGTCGCCGTGGCCCGGCTTACCGCACGTGGGACACTCTGTGCTACCCTCCCCTTTTCCACGGCCGGTAAGCTTCGCCTGCTTCCCAAACCGCCATTCCTTCCTCTTCTTTCCCGCCGTCGCCGTCTCGCCTTCCTCGGGGATCTCGGGACCGCCGTCGTACTGCTCCTGCGTATATTTCCATAGCCTTTTATGCTTCGTAGGTATGCTCGTGTATGATCAGCCAGTCGGTGAAGTTTTCTTCGGTGAGAGGTGGGGCGTGGGAGGAAATGGCGTTGAATGTGCGCTCTGCCATACTGGCGACTAACGCTATGACTTATCGTAGTCACGAACGGAACAAGCAGCTTGAAAGTGCAGAACCCGGGCTCATAACCTGTTGGAATCCTGAATGGGTGCAAGTTGTTGATTAAGAAGGTCTATACTGTGGGAGCTATCTAGCGAGTATGCCAAGGCGCTAGGCCATATGCCAACATTTCTGGCTCTGAGAAAGGGAGATCATCCTAATATATTTCAGTTCATGTAGCTACAAATATGTACTTTCAAGACAATACCTCATGCTACTTGTACAGAGTGTTTCTAAATCGCTTCAAGTACCACCCCTCTTCATTGCAGAGCCGTACACCCGTCTGCTTGCTCAGGATTTTAGGCTTCGAGGCCCGCATAGCGTCTTTATACCACACCATGGCCGCGCAACCTTGAGATATCGACGCTATTAATGTAAGAACAGCCGCGTTTGGAAAAATCCTTGGAAGTCGAGGATGTGAGACGCGGAGAGAGGAATAAAGTCTTAGGCAAACAAATCCTTCGCGGTATGTGTTCGGCCTTACTTAGGGGATGTTTGTTTGACACCGTTGTAGTATGGTGCCGCGAGCTCTACGCGTTTGTGAACAGACAATATCGATGACGTCGAAGGACGATATCAAGATACTGATGGAGATTAGAGAAGATTGGGGAATACAAAGAAATTCATGAGAAGGTAGGTCTTTGGATATTTATATTAGCAAGGCTGAAACGCCATGAAAAGCGTCACTGTAAAGCGATAGTGAAGGCCGAACCCGTGTTACAGCCGGTCAACCAAGTAACGTAGAGCTATATGGAACACATCTCTACTATCTCTCGGAAGAAATTTGAGGGGCCCCTAGTGTCAAGCCACGCCACGCAAACACGTGACCGACCCTCAATATCAACAACTCAACATCATCTGCGAAGTTCAGTACCCTGTCATTTTCCTAACCTCATCTTCTGACAGCGATAATCATCCTTCTCCTCTTCCACTTCTCTTGGCCACAACTCCTACCGATTTGTCGAGACTCTCTCCAATGGAGCGTGAGTTGAGGGGTGTTTGGTACCAGTCGAGCGTCCCTCGAGGTACACCCCCGATTGTGCTGTCTGGGTACTTTGATTCTAGCCGTCCGCGAGACCGGCCGTTGCAGCGTGAGCCTCTGTCACTGCGTCCTCATCCAGAATTCCCCCCTCCAGGGTATCCCCTGAGGACAGGTACCCCTTTCGGGGAGGAATACTTAGGCGTCCCGTTTTTAGCATTTCGTAAAAAGCCATCCAAATCAAAAATTCGAGCTTTCAAACCTCGAACTCAGTATACCCCTTCGTTTATGCCCTACCTTGATAGACTAGCCGATCTTCGCGATGCGCACTTGCAATCACAAAAGCAGTACGGCAACTTTTGGTCTACTCCTACAATACCACTCGACGTCCATAATAGGTTTTTCAACTCTACAAACCAAATGAGAAACCAATCTTTTGCTTCAACATTTGCGCTTCCTGTCTCAACCTCAGAGCTTCCTTCAGATATACTACTCATGTTATTCGACGAGCTGGAAGGCTCTGATTGCCTACCAGGCCTCCGTCTAGTGTCACAGCTGTTAGTGACACCAATTCGATATCGGCAAATCACCTTGACCCAGGATATCGTGTCGATATGCGGCTCGCAAAGTCAACCAGACAACGGAGGTGTTCGGTATACAGTGGCCGAAAACATTCAGCTCTTTACAAAGCATGTTGAAATCAATAGGAAGCTTGAAGTCACCCCGACGGTCATGTTTCTCTTCTCAATGAAGAAGGTTCGTCGTATCAGGTACGTCGTCATTCATCAGCTTTGAAGCACCTTCGCCGGCTGATAAGATACAGCTATGATCACAGAGATCTGATAAGTTCCATTGATTACAACTTATTCAGCCCCGTCGGACTGCTTGCGATAGTTCCAGGACTAACAGTCGATGTTGTTGGTGAAGGCATATCGACAGTAATAAGAGCGCATCGAGCCTCGCACCTAGCTTCAATCAGACTGACAGATTGGTCGTACGGAATTCGCCGTTCAGATCATGTCCTGGCGGAAATGTTGATACGGAACCCTCAATTGGAAGTGTTTCATCTTCTTACCTGTCCCTCTAAATGGCATCGTAGCCATTGGACGGTCAAACAAGAACAGCGACTCCCACCCATCGGAGAACTCGTCCTCCGCGGTGATAGCTGGCTTTGTACCCCGCGGACGGCTGTAGAATTCTGGAATTGGTCTAACCTCACGCATCTTGAGCTTAGGAATGTCCCTATCGTGAACTTCCTTCAAACGGTGCCTCCTGAACAACTGAAGTCACTGCGAACCTTCATAACAGACTCTTACTGCCCAAAACCTATGGATCAGGGATTAATCGCCACCAAGCTACTTTACAACCTGGTGAACCACATCTCTAGGCTAGAGCATTTAGCCATGAAGTGTAGGCTTCATGTGTGCGAAATGGTTCCGGCGATCATTAAGCACGGGTCTAATCTACACTTCCTGGACCTTCGGGATTTCCGTTCACCTTTCTTGTAGAAATGCTCGATCCTGACAGGGAAAGAAATCGAAGGCATCAGTACTTGTTGCCCTAATCTTATGGAATTGGCCGTTAAGCTGGTATGTTGAACTTCTTTTGTTCTTACGTTTCATAGTTACTGACGCTGTCGATAACCCTCGAATACAGGGTCTTCAGTGCCCCTCGTCAACTTCCTATCGTTCACCTCGCTCCGCCACTTACGCCGCTTGACTATCTACATTAGCTTTGGTGCTTCAATAAGTATTGACGCACTGAGGAGTCGTGCACCCTTACCTCGCCCCATACCAAGCTTTTCTCGCCCGGATATGGATTTCTGGCTCAAGAGTCTTAAATCAATGAAGGAAGGAGCAGGATTGGAGAAGTTGAACTTGTCCGTTGGGGCCTGGAAAACAGTGAACCCTAGCAATGATGGAAGCACGGGCTTTGAACCGCTGAACTTCACTCATAAGCTTGAGAGCGACGATGTTGAAACTTCAGTCAGTGTCTGCGTGGAATATGTCTAGCGCTGCAAATAAGATCATGGAGGATGAGGGATCTGGCAAGGTTTGAGTCTCATCGAAGAACCTAGATAGGGGCCTTAGACGTTGCAGTATTTAGTCGTCTCAGTATCAACAAATGCGAGGGATTGGGATTACTCATTCATGCATCATTATCCAGCTAGCAATGCTACTGCCAGAGTGTTCAATACTGTCTTGCTCCACAGTTACAAATCTTGCGTAGAGACTAGCTTCTTTGGAAGCAAGTCCAAGCACCATGGGCTCTGCAGTCCCGATTTGGAGCGCAGAAGCCTCCGAACTGGGTCTGTCAATGGGTTCCCATTCACTGTAGGAAGTCTCATGCTGCTCACGATGGAGCAGCGCATTGAAATCTCTCCCTCCGTGACCGGGCGATTTTTTCAATAGTGAAGCCTCTTTCCGTGTACAATGATGGTAGATTATGTTGCTGGTCCCGGATAGTGCTGCGTCCGCGGGTGCCGTGTCCGCTGACGCACTCTGTGACGCATCAGCCAAGCTGCCTGGCTTTGCTGAACGTAGTGAGCCATTCGAGAGCTCGTTTTTTGAGACTTCGATAGCGATCTCTGCGGGTAGTTGACGATCCGCTGCCCTGGCACATGGCTGATGCAAATATCTCCCCTCATCTCGATTGGATAGCCTACTAGAATTCCACTTTCCACTCGGCGCACAAGAGTTGAGCTCCCCTTCATGGGTCTCAGGTTCAAGCCTGGTCCCGTCAAGAACGCCCTCCAGGATTGCTACCGTAACAGCTGTATCGTCTGAGTCTATAGTCATAGTCTGACTGGTTATGTGCCCAACTTCAAGCGGCTGCATCTGTAATGGCCAACTGTCAAGGGTAAAGGCGATCATTACCTCAAAACCCTTGCTCATTCCGGTTTCCCCGTTTCTATTTCCAGCAAGTCCGCCGAGAATGTTGGCAATCGCCATGAGGATAATAATGAGTGCGCTAAGAGCGATGAAGCCGACGATAACCAAAGTACCGGCCGCGTTACTGTCATCATCATCCTCCAATCTTGAGCTGGTTGACCTAGGCTCTTTTTTGGTGATTGGCTGGACATGTTTGTCCTGGCACTTCTGTTCCTTGTCGCCCAAATGGACCTTGGGCTGCTCCGCCTCCGTGCTTCCGGCCTTTGGAGATGTGAGAGATGTTGAGACAGAACCCCTGGCTGTCCTGTAGCTACTACGTCCTCGGCAGGCGACGAGCATATCTTCTTGATGCACCCCTTCTACATCAAGGGATACCAATGTTGAAAGCGACGGTGTTGTCGCCTGAATTTTTGGTGGATCTATCCAAGTACTATCGGACTCATCCGCGAAAGACTGCCCCTGTCTCCTGGGAGGAATTGTCGAAACATTTGTTCGGCTCGAGAATTTCGGCACTTGGTTGTCTGCAGATCGTCAGCTCAAGATCAATCTCAGTATCTTCGGATATGGCTCACCAAAGTACGCTGGCGCTCCAGGGGTGGGGAGCCGACGAGGTCTATGCGACGACTGAAGCACCGAAACGCTGATGTAGGGAGCTGTCTCGATGTCGTCAATACCCTTACTCCCCGCCGGTACCACAGGCTCTGTTCTGGAAAGAGGAGACACAGACTGCGTCAGGGGCGAAAGCTGATGCCCCGCTAAGACGGTGGCAGAGTTTTCAGTGGACGTTCTCGAAGCATTCCGCTCTGATTGGCTCTCCTTTGCCTGCTCCACGTTAGAGGTCGGTCTCAGATACAAAGAACTCGCTTGACAAGGAACTCATACTTCTGTGCTCTTCTGAGAAGCACGTTTGAACAGATTTCCATATTTCGCGAAGGCGCTCCTTGCCGGCGTCTCCATCGACTGTGCGCTCGCCGATCGCACCTGCAATCGTCAACATAAATATGTAACCGGGGAAGTTGACGACTCATACCTTCTTTTCTACGTGGACCATGCGCTTTACACGATCAGAGAATGACCGGCGCTTCTGCTCTGGATCACTCTCGTTGTTGACTTCCTCCAAGATAAATCCCGGAGGCGACCTTAGCGGCCAGTGGAAACGCATTGTATTGAGGCGGAATATTAAGTTCTGCGATTTCTCAACACCAACAGCTAACGATCGAAGCGAGAGTTGCGAAAATGTCCTAATCTTCGACAAGATCCTCAGACGTTACACCGAGATGATATGTCAAGGTTATGCGAAGATACCAGGCTAGGGGAATTTCAGAAGTCCAGGCAGTGTCAAATAGGATTTGTGTGAGCAAATGACGAGAAAAGAAGAGTTTGATGTCTTCGACATTGCACAACGATTGACTTGTGTCAATGGAAAAGTGATGAATGTTGGTATATCTGTGTTACTGGAGTATCGGATGACGGAGTCTTTGCCTTGCGAGTTCCACTCAAAGTCTCGCTTCCAACTGGAGAAATTCCTGTGACCTTTTCGCTTCTGAAGGTCGACACCAGTGCCGTCTGCTGAGAATCCAGCCATACTTACTCTGAATAGTCTGAACCTGAGAGTAGTCAAAGGTACTGGAAGCGGTCAGAGCTCTCTGGCTCATGATCCATTACATCAAGTGACCCAGTGTTGAAATCAATGATTTGATTTCTCTAGAAATCAAGGTAGCTTTGGCCCCAAATGAGGACTTCCTAGACAAAGAAACGGTACCGAGAGAGTAACGACGATATGCTCCTTGTAATATCGGACAAAGAAACGTATGCAGGTTATCAACACACATTTCAGCAGCAGAACGCACGACACTCAATCCAACGTTTTGTGTGGATGAAAGATGCTCTCTCCGAACTCTAAAGTTCGGGAGAGCCCGAAGAGAAACTGAGGTATTGATAGCGGTATCTGTTCTGGAGGACAAGTGTTGAGGGCAAGTGACAAACAGTATCAAAGAGCCGACACTAGTCTTGTGACACGCGAGGATACACAGGTCTCAACCAGTTTATCGATCAAAGTTTGACAAACCACGTTCCGTTCGCATCCGTACCACCTTGTGTCAGAACACCCAAGTCAACTTCAAGATCTACCCACTATTGCCAGCGCAATACGGATTATCACAGATGTACCAGGCTACCAAAGCATATCCACCTATGAGCTTGGCGAAGCTCGCTGTGGGAACGGCTCATCGGCCTGCTTCGAAACTCCCACCCGATATCCTACATTTGATCTTCGAGATTCTCCAAGATGGACCAGGCTGTCTACCACCCATGCGCCTCGTATCGCCTCAATTCTACGCTATCATAACAGGCATCATGTTTAGAACTGTTGCCTTGAGCGATGCGATGGTGCAAGAATTTGCGCTCAAGCCCCATCAGGCGAGTTGGTCGACCAATCAACATCACTTGAGCGATTACGCGCAGCACATCTACGTCAAGAGGGCGCTTCATTGGGAGTCTTTGACGATACCTCTGGTATCTTCGAAGAACCTCAAGGATATAACGTAAGTCTCCTCAAAATCCAACTCAAATAGCTGACACAGCTAATCTTTTTAGGTGGTCCTACTGGTGCCAAGATCAACTTTCGAGCGAGTATCACTCTATCGACGCCGCAATTACAAGAATAAGCGATATCTTACCGAACATACGCCTTCATATCGAGGGACTTGATGCAACCTCACTCAACAAGGGCCGTATCGCCACGCTACCGGCTCATCAACTCGCTTCCCTCAAAATTGTCTACTGGAATGCCTCGCCTCAGAATCTTAAGGCTTTGAAAATGATGATCCTTTCGAGAGCGGGCCTGAAGACTCTCCATCTTGAGGGCGGCAAAATCCCAATACTCGAAGAAACGGACATTATGGACAATGAGCGCTTATCGCCTATCCAAAAACTTGTCATACGGACCATGGCTTGGCAATTCTCACCCAGAAAAGCCGCCAGCTTCTTTGATTGGAAATGCATAACACATCTTGAGCTTTTCGAGATCGACATCGGAAGATTCCTGTTCTCTGTACCCCCTGAGTCACTGACACAAGTCCGAACTCTGGTGATGAGGGACGGATGCAAGAACCCAAACGTACACAAAACTATAGACTTACTCTGCAACCTCCTGAATAAGATCAGTGGATTAGTAAGGTTAGACTTGGAGGCTCGCTTCAATATGGACCGAATACTCTTCGCAATCCACAGCCACGGTCCGACCCTGCGCTGTTTGAGGCTTCGAGGTCACAAAGACCAAGCCAAGACCAAGTGGCATGAGCTCTCTACTAATTGTCTCAAGGCTGTGGGCATTTCATGCCCCAATCTCATGCAGCTAGGGATTGATGTGAATATTGGGTCATATCCAATAATTATGGCGCTTGCGGGGTTCCGCAATCTTCGAAGGCTGGCAGTATTCTGTAAGACAGCATTCCGTGTGCCTCTGAAGATCGACAACGTCTTTAAACGCGATTACATGACCAAGCCCGAAAATATCTTCAAGCTCGACCATAATTCGTATCGATTGGTCGACGTGACCGCAGGTGCATGGCTCGCATCCGTTAGATCTGCCAAGGTTGGAGCTGTTTTTGAGTGTGTGGGGATCAATGTCATCTATGACCGAGCTACTTCTGATGATGACGATGGACCCACTGTGCTGGAGTCACGTTCAGTCAGATTCCAAAGCTCTTCTACATTCGGTCATCTTTTGAAAGACGAGGCAGTCTTCTAGACAGCTGAAATCATGAGAAGAGGCGGTCATGTCTGATATGGAGATCTCCACGGATTTCTCAAACTGGCGGAATATCGGGGGCAATGTCACGGCATTCTTCATCTACACTTCTGCTAAATATGTTGGATGTTGAGGACTGTGATAAACATCTTGTCAAAATCGGCGATACCCAGCAAGCACTTGCGGTTATCTCCATCTTCGGTGCCCAACACCAGCTGTAGTGAGTTACGAATGACGTAAGTAAGCATGCTAATTAACATGGGCTAAATTGCTGCTGACGCAGCCCACAATTTCAAATCTACACAAATTCACTGTTTTACATGAGTACATTAAACACCTTGTTTTTCCCGTCATCACTGTCAAGATCGACATGAGGAAGTAAGGGAACGATCGGTGATAGCAAGTGCGAAGCCAAATTTTTATGAAATGTTGTAAATAGTGTAGTCCAGCTTGCGGGTCCACTTCTCCTCAGAGAAAGTCATCGATAAATCGAGTATACACGGCATTAGTAGCACCTCTTTGTGTTTTAGGACATCACCCTCGTCAATCTGCATTCAGTCGACCCCCATAGCGATGAATCCAACTATCGCTTTCACCAACGCCGTATCTCCGCCATCTATGGCAACCGCCACGAAACCTACATTCCCGTTAGAGCTTCTGACTACAGTGGTCGTGCAGCTTGAGGGAAGCAAGACGTTATCACAGCTATCTTTAATGTCGAAGCAATTCTACGGTCTTTGGCATCGATTCTTTGCCGTGAAGTAGTCCTGACCCAACCACCCGTTGCATGTTCTGCACGATGCAAGACTAAATACACTCTCATAGCAATTCAACGCCAGACGCGCTTCTATACAAAGCGTGTTGCAATTAGAATGGTATAGGAATGCATGATATTTCGACGTGAGGCTCAGCCTCAGCGGCGAGTGGTTCCGTGCTGCTTGTAGGTACGATTGGTCTCGTGGCGGGTCTCGTGGCCCCAAGACCCTTTCGAGAATCCTCATCTAGCTCAAACATTGTGCACCCACAATTTCATCTGACTCTTGACCAGACCGAAAGAGATTTTCTCAAAGCATCTAAAATCATCAGTCATTGGCTTCAGACCTGGTAACATCTCCATCCCGTGGCTTGTGTTGGCTTCGCTGCTAAAGGGCGTCGACACTGGCTCCGTCACTTAAGCTCATCACTCAATTTACCTTGACACAGATCAATGCATATCTTCGTAAGATTCTAGCTTACTGTTACAGACATAGAGCCTCTCACACACCGCTGCGAGTATCATATTGGTGGTTCCACGCAAGATGAAAATTCAACCAGCGATCAACGGGGTTTTACCATCGGAGATACTTTGCATGATAGCGGAGCAAGTCCACACATCATGGCCCACGCGGCTACCAAACCTACGTCTTGTCTCAAAACAAATGGACGACTCAGTCGTACCTATCATGTATCGCCGCATGGTATTGACATCTAGCCTGCTTTCATGCTTCGCAGACAAAGCACAATATATCGGGCATCGGGGTCAAACGCTCGAATTGTCCATGGACGGAAACCCCACACTTATCGGTCGATCTAGCACTTCTCCACACCACCAACTCTCTACCAACAAGATGATCTCTCGAGTCCATGTCAAGGCTACCTATATCCATGCCAATCACCCAGCCAAGAGAAAGGTGCAGATAGAATGTCTGGGCTGGAATGGCGTACGAGTACACACCGTCGGAGGCACACACGATCTGAAGAAGGGCCAGATGTTCACGAGCGACGCCCCCAGCTTTGATATTGTAGTTGAGGTGCAGAACGCACGCGTTTCCTTGGCATGGCCCAAGCATCGGGACAACGTGGTCAAGAGTGAGGAGCCCCAGAACTCCTGGAGTGCCCAGCTTCAAGTGGCTCAAGACATTCGCCAGCATACAAAGGAGGTTGTCATCGATAGAGAGCTGGACTGGCATGCAGTTATAGGTGTTCTGGAATCCATGAGGAATGTTCAACATGTTACGTGAGTAGGCATACAGTTGACTGCGGCTGACTCGAAATTTGGTCCCATATCACCCCTCCTTTGTTTCAATTCACTGCATAGAAGGTATATGATGCTGATATTTCAACGTAGGTGGTCGTACTGGGAGAAAGACACCAATTTCTTCGACTATCCCTCAGCTCGGATCTTGGTTTTTGAGAAGCTTCTCAAGAAATTCGGGGGTGTAAAGTTCTCTCTCGAAGGGCTTGACATAGCATCGCAGCATATAGCTCCGCTCGCCACAAATCCCGTGCCTCGACTAGTTTCCTGCGAGGTACGTCTTCCTCTTATCAAACATGCCTTGCTGTTGCCGCAGATAGAGCCTGCGAGACATGTCTCGGATACGAAAAGAACGTTCTCGCCGTCATTTCGGTCTCAGACGTTTTTGTGATTCCACCGCTGTCACTGAATGGCAATACTAATTCTGATATTCTCGGTAGATAACGGACAGTGGTAGTAAGCTGGGCTTGGACCACTGGGAACTTGTGATCAAAGCCCACGTGGTAAAACGCTACTTCGTCAGATTCCTCAGAGGTCACCCTGATTTGCAGAAGGTTCACGTGGTAGCAGGCAAGCTCATGGAACTTATGGATCTGGCCGGGTCCGAACATCTTCCTCCTATGAAGGAATTCGTGCTGGAGAATTATTCGTGGCCGCATTCAGCGGCTGCAGTACCCTTTGGTTGGAACCTGAACAGTTTAACCCACTTGGAGTTATGGGACGTGCCTATTGACAGGTTTATGAAGACGATTCCCGTCAGCAAGCTTCCACAACTGCGGCATTTCGCCACGAACGGACACTTTGAAGGCTCAAGCCCAGCAGACGTAAGGTGCAAGTGGCTCTGCGATTTTGTGAATGGACTGCGGAATATGGAAACCCTAGAATTCAGGTGTCAAGTTGAAGGCCTTTGCGTTCTAGCGATCGCCAAGCACCGCTCCACCCTCCGGAAACTGCAGATGGGAGTCTTCTCAGAGGGCGAGAATCCTCGAAATGAGCGTAAGAACTGGTTGATTCTGCAATTGTACGATCCGGTGATTGTACGAATCTGTCCGCATCTCACGGATTTGACGGTTGACATAAACCCGGAGAGATATCACGTAGGTTTACCCTTGCATCAATTCTGGATTGATGAAAGAAGCGTCTGACTGACAGCTTCAGATCCCAACGCAGCTTATTGCCTCTCAGGCTTTTCCACAACTAGACTTGTATACTCCTGGAGCAAAAAATCCATTAGCTAGATTTCGCAACCTCCGCCGTCTCACTGCCGTTATCGCCCAGCACTGTGCAAGAAGCATGGAGTCAAATAGGGATAGTGAACACCGTACTGGACAGGTAGTCCGCAATTGGATCTGTGAGCTCAACTCCTTCAAGATGGGCGTGGCGTTCGAAAAAATCACCGTCATGAAGACCACTCTTGGAAACTGTGAAGAGCCTTGGAAAGCCGTGTCAACGTACACGTATGAGGCTGACAGCGATGGCTATGGACCGTTAATGAGGGAAGAGCACCACCACCATGGAGGGAGGCCATAGGAATGAAAGTGGGTGGATGCCACTTATAAGGACCTGCAGTTGTACGCATGCATAACATACCGTCACGTGCTGATGAAAGCAACTAGCTATGATCGAGATAAGTTGAAACTGATATAGAATAACGTCGCTGCTACTCTGTTACCTTAGCTTGATGAAGCACTGAATCAGACGCGTCTCATTTGCTCGACTGGCTGCGACGCGTCTCGTTGTTCTCTACATCTAGCTCTACCCCTATTATTGCTTCAAATCCACACTGCCTGTCCACTCAAGGAAGCGTTCATACTCAGAGACCTCTACCTCCAGAGACGAGAGCGGGAAAACAAGACCATGAGATAAATCGATGACCGCGTCCTTGATGGCAGGACCAATCGTATTGCTGGACATATTCGAAATGATTAAGTTATTTTGATATCGGGATTAGGTGGGTATCGGGATCTTTAATACTGCTCACAGTACGAGATCATGCTCGATTGTCCCATAGCTTTTTATTACCAAACGGATGTTCTCGGTCATGGGAAGGCCTCAGGAGCAATATACTCGTGAGACATGGGTAACGACCCCATAGACAGTACAACAGGGGAAATAGTCGAGAGCAGGGACTCATTTTCAAAGGCCCAATCTCTCAACGCGTCTCGTCTATACTTTGAAGATGCTCTATATTGAATTATGAATAGTAGGCTTGAGTCAGCGCTTGACCAAGCCATTATATACGGTGAGGATGCTTTGCAAAAGCAGCCATAAATCTGTTTCCTTCGTCGCCATTACCCAAAGCGCAAAGCCAAGACTGATCAGCATCGAAAGCAGAGAAGCCATGTCCAAGCAATGCGTCACCCATGGATCCAAAGCTCGCTCGTTTAAGAATATTCTCGTCCATCAGCTCAATCTGCCCACCACGTCCAAGCATCCATCCAGTGCCCCTTCTAAATCTCCGACGCGATGCTTCAAGCCAGTGTTCTCTTCTTTGAGGACACTGACCACGCTCCATGCCTCTGATGCTCTCACGCCTTCGCAATTTGGGCAACTTGATTGTGCGATTCCTTCGGGGATGTTGTGTTGGTAAAACGGTGGCTGGCCCTTAACAATCGTCTGGCTCGATGGCACTCGCAAACGCGCGGCTTGTGGCTTTGATCTAGGCAACTGGAGATCGATAGTGTGGTACGTCTCAGGCGAGCTGGTCGTCGACACGCTCGACATTGACGTCGTCGGCGAATGTGCGCCGTTCCTTCTCGAGAAGACGCTCTCGGCTGAACTATCGTCTTCAGACTCAAAGCCCGAGTCGCTGACTGTGCTTGAGCAGCTGGTGCGCTTGCGGCCAGCTCTTGGAGTCTGGTGGTGATCCACAAGCCTGATTGTCCTCTTTCTTGCTTCCTCCTCTTCTCGTCGCGCAAGCTTTCCTTGAGCTAGTTCGTCGACAAGGTTCATCATTGCCTCATCTTGCTCCGCAAGCTTGACTGACATGTCATCCAGCTGTATTTTAAGATACCGCGCCCGTGTCTCTGCACCTTCAGCTTCCTCCGCAACGGCTTCCTTCTCCGCGCTCATCTCGTGTAGTGACATGGTTCGTTCTCTGTAGGCTGTCTGTAATCTCAGAAGCAAGGTTTCAGCCTGTTGTTGCAAATATTTGAAGGCGGCAGACGAAGATGGATCTGCTGGTCCATTCGGGAATAGGGCGGTAGTGAGGTCCCCATCCAGGAGATCATCGTGAACATCGATCGATTGTGGCGTAGGCTTCGCTAGCGAGGCCTTGCTATTAAAGAAAGAGAACCTGCTTGCCATGGCAGACTTTGACAAGGACTGGGTAGTCAACCCTCGTTGGATAAGACTTGTGGGGCGGAGTTCCGAGCACACTGCAGGTATGTCTAGGGGGTCCGCCTTTTCTTTTATAGCAGATGGTGTGATGCCAATGCTTATGGGTCGAGACTCCCCCTTGAACCAGTCTACCAACTTTTCAACCCTCTCTTGTGCCTTACCTTGTGCAGTGTTGTCTCCTGTGAACAGTGACAGTTGGTTGGATCTCGTGGGCAATGACTGGCGTGATTGTTCTAGTGAGACTTGGAATTCGTCGAACGGAGTGGCTGGGTTGAACGGTGTGATGCCTGATATATTTGATGGGGGGGCTGGTCTAGACTCGGATGGTCGTGTGATCAAGGGAGGAAGGTTTAGGGTCGACCTTGAAACTTCGGTGAGGGTCCGCTGGTGAGACTTGGTAGGTCCAGTGGGTCCTATGGCGGCCTCGTTCTGGCGCGAAGACTGTATTGGGACTAGACTTGGTGCCATGAAGTCAAATTGAAGGCCATTGACTGTTGTCGTTGAAGCTGACGTGGCAACAGCATCATGACCTGAGGAATGTAGATGTGCTAGTGTCCTTGAGCGATTGGGGGAACTTGGTGACTTCTCTGCGCCTGAGAAAATCTTGAACATTGCGGCAGAGTTGAGAATAACATTAGATGCAGTCTTAGTCCCTGAGCAGTTGCTCCTTCCTTTGTTGAGTTTGCTTACACGGAGAGGTTTACTAGATGCGGAGAAAACTCAGTAGGTATATTATTGTATCCACAAGAGAACAATGCTCGAGACTGGTTCAGAGTTGACTCCCAGCTTATGGAGTCGCGCGGAAGATTCGTTGATCGTTGAGAGAGAGTATGAAGACAATGCAAGTGTCGCAAGCAAGAGGAAGTCAACAAGATGGAGATGCAAGCAGGATTATCGTCGTCTTCGAGGTGGTTGGAAATTACAGTGGCAGGTCCCATTGCGGGGGGCAGGATCTCAGGGTCCACTTCAGCCTTACATGTCAGATCTCCGGCCCCTCGGGCCTGGAAAGTTCCTAGCGCGGCCACCAAGGCGCCAAGGCGGCAAAAGTAAAAGCGCTAGAATGGAAAACATACTTCATGAACTCCAAGCTCTCAGATACGTCTCTCTCGAAACGTACTCCGTACATCAGGAATGATGTCAGATAGTGCCCTGACGCCGCCCTTACCACGAGGCGCCGTTAAGCTAGGGTGCAAAGCCCGCGGCTCAGCCGAAGCAAATATCCCCTCGATGCGATTATCCCTGGACTTGAACTCTGTGCGTCCAAGGCTGCCATGGATGCCTCGCTCGATCTTCTTGAACATTTCATACTCAGTGCAGAGATTCAAGGGAATGTCGCGCAGCACAAATACACCAATCCAATCGCTCTAGGGGTTTGAGAAGATTTCGGTTTGTGAAGAGATGGCAACGAACGTACGAGCTGGGAAGTGGAGGATCTGGCACCGTCAGGCTCGAAGTCGAAGACAATGGTGCGGAGAGGCCTGTTAAAGCTATATCGAAGGGAAATATTATTCCCATTACAAGGTGGACTTCAATAAAGAGCTGGCTGCCATGATCAAAATGTCGAAATACGAGGTGACTTTCGTCACATCCTTTGGCTGGTTTGAAAGCAGCCAACACATCTTCCTAGCAATGAAGTAAGTTTCTCTTGGTGATCTGCAGCAGCATATAGGTCAATCAATAAACCGACATCCAGATCAAAATAATCGTAATGCAGTTGCTAAAGAGATTGCGGATAATGCATCTGAACAATTCGAGCCATCGGGACCTTAAGCCCGAGAACGTCCTTGCTGTCGAAAAAGATCCGGCGTGGTGGGTCAAATAGGGGACTTTGGCATTGCTGAACGCGTTATTGGGGATGATACATCTCTCGGAACCGAGGTTAGGACTCGAAGTTATGCTCAAGAGCTAAATACCGGTGTTTGGTGTCTGCAGATGGGGAATGGTTCCCTTCAGGTCAAGGTATCTGATTGAGTGTAGACTGACTATATCGTACCACCATCGGCCCAGGGCCAGATTCACCATAACAAATTCCGCGCCTTTGTTGGCAAACTATGAACGCGGTTTTGCATGCTATCCAAGACCAGCTATCTCTTATTTTGGAAACTCAGGTCAGTTTCGTACCTACAGAAGACCAGCTCCACATTGCGCCAGACCTCTGACAGAGTTCCTGAATCCCTAGCTGGCTTCATCGAACAAAGCACGGAGTATTTTCTGCTCTGCTTCTTCAAATTCACAGCAAGCGATCGAGATATAGGCCTTTGGTGCGCAGCGCTCTATCTGCTTTTTGAGGGTCCTCAACAAATCGACCACCTCCGGGGTATCCCTTATCTTAGCACGATCCTGATATCCCGCGAATCTACCTCCTCTACCCCAGCCACCACCCCTCCATGGGTATGAGAGATTCTGTGCGCGCTTACCCAATTCAAAAATCACGAACAGCACAGATTGTAGTGTCGTAGGAAGCTCTCCGCAAATCTGCCGCCACTCCAAGTTCTCCTGTTCTAGACTTGGCTGAAAATAGGCTCGCCATGTGAATGGTTGAAGTATAATACGCCGAAGCTGAGCTTGCTGAAATGGTGATAGCTGCTCCACAAATTGATGGAGCCTGCTCGGAGAGGTAAATTTGAAAATATTTTGTGATAGGAAGACTTGGTCAAATTCGTCTCTTAGCTGTGTCGAGGCCGATCGTAGAGGAAAGGAAGACTCCAAGCAGAGGCAATTTTCCACAAAGCAATTGGAACATGCGTGCAGTCTAAAAACATCGTCGCCCAAATGGAAATTTGGATGAGCTCGGCATTGTATTTGCCACTGGTATACGGTGCCCGAAATCTGCTGCCGATCTAGCATTTTGTCACCGTTCTCGGCCTCGTCTCTATCATCATTGCCAACAACATATTTTAGAACCTTTTTGCGCACCTCAGGCGGAAGATAGCCGAACGTGCCCAGCTTTGGATCCAAATTTTGAGCTTCAGAGTACCATTCCCATCGCTTTTTGGTTTGTTCAAGTGGTGTCATTCCGGCTTCGTAGTGGGTCAATGTGGTCGGATCGAAGGGTAGTGTTGCGACGTATTTGTCGTCACATGATGCAAGCTCAGAAAGCAGGAGAGCATTTGCAAGGCTCATGGGCTTCGCACGGTTGCGGGAAGCCTGCTTTCTCATGGTCTCGAGTCTTGGACGAAGTATTTCCAGGCCGCGTAGATAGAGAGTACTACCGGAGGAAGATATACCTGTACAACGTGGGGTCTTTGATTGTGTTCAGGTAGACCAACCAAGCGGGTAGCGTAAAGTGATCCCAAAGATTGTGTTACATCGTGTACAACACGAGTCAGAGCTCCTCGTTAAGCCTGTCAGAAGCCAAAATTTATCCTCAGGCTATCCAATTACTGAATGTATCACTTACATGAAGGAAGTTGTGTCATAACTACGGGTGTTGTCTGCCGGTTTTGCACCTTTTTCAATACTGTTTTAAGCTCTGACATGGTTTCCCGATGTGGATTCTTTCTTGGAGACGTATACATGGCCATATACAAGGCAATAGAGAGTTGGGTGTTCGTAATGTCCGAGCATCAACGGTAGTAACTCGAATGCACGGGCTTCTGCTTTGGCACAATGGAAGTGTTGGAGCACTCTCTGTTCTGTGTGCTGCGTTTACGAGAACAAAGCACGTTACTAGACACAAAGGCTCATCCTGCACACCAGATAACTTGATTTTCGGCAAATTCCGGGAGCTCGCGGCCTATACATTGGAAGCTCTCACGTGATCGCGCGTCTAGCGCGTCTAGCTGAAACCCCAGCCACCACCTCTACCACTCTTTGTAGACTTCTTTCCTCACCACAAGTGTTGCTACATTGTTTATGACCAAACCATGTATGACATGTTATGAGATATGTCTGTCCGCAACAAGCACTGCCATCGTTCGATTCTATCATTGATTCTTTGTACTCAAAACCCTCACCTTTCTAGGCCCTGCAACGTCGAGTCCATTTGCTCTACTCTCTACCTCCAGACCCAGCTATGCCCTTCATACCTTACACGCCCGAGTCTCTGATCCCTAGATCAGACTCGAAGAACCCTGCCACGACATGCAAGGGGATCACTGCCAGCGGCCGGCCCTGCCGACGGCCCCTGGCAGCCTCTCCTCAAGCATCGCCAAGTGTGAATCGAACATCCAAGAATGGAGTAGTAGCCGTGCTCGAGGAAGGTGACGAAGATCATGACGGAGCAGCTGCTTTTTTCTGCTGGCAGCACCAAGATCAGGCAAACGTCCTGGCAACCGAGGATCAAGGTGGCAGGCACACGAACATTGTACCATTACAACAACGGACAAGTATTGATACCTTGGCCGAACGACTTGGTGTCGTAGATATTGGAGAAGATGAACATTCCTCCGGCAAACAACGGAGAAAGCCACGGGTAAGACCTGCAAGGAAAGAGACGCTACCTCAGAAATGGCAGGACATGGACGGTCCATTGCTTGCTGTACACAGTGGGAAGCAAAAGCGCAGGGGAAAAGCCCACAAGAGAAAAGAGGAGTCAAATTTTGGCCTCTTCTGCTGTATCAGATCGGGGGACAGAGAACCAATGCCTCCACCACGCGTGCGAACAGCTACCGAGGGGCGCGGGCACAATCCTACAGAGCATACGAGACTTCCCTCTACCGTGCAAATGTCGCAGATACCGAGTTCCTCAAACCAACGAAGGACAGAGCGGCCCATAACGGTGACGTCTGCGGGCAGTCCCATGCCTTCTTGTTCAAGCCGGCCAGAGAGGACAGTATCGCTTCCTGGCAGACCACAAGTGGCACGAGATCCTCCGTCGCAAACTCAAGACCTTCTGTCATTGATCCCCAAGGGCCACTCTCCACAAACGACTTCCGTTCTACTGGCCGAACTTGCTAAGCCGGTGTCTTCACACGATGAAGAAGGCTACATCTACATGTTTTGGCTCACTGATACATCCATCAGCTATGCTGAGCTCCAAGCGACATCGTCGATGCTTTCAGAGACATCAGCCTCTACGCCAACTGGGCGTCGCAAGAGCGCAGTCCTTCAGGCTCATGCCACTGACCCGAAGAAGTCCAAGCTGCTATTGAAAATTGGACGAGCCTCAAACGTACAACGTCGGATGAATGAATGGACTCGTCAGTGTGGCTACGAACTATTGCTGATCCGCTTCTATCCCTACATACCGACTTCCACTCTACGGCCCAGCACACCGGATATACGAGCTTCGCTATCCACTCCCCAGAAAGTGCCGCACGCTCACAAAGTCGAGCGACTCATACATCTGGAGCTTGCAGGATTACGGGTAAAACGAAGCTGTCACAATTGTGGTAAGGAACATCGAGAATGGTTTGAAGTTGACAGCAGCCGAGAAGGCTTAAAGAACGTGGATGAGGTCGTCAGAAGATGGGTGGGTTGGGCTCAAAAGAAACGCGGCATATAAAAAAATGGTGATTACGATGATGAACTAACGGTCTAACGAATAGCGATGACTTTTGATGGCGACAGAATGAATTATCGCAATGAATGTATTTAGCGGTTGCAAAACTCATGCGAAAGCTTGGCAATGTCGATCACTACAACCCACACCCGTTTTACTAGTAAATTGCATGAAATGGTATCACCAGTCTTTATAAACGCTTTACATCTTTATATATATCGGTTGTTACTATTTAACCTTACTCACCATACCTTGAACCTCGTTAATGTCCTACTCGCTCTAATTCTGCTATTGAGCAGTCGCCACCGACGCCACCGTATAGCCATAGATACTACCGTTAATACTCTAAAGAGACTCTTTTGCAGTAGTATTCTATGTCGATATCCAGGAGGATTAATCGTCCTATATATATGGATATTCTGCTCCCAGCGATATATAGTATTTATATAGCGGTGCGTCCTAACGGTAATAGCGCTAGGCTTCTAATGAGTCTGCAGAAGCATAAACGCCTGGCATTTACTACTGGTATCGAGCCTAAGATTAGAACTAGGCGTTATCGCGACGGCGGTGAGGGAGGGTAGAGGGTAGATGATAAGGGAGGGGAATAACAAGAAGGTACTATACCAAGATCAGTATATAGAGACGCTCTAAGGGCTTTAATTCTACCTAATACGGTGCAAAATCGTTAATTCAATACGATTTCATGCAATTTACTAGTAAAACGGGTGTGGGTTGCAATGATCGACATTGCCAATCTTTCGCATGAGTTTTGCAACCGCTAAATGCGATGACTTTTAGGATCATCGGCCCTCCCATTCGCTCGTGCGTGTTGCAAGCTTCCTTATACCGAAGAAGAAGAAGAAGAAGAAGAAGAAGAAGAAAAAAGGCGCATCTTTCCAAACGTGAATGGGTGGTAATATAGTATCTCAGAATTTCCTCCAATACAAGGCCTTCTGGCCATCGTAGGTATGTGGCGCCAGGAAAATTTTCACACTTGATAGTAATGCGTTCTTTGGATGCCCTGTCTGGCCTTACGTCTGTTCCTGAATGCCAACAACAATTGGCGCGCCAAGTATAGCCGGAAAAGCTCATGACGAGGCTGGGTGACTTTCTTGGCCAGTGACAAACATAAAACCAAATCACAGTGCGACACCGGGCGCTGTCTCGCAATCAACGAGCAACGAGGAACAAGGGATTTCCGTCTTTAGCATTTATTCTCAGGTCAATCGCGACTGCTAATATGGGTACTAGCACTCAAATACGATCCATCGAACGACGCTTTTCTATTAGCAAAGTCTTTGCACGAAGAATAACCAAAATTCCAAAAGGAGGAGTCTGCTAAAGCACGACTTCAGACTACTCTGCCCACCAAATTTCAGACGGGCCCAACCCCCCTAACCGCTTCCCTCCTCATCTCTGCTAGGATTCCACGGTGCTGCACCTCCCTATGGATTCCATTTCTCTCAAAACTAACGGACCACATCAGTGCATGCTCTGTCGCAGGCAACCCCGTAGGCCCCACAAAATCTAACTCTCCGGCCACTATCTGCACTTCAAGTGGGAAGGCTCGGGATTCATTTGCAAGCCTCGCAAACTTCATCAGCAAGATGGTGGTCTCCATGACGCGTCGCTCAGGGCCCCAGACAAGCTCCAGTTGGTCCCAGGAGTTCGATAGATGCTGCATTTGTTCTACGTGCGCAGACAGGTCAGGGACTTGAGTTCTGAAACTATATTCAGAGATCTGCATGTGTATTTCAACAGCGACTTCAAGCTTTTGAAACGCGAATTGTTGTGGATAGAGCAGATGACCCACGGGGAAAGTTCCAGGTGAACATGAGCTTTCGTAATCAAGCCTCCAGCTTTGCGGAGGTAAGGGGATAAGTAGTATGACTTGTCTGAGGACGAATAGCGGTCGTGGTACATGCCGTGGCGTGGATGAGCCTCGAGGTATTGATGTTAGGTATTGTGTGTGTAAAGGTGCGGCAAAGCTTCATTGCGGACTTCTTTGCTGAGTACGAGGACCTTCGTGCAAACTTTTGGTTCGAAGTGACAGGTTCTTTGGTTCGCTGGTGACACTTGGTGGGGCGGTGAGAGGTCCGAGTAGATCATGTCACGTATCTCTCGGGGGAAACCGAAGAAGGATCCCATTTTTAGATTGGGTGTGGTGTTTGCTGCCGGCGTGGGGATTGCGACGAGATCCTTTAAGAAACAAGGTCCGTCGTCTTTCTGCTTCTGGACACCGCCAAAGAATACGGAATTCGTCAAGCTTTAAGTGTGGAGTAGCTGAAGTGGAGGTGAGGGCCTAAGATCTACCGCCGTAAAGCTATGAATGGACTGTGTCACTGAATGTTTCGCTTTCTGTGTCGAGAATGAATTCTGCTGTTCTAAAAGAGATTCTCAATCCAAATCTCACGCTGAGAGCTTAGGCGACGAATACAAGAGGGTACAATTGACGATTTGGATGCAGTGAGAATATACCGAATCAATTGAAGGCTCTCCGCCGTCCCGGTACTGGAGGACTTTCACGGCCGTCATGCATGACGATTGGAGGCTCAAACTGCTATAAATCGGCAGTAGCAATGAACATAAAGAAGCAGAGCACAAAAAAACTTTTTGAGGCCAGTCTGCAAACTAATTACTTAGTAAGTATGATGATAAAAGCTGTTCTCTGTTATTGAATCAAATACATCCAAGCTTCAAACATGCACTGACTCCCGCAGCTCTCACTGTCCAGCACTCACTCTCTCAGCAGTTCCTACGCCACCTTCCTTAGTCCTGTAACTCCTCAATCAACCTGGACCTCTGTTGCTCCTTCCCCATGACACTCCACTCCAAAAGGCCTTCCCCGCCATCTTTCCATGCGACCTTCATCTTCGCATCCTTCCTCCGGGGTCTTTGCACTTTCACGGTTATCTCAGACCCAACCTCCCATCGATCAAGCTGCACACTGCGATCAAAGCTAAATCCGAAGTCTCCAACGAAGCAGTAAAACCCTTTCATTCCGTGAGCGATAGCAGTTGCATGCGCGTTTCCAGGCCTCACAGTATGGAATACTGTGTCCAAGTTGATCTTCTCGAAGGGTGCACCTTTACTTCTGCTTCATGAGGGCAATCACTTCACTCTTCATTGTTCTTCAATTATATTAAAAGTGTCTTTCCAGAGTCTCTTGCCTCCTTCCGACCTCGTATTTGGAGTGAGAGGCAATCGACAACGACTGTAATTTAGAGAAGTAGGTTAGGCCATCAAAGAGGCTCCATCGCTGTTAGACGACGCACGGTCAGTATCAAGTTCTCGCCTTACTTGTGCTATTGACTGGAGCTCTGTACCTCATGTTCCTGATGAGTCTCCTCTAGGCTCAGATCGACAAGATTGGGACAAGAAAGCCGAATGACCTAGATGTGATCAGTCTTCAGGTTAGCAGCTCCA
>JAABUK010000313.1_pt1 | contig 107778 bp, 142 predicted proteins | sample 5559141 | NCBI WGS metagenome assembly JAABUK01 (sample SAMN10711869, study PRJNA513367) | rock metagenome | isolation source: Antarctica rocks | place: Antarctica: Victoria Land, Pudding Butte nord | collected 2016-01-03 | reverse complement strand
ATACATGTGAAGCACTTGGCAACTTGCAGCTGTCATTTTGGTGAAGCCTATCAAATGCTATAATCTGCTGGCAAACATGTGTGTGTGGGGGGGTGAGGGAGGGGGGGGGGTGATGATGTGTATCTGGCATCAGACCCTGGTTTGATCAAGTGGTCTGCCCTGCTTGTCACATCACAAGCTCATTGGCACTAGGTGTTACAGGGGGAGTACGTGCCCACCATGCCCTGCTGGGACCCAGCTGTGGCCTCAGCCTGTGGACAGCCTGTCACTCCTCCCACTGAGGCTGTAGAGGCCATGCTGGATCAGACGTCGGAAGCACAGGAGAATGTGCCCAGCTCCCCTGAGGCAGTGGCACCTGCTGACCCCCACCTAGAAGTCAGCACAGTAAGCCTTCTTCCATGGCGTTTTGCTACAGACCTTGTCTCAATTGCATGCTGAAGTGGTGTTGCACATTTGACTGCTGCTGCCAGGCATGGATGACAGGAGTACCAGCAGTGCCTGATGACCCACAAAAGTGCTGCAGCCACAGTTTGTTTGCGACAACATTGTATCAAAAGGGAAATTACTCTGTGTCACACAAAAGTGCACAACATGACAAGGGTTGCGCCTTTTCCTGTTTCTCTTCACTTGTATGCCAAATGCCAATCAGTCATGGCATCAGGAGTCCTTGCCAGATTTGCATGCCAGCAGGCACTTTCAGATCCTGTGTTGCTCTGGTTGTGACCTCTGGCGCTGTGCAGGTGGCTACTGAGGCTCATGCTTCAATGGATTTGGCTGGGGCCCTGACTCAAGACCCAGCTAGGGCGTCCCCTACCTCAGCCCTGGCCCCTACTGCCCCCCTGGCAGACCCCAACATCTTCTGCCCAGAGCCCATCATGCCTGCTCAGGCAATCATCAGGGTCAGTGCAACGATACGTATACCGGCTGCAAATGTATGCATGGTTCACCTTTACATCATATATTGCCTGTCACAATGAGGTTACCATCCCTCATGACCTTTAAGACTGTGTAAACACAATGATATGCAGACCATCCTTGTGTTTATGGCTAGTTTGTGAGCTCTTTCATTACACTGCATGCTTTGATGCATGCAGAGACTATAATTCTTTGGTCGTGTTGGGTGCTTTCTGGTGGTGGCATGTGACTGACTTGGTCACTACCCTTACACTTTGGTGTAGGCAGAGACTACATTTCTTCGGTCATTCTGCATGCGTTTTGGCCATGACATGTCACTCACCTGGTCAATACGTTTGCGACTCATAATGTTTGCATGTTTGCAGGAGAGAATGTTCGTGTCCAAGGGGTTCCAGAGGATTGTGGAGGCAGAGTATGATGAGAGGAAGCATGGCAGCTGGAGGGAGGCATGCACCATGTTTGGTGCCGGGGTGCCCTCCAAGTTGTACACCACCCCCCGGAACCTCCTCTTCAGCATGCTGGGGTCTGGAGCCTGCGGCGAATTGCACTAGTAAGTTCCTATCCTCTGCATTGCTGTAGGTCTTGCATATACAGGCCCCTCTTCATACAAGGCGTGTGTATGATAGCCTACTTGTTTACCACTGTTGACAGTGACAATTTATTGTAGCACCATTTTCTGTCTTGTCCTCAGCTGTTGGTTTCAGTGCGTTGCTTGTTATTGCGCTGAAGTACCTACCAGGCCACAATGGTCTTGGGATAATGCAGCCAGGTTGTGTGATGTGCGACAGTATCTGAGCAGATGTGTGTCTGTGAATGCAGTGGGCAGAAGCAGGTGGGTCGCAGGGGGGTGGAGGAGGCAGTGGCCTTGAAGTGGGTGCCCCTGCAGGGGGATGGGGACAAGCAGGTGACCAAGCAGGAGGTGACCAGCCTCAAGGCTGTCGGGAAGCGCCTTGCTCAAAAGCCCCTGCCCCACCATATCATTGCCCACAAGGACGACTACCGCATGAAGACTGATGACGGCAAGCTGTACCACGTCATCATCACAGGGTAAGCCTACATAGCTCTGATACCTGTCAGTAAGCTGTCTTGTGATAGTGTCATCACATAACGTACTGTCCGCCATCTGCAAGAGCACCTTCTCATGCCAGCATGCCTTACCATCCAGCAAGTACGCACAACAGGTCCTGGGCAGCCTGGTATACTACTTTACTTCTCATTAAATGGACGCCAAGGCGTAGTATTTTCTTTTCTTTTCTTGGTTTCTCTTCTCTTTTCTTTCCTGTGCACAGCAGGCCAATCTGCCTCCAGCAATTGCCACAGGGTTGACAGATGTTTGTGATGGCGGCAGGTACAGTGAGGGGGTAGCGCTAAGGGAGGCCCTGGCCCCCCACCGGGCACGCCTGCCGCCTGCTGGCCACCACTTTGTCTCCCTGGTCCAACGTTGCATGCATCAAACCTTCCAGGTGCCAAACCTGCTTTCCTGTGCCTGCCTTGGCTTAAACTTACCATCATCTAGTCTGTGAGTGAATTGCAGTTGATTGACACATTATGTGACTGTTGACCAATGGGCACATCAATCTTGATTTGGCTGTGCAGCACCTAAGAGGGTGCATGCAAAAGCAACTGTCAGCTGCATGTGCGCTGTCAGCTGTGCCGTGGTAATCTGCAGTACAGCTTCAAGTAAGACTTGCTCATCCCTGCATGCTCTGGGCTGTTGCGCATACTTTGTGGGCCTCTCTTCTTCTCACTGATCATGCTTGTATGGTGTTGCCAACCATGCAACAGGCAGCCAAACCTTCTGTGCACACAGCATCATGTCGGCATTCAGCAATGGTCAATATGGTGGGATGCATGCCTGCTGATTGGGACTTACCTTGAAAGGGTGTTTGCAGGGCGTTGAGGTGCTCCACAATTGTGGCTGGGCGCACATGCACATCAAGATGGACAATGTGCAGGCCGACATCTCTGCACATCGCCGGCGGGTGCAGTGCCAAGTCATTGACCTGGGCTGTGCCATCAAGGCCTCTGCCCGTAAGCCACATCCCCATGCCATTCCCACCAATCTGCCTGCCATGGTCACTAACTTTGACGCAAAGCTTATCTTGTGATCCTTGCCCATATGCCTCAACAGGGATAGCAACACTCTGCACATGTTCAATGTTTGAGACATCAGGCTTGCCGTGTCCTTTTGCACTACTGACGCACCAGTCACTGCTTGCATCATGTTGTTTTTGTCGTCTTGCAATGACACTCACCATCACACCAGCATCATTCCTTCCTTCAGCATACACACTGCACGTCCAGCAATGATCCAAGCGTTTGTCAGACATTGCATTGAACGCAGTGTGTACCAGGTGAGCAGTATTGGCAGTAGCCTTGTTTGTGTTTCGTACAGGGGAGTATGTGCTGCGCATGCCAGCCTGGAGCTTTAGCCCTGAGCTGATCAGGGCTATCACCTCTGGGACCCCCCCTGAGGCCCATGTGGACAACCCGCTCCATGACTCTTGGGCCATGGGCTGCCTTGTCTATGAAGCACTGACCGACATGCACCTCTTTGGGAAGCATGTGGGTGCATATGAGGCCCAGGCGGTGGCTGCCCACATAGAGCCTGGCAGCAGTGAGCAGGGTGGGGAGCAGGAGGGTGAGCAAGAGGGTGGGCAGGAGGGTGGGCAGGATGGTGAGGAGAGCCAAGCTGTGGATGTGCGCTGTGTGCTGCTCCAGCACCAGCTCTGGGTGAGCCTCTGCTGCATGAACCAGTTTGAATGGAAGTCCTTGCAAAGTTCAAAGGCATGCGTGAAGATGCAGTTTTGTATAGTCCATGATTGGGCCTGTCAGCAGGCTCAGGTGTTGCCAAAATTGCACCTGCTTGCCTGACAAGCCCCTTGCACAAATTGTCTGCTGCTTTATTCACCTGCTTCTACATCTGCAGTTCATTTCACTGTCTCCACCTTGCAGCCAATCTTGATTGTCACAAGGGGCACAATGACACATGATGCATGCAGTCAGCAGCTTGAAAACAACTCTCATGTTGACAATGGCGTTTGATGTGCAGGCTGAGAACTACGCAACGCCTGCTGCAGCCTTGAAGCTGAGCAATATGCTGGAGGCACACATTGCGGATGCTGAGCTTCGCATGCAAGCAGTGTCCCTCATGCTGAAGCTGCTGCACCCCATCCCCCACGACCGAGCAACTGTACGAGAGGCCCTCACCTCTCACTTTCTTGCCATCTGATCCCACCACGACCTCACAAGCCTAATTACTTACCAGAGACAGGCATGGCATCGTGCCTACTACCCGGCATGCACATCAGCCTTTGAAGCGTACTGTTGAGCCAAAGAAGATTGTTTGGGCCCCACATCAGGCTCAGTGGGTGTCTTTGCTTCTGGACGCTGCGTAGCAAGAGCATGATGTGCTGATAATTTTGTCAAGATGATTGCTTATATATAGGTCCATGACACTCACATTGGAGCCTGAGAATGCTCATACTCGCCCACCTTGCAGTACTCACTATTCTGTGCTACTGTGTATCACACAGTTTGTTATGGCCCATAAACTTCTGCTTGATGTGCATAATGAGCTGTCTGGGGCCTATCATCATACAAACTGCCATTGTTTGCCCCTACGTCTGAAGCACCTACATCTGATGATTCATCTGAACATCACTTCAACACGAGCTCATCACATTCAATTGAAGTTCTGGTGTTTTCTGTATACAGAGTATTGTATTTCTGTGATCTTGACCTTTCTCTGTAAATCTATGGAGATTCTTCATGAATCACTCATATTGTGCTCTAATTCAATCAAGTTCAATGATGTCTGTGTCATATCATGTTTGCCACTATTGTGTTGCCTGGAAGTTTGATTAGCTACAATTTCCATGCGTTCTATTGCTCCTGGCTCGTGACCATATTATGGCAGGAGCTCTCTAGTATCATTCATCTGCTGCAGTGCAGCACTTCTCTTGTCTGCGCAGCGCTGCTAGCAGGGTCGTGTGCAAGTTTTCCAGTTCGTTCTAGACTGTCTTGATGTCTTCCAGATTCGACATTTGTCTTCTTCTATGTGTGATCAGTGGGTACTAGCAAATCCCTGCCCGAATCCCCATATCAGTCCCCCCATCCCCATATGATGACGAGGCGAAAAAATTCTCATTTCAAATGATCCAGTTTGCACCTCCGAGACAATGTGGCAAGCATGAAAAGTCTTGCGTTCCAAGCCATGTGGCTTCGGTCTGGCCTGCTCTCGCTGGTGCCGCTGTGCCGGTTTTGGCCATGCTGTTGTGTCCCTAAAATAGTGTGTGCACTACAAGCAAGGCAACATGTTGACGCTTCCAGCACCGGTGCAGGTCACGAGGCCGCTACACACTCTGCGGGCTTCCTGCAAATGCATTGCTAGGGGTCGTGCAGATCTGCCAATAGACAAGAGTGCACGAACTGGCTTGTCAGACCCTCTTCTTGTTTGCACCTGCATAAATTATAACACCCAGCATCGGCAGCCTTACCGGCGCCCTCAGCATCGTTCAGTATTATGCCGATGCGCAGAAACACAGCAGGTAAACAGCTGCGTTGCGACTTGTGGGCTGATAGGCACACAGCAAACACCTTGTGCAGATACAGCCTGGTCTGCTATACAAGGGATGGTAGTCAGTTACACAAATATATATATGTGCAAATCGCACCTCCTTTTGTCATTTACTGTCAAGACATGCGTGTACTTCTCAGGAGCAGCAGCCAAATCAGCTCAAGGACCTGTCAGCCTCTGTCACAAAGCTGAATTCGCGGATCGGAGAGATCCAAGGTCTCTTGTTCAACCTTGGTGGAGACATTGACAATGTAAAGGATGCATATGAAGACATTGTGAGAACATGTGACACCAGTGCCTGGCCCATCGAGCATCAGCAAGCACAAGAAAAATTGTTTCAAGACATTAGCTTCAGTGCCTACCACTTATTACGTTTTACAGCTGATAGCGTGAGGTTTTGCCAGCGAGATCTGGAAGACCTTGTGAATTGCACCTCTGATGATGTTTCTTGCTACAGTGACAGTGATGATGAGGAGTAATGTGCACTGACCTGCAATGCATGATTGGAACCACGTGTGTCAACAATCACATCACTGTGAACCCTGTTTGAGTGTGGCATTGCACTGTTTTCTTTTGACAGCAAAAACATTTTAGAAAGATTGCAGGCCTTGAAATGTAAACCCAGATGTAACGTTCTGCCAACAGCATGCACGCACACATTGTCCGCGTGCACCTCCAAGCATGACCATCAATTTTATTCTCTTAGCTGTTGACAAGTTGTCAGTCAGCTTGCCAAAAGAAGGCAAGCAACACAAAGGCAAGTCAAATTAAGACAGTTTGGGATGCACACGGGGTTGCAATGACCTGCCTGCCTCTGAGGCAGTGAGTCACTAAGCAGCTGTGCATATCTTATACTCAGGAAGTCAGTTTGTAAGCACACATCTGTGACACAGCGGACTTGTCTTAAATTGACAAGCTGCATCTTTGATATAACCGCAACACAACACATCAGGAGGTAATAATGTATGACACTATCTGCTCAACTTCACGTTTCAGTTGGTCACGGCTGATGACGCCATCTACCAACAGTTCCTGCAGCTGCTGCCCCTTGCGCACAATCAGCGTGATTGAGCCGGTAGCGCTTGCACCATCACTCTGAGCATCAAAATCCTGTAGGCTTGAAGCTTGTTCAGCTTGCATAGTGTCCTTGTCTGCAGATGGTGAAACCTGGTCATCTATAATCTGTCCATGTGCAGCTGCCTTTGCAGCTGCAGCATGGCTGTCATCTGCATCTTGTTCGCTGACAGTCGCTGCAGCAGCTTCGGCATGGGCATCACTGCTGGACAAACTTTCATCAGACTTATCTTCTGCCTCTCTGTCATCAAACTCATCATCCAGATGCTCCAGATGTGCATCCTGTTGCTGGGCAAAGCTAGCAGCCACATCCAGCCAGGCAGCATTGGATAAAAAGACCTTCAGGGCAGAGACAAATGTCGTCAAGAGTGGGTACATGAACACATAGCTTTCACACTGAAGCCTTGAATAATTGCAGACCTTGCAGAGTCATGCACTGCATGCAGCTTGTGTCATGATGAGAATGGTTGCACTAGTATATCTGCCTGCCTGCCCCCTGATATTCCCAATAGGTGCAGTCTGAGACTGACTGCCAATCTGTCAGGTGCAAGCAACAAAGCGTGCAAGCAACACACATGGAGCGACACACAGTACACACATCCCACCAAGAATCCTCACAGACTTGCAATGCACTGACTCAGACTTTGCTTGGGAGTAGGGCAACACCTGGAGGTCCTGGGCTGTTGCCCTTGTGTACATCTGTCTGCCAGGCGCCACAGAGTCTACTTCTGGCAGCAGCACTAGGGCCTCTGCTACATCCAAGGCCTCTTGCAAGGGCATCTGCGCACCCAAACAAGGGCTCAACCATGCACAGCACAGCACAGCACAGCACAGCACAGCACAGCACAGCACAGCAGAGCACAGCACAGCACAGCATGTCATGCTGAGGTATGGCGCCAAACCTGCCACCCCCAACATACTACATTCCCAAGCTTCCTTTCTGCTACTTCTCACAGACCCTGGTGATCAGTCTCTGCACAGCGCAAGCACATAGCAAGCCATAGCTTCTACAAGTCTCATAAGGGTCAGTGCAAACAAATGTAGCATGTTAGCAATGAAGCACATTCACCCTGCACAGTGTATTATTATCAAGCATAGCTGACCAAACATTGGGTGCTGCAGCGAAAGCAGTGAGTGACGCCCAAAATATGTGGCAGCAAGCACCACCAGTGTGCACATCCCCACATCATGAACAGACATAGACAAATTTAGTTGCAGACAAGTTGTGGCTGTGCAGAAAGTAGGGACTGTCTCAAGGTCTTTAGTCTTCATAACGTGGGCAAACACTATGAAGACTAAAGACCTTGAGACAGTCTCTACTTTCTATATAGCCACGGCTTGTCTGCAACTCAATCAGGCTATGTCTGTACTGGCTTCTTGGCAAAAACCATCTGCACAACTGCTTCCACATACAATTCCAAAGGCTGCACATCAGACAGGGTAATCGAGCAAGTTCGTACCATAGATTCATCCTCATTCAAATCAGCAGGGTCTGAGTTCAGATCAGTGGCAGGGGTCAAATCAGCTCTCTCTGGTCCAGGTGCACCCCCAGCAGGGGGGCCCTGGGCTAGAAGGGCATTTAGAGTTTCCTGAAGGGGGTCTGGCTGGACTTGACGCATGCTGAGCCACACCTTGCCGCTGCTTGTGTCCACCCCTATCAGTACAGCTTCTATAGGAGCTCCTGTCTGCGCTCCAGACACACTGACTGGTCAGACAGATAGACTGGAATTGCGCTGGTGTGTCGTGAGCATCGTGGTGGGCAAAGTTCAATCACAAGGTCAAAGTTGGCATGATGTTCTATATGCAACTCCTACAGCTTTGCTTCTCAAGCGCTGGACGGCAAAGCTTCTGCAGCACAACTGCCATTACAGAACGCTCGAAAGGCTGACCAGTGTACCTCGAGTTTACTGGGCGAGATGACCTGACAGGTGCTCAGAATGTGCAGCACCATTTTCAGCTGAAGCAAATGCAGCGTGCTACAAGAAACTCACAACAACCAACCTCCTGTGGATCGGATGGCAGAATGCATTTCCAGTCAGCAGGAAGTGGAAGTCATGGACAAAAGACTAAACAATTGATGTCAAGAGAGAAGCAGTGGAATGTGACCTTGACAATGGTGCGAGCATCGTCACAGTACTGCCAGGTCAGCTCTGAGTTGTGCACCAGACCAGAGACTGGCTGCCGCCTGCCGCCCCCAACATCAACATCAAACTCCATAAAGCAGCCCCACACCGGCACTTCTGTCACAATGCCCTGCACAAGCAGCCACGACCGTCACCAAGTTGAATAGTCTACAGGCTAGAATACTCTAAAATACTAAAATACTTTGTCGGAGTGTCACTCAGGACGTGAGATGTGCAGCAGAGACCCATTCAGATCCCCCTTGACAGATGGGATATGAAAGATGTGCATGAGAGGCATGTCATGCAGCTAAGTCAGGCGTGTGACTGTGTACATAGCTCTGTGCAGATGTAGGCTCATCTGATTGGGCCAGCTTGTTGAGGTATGCGTGTGCAGGACATATCATGCAAGTGCTGTGTCCACTTTTGTTCCTGGTGCTTATAGCACAGCACAGCACAGCACAGCACAGCACAGCACAGCACAGCACAGCACAGCACAGCACAGCACAGCACAGCACAGCACAGCACAGCACAGCACAGCACAGCACAGCAAGGCACAGCAGTCCGCTGCTTGCTGGAGCTGGGTTGTGCTACAGAGAAGCTTGAATTTGTCCAGTCTAATTTACGCCAAACAAATTGCACAATTTATGCAATTCAGCATTGACATGTTGTTTGCGCATGGTGGAAACCTGTGGTGTTTGAATCTCTCTCACTGTATGTGCAATGCAGTCATCCTTGTGTAGTGCGCACCGACACACATCATATCGCTCTGCATCATGGAATGAACGTGCAGACTGATGTGACAAAGAAATAGCTTGCAATCGGAAGCTTGCAAATTGATTGAGAATGACCTGAGAGACTTTAGCATGCTCACCTCTACGATTTCACCCAGATTCTGCTGAAGAACAGCCAAGGCCTCTGAGGGCAGCTTCTGGATGGCAGCATGCTCAGGCACATTTCTCAAGATCCGTGCAGTCATGATAATGCGCGGATTCCCTATATGTGTCTCTGACACCTGCATAACATGCATCAGCTTTGACGTTGGATCCAATTGGCATGATGCCCTGTTGTCCTCAATCATGGTCTCTGGCGAGTGAACACTCAGCATAAACACACAAGACTTGTTGGCTGGCCCAAGCTTGCAATCTGTTTGCAGGGCTCCCTTATTGAGTCATAGCGCCGGATGGCGCTTGCTGAATCATGAGGGCAGTCATCATGATATACTTCAGATTGGGCGACATCAGCTGGTATTTGTGCATCCCAACAGTGTGGTCACAACAGACTAAGGCAATCACATTGCATGCTATGGCAACTGAAAACAGCAATCTGACCGTGACTGTACACACAGGCATTGCAGAAGCAGGTTGAAGTCTTACATTTACAATGGTGGCTGTCAGGACATCGCCCAACAAGGTGCGCAAAGCTTGTTTCCTCATGCTGCGTGATTCTTCCTCAGTGCAACCTGCCTCCAGCCCTGCACGCACACTCACAGCTTCAGACTACCTGCTAGCATCAGCTTGTCATGTGAACATGCAGCACACATATTGCATTTAAGGGGCAATGCATGCAACACACATATTGCATTGCATGTGACACATCATCTTCTAGTAGGCTATCCTGTGTTACAACACTGCTGACGCTTGAGGGTATGGTCGTCACATGCTGAGTAACCTTTAGACCTGCAACCCAGACTACAACCGTAATTGAATGTAGCACAGAGTTTAATCCTACCACTTAGATCACAAGTCTGACCATGACAACAACCCTCACTGACTAATACCCAGAATTTGCTAGTGTATATTTCAGGCAGATAAAGAAAATACCAATTGCACCAACCCAGTTGGCAAAAATTCAAGGATGATTGTACAATGGCGTGTTTGGATCTGGCTCTGATGTGAACTATGTCTTAGCATGAGTGCTGCTGTGCTCATTGTTGACTCCAGCATCAGCAAAAGTGCCGGTCTTGAAAGATGCTTGCTGAGGTTTGGTACTGCATAGTTGGGGATCTACTTTGTGCTGGGGACTGTCATGCAGGACACAAATGGAAGAACAGCCCAGCTCAATGCATTTGATGGCAACCAACAGTGCTTATGCATGCATGCTGGTCATATGCTGTTCTGAATGTAGCTTTGTCTTGGGCATGGAAATCAAGCACTGCCATGATTCAGCAACAACAGGTATGTCAGCTGTTGAGTCAAGATCAGGCACACAGCTTTGATTGGGGTTTAGGGCTGGGCCTTGGGCGTACCCCTGCTTGGGTTTAGGGACTGGGACATGCACTGAGCATGAAGGAACAGATTGTAGATGCAGGACACCTCAATATGACGGTAAAAGTGTACGATGGTATCATTTTGTCGCACGCACCTCTCTCTTTCCTGATTGCCTTCTCATGAGTGAGCACCTTGAAGCTGCTGGCAGAATTCAAGTACGCAGTTGGAATGAACCCTGCACAACACGTCATAACAGTTCAAAGAAGTAACAGTTATATATAACACCAGTGTAGTGTTAGGGATAGGGATGATACCAGGAAGAGCTGTGTCGTATACACTCAGTAACGACTGCCAATGCAGCCTGTGTCCATGCATTGCTTTTCATTTGCAATTCACAGATAATATTAGATCGGGGAGTCTGGTCGCATGCAAAGAGTCACAGCTAGCAACTGAGCACTGATCCCCAGAGCACTGCATTGATCCCCAGAGCACAGCATTCATCCCCAGAGCACTGCATTGATCCCCAAAGCACTGCATTGATCCCAAAAGCACTGCATTTGCCATGTTGGGTCTGAGGTAGTGCCTTTCCTGACCAGCTCAAAGTGTGGATTTACCTCGAAAGTAGAGGCTGCGCACAACCACGCCACCAGAGTTGACCGACACCACTGGAACGGCGAATTGGCTGTGTGCCTCCTGTGCCTTCACGGCAAACTTCATCACCACTGACCGGGTCCACTCTGCACCCGCACACACACACACATGCGCTTTCAGTTTCATTTGCAACAGCATGTGCCTTGGCCTCTGCGTTGTGGCGGTGTGTACTGACCTTAGGAGAAGACATGTTTCTTATGACTGACTGACTGAATGAGCGAGTGAGTTTGTTCATGATTAAAGAATGAGCAAAGGGCTGAACGGCTAAATGAATGAACCAAAAAGCAAGGGTACAAACGAACAAATGAGTAAATGAATGATGCAGTGGGTGGGTGAGTGGGTGAGTGAGTGGGTGAGTGAGTGGGTGAGTGAGTGGGTGAGTGAGTGAGTGAGTGAGTGAGTGAGTGAGTGAGTGAGTGAGTGAGTGAGTGAGTGAGTCGGTGGGTGGGTGAGTGGGTGGGTGGGTGGGTGAGTGAGTGAGTGAGTGAGTGAGTGAGTGGGTGGGTGGGTGGGTGAGTGAGTGAGTGTGTGAGTGAGTGAGTTCGTTCCATTCTGTGGTCTGGATGACATTTGTCAACAGTAAAAACATGTGATCAATGTATAACACTGACAGAACAGAGTCAGATACAGTTACCTGCAGGAGTAGTGTTGGCAACATCTGGTGAGGTGGCGACATCCAGCTGTGTTCTGGCAGGCCGGTCAGCAAGCGGCGGCGGTGGTAGCTGTGGCACCTCAGCTAGCCCAGCTAGCCTCTTGTTTTCTGTTATTGCTGCCCTGACCCACCTGCTTTTTGACCAGTTGGCAGCCACCTTGGGATTTTCAGCCACAAATTTGCCAAAATCGATGACACCCCAAGTGGTGGGACTGGAGGAGTCTTCCTCATCAGCCTTCTTTGGTAAAGGGCGGGAAATGAGCTCCAAAGGCGGCAAGGCATTTGGTTTGGCAAGATCTGCTGCTGTTGCAGACTCTGCTGCTTTGGCTGCTCTTGGGTCCTGTAGTGCTTGTTCTCTGGTTTGCCGAAGCCTTTTGGGTTTCGGGCTGTCTCTCAGCTTACCTCTGGCAACCTTGATCTGCGCCTCAGTCGGGGTCTTCTGCTCTTCTTCATCCACTGAAGCTGGCAAACTTTCAGGGCGGGGAGCAGCAGGGCGCAACAAGGTGGGAAGCTCAGCAGGTGCAGCCCGTGGGGCTTTTGCCCGTGTGGCTTTTGCCTCTGGGGCAGCCTCTGCTCTCTTTTTTGGAGGGAACAGAGTAGGTCGGGACACCTGTGTTGGTACTGCTGCCTCTGCCTCAGCTGGGCTGGACTGCACAGGCGGAGGCTTGACACTTGGCATGATCTTCTTCCTCGGTGCTTGAAGCATGGGCTGTGTCTGCTGAACCTCATCAGCAGATTTAGATGGCAGGGCAGGCGCTTGAGCTAAGACCTCTTCATTCTGGGGCTTCCTTCCTTCTTCTGATGAGGAAGAGGGTTGCCGTTGTCCCTGTTCTGGCTTCACAGGGGCGGGTGCCTGGTCCACAGGGGTGGTTGCCTGTTCTGGCTCTACAGGGGCGGGTGCCTGTTTTACAGGGGCGGGTGCCTGTTCTACAGGGGTGGTTGCCTGTTCTGGCTCTGCAGGGGCGGGTGCAGGCTTGGCGGGCCGCCCCAGCAAGGCCGGGGGAGGCTCCTGGGGTTTGACTGGGCGAGGGCTGCTAGGGCTCGCCTTCTGCTGAAAGCCCTTGGGGGGCCTCAGCAGCTGGGGAGCAGGTTCGTCCATGGAAGAGTCCAAAGAAGAAGAGGCGAGGGGGGATGAAGACAAGGGGGCTTTCTTGGCTGTTTGGATAGAACCCCTGGGTCTGATGACCTTGCTTGGGGGTATGGGTGCCTTCTTGGGGGGTGCTTTTGTGGCTTCAGCAGGCGTGGGATCTCTCAAGAGAGCTTCGAAATCCTCATACCGCAACTCTGCAGCATGGGACAGACATCAGATTTAGGAATGTACCCTGCTTGACTTATTGTAGCACAGTGCATCTGCAAACAATACACAACAAAATCAATAAGTTGAGGGTACTGTGAGATGCAGGACGCTTCAAAATGTGTGACAGCCGGAAGGCATATCTCCCAGATGATAGTCTTCAAATGTAGCTGGGACTAGGACTGCAGCGGTTTGTCTTGCAGGTGCAGGGCATGCAGTGATGCTGACAGCACATTCAGGCAAGAAGGGACCATGTCAATCAATGCTAGCACAAGGATACAGCTGGGACAATGGCAGGGGTGTAATGATGCTTACCAGGGGGGCCAATATCAAAAGCAGCATAGTCCTGCACATCCTCGTCCTCCTCATCTTCAGGCGCAAGTGTACCAGCTTCAGCTTGTTGCAGCCAACGAACCTGTGATGAAAACGACATGCTTTGTGTATTGTGCAATGATAAATCTGCAGAGTGCCCTAGGTATCTAATGAGAGCAGATTTACAACTAGCGTGGGCCTGCAGGCCGGGGGGTGCTACTTGCCAAATCACTGCCAGATGTACATATTGATCTGCGTCACAGTGCTTGCATGCTCTGATCTTTGACCAAAGAAAAGATATACATTTCGTCTGATTGTGCATAGGGCTTTGGCAAGACAGGCTGTTGGTGCACAAGAGAGAGAGAACATCACAGGTGCATGCCAGCCCGAGTAGGCAATCAAGGCAGTCTATGCCAAATAGCAAGACCCTCAACCAATCCTGTTGAGCAAAACATCTATGCATGGTGTGTGTGTGTCTAATATGGGAAGACTGGCATAGCGTACTCTCAGTGCCAGCACGCAGCACATTGGAAAAAAAGGTGCAAATCACATCCTTGAACGCACGAATCCCACATTAGGTGCACACCCTTGCTGCCCTGTCCACGACCAGAGCCCATCGGCCAAAAGGGGACACATAGCTACTGGCAAGCTATGAAGATCAAAACCGTTATAATTTGGCAATTGAAAGCAGGCAAAAGGTTGAGCATCGTTTGTGCAGCATTACACCTGTTAAGGTCCAAGCCCTAAACACAGTCAAAGTATCGCCTAGAAGAAGATGTAGAAGGTTTGATATTACCTTCTACAAGATTCTGCACACACGGCCAATCACTTGTGCCATGTCAATCACGTTCAAATCATCATGGAATCTAGACAGTCTACATACATGCCATTCCTGAATCGCCATAGCGTCTGCGCATTGTTCAGAAATGTCGTAAAGTGCCCTGAAACCTCGTCGTACTATTTACCGCCTCTGGACATTGTCAGAGGCAAGCACGAGCAACGTCAAACTGCTTGCGCTGCAACATGAATGGCCGCTTTGAGCAGCTAGATAGACAACATCACAACGGTACCAGCACTAGTGGCCCTAGCAGACTCAAACGCACATTTTCAGGTTGTTTCGGGTGTTGTGTGAGCAAGCAAGATGTCGACGGCGACTCTCACCTACAGCCGCTTAACATGTTTGAGCCTAGGAGTCAGAATACTTTGGAGGATTTGTTAGACCGAAGTGCTGCAGCACGCAAGGAGACATGGCAGGAACTGGGGACGCTAGAACCTCTAGTCCTGAACGACTCTGCCAATCCAGCACTGTTGGGAGGCCCCAAATGGCCGGCTCTTAGACAGGCCTTCCGAGTTGTTCGTCGGAAGACTGGCAATGTCATTCTGGCCAGTGATGGCTTGTCAGACCCGTTTGACGATATTACTCTAGGTTGACCACATGCAAGGAATACTTGTGCTCTTCAGCCAAAAGTGACAGCCGAATCACCCTGACTATTGTTGTAGGAGAGGGAAACGTCAACGGATTTGGACTAGAGTTCTTCATAGAGACCCCAGCTGATGAGATAGCAGACTCTGTAGACGATATCAAGCGGTCCTGGCAGTTCCAGCTGCTGTATACTGTTAGTCAGCTAGCAGCAGGTGTAGAGTCAGTCTTTTTCCATTGACCTACCACCCCACTATATACCTATGCCTGTGCCAGTGCTACCCCGAGCTGACTATCACCCTCAAGTGACCGCATAGGCTGACTGTTGCTGCGTACCAAGGTGTTACAATGAACCAAGACCTGACTCGGATGTGCAGGACATGGTAGCATCAGGTCCATTCTGGATGACATGAAGCTGCTATCCACAGAAGCAGAGGGTGTGAATGTGGCAATCCCAGAGGCTGACCGACCGCTGCTGGTTAACTCAGCAGGCCGTGTTGGTGCACTGCTGGGGTTGAAACCCATAGAGCCAGGTTCGCATAGCTTCCATGCACACAAGTCTGCCTAACTGCAGCCATGATACACTCTCACCTCACCACATTCTTGCATTGTCAGACATGTATGTCAGAAGTCATCTAACACTGGGCTTGTGAGGTACGCAGGGGTACCTCAAAAGATTGAGACTACACCCCTGACTGAGGTGCACCTGGTGAACATCAAGCTGTTGACCCTCAAAGAGCTGCAGCTCATCACTGAGCAGGGGGCAGCAGGTCGACAGAAGCTGGATACTCTCTTTGAGGGCAGCGGCAGACTAATATCATCCCTATCACGCACTTCAGCTGTATAACACCTGATATGACAATCCAGTGGTGCTCACATGTGCGTGGTGGCACATCAACAATTGTCGCTCACAAACGCATGAACTCCTTGCTGCTACTGTACACACCAACAGATGAGTACTGGTCTCATCAGGCCAATTTGCCAAGTAGAGTAGAGCTGTTGTGGTGTTGAGACTTGAGTACCCAAACGTTGCTCAGCAAACCTTGTTAAGTAGGTGTAGAACCCGTGCTGCTGCTCACAAAGCAGGTCCCCAAACTGTTCTTTTGACGACCAATTTTGTCATCTTCCCTGCCTTATTTGGTCATTGTGTCCTCAACCATTGTAGTTCTGGGGGTGCAGACTTCCATGTGTTGAAGGTCAAATGAGTGTAAACAGGAGAAGCATCTCACCTGCTCTTGTGATGTTGGACGCGGTCTTGATAGCAGCAATCCTCCTGCTCCATCTCCAGATCCATTGCTGCCGTTTGAAGAGCCTGTTTCAAGCACAGGTCTAGTCGTGAGTCTTAATGATCAATGGTGTGACAACAGTATCAAAACAGATCAGCATGTAGCACGTATAGTTGTCGTACAATGTGCTGACCTGCGATGAGGCCAGAAGATTGTGCTATACCACTTATTGAGCCTGCCTGAGATGCATCTGACAGCATCTCTTGTTGTTTTGCAAGACATAATGTAAAACATGCATGACTCAGCAATCATGACATGAGACTGATGGTCACCTGCAAAGCCAGCTGGCATCTGAGGCCGTTGTGCCAAAGGGACACCAGCAGGGCTGATGGTTTTGGCCTTCAGTAGGCTGCGGCGCTGAGTCTTGCCTTTGCCCTGTTGGGCTGCCAGAGTCGCCTTTGCGAAGTCTACCAATCCATCATTGACCGCAGCCTGCAGCAGCCCGGCAGGCTTTGCTGAAGCTGGCTGTGTGACACATGCATTGTCATGCTAAGACAGTCATGCATTGGTCATCTCGGTAGCATCAGCTGTAGCCTGTCTTCAGCAGGTTGGCTGTGGCAGCAATGCAGCAGGTGTTGGCTGCATCACATTCACCAGACATAAGGTCTACAAATAGCATTTGACGCTTCTAATGCATGACACACTGTGTTGCATACATCATTGCTTAATTATGCTGTCCATGTGCAAAGCCTACCCTGCCCTTGGCCTTTTGAAGCTTTGCATCCCTTGCTGATGTTACTGAAGGTTTATAAGAAGACCCTTGTAAGGCAGCCTCAAACAAGGCATATGTTGGGTCTTCCTCAGCTTGCCACCTGCATGATAATACAGAATCATGATCATGACATGTTGATGTTATGTAGTTGTTCTATTGCATTGTATGGCACGTGTCATGTGTGAGAACAGTACTTGAGGTATGTCACTTGGGCATCATTCAGCAGCATCACCTCTCAATGTAATCTTTTGCATTGCTGTCCCTCTTGACAGATGCATTTCTGGTGCGCAGGCTGTTTTCAACATCTTTGGGTTGATCGCCAATTGCTCGGCCAAATTTTAGGTAGTCACTCATTGTTGCATCACCCGTCTGCATGCTGGACTGGTTGCCGCCAAAGCTCTTGCTCTGTATACATAGTGTCATGTAAGATTGCGTGTGTATTGGTAGCATATACCTTGCAAAGGTACCTACAAAGCAAAGGGCGGAGCCACAACACTCACTGCTTTCTGCTGGCCCTTCTTTTTGGCCTCTGTGCGTGTTCTGTGCTGCTTTCTGCCCTGTTTGCGAGCTTGTTGCGTCCGCTTATGCAGAGCATGTCGACCAAAAGTTGCGGAGCCTCTGAGAGGTGAGCAGCAGGGCAGCATGCAAGCATGCAGTGGCATGTACACCTGTATTGCATGTAAATCGCTGTGGACTGGAGTGCTGTGGTGCGAGGACTGCAAACAGTGAAACCAATGCAGCGAAGCCCGGAAGCTCAGACCGACGGACAGCCAGATAAGAAAGACAGTAAAGTTGGCAATTGGCATGGGTGATAGGCTTAGTACCGTGAGTGGACAAATCGATTGCGTATGCTGAACGGCCACGAGCACAGCCCCACGCTGCAAGTGCTGCTCACAATTCTCGGTGTCTGTGGCGGTCGACCGTTTAAGGTGTTAACGTGGTCACCAGGCGGACTGGACTGCGCAGTAGCAGAGCTATCAGGACAGTGAATTGGCACTTGAAAGACTCTACGATAGCCAAGTCAGCTCTGAAAGCAATGCAACTGACTTTGCTTGGTCAAAAATGCACACCCATGAACCTGCAATGCTTCAAAGTCAAAGTCATAAGCACGGGGCGCAACGCTCTGCGACAAAGCTACACTACGCCGTGGTCAACTTTCCACATGCATTACTTTTTGACGCGCTCGGCGCCGGTTGCTCCTGACAGACGCGATGCTGTCTAGGACGCGCTTACCTGTTCTTGCGCCGTGAGATGGTTGCCCATAACTGCCCCAAGATTTTGGCGAGCAGCCTTTACATGTGATCTAGGTAGCTGCCGTGGTTCCAAACCCGTCCGCATGGTTAGCACCCGTCACAGCGATGCGGCAGCGTCGTCTGTGCCCTCGCGTGGGACACGCAGTACTCCTGTCCTGACTGCCGGCGGACAGAAAGATCACCGATCCAGGACTTTGCCAAAGCAGGCACGTCCGGCAGAGAATCGATCGTCTGCATGCCTTGCAACACATCTGTATTGACGCGTCAGCATACACGCTTCACACAAGCTTGGCAGTCATTGACAAGAAGACTGCAACACGCAGGCCTCCACTAAGGAGACAAGGCATTCCAATCGGCTTGCCGGTCTGCCCAATACAAAGGTGTGTACCGATCTGTGTGGGTGCCGAAATGTCTGAGTTTGGCTACCTCACATTTGTTTGCTCTCTGAAGGTGGTCGATCTGTCTTCTGATTCTGAGTCTGAAGCAGAACTACCCAACCCCAAGCGAACTCCAGGTGGCACAGCCAAAAGACAGCGCATGACATATGATGATGATGAAAGCCCTGGCTTGGACCAAGAGGAAGATCAGGTGCATCTCTCTCTCACAGCTTAATTGCCCGGCTTGCGCTTGGTTGCATGCATCTGCAAATAAGCCATGCACAGACTTGCAGCTTCTGCAGTAGCTTCTTGCAAGATGCCCCTTGAGTACAGACAGCCATGCTCTGAGGAGATCGTCTTGCTGTGCATCAGCCTTGGCCTTGTTTGCACCCTGACGGCACCATCTGCTGATGTACCAGTGGTTGCACCAATCTGATAAACACTCAAGCAGCGCAACAGTGTGACATGTTTTTCTGCATATCATTGTGCCAACACAACAGCCGCAAGTCACAGCCCATGCATCTCTGCATATCTCTTGTGAAGTCATCTGCTGCAAGATTTGCTGATCGCGTAATGTATGCAGTGGCAGTCACAATGAACTTTTTTCTTTGTCTCTTTGTTAGGAGCAAACAAACCGCCGTCAGACACGAGCCAGCCGCCTGCATGCGCGTCAGCTGCCACCGCGCAAAGCTCTTTCAGGCCGTCAGCATGTAAGTTTCTGCCACCTGTCACATGACTGCCACCCCTGCCAGACACAACCTATTGTTGACCATTTGAGTGCTTACTTGTGTGTTGTTTTGCCAGCACTTCTCTGTTGACTTTCATGATGAGTCCCAGAGACACTTCATCCATTCTGATTGAATGGCTGTAACATTGACAATAGCAGGAAGAAGCTGAGGGAGCTGCATAAGCACAGAGCATCTTGCATAAGCTTCAGGAACACACAACTGCCAAAACGCTTGCTACCAAGTGTGTATTTCTACAGCAACAGAGCGCTTGGTCTACTGGCAGGAAAACTAGGCCAAACAGTGACTGTGTTGCATAGACAACATGTCATGCAGTCAAGACTGCAGGCAGACTTTGGTTATCACAAAGCATAAGCAGGTTATAACAGCTCAAATCAAAGTCTTGTCCTGGGCACAGCTGGCAGCACATTCTGTCCTTGTCAAAAGACCCTGTGCAAGAGTGCCCATTCTTGGCTGCATCCAAGAACCTTTTCCCCTCAGCAGCACATCAGCAACACACAACAGTAGTGATACAGCACATGACAGTGCATCACATCCAGTGCAGCACTTTCCATGAAGCACAGGCCAACAGCAATCTGCTCAACTGACGCATGCATCAACATCTTTGATCCCTTAAAGCAGATGATCACCAGCTTTGTGCTGCATTGACAGCTGTGCTTGTGTACAGGGCAGTGCTCCGGCAGGTGTGATGGCAGGCTCACGCTATCCAAGGCGCAATCGCAACACTGTGCTGAGACCTGACTCAGCACAGGGTAGTGGCCAAGCCGCCAGCAGCAGCAAAGATCAAGAGGAAGAGTCTGGCTCTGACCAGGTACAGCATCTGCTTCTTCTGCAGTCAATTCGACTGCATCTGTCTCTTGACGTGCAAGAGCAAGCAGTTGCATCAATGGTGATGTGTCGTCTGATTTGCCAGATGCTTTGTTGTTTGCCTGTCGTGTGTCTTTACGTTGCTTCAGTAGTGGCAGCAATCTCTGGAGTGCACAAAGCGTTGCCCAGTCCATGTTGTCTGCAGACTTGACCATTGCAAGTGAACAGCAACCAGTTCTGGGCTTTTCTGTTAATAGTCCATCTTGTCAAGAGCTTTGACTGGCTCCCTGCAGCTGTATGACGACCCCCAGTGTCGAGTCCACCATTCATACAATACTGCGATCCTAATGATGGATGCATACCTATCTGTGACCTGAGGCACACGAAACGACTGGCATCTGACGTTTGAATTTGTGAATGAGCCAAACGTCAGATGTGTGGGGCACAGGACACTCAAGCACCTGCATGCACCTTTCAGGCAGCATTTTAAAAAGTTTATGTATATACAAATGCTTTACCTGAGTGACGTCTTAAGCTGTCAACAGGCTGGACCGAGTGGCGAAGAAGAGGAGGACAGCGAGGAGGACCAAGCGGAAGGAGAGGAGCGGGAAGAAAGGAAGCGGTATCAGCTGAGGGAGCGCAGGCCAATACAGCCTAACCTGTACCAGCCCTCCTTTGGGGGACAAGCCTCAAGGTAAGCCTTGGCCCATGGCAGGCATCATCTAGCAGAGCTGCTTGTTGTGTGCTGCTTGGCTGTGTTGTCTGTGAAGCTCCTTGTGGTCACACCCATGCACAACACATGCCCTGGTCATCATGCACGATCATGGTTTGGAGAATGGACACCTTTTGAACCGTCTGCACTTCAGTGTGTATCATGATCCGGACATCAGCCCTGTCAAAGCAGGCTCAATGTTTCAAGCACAATATATCATGCTCAGTGAATGCAACATCTCCAGCTGGAGACATCACTCTCAACAGATGTCTGCCTGGTATACCAGGTGTCCTGATTACATTCCTGACTCTGGTGCAGGGGACACAGGCTGGTACGGGGTAACCAGATGAACAAGAAGAACAGGCACACCAGGAAGGCCCACAGGCCCACATACGCAGAGGACTGGAGCGATGATGACGTTCTGGATCATCCTGCGGTTGCTTGGAAGAGCCTGCAGGTACAGCTCGACCTGCATTACTGTCATAATTTCAGCAATTGTGTTTCGTTTGTTATTCAACGCTTTGCGCCCTCCTCAGCCTTAGTGTGTAGGGTAGGATAAGCAAAACCCTCAGCAGGCTTCCACTTTGCCCTTTTGGTGTAAGGATGATGCCAAAGAGGGACACATTCATGGCCTTTAAACAAGAAGTTGTAGCTGCTTACACTGCATTTCAAACTGCATAATCTCAGAAACAGAACAGCGTTTGGCATGGAGTGGTGGCACAGTAGTCCCTGTGAAAGGATCAATTTGCATAAAGCTGTCTCAAATCGCAGTACACAGTTGTCACCAGCATATGTCAGCACTATTGTGAGCTCCCAAGGCACTTCTAATCTGTTCCTGAATGGTCGTGACTGTGGCTGTTGGCATGCATCAGACTATGGTGCCCAAGATTCACTCCTACACAGTGACAAAAATCACTCGCCCAAAAGTGCTGCTCATGGGTGTTGCATTGATGTACTTGACAGTCTGGGGTGTGAAGCCACTCGCAACTCATCAGACATCCTGGCACCTGGAAAGCACAGTTGAACAACATACTTAACAACAGCAAGCTGACAAAATTTGTGCCTGAGGGGAATGTATAACGGCCGTATACTGAACAATGATGCGCTCTGACAAGGTGTTTACTTGGCACAAGAATCTTTGTTCCTGTCAAAGTGGCCTATTGGAAGTGGGCTGCAGAGGGGTGATGCACATCACTAACGTCAAGAGTCTGACTGTGCAGGGACCTACTGATGCCCTGCCATGGGAGACCCGGTCAGCAGGGGCAGGGGCAGGGCCATCTGGTGCAGCTGGCCCTGGGGGCAGCGCCATGCAGCCCTGGGGTGACAATGCTGGGGCATCTGCCACAGGAGCATCAGGCCATGAGCGCAGTGGCAATGCTGAGATCACTCCACTTGAGGTCAGATCACAACGCCATCTGCAGCATCCATCGCTACAACATCTCACTCAGCTAGAAGCACTACCTTGTAGTCCCCAGCTATTCCTGATATTGTTTCTGAGACTCCCAGCATGATACAGACACTTCTCTACAAGCAGTGACATTAGCATTTCATGTACTAGAAGTATGTTCTGTCATCTGTAGCACTCCACTGCAACACCATTGCCCAACACCATTGCCTAACACCATTGCCTATGACTGCATCCCTTGACTCTTTGCTTGGCTGGCTTCTGTCGCCAGCGCCACATCAGAGATACTCTGCACCAATGTCTACCCAAAGGGGAGACTGGTCCAATCCATGCTGCATGCATCGTGTTGTTAGCAAACCATTTCTCTTCACCATTGACTGGTTTGGACACAGTCAGTACGCAAGAATCTCTGGCTGCATCTTGCCCAAAACACCAGGCTTGAGCAGCGCCTTTGATCACAGCCGTACAACTCTTCAAGGTGAACCTTCAAGATTGACAATCTGGTCACAATCTGGGTGCAGGTGGACCCCTCAGTCAGCTTTGATCAGGTAGGGGGCTTGGAGCATTACATCAAGGCTCTCAAGGAGATGGTGTTCCTGCCCCTTGTCTACCCAGAGCTCTTCGAGCGCTTCCACTTGTGCCCTCCCAGGGGCGTGTTGTTCTATGGGCCTCCGGGTATGTACTGCAAAGAAACAAGCCTGGCCTTGTGCCTGTTGAGCTTTGCAGACTTGCTGCAAGGCTGCTGCCCAAGGCAAAAGTCTCAGGGTTCTGCAAGGCTCAGATGCGTCCTCAGTTCTGCCATACCTCAGCTACCAGGCCTGGCTGCTGCTGCTGCTGCAGCTGCTCTCATGTTGCACACACTCAACTCACCTGCAAAGCATGCTGTCCTGCTGGATCATTTGTGCTGCAGGACTTGGGAGAACTGTGCAAACAATCAGGCAAGACATGTTCACAGGCATGGTCATGCAAGCAGACCTGAAAATGCACAGGCATGGTCATGTAAGCTGACCTGAGAATGTATTTTTGTTTCACACGACCTGCTTTTCCATTTGCTCACCGTATGCACGGCAAGTGGCAAGAAACTTGAGGCAAGGGCCCTGGCAGATACTGCCAAGAGCAGGCACCAAAGGCTCTGTACCCGAAGTGCAAAAACAACAGCCTTGCATCTTGAATTTTGATTGTATGCACAGGCACGGGCAAGACACTTGTTGCTAGAGCATTGGCCGCAACAGCCAGCAAAGCAGGCACCAAGGTGTCCTTCTTCATGCGCAAGGGGGCCGATGTCCTGTCCAAGTGGGTGGGCGAGGCCGAGCGCCAGCTCAGGCTGCTGTTTGAGGAGGCTCAAAAGGCCCAGCCGTCCATCATCTTCTTCGACGAGATTGATGGCCTTGCACCTGTGAGTGCAATCCCCAAAACCTTTGCACATCTCAGCCCTGACCACTAACTGTGTGCCTGTATGCCCTGGAGGTCTGCTGTTCCAATGCTGTGCTGTAGCAGCGCAGTGCAAGCTAATGCTAAGTGTGGTTTGCTTTGTCGTCTGTTTGACTGGGAGAAGGCAGCGCTTTGGTAAAGAGTATTGTGAATCACATGGAGCCCAGCTGTTTAACTTATCATTGCTATCAGATTTGTTGCTGGCTCCAGCATTGTAACTTCTCTCTCTCTGCTACGGCCATACAACTTCACCAGAGTCATCAGCATGTGAGGCTGGATGCAGGTGCGCAGCAGCAAGCAGGATCAGATCCACAACAGCATCGTCTCCACTCTGCTGGCCCTCATGGATGGGCTAGATTCCCGAGGGCAGGTAGTCGTCATAGGGGCCACCAACCGCCTAGATGCCCTTGACGGGGCTCTCAGAAGACCTGGCAGGTAAATGTACATGTACACCACCTGTGCCAGCCCTACTTCGAAAAGATGCTGCTGCTGTGTCAAGACCTCAGCTGAGATGCTTTGTCCCCATGGTGGACAATTTACCAGCGGTTAACCAGCTCATGACAATGAATCTCACTATGTGATAGCACACAAACACGGTCAACAGAAGTTCTGCAGGAGAGCAATACTCAGCAGGTAACGTTCATGCCCTCAAACCAACCATGCTGGATTTGTTGGCCAAGCCAAAGGCTTGTGCCCTCATTCACTTGACACCAGACAACCTTACAACCAACGCCAGACAACTTTGCTGCATCGCAGGTTTGACAGGGAGCTGGTGTTCCCGCTGCCCAACCTGCAGGCTCGCGCCTCCATCCTGGACATCCACACCCGCAAGTGGAGCCAGCCGCCGGCTGCAGAAATGAAGGAGGATCTGGCCCACCGCTGTGTTGGCTACTGCGGAGCTGACCTCAAGGTGAGTGAACGACACAGTGAGTGGATGGGTGGGTGAGCGGGTGGGTGAGTGAGTGTGTGAGTGAGTGAAAGAGTGGGTGTGTGATTGAGTGAGTGAGTGAGTGAGTGATTGAGTGAGTGAGTGAGTGAGTGAGTGAGGGAGGGAGGGAGTGAGTGAGTGAGTGAGTGAGTGAGTGAGTGAGTGAGTGAATGAGTGAGTGAGTGAGTGAGTGAGTGAGTGAGTGGGTGAGTGAGTGAGAGTGAGTGAGTGAGTGAGTGAGTGAATGAGTGTGAGAGTGAGTGATTGAGTGAGTGGGTGAGTGAATCACTGCAGTGACATTGTTTGCCTTGCATTTGATGGTGTTGGTCATTTCCTCCTAAGGGCGTAAGCATTTATGTTGACAACCTGGGTCCATTGCCACTGTCTTGAGGGAGGCGCTGGCTCTCAGATGCAGCAACCTGCGCGTGCCTTGCTACCTTTTTTGGCCTGCTGCTGCCATGGCGTGCTGCAACACAACTGCAGTGCCTTCCCACTCTTTGAAACATGCCCTGCATTATATGGAACAATTTAAGATTGCCTTGCTTCTTCAAAATGGCAAAGATAATTTGCTATCAGCTCCATTCAACAGGAGGATGCTGTCAATTTAGAGGCGCCAGAGACAGCAACTTGAATTTATGGCCAGACTAGGCAGTCTTACCATCATGCATCTTGTCATATCAATGATGATGACAACCAAGGCTCTTGTGGTTTTGCCATTGGCCATTGAACCATAGAAGGAGAGGCTTGCTCTTGCTGCCCAAAATTGTCGTGAAATCGCTTTTCATCATATGTGTCAGCACCAGCAGTGCGTCATCACAATGCATGCAGGCCCTATGTACCGAGGCGTCGCTGCATGCCCTGCGGCGGCAGTACCCCCAGATCTACGACACCCATGACAAGCTGCTGGTGGACCCTGCCACAGTCAGGGTGTCACGCACAGACTTCCTCTCGGCCTTCAAGGCCATCACTCCCTCCTCCCACCGCTCTGCTGTCGCCCATGCCAGGTGGGACTCACACACACACAACGTCTGTCTGTCTGTCTGTCTGTCAGTCATTTAGGATACAGGCATTGCCTGTCTGTCTGTTGTGTAGGATTCAGGCATTGTCTGTCTGTCTGTCTGTCTGTCACTCATGTAGGATTCAAACACTGTTCGTCTGTCTATCTATCTGTGCTTTTGCATTGCCTGCTTGGCAAGTGAGAAGCATTGAGATCCAACCTGCTGATCCTGCTTTGATATGTGTCAGTGCGAAGCTGCTGTGCCTGCTGCTCTGGTCATCTGCTGCTGTTGCCACATGCGTCTGTTCATCAACGTATGGAAGTGTGCTGCGTTGTTGGTCAGTCCTGGTCACTGAACGAAACACAATGGGTGCCTCAATGCGTAAGCTTGCTGGCAATGGGTCTGTCCTGGCATTGTAGGCTAACACCTGCTGCTGTAATGGTGCTAGGTTGAGGCCACCCACCAGCCAACACTCTGACTTCAACACTCATCAGTATGTTGCGTCATATCATGGTTATCTTTCCTTCAGTCTACTGCATTGTATTGCATTGCATTACACTGAGGCATGCTGTGTCATACCATACTACATGAGACTGTATTGCGTCATGTTGTATTGGTGCGCGCAGCAGCCTCAGATTGTGGGTGTTGGCTGATGTGCAGGCCGCTTCCTGCAGTGGTGATGCCCTGCTTGGGCGCCCCACTGGCCACCATCCTGGGCCACCTCAATTCAGTCTTTCCCCCAGCAGCAGCATGCCTGGCTGCTCAGGGCGCTTCCAACGGCCCCACTGGAGGCTTGGCCCCAGCAGGCACCCCAGATCTGATGTGGGATGATGATGAAGAGGAAGATCAAGGTACTGTTGGTCATTGGGCCCATGCTTGCAAAAGAGCATCAGTCCACAGGATGACAGTATCCTGACTGGCGTTGCTGTGACAGAAGCAACTGATACGGAATTCTGGCCTCGCACTCAAGTGTCTCCCACCTTCAGAGAACCAGGCTGTGCACTGGAAACCTTCATGCATGCAGCTCATGCTGGTACCGCTGTACATTGGTACTCCATTGATGTCATGCGACAGACCACCTGTACAACCTCAATCCTCTGCCAATGCTTCAAGCACTGCAGATCAGCAAGATCAGCAAAGTCGTTGCTCAATCACACAGACATCATCATGCCTTGGCTTCCCAGCAATGCGCACAACATATGGTCAACCAGTCAGGTGTGCTTGTCTGCAGATGAGCTTGAAATAGGCGGATCTGGCGCTCCTCTTCTTCGCCCACTGCCCTTCCAGCAGGTCCAGCGCCCTCGCTTACTCATCTGCGGGGAGGAGGGCTCTGGGCAGTCTCACCTCGGCCCTGCCCTGCTGTATGCCCTGGAGGGCCTGCCCGTGCATGCCCTTGGCCTACCCTCGCTGCTGTCAGACGCCAGCGCCAGGTCAGTCCTCTTCTTGATCACGAATGCTGTGTCACAGCTTGCTCCTTACTGAGATGTTCTGTGTGACACAAGCAGAGCTGGCAGATCCAAAGTCTGCCTATGGAGCAGGACTGATTGTTGCCTGTGAAGCTCAGCAAGCCCTGGCTAAACACCGCTTTGTTATGTCCGTTGATGTAGAGCTACAGCAGTCATCAGATCCTGCCTTGAGAGCAGCCCCATTGTGATGATGCTGATGTCAAGTTGGACGCAGACAGGCTTGATCCATGTTGGCTAAACTGCAGCAACGCACAATCACTCCTTGTTCACCATCCTACACTGAGGCTTGTCCTTGAGTCTGAAGTGCCAGACCATGTCCGAATCCTGAAAACTGAACACTAGAACTGCCACACCATAGCCAGACCCTACCTATCAAACCCTAAAACCGGCCTGCAGCAGGTGTACTGCTGGTGTGCAGATCTCCTGAGGAAGCAGTGGTGCACGCTGTGCTGGAAGCCCGGCGCGCCTCTCCCGCCATCCTCTTCCTGCCGCACCTGCAGCTGTGGTGGGAAACCGCTCCCGCCTCCCTCAGGGCCACTCTCACCATGCTGCTGTCAGACCTGCCCCCAGAGCTTCCTCTGCTGCTTCTGGCCACCGCTGATGTGCCACTGGCAGACCTGGACGCTGATGCACTCAAGCTCTTTGGCTCTGGAGGTCAGCTTTGAAGTTAACCCTGTGCTGGTCTGTCAATATTGCCCTGCAAACATTGCATGATGAACCCATGTTATGGCTGCTGACGCACTGCTTGATGAACATTTGATATCAATTACTTGGATGCATTTGATGCACTGATGAGGAGGATGCACTGATTTGCTGAGCCTGACAGTTGCCTGGATCATAGAGATACAGCAATTGTATGCATGCGCACGCACCTTCAATGCTCTGACATGCGACTTTGCCTGAATTCTGCACTGACGTCTGAGAGCTATCTCTACTCTGGAGGGGACTTCGGCATCACTTTGCCTGCACTTGGGTGTAGTTAATGACATGGCACATGGCACGCATTGTGGCGGATGCTGATGCCCTGTCTGGAGGCAGTATGCCCTGCTCACACCGTGCTTACAACAAGCAGGCATATGCATTTGGCAACACTGGCTTGCTCATACCAGCCTGATGCATGCCATTCAATAAAACGCAGGTAATGTTACGAATAACAATACTGAAAATAATCAAGCTGAGCTGGTTGCTATGGCTCTCAAGCTTCTACGCTCTGAACGCGCATTCAAGCAACCACACACACAACACACAAGTTGCACAATAACCAGTACCAAAGCCTGTTCTAGCTTGAACCTCAGAAAGCTGTACCCTGTTGGGACAAGGATTGCATCTGTCAAAAACTTGCTGGTAAAGACTGTGCCGTATCAATGGTAAAGGCCCTTGGTTACAGGTACTGGGATCTACGCCTTGTCAGAGCCCTCAGCAGCAGAGAGGACAGCCTTCTTCAGTGGCCTCACCCACCAGCTGGCACAACCTCCCCGGCCTAACCTCAACCGGAAGCGCAAAGCCCTGCAGCCACCACAGGTTAGACCCTTTCATGGCTAAGTACAGTCAGTATGCAACTGCAGATCTGCTTTCCCATCACATTTAGGCTACTTTGCTGAAGAGTGACTCCAGACTCTGCTAGCAACAAGACTGCAGATTGGAGGGGGTGTTCAAGATCTGTCTGTGCACTGTGCCATGCTTGTGTGAGAGTTTGTGCGGCAAGATTGACTCTAGGGACAGTCAGTACAACACCATTTGACAAGGATGAAGCACACCTGCTCAATCATCACTTTACTCTCAAATTGGAGTCACTTTCACCGAGCCCTGTGGAGATGCAAGGATTGCCTTGCACCTGCCCGGTAGCTTTTGTTGCCTTAGATGTTGAATGTTTTGTTCTGATCACTGCTCCTGGCCGTCCTAGTGCCAGGCCTAGCTGTTTACAAACAAGGCTTCATGCGCTGAAACAAAACAAGAAGTAGGGAAAGAAGGTGTGCAGCATGTGGCCGCTTCCTTGTCAAGGATCTCTTGCTGTCGTTTTGTGTCTCAAGCTGAACCAACAGTTTACGATTTCTGGGTTAATCGTCGAGTCAGAGACAGCCAAGCTGTGTGCAGTTGCCACGCGCTCCAGAAGCTGTTGCTGCTGAAGAAGAAGCACAGCAGGCCAAGCATGAGCAGCATGTGCGGGAGGAGTACAGCAGAGATGTACGTGCTGTTACAGAGTTACGGCGGTACCTGCGTAAGATTGTGGCCAGCCTAATTGCCAAGTCAAAGTACACAGACTTTCTGTACCCTATGAGTCCTGAGGACAACCCTGAGGCCTATTACAAGGTACAAGAGCCAATCTGCATGCTGCAACATCATTGCATCCCCCTGTAATTTGCAAAACTGAGTTATATGCAGCAACAGGTGCTGCATGCACGTAGATGTGACATTCAGTCTGCAGCATATGTGGCGGCAGTCAGTTCACAACCTATGAACGATTGCATGCCTGATCTGAACTAGATTGTCAGCATGTACTCTTGCCTTAGAGCCTTCACAGTCTGTTGATACATGATGTTGTGCCCTTCTGCACATTATGTGTCACCTATCACAATGTGATTGCCCAACACGCACAGGTGCAGCGGCAGATGGACCTGGGGACTCTTCTTCACCATGTGGACCATCACATGTACCCCACATGCGCCCCATTCTTAGCTGATGTGGCGCTCATCCCACAAGCTTGGACTCAGTACTATCAGGTGTGTGGCCTGTCCTTGCTTCATTAACAATACACCATACACCACCCAGGCATAAGGCCAAGATCAATTGCACACTCACCTGCTTTTCTGTGTATCTTGTCATGACGTATGGCTTGTCGTGCATGTCATGTCACATCATGTGCAGACATGCCCTCTCAAATATATACGGAGGTAATCAAGTAAGTTCTGTGTCTTCTACTCCAGCCAGCACAGGGTCAGCTTAGCAGAGACATTTAGCAAAACCAACTGTGCCACAAGAACACCACACAACATACCAAAGGCGTGACTGACTGACTCGCAAGCCGGGGACCATCACGCAATCTGGCTCCACTGCATACAAAGTGTGATTGCATGAGGTCAACCACCTACTCCTCAGCTCTGAGACACTCATGAGACTCGTGCATCTCAGGCTGGGCCAGCAGATGAGTCACCGCTCTCCACAGAGGCCATCCTGATGCCCAGCAAGGCTTACCAGCTGGCAGATGACATCAGGGGGGCTGTTGCCAGCCTGCCCTCCCATCTGAACCCTCTCTGCCAGGCCATTGCCGCCAAGGGCGGGCCCAAACCGCCCTCAGGTCTGCCCCATTCTTTACTCCCTCTCAAGCCTCACATGCTCATGATGATAGCCTGTGCGCAATTGCTGCTCTTATACTCGGCACACACTTGCCTGCCCAAACGGGACCTGTGCTTTCAAGCCAGGATGTCTGATGAGTCACAATTGGCTCCACACCCCAAAAAAAGGAAGAACACATCAGCTGTGCAGTCTCTTCTGGGCATGAAGCCACTATAGCAGCAGCCCTTCACGCATGCAGGGATGTTCAATCCCTCACAGATGCGTGGTCTGTCATGTTCTGCTGCATGCCCCTGCAACAAGATCTGCCCCACAGACATCTTCAACCTGCCTGATGCTGTCTGCATTACTGTCGCAACATTGTACCATCCATCATACGTCACTGTTGATATCTGTTACATAACTGATGTGCACCTTCTCCCCAAATGCTGGGTGCAATGCTGATGTGCAACACTTCCTGCAGGGATGGAAGAAGAAGCAGAGTTGTGGGCTGGACCACCGGCCTCAGCTGCTGGCCCTGTTGCCCCTAAGGCACCCTTTGAAGGGTAAGCACATATTGCCCGTGTGCCTTCCACATACTTTGCCCCCACAACACACATTTGCCATATGTGCTGCCATTGCTTGTCACTCAGTTGTGTTTCAGCTGTCTGGCCCGCGTGCAAAGACATGCATGTTACAACAACTTGTTCATTTTAGCACAGGTCTCTGTTGACTACGTGCTACGCCGTTTGTCTTGTTTGTTGCTCGACACGGGCTCTCACCAATGGAGGCAGGCCAGCAAACTCCTGCAGCTCCTGTGCAAATGTGCCTTGCATCCTATTGCACATGTACGCAAACATCATTCACATCTTTGTTTGCACATATGTGGCTGTGTCTACCTTAGCTGAGGATACTTGTTTTCCCATTCCCAACCCTCACCCCCCACCCTCCACTCCCCCACCCGCATATCCCCACATGTAACAGATACCAAGTGTGTGTCCCTTACGTCGGCATTCATTCGTCAATCTTCATTACAAAATGACCCCATGATACAGAAAAATGCAACTGATAGTTGCTTGTGGGCGTGTCTGCAGGATTTCTCGCAGCAGCAAGCGTCTGAGAGGCGAGATGGTTAACAAGCTAGCAGTGTACGATGATCCAGAGCTACTACGGCGCCGTATCCGGCAAGCAACTCAAGGGGGATCTGGCCCCAAGGCAGCTGCCAGGCCACCCAGGGCAGTGCACTTCCAACAGCCCCCATCTGACCACAATGGTCCTGATGCCATGGAAGAAGAAGTTCAGCTGATGCAGGGCGCAGATGCAGAGCAAGAAGAACAGCTCCTTGCTGAGACACCAGATGTTGGCCTGGCCGCTGCTGCTGCTGCTGGCTCAGCAGGGTCAGGTCTCAAGCTGATGCTCTCGACCTCAGCAGCTCGGCCAGAAGATTCCGGAATGGTGGATGAAGAAGAGGATGCTGAGATTGAGAGTCAGCAGATGCAGGCCTTGCGTGCAGCTTCTTCTTTGGCTCCAGACCCCCCTGACACCACGGGGAAGGTTCTGGCCACAAGCAAGGACAGCCTGCGCAAGGCCCTGGACATAGCTCAGGGCATTCTCAGATCAGACTCAGAGGGTGCAGCTGCCGGTCCAGCTGCTGCCGGTGACAACATCCCAGCCAGACCTGTTGCTACTGGAGCCAAAAAAGCTGCCTCTCCCGCCAAAACCGCTGCTGGAGGCGCCAAGTCAAACCAAGGCGCATCTCCTGCCAAAACCGCTGCTGTGGGCGCCAAGTCAAGCAAGACTGCAACTCCTGCCAAAAGTGCTGCTGCGGGCGCCAAGTCAAGCCAAGCTGTAGCAGCTGAACTGGCTCACTTGCCAGAATCTGTGAATGCAAATGATGCCTCGGTATCTCAGCAAGCAGGCGGGAAGGCCCATCTGGAAGAATCACCAGCTGGGGTACAATCTCCAAGGCGGGAAGTGGGCCCTGGCATCAGTGTGCTAGCAAGCACCACCAGACCTAACGTGCCCAGGAAAGTTGGCGGGAGCCTTGCGCAGCTGAAGGCAGCTTCTTCACCTGCAGCAAGGGTCACCCATGCGGGTCACACCCCCCACCCCAGCAAGTCCAGGATGTTCCCTGCTGATCAGCCAGCAGAGGGCACGCCTCATGGGTCAACGGGGCAAACTGGGGGGTCCAGGGAGGGTGACAGGGACCAGGAGGGGGCGACTCCGGCAGTCACCTTGAGGCCTTTTGGGATGTCTTTAGGGCCAGCGCCGTTTTCCACCACAGCTGGGATTTCAGCTTACCCTAGCTCAAATGGCGCCCCAATGGAAGATACGCCCATGGCTGTATTTGGTCATGCTGTGCCATCTGGGATGGTGCCAGATTCCTGTGTTGGCCAGGTGTGCAATTCAATGTTTTATGTTGTGATCAGTGTTGGATCACAGGCTACATGCAGACTCTAGATCATTCTGTATTTTGGTCTGAATTGTGCATGTGCTGGCTGCAGTGCATACATGCAAGATCCAATCTACCTGCTATGATGCATCTGTATGATCATCTTTTGTCAAGCTGCTTTTCAGCAGGTGTTGCAGTGTGCAGCCATGCTACAGTTTGTGCCAGAAAAGAACATAATTCAAGATGTGCTGCTTCTTCATGTTTCAGGTGGCATCTGGAAGAGTGAATCAGAGCATGCAAAGCGTGGCAAAGCGTAGCCCGCAGTCTCACCCCATCCATGTGACACCTCACTTGAGCACCATTGAGGAGGGGGATGTTGAGATGGCTGAGCAGACTGCAGGCTGTGAGCTGTATGACACTGCCACTGCTTCTCACACTGACATGACTGCTAGCAGCCGTCCAGATTTGGAGCGCAGACTGCCATTGCCTGAAGATCTGCAGCATGCTGAAGCATTTCAGGTCTGCTGTGCGCAATGCCAGTGGCTGTTGCATGTCATGGCCATGCACTCTGTGATTTGCTGCACAATGGTCGCCTGCAGCCGTACATAACATGATGTCACATTGATGGGCTTTCTGCTGACCCAATGCTATTTTCCATATACTGCTTGACCTTCATCATGTCTTGCATTCCTGTACCAGTATCCCAGGGAGAGGTGCAGCAAGATGTGTCAAAATAGCTCAAGAGGAGTCACTTTGGGATGTTGTATGTGGTGCAGGCACAATTGGTTGGTCATACGGCAGGCATGGTTCTGGACAGACTGGAGGAGATTCATTCGGCTTTGACTAGGCTTGTCTGGCAGCATCGACACGACTCAAACAGAAAGCAAACCATTGAGGAAGCCGAGGTGGCTGCACAGGCAATGCTGCAGCATGCCATTTCAAAGTTGTAGTCAGAGTTGTAGTCAAAATGATGTTGGCAACTTATGCATGACTCATAAATAGAACCATATGTTATGCGTGAACCAATGACACTGGATTATCCCTTGTGATGCTGTGCCATGAGCTCTGAGCTGGCCTACACTGTTGGAAATACAGTTTGAGAATTCATGTGAGCAGGGACTCGAGGATCGTTGTGGGCAAATTTCATTACAACTTGCATCTAGCTAATCAGTTGAATGAGCTGTGACTGACAGCTGAAGCATCAATGCCAGCTGATTAGTCTGCCAGCCACTAGCATTGGGCAGCAAACAACAGCGTGCAAGGGAGAGCTGAGTATCAGTACACCTATGTCTGCAGAGTCAGAAGCTTGCACTGAACGCTGTCATGAATGGCTGAGGCATGACTGTACTGCAATGTGTACACAGAGCAGCTGTACTAGAACTTTCTGACCACTGGCCCCTCAGTGCACACCTTGTAGTACAATGCAACAACTAAGCATTGCTGAACGCCTTCACTGAATCAGTTTAAGTGTTCTGTAGTTATTACACAGTGTGACACCATGCATTGCAAGTGAAGCAGACGAGCTAGAGTAAGGCTAATTGGGAGTTCTTAGGCACATTCGTTGACACCCCAACCACATACAATCACTCTTGTGTGTCAAAGCAATACCAGAGCACAGATTATCAAGCTCCTGTTGTTAGAGTGTACCACAGAAAAGGATAATGACACAGATGGCCTTGAAACATCAGAGTCTGCCGAATAGAGAATGTTATCACAGCCTTGAGCAAGCAGAAGTCAAGTAAAGGATATGGGGAAAAAGAGTTGGCACAGCATTCTTTATGTAGCCTCCCCAGTGCACAATGTGTGATACAAAACTCATGTCTGATGCCTGGCAAGCGAAAGCTCTGAAGGGCTACGAAAGCCTGAAGATCTGTATGCATCCTAACCAGGCATCATTGCAAGCATCAATCAGACATCTAAAGGCACACTGAGGACATTGCGCACTATATGACGCATCCCGCTGCAACCCACTGCCCAAGACCTGTCTACCTACACAGAAGCTGTATTTGTGTTGTCCACAGGTCATAATGGCACTTCTGTATACACCCAAAGGATAAAGAAGAAAGGAACACATCTGCGATCAACTGGTGTGGCACTGTGGTCACATCAGCTTGTTGGGGACTGATCTGTCTGCAAACTTGACCACCAACACCTTGCTGCCCATCTGCTTGCCATTGTTGCTCATGATGGCTTGTTGAGCCAGGAACTTGTTTGCATACGTAATGAAGCCACACCCTCTGCTCAAACCATTCGGGCCTCTCAAGACATACAGCTCCAAAATCTCACCAACAGGTGAGAAGACAGCCCACAGGTCTGCCTCTGTTGCCTGCACAAGCACCGCTGCTCGTCATGATATGCCATCCTAACAGCAGGTTGCAAAGCATGCTGCAAGCACAAATGCAAGTGTCTGAACACAGGTGCAAGCACCACATCAGACGAATTTGATTCTTACTACAGCGTCATGTACGGGGACAAATCAACAGGGGGCACGATGTACAAGTAAGCATATACCCAAGCTTGCAGCACTTTGAAAACAACACAAACTGATGACCATGCACGTTGCTGTGCCAAGTGTCCCAGTACCACAAAGCAAGACTAGCTTTGAAAGTGTTGGGGGTGGTGGAATGGCAGGAAGGAGTGTGGTGACGACTCACCTCAGGTGGTAGCTGACCAACAAACAGCTTCCATTGGTTGCTGACCTCGTTGGCGCCACCGGAGCCCATGCGCTGCTGTCTAGGCATGGCACCTGGGTACTGACCAGGATACAGTGCAGAGTTGCCATTGGCGCCATATGCATGGCCATACATGCTGTTGAGACCATTGCTGGGCATGTTGTTGCCCATGTCACCTTCCCTCTGCCCATTCAGCCGAGCTGGCGGCATGCCCATGGCACCAACACCCCTGCCGCCGTACAAGTTGCCCTGGCCATACATGCCATCATTGAGACCTGCCATGCCTAAGCCTGCTGCACCATTGTTGACCAGGTTGTTGGAGTTGGACAGATCAACAGGCTGGAGGCCGCCATACTGAGAGGGGTTCATTTGCTGTGAAGCAAGGGAGTTGTTGCCCAGGACGTTCTGCATGCCCAGGCTGCTGAGTAGACTGGCCTGCTGCTCTGGTGTGAACTGTGCTCCATTGTACTGACCATAGGCGCCAAGCACATTTGCAAGACCCTCCATGCCCATCTGTCCCTACAAACAGCCAATGAAGCCAGTCAGAAACATGTTTTGATGGTCAAGCACACTGCTTAACAAGAAACTTTTGATGATCAAGCACATGATTCACCAAGCAACTTCCAAGGTCTAGCATACTCTTTGAAGGCAAAACAAGCCAGCGGATTTTCAGCAGATGCCCCACACCTGAAGGAAGGCATCTGGCATGCCACCTGCCAGCTGTCGCTTACTGTCCTGCCATGGGTCTGGCAGGATGCCACGCTTGATCCCATTGGCAAAACCATCCTTCTTTCTAGCATCAGCAAACTTGACTACCAGAGGCACCTCAGCCCCAGGAAGAACTGTCTTTGCATTATGCCTGTCTATAGCAGACTCGGCTTCTGCCCACTTGCGAAACTGGACAAAAGCACATCCTGCAAAATAAAAAGGCGTGATTGTCAGCACCAGGACCTACTTACACAACGAGTCTGGCCATGACAGCTAACTTTAGACGTAACGTACGAAGACCAAGCGACAGGCAAGAGTCTGCATTTCATACCTGAGCTCTGCCCCTTCTGTGTTCTAAGAATGTTCAGATGAAGGACTTCACCACACTCCTCAAACAGAGGAGCTAGCTGTTCTTCAGTGATATCACGTGGCACCTGTGACAGACACAACCAAAATCAAGAGCTGGACTTGCCTTTGTGCGAAGCAAAGACACACCATAACTGCAATTCACGTGCTTGGCTTTGTGTCGCATGCAGTAGCAAGTAGCAAGCAGAAGATCACCAGCCAAATTGCCACACTTGACAGCCAGGAGGTTCAAAGGTTTGATCAGTGATCCTTTGCAGATAACGGCAGCTGAGAGCAGTACCTGTCCTACAAAGATCTTCTTTGGAGCCACGCCTTGCTCAGGGGCCATGCCAGTGGGACCAGCTTTGCGCGGGTTGGCGAAGTGCACCACCAATGCCCGACCTTTGCCTCCGTCCAGCACGGTCTTGCCGTCGTGCTTCTCCATAGCTGCCTCTGCTGAACTCCAGCGATCGAACAAGACCATTGCACACCCACGAGACTTGCCATCAGGCCCTTTGACAAGGTGAAGGTTCTTGATGACGCCAAAGCCCTCAAACAGTGGTATCAAATCCTCAGCTGTCTTGTCGGTGGGAACTTGACCGACAAATAGCCGAGGCTCGCTAGCTACAGGTTCAGCGTTTGCCATGAGTATGATACCGCCGGCCTCAAAAAGTATCAGTACTCAGGCAGACAATCGCAACAATCGCACAGCTAAGGACAGCCAAGCAGTATTGCTGAGACTCTACTAACGTGACGGCGAATTCTGAGCACGAAACAAGCGCAGCCTAACTTATTCTACTAAACTGCACTATTTCACCACACACCCAACCTCAGGTGCTACCTCTGACAGAGGCAGTGCAACTTTGCTTTGACTTAAGCGGCGTCACTTGTTCTGACGTCGGGCGCGTCAAAATGGTCAAAATTGACATTATTCTGTGGCGCGAATTCATTCGTTCACTAGGATGATCCGAGGCTGAGCTTGTCTGCCAGATGCATCATGCCATATGGATGCATCACGCGAACCATGGATAAGCTAGCAAAGCTGCAAGACTAGCTTCTGCCCAACCGACTCGTTTGTTAAGCGGAAGGTTTGCCGTCACCAGCTTCGCGCTGCAAGTCATGGGCTGCTACCTGAGCCTGGGCTGAGTGAGCTGTTTGTAGGCCGTCATCTGCTTCTATGCTCAACAGTTTGCCTATTGGCACAGTACGCCCCAGCTTGTGGTGCTCCAACAGCCGTGTTGCTGCATCAGAACAAACACGAGTAGGTTCGCACGGCTTTGCATCCTGCAGCGGCAGACAGAGGTCAAAACACTTTCCTAGTCATGGCAGGCAGCCTTGGCAGCCTTGCCGCAACATACGACTGCATGCTTTGACGGTAGGGGATCACCGCACAAGCTACACTGGTTGCATTTGATGTCAACTCGTTGCTCTATCACGACAAATAAGCTTGATTGCAGACCCAAGACGTCACTCAGTCCTATTTGAGTGAACAAGATCTTTTTGGCAACGAGGAGGTTGACACATCTTTGCAGGTAGTGCATTGTAATAACAGCATTTCCAACTCCACAGATACTGTATACAATGTATGAAGTCTTCGGCAACCAACAGTATAGCTGCGTGTTGCAGAAGTACTCAGTTCAGTGGTATCCAGGGCACATTGCTCGGGCAGAGAGGCAGCTCAAGTCTCAATTGAAACTTGTTGATGTTGTTTTAGAAGTCAGGGATGCCAGGTAAAGTCAGAACCAGCAACAAAGTGCAAACTGCATCTGGCATGCATCATCTTCACTTTGATTGACTTTGACTTCAAACGCACAAGCTTTCTCTTGGTAGCCCCCAATGCCAATGCTGAGAGGCACTTATCACACTTTGCAAGACTGTGCAACTAAAGCAGTACCTGCCCGGTATCACTGAGCATGTTTTTGCAGCATGGTGGTCATATGGGTTCTGGGTCAGGTCATGGTTTTCTGCAGGATACCCCTGTCCTCCTGTCATCCCCAGATCCCAGTCTGGTGCCTCAACAAGCCTCGCCTGCTGATCATGAACAGGGCTGACATGGTTAGTCAGCAAGACCAGCAGGAGTGGAGCAACTACTATGGCAGTCAAGGGCTGTCTGTTTTCAACACTGATGCCAACAATGGCAAAGGCATCACCAAGGTGACACACTGCATGCTTTCTGCTCTTTTTGCTTGCAATCTGTGTGTACCTGCCGATTTCTGAATGCAAGCTGCCACTTATTGATCTTGCTGCCGCTGCTGCTCCTGCTGCTCCTGCTGCTGCTGCTGCTGTGTGTCATCTCTTGCTACTGTTGCCTGTGGCTGCTAACATATGTCACCACGTCAGCAACTTCAAGCCACCATCCATGCTTCACACCACCACTATACCCACAACATGCAGTTCAAGGAAGCATGCAGCAACAGCACCTCTCATCATCCCTACAGCTATTGCTGTGCACTGCTCAGGCTTGTTGTTCCAGCTCGTTCCAGCTTTACATGCACTGCACGTATACTAAACATGTACCATACAGGTCACCAAAGCAGCCCTGTCACTCAGCAAGAGCATCAACGACAGGCGCAAGGCCAGAGGGCTGCAGCCTCGACCAGTCAGGGCAGCTGTCATTGGCTTTCCCAATGTGGGCAAATCAGCCTTGATCAACAGATTCCTGAACAGGCGAGTCTGTGAGAGTGCGCCGAAGCCAGGGGTCACCAAAAGCCTCAGATGGCTCAGAGTCGGGGGCGATCTAGATTTGCTTGACGCACCTGGTGAGCTGGATGTTATTGCCAAAATGTGGTTTTCGCATGGTCACCAGCTTGCCCACCTGCTGTCCTGCCTACATGCTGTTGCAAGCAGTTGACAGCAGCACTGCTTGATGAATCAGGCAAATCATTAGCACTTTGCCAGTCTCACAACATATGTGTTTGACTGACGCTTCAAAGCCAGCTGCTTCATGCATAAAGGCTTGAGGGCAGCTCGCCCAAAGAGTGTTGTACATCACTCAGTTTAGTTGCTGTTTACTGAATGTTACTTATTGATAACTGAGTGTTCTTGCTGTTTACTGAGAGTGTGCTTAGTCAGATTTGCTGGGTGCAGGTGTCCTGCCAATGTCTTTCAATGATCAGATAGCAGCAGAGCGCCTGGCAATCTGCAACGACATTGGGGAGGCAGCTTACGTCAACTCCTCAGTCGCTGCAGTCCTGATGGAGCGACTACGCACCTTGCCTACGTTTGACACCATTCGGCAAAAGATCACAAGGAGACTGTTGCTTCCTTTTGAGAAGAGACACACTGGGGAAGACTACGTATCAGAGCTTGCAGACTTTACATTTCACGGTGACAAAGAGCAGGCAGCCCTGCGCATCATCAATCAGTTTAGGCAGTGTCAGTTAGGCAAGTTTGCTCTAGAGCTGCCCAAGGACGTGCGAACGCGGCGCTAGGCCCTTGACTGCCTGTTCATGAACATCAATGAATCAAATATTTGGGTAACTTGTTAGGCTTACAAACCATTAGTGTGTTCTGGTCAACGCAGACACTGCTGTCAATTTTAGCTTTTGTGTGAGCCCTGTAGTTAGTGTTTGAGCCAAACTTGTACCATAGTGTCAGCGCTGTATTCGTTATCACGGTGCATCATGTGGGCAAGTCTTTGTTGTTATGTAGCATGTTGCAATGGTTGCAAACATTGTGGTGCTGAGCTGAGGTTAAAAGCTACACGTTCTGCACAGGAGCGCCTGAAATCAAGTCAATGCTGCCGGCAAAATTGATGCAGAAGACTGCTCATTGCCTGGGAGGTTCAACTTTATGCCATATTATGCTCAGCATTGCTAGTGTCACAGTGTGTGTTCGTTACGCCTCAGCTTTGCTACAAGCAGCCTGCATGCATGCGGCTGAACAATATGCCATGTGCTTTACATCAAGTATGCCTGCAATGGAAAACATGCTCACGATTGTCAACGTTTCCACTCGAGTCAACGCTGCCGGCATGACAACTGCCAAATTTGTTGCTTTGCTGCAAAACTGAAAGAGCATTTTGTTTAGTTGAGATGGCTTATATCCACATAAGTGGGTGAGTACTTGCTGTGCTGCGCCTAATGCTGCTGATTGATCTGCTGCATGCTCACTGAGAAGGCTGCAAGAAAGGCTGCACAGGCTGCAACTACCAGTTGGTCATCTTCTTACGAGCTAGCTCTGCCCTGTATTTGGCAGGCACACCTTCTGCCTCCATCTCCTTCAGCTTCCTCTGCCGCACAGCCTACATATGCAACCATGCATTGTCATTACTTCATTCATTCACCCTTTTATTTGTTCATCCATCCAAGCATTTATTTGTTCATGCAGCCATTCATTCTTCATTTGTTCATTCAGTATATGTCTTCCCCCAGAGTCAGGTGCACACAGCCATGCACTGTCAGGACGTGAGCATCAGTTGACTGGATGAGTATTTTTGGTGAGTCAAGCATGATTGGACTGGCGTTTGGTCGCAATGCATCATCAGGATGGCACGCTTTCAGCCATCTTATGCTGACAATGTATGTTGGTGTGCTGAATGCACATCGTCCTTTTTGCCAGCACAAGACACTGTACTACTGCTCATCTTGAGTGAGATGCATATGCGTCATCCACCACAGCTGATAACTACTCCCTGTACAGTGAGCCTATGCCCAATTTTTCATGCGGATTCAAGCGATCTCAACTCAACAAAATGCCCTTAGGTTTTGCAGCAACGCAACAGAAGGCAAGTTGCTGTCACACAGACACAGCAGGATGGAATCACTCACCTCAATGAAGTCCTTCTCAGCCTGCAGCTTCTGGCGGGTCTTCTCACCCTCCAGAAGGTACTCAGCATGCTCGCGCTTCTGGCGCTCCTCATTGGCCGCCATCTGAGCTCTGAGCTCCTCCTTGTGGTGCTGCCTCAGCTCCATTGCTGACATCTCCTGTACATTAAATCATTCACTCATTCATTCAGTCACACTGCCCTACTTTGGCATGATTGTCACAGTTTGAGGGCCCAAGGCCAGGGGTCTAGCCTGGGAGCAGGCCCCAGGGTGCAGCATGTGGAGACCATGACCCCCAAATCACAAGGAGGAGCCCTGATTTTGTACTTGCTCATTCATTCATCCATTCAGCCATCCATGCGTCTGTCTGTCCATCCGCATGTTCATCAAACACACGCCTTTCCCCAGGGTTAGTCCAGCCCTGAGTAGCTTCCTCAGGCTGTGCAAGGTCTGGTGTTGGCAAACATCATGCCAGCATCAGCATGTACTGATGTTGACGCTGGTATGTGGGATGTTGCGCCACATGTTGGCCACATGTACTGATGTGGCCTGAATCAGAACCCATAAGGCACCCATGACTAACATACACTCCCAGCATGGTTCAGATGCTACATGTGGCATCCCCAACAAGCGACACGTAACTGACACATACTCCCAGCATACAACAATGATACTGTTTACACAAGTGTATGTATATATGATACCAGATACATGAGTATGGTATACACAAGTGTATGTATATATGATACTGTATACGCAAGTGAATGTACACATGATACATTCAGGTGCGCAAGTGCTTACCTTCTCCAGCTGCTGTTGCTCACTGTGGCGATTCTCCTCAACAATACGGTGAAACTCCTGGGCCTCCAGGCGCGCCATGTCAGCCTGGGCGGCCACCCTAGCAGCCTGTTGGGCGGCCCGGGCCTGAGCCAGGTCCCTGTTGGTGGCTGCCACGCGCTCACGAGCTGCCTTCTCCTTCTGCCTCCATTCACGCTCGTAAGCTTCGGTGTACCTGCAGCCCATCCAACCACTTATTTGGTATACCCAACACGCAGTTCAATCATGTTGTCTGGTGTACCTATGAGCCATGATGGCCTGGCCATCCAACCGTTTCTTCAATACACCTACAGCCAATCCAACCCTTTGCTTGGTAAGCATACCTACATGCAATTCATTCGTCTGTCTGATGTATCTACAGGCAGTTCATTCATCTGCTTGGTGTAGCTACAGGCAAGACATTTGTCTGTTTGAATCACTGAATTGAGTGTCTGCCTGAAGAGTGAGGCATGTAGTCGCTCTCTGCGCAAGATCCTGGAACAAAAAACATATATACTTTCATCCAAAAGCACACAGTGATTGTGAATTGTACGGAGACACAATTGACTATGAAGTAGTATATGGGTTCAGCATCAGGCTATATTTACAAGGAAACTAATGATGAAACATGTGACAGCGTTGCTCTTTGACCAACAGTTCACACATGCCTTGGAACTCTATATGACTTGCACCTCAGTCAATGTCAATCTCTTTGCATTCTGTATGATTTGCATGTCTGTGAGTGTATTGGAAAGTTCCTGACATCTTGTAAAGGGATGCTGATTTTCCAATGGCAACAAGGGCAGGGCAGCCAGGGAATGAGAAGCAGGTAGGAAGGCTGACCTGCGAGCCCTGAGCTCATCGATCTCAGCCTGCCTGTCAGCAGCTCGCTCCTGCTTGGCCCTCAGGCGAGCAGTCTCAAGCTCCTTCTCTTTTGCCACTCTGGCCTTCTCCTCAACTGCTGCCTGCAACCACAGACCAGTTCTTAGCATCAAGAGTGGCAAGACTTTGCTTTGTCACACAGCATGCTGCCTGCAACCACAGACCATTTCACAGCACGAAGATTGCCTGAATCTTGCTTTGTCACACACATGCTGCCTGCAACCACAAACCAGTTCACAGCATCAAGATTGACTATATATCTTGCTTGTCACTCAGCATGCTGCCTGCAACCACAAACCAGTTCACAGCACCCAGATTGCATAGATCAGCAGGACTTGCTGGCAACCATCGGGGTATGCCTTGTAAAATAGGCCTATCATGACTAAATAGAAACAATCAAAAAAATGCATAAATTTTGCTTTGTCACACAGCATGCTGCCTGCAGCCACAGACCATTTCACAGCATCAAGAATGACTATAGATCTTGCTTTGTCACCCAGCATGCTGCCTGCAACCACAAACCAGTTCACAGCATCAAGAATGGCAACATCTTGCTTGTGTCACTCAGTAGGCTGCCTGTAAGACAAGCCAGCTCATAGTGTCAAATCTGGGAAGATGTGGAGCTTTTCTTTAATGTGCTGCCTGACGCACAGTTGCGAGGTGTTGTGAATCCTCTGAGCCATGAAGCTCTGGTTGTCCCAGACGCAGTCGCTTGAACATGAAGCATGACTGACATGAAGGTCTCTGGGGATGTTATCTGGGGATGGGGATTTGTGACATAAGGACCCCGCTTAGTCACATGCTGCTGGCAATGATCAGACAGAAAGGGAGAAGCTTGCAGTGACAACGACATACCAACGTCTCTGTTACAGCATTTGTGCCTTCAAAATGGAATGTGTATGCATCAAAATTGAGGTTTCAAAAAGCACAAGCACTTTTTGTTGGACAAACCATGCAGTTACAAGGCATCACTACATTTGTCATTCATCAAGCAATTATATGTTTTCCCCTAGGAAAGTGTGTATCCCCTTGAGTAGCTCCTTGTATGAGGTCCTGTCTTGGCAGCCAGAGTACCAGCAACTACATATACTGACATGTCACCTGTTTTGACAGTCAGTATCTCAACAACACCTTGTGTTGAAATGTCACCTGATTTTGACAGTCAGTATACCAACACTAATTTGTACTGATATGTTGCCTGTTCTGACAATCAGCATGCCAAACAATATGGTGTATTAACATGTCATCTGTTTTGACAGTCAACATACCAACAACACCTTGTATTATGCCAACAATACCGTGTATTGACATGTACCTGTTCCTTGAGCTGGCGTTGGCGAAGGTACTCCACAATGAGGGCGTCCTCCTCTAGTTCTGCCGCCTTGGCTGCCGCCTTACGCCCCATCTGAGCACGTGAACCATGTGAGGATTGATCATGATATGTGAGGATTAGTCATGATGTTTTGGTCATTGCCCATATGACAATCTGTCATCATGTGCATTTTGTACGTGCTTTGCTGGCAAGGTTTTGAGACTGATATGTATACATTGGCTTGTTGTAATTTGCTGCAAAACAGGTGGAGCTGTCACTCTGTGCATGTTTCTTCATGCATTGCATGCATTGTGTGATCTTTGTGTGCTTGTCAGTGTGCTGCAGCATGCAAGCAAAAGCAAGCATCACTTTCCACAGCATGTTACCATTACAAGATTTGATATATATATGTCATGTCACATGCCAGAAAGCCAAGGCACAATGAGACGCACCTGCTCAGCGTTGCTGCGGTGCACTTCTTCCATGAGGGCCTCAGCAGCCCTCTTCTTCTCCAGGGCTGCTTGGGCCTCCTCTGACTTCAGCCTTTCCACCTCCCCAGTCATGTGATCTCGCTCCTGCGTAACCACAAATGATGACATGCGTGCATGAGCCAGCTTGCTTTGAACCCCTGCAAGGCTGCATGCTGCTGAAACAAACTGCACGCTACTGCAGAATTTGCATGCTGCGAAGAAAATCACATGCTGATGCTACATCCTTTGCAAGCTGCTGAAGGAACTGCATGCTGCCAAAACAAATTGCATGCTGCTGGAAAACAATTCATGCTGCTGAGGGGATTCCACGCTGCTTGAAGAGTGGACCAGACTGAGAGATTGTAAGGCCTACAAGCAGAAACACCTCAGGCTCTGAGCAGTACACTATTTTCAGTCACAGCAGGTCTAACAATTGCTCTGCATGCTGCACCCGTAAGAGCCCTAAGTAAGCAGAGTCTACTCTTGCATGCATTTTGGAGCAACGCATGCCGCCAGGCACCACAAGCTGACCTGACATCTGATAGTATTGAGACTAGGGGCAGGACACCATAAATATTGGGGCATGCATGCATACATACAACCTGGGCACACAGTTGCTTTGTAAGCTCTTCATATAGCCCTGGCGTTGTTTGCTAACTGAACATTTGAAACGCGATCATGGAATGTTGACAGGCATGCTTCATACCAAAAGCTGCCTGAATGCATCTCTTGCTTATGCCCATGCAAGAGAACTGATGCATGTTGGTCAACTGGCTGTAGCTGGACCTTACCACCTTTGGTCCTGGTGATCGTGCAAAGGGGTAGGTTGAATGCAACCAACTTTCCAGCATGCATACCAGGTCACGCAGTTCCTCCTGGTGAACTCGCTCCCTCTTGCGTTCCACAATCTGCTCATTCAAAATCTGAGCGCCGACTCGGCTCTCAGCTGTGCGCTGCCTCTCGCGCTCCTCATATGCCTCCAGAGCTTTGAGGCGGTCAATCTCCATCTGCAGGTCCAGTGCCCTCTCCTCTTCCTCCTCCTCTTGCAGCATGTGCTTCTTCTCCTCAATTTGAGCATCCCTGCATGAGGAATGTCAGCATGGTTGAACTTGATTGATGGTGAGAAGCTCTGCGTAAACAGTCGAGAAGGTAAAGTGGTTGATGACGCAGCTCGATGGCAGCACACAGGCGCTTCGGTAGGGGTTACATGGTGGTCGTGCAAGCTGGCATTCAGCCCTGGCCTAACCAGAATTGGCCATTTGAACTGATGGTAGGGCTTTGCAGGATGTTACGGCAGGGGAGGTGTGTGCATGTCAGTTGACGCAGGCTCATGTGGACTGACCTGATAGTGACGCATTTGCTGTACTGCACCATTTGGTTCATGTGCTTCACTTCATCACGCTGCTCAGTGAGCAGGTCATCAGCCCTGCTGCGAGTGTGGCCGTTGGCAGAGGCCTGCAGGCGCTCTGTCTCTGTGGGAGGCTCATGCTTGCGCCTCTCCTCTTCCATCTGTGACAGTAGCAACAGTGTCACGGCAGCATCACATGACTGTCACATTAGGTGCTGATAGGCCTGTTAAGACAATTTTGGAGCTGTTGTGTCAGAATGGACTGATCAAGACTGAATTTGAGGCCTTTACCTGTCCATGGATTGTGACGTCAAATATTGCATGATAATGGTGTATATATACTGGCTGACAAAAAGAAACTGTTTGTGCCAAGCAGGGTCATTTCGGCACACTTGCATGCACATTGGCTTTGCTGCTTGACATTGTGTGCATTTCTTCTCTGCCATCTGTACCAACCGCAGCAGTGCATCACCAGCTACTTATTTCAGCAGCCTACTTGAAGCAGTCGCTTCATGCAGCATACCCAAGCTGGAGAAGGGGCCTGCAAAATCTTGTCTCAGGGATCTCAGCTCCTGTGTGAGAAAAGAAAAGAAAAGAAAAGACTACGCCTTTCGGCGTCAACTAAAGAGAAGTCAACTATTATACCGGGCTGCCCAGGTGCTCCTGTGTGACAGTGTGTGGTCATTTGCTGTAGCTCTTCACTCTGACACATGCCATTCACTGTTGAAGTGGCAGATCCATTAGCAAAGTTTGCATTCCATGTGTATACTACACATCCCTGAGGGTTGCCAAGATGGATAGCCCACCTTGAGCATTTTCTGCTTGCGAGCTTGTGCAACTGCCCTCTGCCCCTCCAGCTCTGCCTCAGCCTCATGCCTCAGCCGAGCAATCTCCTCAGAGCTGAGTACGCCTGCTGGCTGCCGCATGCGCTCCAGATCCCGCCTGAACAAGGATGTCACCCTCTGGGTGCGTCTTGACGTCATGATGACAGCATGTGTCAAGCTTGTACGTATGGGCGTGTGATGCAAAAAACCATATCAAACTACCTCTTCTGCAGAAAATTGCCTGCAGCACTGCATGTGATGCAATTTTCTGCAGTCATACAAGACTTGGGCAAGAGACAATGCCACAAGCATGGAAAGTGTTATTGCTGCTCTGGAGAGGGTTATTGCCAAACGACACACCCAAATCATGATGTTGGCACATGGTTGAGGTTTGGTTGTGGAAGGCATGCTGTTGGCTCTGCAAGGCAAGCCTTCATACCTTCTGATAGTCACTACATCAGCTTGAATTGGCAGCAGAGCTGTGTTGGGGGACAACTTGCTGGTTGGGCTTTTCATGGCCTTGCCAGGGGAGGCTTTGTTGTCAGAAGCAGAAGACTTGAGGGGAGACTTGTTGCCAAACAATGACTCGTCCACATGGCTGTTCTTGTTGACCGTACGGTACCTGAACACGCGGGTGACCAGGCTTAATGCACAGTTCTCGCAGCATTTGCAAAGCAACAGGCTGTCTTTTCGACTGACGCCTGAAATACTCACGTGGAACGGACGGACTTGATGCTTCCCTGACTGGCAGGCGATCCCAATCTGGAGCCTGGCATTGCTGACTAGCGACCAGTAGAAGGAAAAGCCAAAACCTAGCTGGAATCGTTCAACCTCGCTTGCTTCACGAGAACGGCTACCAGCAGAACAGGGACGCAAACGGGCCCAAGTGACAGCACATCGTTAGCCGCAGCTGCAAAAAGCAACGTCTGTCCTTTTGCAGCTGATATCGACGTCGTTATTAAAGATAACGCGGCATGCAAGACCGACGACGCAGGAGTGCAAACGACTCAAGTGCACGCAAGCGACGGCAGTTTTGTACAGACCCACCTCAACACTGCACACGCCCGCTGGCCCTTGCTATACCCGCAAAATGAAGGTCAGGTCAGACAAGCTTTGCTCAGCACAAAGGACACTAAACCCTAACTGTAGCTACTGCAAACCGCCCTGCAAGGCCGTTGCAGCGAGGGCGCTTGGCCTACAACTTTACGTTTGAAAAAAACTTTGTTGCAGCAAAAGGCCTTTGTGGTAAGCTCAACACTCTGCCGAGAGCGCGTTGCACTATATTACTCACCTTGTCACAACCATCTCTTGCGAGGAGCAGTGTGGAATGCCCAAACGCTTGACAGCAAGGAAACGGTCTCTGCATCTCGAGCAGGAGTTGAAACGTCGGTGAAGCGTCACTCCAGTGCTGCGTTGCACGGCTTGGAGCCAGATCCAGGTACTCGCGCTGCTGAAAATCAATGTCGTTTATTGCCAGTTCACAGTTTTCAGCTATGTGATCGGCTGCAGCAAAGTGTTGACTCGACTATGCACAGTATGACCAGCTCTTGGCCTGCCAGCAAGTCTGCCCATCCCGTGCCGTGGCATTTGAGGCGGAACAATCTTATGGGCAGTTTTTGACTACAGGAACGCGATATGCCGAAGGGTCGAGCCGCACCCCTTCCAAGGACGGCCGCACTGTCACGTAAGCCAGCGTCAGGCGCCAGACCGCAAAGCGTCAGAGGACCGTGCAAGGCTTGCTGGACCTCAGGTACGCAACTTGCACGCTCGCAGAGTAAGAACTAATTTCAGTTTTCGTTTGTGTAACACAAGCTCTTGCTTTTGTGATCAGCTGTTCTGATCAGTGTGCTCATCTGTGAGCCTGTACGGCGTAGCTGCACCTGTTCAGAGCCTGCTTGGCGCAGCTGCAAATGCCAAAAGAATGCACATGATATATTGCGGACAGGCTAGATGCATACATGTCACTTCAGGCCTTCTCTGACTGTACTGATGTCTTGCTGCAGAGTCTCCACAGTGGCGAAGGGGCCCTGATGACTTTACTGAACTCTGCAATGCCTGCGGCACCAAGTGGAGCCGCTGTGTCAGCAAAGACAATGCCCAGGGCTGGGTAGACTATGTAAGCCAGCGATCCTGCTTTCACTCTGTACACATTTATCTGTAATGCTGCAGTGTATAGTATCCATTGTCATCACGGTATGCATCACATAGCCACAGTGCTGGGAAATGGCTCTGTGCATGCAGCAGGAGTTGCATTGCTCACCTGCGGGCTCAAGCATGACCCCATTCAATTGTCTCAGTGTTTACAGTGCAATGCTCAACGCAGATTCTGAGTCAGTTGAGTTGCCAGTTGTGAACAAGCTACACACCCACGAGGGCTTTTTTGGTAAACACTCGCATTCACTGCTGTTGGCATGCTTCTTGACATGGTGGTGATGTTGCTGCAGGTCTCAAACAAGCGCACAGCTCATGACCATCTCTTGCAGCGGAGGAATCATCATGAGAGACAGCTAGAGAGCCTCACCAGGCTGCTGAACTCTTTGGACCAGCTTTCCCCACCACAGCCTGTAAGCAATTGGCACACATCAGTACCAACGGTCCCAGTCAACAATGCAAATGCTTCTGCACCACTGATCTTCCCTGGGATCCCATCTCTCCAGAGGCAATCGTCCAGCCTTACACACCTTGAGTCTTGCCCAGTAGAGGGCCCAGTCTGCCCAGTAGAGGGCTCATCTCGCCCAGTAGAGGGCTCGTCACGCCCAGTAGACAGCCCATTCTGCCCAGTAGAGGGCTCATCTCGCCCAGTAGAGGGCTCTTCACGCCCAGTAGAGGGCTCAGGATGCCCAGTAGAGGGCCCATCCTGCCCTGTAGAGGGCTCATCTCGCCCAGTAGAGGGCTGTTCATGCCCAGTAGAGGGCTTGTCACGCCCAGTAGAGGGTCCATTTTGCCCAGTAGAGGGCTCAACACCCCCAGTCAGAAGCCTACCAGGTCCAATAGTTGGCTACACAGTGCAGGGTCCATTCAATGCCAACACACAAACAGCTGAGGGTCTTGGTCATGCACCAAACAGCAAAGTGCACCCAGGAGAGGGATTCCAGGACCCGTCATCAATATTGCCTGTCCCACGTGCACCTGCTACACAGGCAGCAAGTTCCAGCCCTATCACAGCAACCCCTCCAATTGTCAGTGGTGGTCTAGTGGAAGCTGACATGGCAGCTGTGCATGGGTTGGCAGGACAGATGGAAGCTGATGCGGTAGCTGCTGCAATAAGCCTGACAACGCTCAAGTCAGCGCCAACTGGATGTACAGGAATCACATCCAGGCAGCAACAGAATGCACAGCTGACTGCTGCCACCTCCCAGCGTGCTCAGCTTCAGAGAAACAGGAACAAAAGCTCAGGCGCCAACAGCACAGACTCAGCTGTCACAAGTTATCATCAGCTGAGATCAGCTGACTTTAGCGGACAATCCCATCAGCAGCACCAGACAGACATTGCTGCACCTTTGGCCGCCGGCAAAAATTACCACAGCAAGCCAAGCAGGTTCCATCAGACTCTGGGCGCATCACAGCGCCCACAGCATCATGCAGCAGATCATGTTGCTTCTTGCTCACTGCATGAGCAGCAATCAACTGTCAGTGGTGACTCCACCAGGCTACTTGGACAGTTACCAATCAGACGCCCCCACGCAGCAGACAAGTCTCCCTCTGGCTTCACTCAGCAGCATCAGACTGCAGTGCCAGCCAAAAGGGGCTGCAATGCAGAGCTGGCTGAGGCACAGCCAGCCTCTTCTGCTGAGCTCATAAAAGCCACAGATGGCTTTTATGATGACAGGTCACAGAGCTACCTGCTCAACAACCATCACCAAGCTCAGTCACAGCTATCAGCCCTCAGCGATGCAAGGGCCTTTCTGGCAACTGCCAAGACTGCTGCTACTGGCTTGAGGGGTGTTCCTGACAGCCCCGAGGATCACCAGCCTTCCATTGGTGCTGGTAGCTTGCGGCCTGCTCAGGATGGCCTTCCTACCTTCCAGACCATGGGGGCCGCTGGCAATGCCTCAAGGGCTGTCTGCAGCGGCCCAGAGATCTCCACTGGGAACATGGGGCCAGTAAGTGGTGCCTCGACTGCTACCTGCAGTGGTCTTGAGCCCCTGCCACAGTCCAACAGCAGGCATAAGCATGATGACATATCCTCAATACAGCCTACAGAGCAGATCCAAGATTCTGCAATGGTTGATGCCGTCATGGCAGAAGCAGATCAGGAATCTGTCTCCTACAGCAGGCGCGGACGCCGTATTTGCTTGCCAGCCAGATTCCAAGCAACGGCTTGTGAGGTAAAGACCCATGCCTTTATGTGTGCCGAAGCTTGGAAAATAAGATGCAAATGGTGTGCCGCAGCTGTCCACTTACGTCACTGGCACCATGTTGTGAACTGTGTATTGCTGATTTTGCGGCTTTGCCTTCTTTTAAGACCAGCGTTACCTCTGGATGATGTGCCAAAGTGTCACAGTTGTGGCACCAGTGAATATCTCAATATATCACAACGGTCTCAAGACCAGTATGTGTGTCTGAACGCATACGGGTCTGCCGGCAATATTGTTTCAGTTGATAAATTATAGTCTGGAGTGTGGAGCCACTTGCGTCTCATCTGACATCCTGACCTGAAAGCACAGGTGTGCAATTTGGCAATGACATATTTCCCCTGATACACAAAGCCCGTCAACCAAATGGTACTCATGGTATCTGTTATGCTGTTGCAGGAGCCTAAACAGGCACTGCGCAGACAGAAGCGCAGATTCGGTGATGAGGACAGTGGGCATGATCACCTGCCCATGGTCAAGAAGCAGTGCATGGAGTCACAGGACATTCCTCTGATTCCTGCCCACTGCAGCCAGCCTGCAAGGCACCCTGAGCAGCCGCCTACACGAAGGCCAAGGGTTGCAAAGGTAAAAGCTGCATGGAACAGAAGCGATGACTGTGCCTGTTGATTGTGGGGCCATGCATAATGTACTTTGCATTCCTGTCACTGTTATAGCATATCAGATTTACACAGTATTGCAAGAGATGCCTCGCACCAATGTGGTCTGAAGGCAGTGGTTTTCAGCCGGATTGTCTCTCATTGCTAACAGTCTGGTGTGGCTCACAGGCAGCTGGCAGAAAACCCAAAGCACGTCGTGGTGCAAGACAGGATGTACCCATGACACAGGCAGTCAATGAGGCAGCTGATGTCCTAATGTCTATAGCAGGGTTTTGACCAGCATAGTGGTCAGTGCTTGCACATAGATAGAGGCTTGGCTGCTCAGTACTGCTATTGAATGCTCAGCAGTGGCTTAAAAAAAGCAGTAGCCTGATCGGATGACTTACCTAAAACTGAAATTCACACAGGGGTGCAATTTGTATAAACATTTACAGCAGAATTTTGAAGTCTGCTGTGAGTCAGAGCTTGCCGCGTTGATACAGCACCTCCTGCATATGCATCACTTCAAAATCAGAATGGTCCAGAAAGCAAAATGCACAGCCGTATGCTTGCTGTTTGTGGCTATTTTGAAATCTGCACTTGTTTCATTTTGCACATTCTATTGGAAGCGCAACATGTTTGTGTCAGCTTAGCTGACATTTCAGTGACGCTCATCTGACAAACGCAAGCCATACAACATATCTAGAGAGCTGATGCAAAAGGCAATAAAATTCTTCACATGGTGAGTGCATGCACCACATTGGTGCAGGTGGCTAATGGTACAGGGCACCCTTAAACTAAAGAGCCGAATTATGTTCTATGTTCACGTTGATCAATAAGATAACGTTCTGCCTGGACAAGACAGCTTAATATACATCTGAAACAGTGAGGCTTACACACAATCATATTCTAGGATACAGAATCAAAAGTCAATACACCAAGTGTCAAGTCATGTACAAATGACAAAGCCACTAGCCAAAAGACCATCTTGCAGCATAGCAAGTACATGTACATTGTCAAGGCAATTCAAGTACAGCTCAACCCAATATACGCCATGTCAGACCTCATACCCAGCACCAAAGCCTCTGCCAATACCATATGTGATGCCCAGTGCAATCCAACCACCCAAGATCACACGTGCAGCTCCCTTGAATAGGTTGGCACCGCCCAACCAAGCACCCAGACTACCAAATGCTGAGAGGGCAGCTGTTGTTGCCAACACCAGGGACAAGATTCGCATGGCGTGATTAGTGATAAAAGAAGCTGCTAGCAGTGGGATGCCAGCGCCAATGCAGAACGCAAAAGCTGATGCTACACAGGCCTGAAGAGGGTTTGCTAAGTCGTCAATGTCGATTCCGAGCTCATCGCGTGCATGGGCACGAATGACATCCTTCTCTGTGAACTCAACGGCAACCTGTTTGGCCAGTGCTTTTGAAAGACCTCTGTTTTCATAGATGGCAGCAAGCTCTTCCAGCTCATGCTGTCGTGCTGCTGGACCCTTAGCTTGCATCTGCTTCTCCTTTTCAATGTCAGCCTGAAGTGCAGTATAGCAGTCAGCAGGCTATAAGATTGGCAAGCATTATGTATGTCAAAAGAGTACTGGTGATCCCAAAGAACTTGGCTTAACTTGTTGCAGGTGCAAAGCTGTAACATAAGAGGAGCAGCTCAAACCTGCTCTGCATCTTTCTGTGAAGCAACTGAAATGTACTCGCCAACTGCCATGCTGAGTGCGCCACCCACCAAGCCGGCCAAACCAGCTAAAATCATGATGTGAAGTGCGCTGCTGCCTCCACCAACACCGATCATAAGTGAAGCCACAGAGACAAGGCCATCGTTCGCTCCAAGGACACCTGCTCGCAACCATGGGGCGCGCTGCGAAAAGTGCTGATGCTCGTCTGGTTCCAGCAAAGGAGACGAAACATCTGCTGCCTCAGTGCCTATTTTCTGGGCTTCAAGATCAGCGTCACTTTTGGCCTCAGGAGCACTGTTGGGCTCTTTCTTAACGATAGAAGCAGCGAAAGTTGAATCTGCCATGCTCGACACACAGGGTCTGTGAGAGCAGACTTTTTGCACAGGACCTGTCTAGCGGAGAGTCTGCGCTTTGCAGTCAAAGGAGGGTGGCCACTCACAAGTCAGCCCAGAACCTGGCGCTTGCGTGCTGAGGGACGATCTTTAGTTGCGAAAGCCTATAGAAGCGCTGCAAGCTTACGAAGGAATGCGTACGTTTTCAGCGCAAACGTGGATTCATTCGCGTTTTCGACAACCTTATGCACGTGGTGCCACGAGACCATGGCAACCGTCCATATGCCTTCCCCCCCCCGTTCCACACTAGGAAAAGCAAACTGAAGCTCTGTATATAAGCTCGGCTTATCGCAACTGTTGCGGGACTACAACAGCAGGTGCTCCAACAGGAGAAACAGCAGTGCCTCATCATGCTGATGCCATCTGATTCACCATGATGATGGCAAACCTCTCCTGGACATGTAATTCACTGCGCGTCTTTCCCCGCCATGTACTGTACCAGTATCTTTCCACCGCTGATATGCTGGGGTGAGCGCGTGCTGACAATAGCACTGCTCAGACAAGTGACTAAGTCAGCTGTGGCTGCCATCAGTTGGCCATAGTGCACACCTCCACATACAGCAATTGCAATTGCAATCTTCATTGTGAAGTTACTTGCCTCGATCACACGTATTAGTAATGACCAGGAAATCCCAGATTTCCACACTGCCGATATTGAGCATAGGGCAAACCCTGGTTTTTTCTGAAGCTTCTGCAGAGAAAGCTATTGGCTTTTTAGTAATTATTATAGTCATTGGCTGATCATGAAGGCATGCCAAAGCCATGCCAAGTGATGCCAACCAAATAGCCTGTGACCACCCCAAGCAACGCGCCCACAGCCACCTGCAGAGACAAGCTGCAGCTCAAATGCTGCCTCTCAGGCAATACAATCACCAAGACGCCATGGCAGCCCTGTCAGACCATGCTACTGCTTCAAACCAATGTGGTTCATGCCCATGCGCTACTCAACACACACAAGGTAGCTCAACACACCCATCACTACCAGGTGATCCTTCTCAAAAACCTGCTGTACTGATGGAACAGATTGGTAGGCAGGACATGCAGATACACCATTGCATTGAAGCATCATGGCAGTTAAGTTGCACCTGTCTAGGAGTATGACCCAGCCTGTCCCTCAAAGGTGTTTCCCCACTGCCTGGGTGATCAGCTGGCAACTGGCTGATGATGATATTCAGGACAGTGGCTTGCTTGCCAGCATGCAGCCGAACACCACTTGCATCATACATCACCTGCAGGACAGCCACGTGCCTCTCACACACATGAACAGACTTGAGCCTGTTGCAAGAGAAGCTAAAGTAGTTAAATGCCATCATCCACTTGCTTGTCAGCACATGCACACATGTGTTGCATTGAAGTTTAGTCCATGTTTGATGAAAATCTTATGTGAGGGCAAGCTGTGCACACAGAGTCCTGGGCATCAGAGTGTACACAAAACACTTACCACAAGAGATAGAACAAGACCGATGGCAAAGGTGCCAGTATCTGTGCCTTGAATAGTCCCTAACGCCGTAGTAAGACCAACAACCTGCATACAAAGTAGCATTTGTACAGCACTAGCAAGACTAGCAGACAGCTTGAGGTATATACACGCCTGCTAATGCAGTTGAGGTAGCCTTTGTTCACAACTTACACAGGCGGTATGCGAGGACGGCATGCCACCAGACCGCATAACTTGAGTGAAGTCCCATTTAGCCTCAGTATACCAGTGGGTGATTACTTTCAGTGATTGTGCAATGAAAAAGGCTACAAAACCGGCAACGCAAGGCCTACAGCAGCCAATAACAAGCATCAGGACATGCAAAGTAAGAATCACATCGTCACACTTTCGTATTGTGTAGGCAGACTGCTTACCCATTACGCAGGATGCCGCTAATGCCATTGGGCGAGTCGATATCGCCTGGGACAGGTACTGGCCTGGGCATGGCCCTCAGTTCTTACCCCAGTGGGATAATCCCACTGATCAAGTCAAACGAGAGCCTCACGCGGACCAACGTTGCGCCCGGACTGCTGGAGTACTGCAACGCTCCCTTGCCTGTGCTGAGGAAAGAAGCTGCCCTTAGCGCTGCTGCAGACGATAACCTTACAGTTAAGCACAAGTCACACAGCAACGTACGCCAGATTGGCAAATTGTGTGCGTGAAATGGGGAGACACTGGGCCGCTGTGTGCAAGACGTGAAGAGAGTCTGACCGTGTCGTTGAGACTGTGATGACTTCTCAATCAGCATGATGCCCAGCTGCTTGCAACGCAGCACGCACCATGCTGAGGTTAGTCATGCAAGGCACCTGTCTATTGTAAACAGGGGGCCCAAAAGAGAGCAACATGTTATCACACGATGCCGATACACGATATTGATGATTGCTCTGCTTTTCATGTGCAGATGTGGAGTTTGGGTTAGGGGTTTGCTTTTGTTCAGGCCTTTGTTTAGCCTAACCAGCTCAGGCATATGGTGTTGACAGGGCATCTCTATCTGGAGGTCACTGTCATTTAGTTTGACATAAATGAATGACATTTGGCAGGGTTGCTGAGGCTCTGCCACGAGCGATCAGACTTGTTGGCTGGCCAAAGCTTGTAATCTTCTTCTTCTTCTTTGTTGGAGCCCCGAAAGACCACATCATATCAAGCTTGGTATTGCAGAGAGTCGTCCCACATGTGTCAGATGATCTGGAAAAAACTAATTTTTCAGATCTGGATCAGTCCTACATCGGTACACCTGTGCAGCCTTCAGCAGTACGGAAATATTCACTTACTGCACATACATTCTCTCACATTAATGTGGGAACATGTATGTGAAGGACTGCCCTGCTGCACATAAAAGCCCTGCACTTCGAAGATGCTGAATAAGCAGAATCTGTGTGACTTGCATACACTTTGTTTCAGGTTGGTCACACATGCAAGAACAGAAGAACAGGCACATTAATAAATATCACATAATGTCTCTAGCTTCGGGTTCATCGCATGTCAGCCAGATCTGCTTCAATCTGGCTGGTCAGAGCATTTCTGTCCTTACGCTTCAAGGAGTTGGATTCTGCTATACAAGTCACCAACATCAATATTTGGCTTTGTGTATATTCTGGGTGAGTCAACGCCCATCTGTGAAGCTCATCTCCCCAAGGAATGTAGAAAGCCTGCATGAATACATGTGCTAATTTGTTTGAGATGCTAGAAACATGCTGCTTGCCAAGCATATTGACATCATTTGCCTTTTCTGTGTGGTATCGGTTGTGTCAGACACTACCATACATGCATAGCTCTCTGTGTGAAGCCAGCCAGGGCAGAACAGGAGCTAAACAAGGGCAGAAAAAGAGGCAAACAAATGGCAACACAGGCAAAGTACCTTACACTGACGCAGCAAAGAACTTCTGTCTCTAACAGGTGACAATGCATTCTAATGTGATTTTGCACCAGAGCCAGAGCCAACAAGTGAGGCAAGCCCACCTTGATATAGTTGTCAATTATGCGCACAGCATCTGCAACCATGGCTGCAGCTGCTGGGTCTCTAGGGGTTTTGCTGCTGATGTTCTGCAGCCCAGATGAGATAGCCTGCAAAACACCAAAACTCACAGTGAAGGGCAGCATGAATTGACGCTGGTTGCGCCTTGGACATTTGGGCCTTTTCCCAAGAAGCAGCCTTCGAAAAGCACCCTTGCAGATAGCACACCTGCCCTCATACCGGATGGCTGGCTGTTTCATCATGCCCTGCTGATGGCGTCAAGCAGCAAAACACAGGCAAACTTTGTGCTTGCTTATTTCAATTTACCGTTGCTCGCAAATCCTCGGCCCTATACTGCATCCAATCTGCAAGAGCCAGATATGGAAGCACTGCACAATCTGCTGGTTCCCCAGGCAGAAAATCCAATCTATCAGATTCAATCAATCATCTGATGAAGCAGTCGATCATGCAATCATGATGTGTTTTCTGTCTTTGAGACCCATCAGGGGAGCAAACAAACCATGACACAAAAGCAGGCATACAAATGCAGTTTGAGCATACCTGCAGGTCAAGACTCATGGCTGCTCGGCCCATCATGGTGCAGCGCGACTTGGCACCGGCCCGGGCCAGCCCCTCCAGCGTCACTTCTGCTGTGAATTGCAGCGCATGGTGCCACACCTGCATGTGCATGCATCATTGTTTCACTGATTCTTTGTTTTTGTTATTTTGCTGGATGTTAATACCCAGCTTTGATGTATGTGCCAAAACAATGCAAGGGATGCCAACAGCAATGCTCAGGATACAGACTTTTGCGTTGCCCTGACCAACAACCACAAGTTTCTGCGCATTGTTGGCAGCCAATGGCACCATCTTCCTGTACAAGCTTGATCTACACCTCCACTGCAGAAAAAGGGCACACTGGGTGGTTTGTTTTGGACAGATGCTCTGGCTCAGCAAATTGCTTCTCAAAGTGCAAATCATGGGCTGTGTTGCATGCAGAACCTGGGCAGCCCGGTATAACACTTGGCTTCTCATCAAACTGACGCCAAAAGGCATAGCCTTTTCTTTTCTTTCCTTGCGTGCAGAACTCACTCATCCACAGCAGAATGTGTTCAGCAAGCTTCCCACCTGATCTACATCTGCAGTGCTGAGCATCGGCATGGTACTCAAGCGCTCTCTGAACACCTTCAGATGCTGGTTCAGCAGAACAGCTACCCAAGCAGAGGCCTTAGTTGGGGGCTCCTCCAGGTTGAAGTTCTGCTCAGCTATCCTGTCTGGCAGCCACTTGATGGGCAGATTCAGGCGAGCCGCTGTGCGTAGGATGAAGTCTTGCACGTCTGAGGAGGACTTGACGCTCTGATAGAACAGGTCCAGGGCGTACTGCTCTGGTAAGTCCTGTCTGCCCATCAGCTTGTCTGCCAGTGCATGGTGCGCTGAGTGCAGCTGGTTTGCAATGGCCATGAGGGAGTCAACAGCCACTTTACGCTCCTGGACACAGCAGCGCAGGCATGTCACTTCTTTTGTAGTTTGATCAGATATTTTGATCAGACGGGACACAATTGATCCTGCATGCACCTAGCTCATTATGAGCTGGCAACTGTTGTATCCTTTCTATCGTCCGTGCTTTTGATATTACTATTGTTACCATTATCATCAGCCTACAATTGAAATTAGTAGTGTTGTTTTTGTTACTTTTATCAGAAGGGACATGCACTGATCAGAAGGGACAGGCACAGTGGGTGTGATGACTGCCTGCTGTCTCACATGCTGTACACCCACCAGCAAGCCATGCTGGGTACAACTGGTGCTGGATTCACAGCTACCTGATGCCCTTACAAAGCATGTGCTGTATGTGCAAGATGTACAGGACACTCTCATCACACGTACATGAAGTACACAACCTTACATGCAGAGGTACACCTTGCCAATACTGCATGCCAGACAGCTTATGCCAGCAGCTGAGTTGTGAGTGTCCATATCAGAACAGAACAAAGTCATTCAGCTGCAGATCACTAGTGCAGCTGATCACAGCCGACACACTCATGCCATTCAAGGATTGCAGACAAGAGACAGCATCATTAGGTCTCACCTGCAGACCATACAGGTTGCCAGCATTGGACAGGGCAGTTGCGTTCTCAGGGCTGCCAGCAGCAGGCCCTCTGCTGAAAGGGGACATCAGGTCCTTCATCTTGGAGGTCTGCCCATCAGGGGTAGTGGGCTGAGGGGGGCCCCCAGAGGGCCCATTGGCCACCCCATGCTGTAGCAGCTTGTCCCAGGAGCTTGCAGGGATGTAGGAGGGGCGGTACTTTACCAGGCTACGGTTCAAGATACGCAGTAACACATTACGTAACCGCACTGGCAAGACATCAGCTCCTCCCTGCAGCATGTACAGCAGCAGCAGCAGTGAGAAGACTTGCATTTAGAGGTCATTTATGGCGCATGAGTTTGCTGATGAGTTCCATGCCAGAGATATGTTGTGAGTGCAGCCCAATGGTCACTTGTAACAGCTGCACGCTTCAGTGCTCTGGGGTTTGCTCTGCCTCCTGTGGATGCATGCAGGGTGGTGTCTGGTGACAAATGAAGTGCTGAGCTTTGGCTGTGGACTGCATGCAAGTACACTGAGCAGTTACAAGAGCCAATGCCCTGAGCAGGATTTGTAACATATGCTGGCAACCATTGAGGTGTGCCTTGTGAACAATGGCATATCAAGACCAACTCAATTGCATGCAAGGGTAATGGGCAGACACACTGCAGGTCTGCATGCCTGCAGAGCTATGCAGCCCACCTGTTGTTGCTGCTGAGGCAGGATGACATCTGCCAGGTTGAGGCTGCTGAATGTGTAGAAGACATGGAGCAGGTACAGCTCAAACATCTGGGCCATGGCGCAGTACACCTTGCCGGCCTCAGATCTGAGCATGAGCATCAGCTCAGCATACTCGCTCAGCCAGTTGATGAGCCGCCAGGAGGCATTGGTCATGGTCGGCAGTTCCTCTGGATCAAGCCGACCTGTGAAGAGGCACACAGTCTCGCCCACAATGACTGCTCATGATGTGCGTCAAAGGCAAGGCAGGCTTGTCAGGGACAGAAGTGCTGGCAGACAGTGGATGTGGTCTAAAAATACCCAGGCAGGCTCAGTACAAGTGAGTGTGTGATGATGGCTTTGAGGACGGCCTACAGAGACTGCTTGAAGATGAAGCTCACCTGAGGTTGAGGGAGCAGGTGCAGTGTCTACAGGGGGCTTCACACTCTGAGTGTCCTCATCAATGGAGTCCCCATACAGCTCATCAGCATCATCTGAAACAATGGACTTGTGAGGGCTGCCTCCCTCAGAGTAAGCATCTTGCGCTTCTGCATTGCACATGCACACTATCACAAAACAGACAACATACACCGCCCACTTTGGGGGTGCATGCAGTACTTCAGCATGCTATCAGCTGATGCAATGATAGTGAGAGGCACATGCGTGGTAAGACAGGTACATGCACAAACTTCGGTGTGATGAATGTTTGCTGCCTGATGTCAAGCTACACTGCATTCATGAAGGCCTTGGCAGACAGAGTACAATCTGTTGCTTAGGTAAAGCTCAATGTCACAAGCGACAATCTAGTGGGAGTCACTGTCAGCAGTCCAGGCAATGAGCATAATGCAGCTGTACAGCACAGCAATGAGGTGATTGGCACAGCACACCTAAGCTTTGCGCGGTATTATGTTCAGAGGCTGCAGATGATAGCACAGCACAGCACAGCACAGCACAGCACAGCACAAAACATCGCACTCCAGCTCAGTACAGCACAGCACAGCACAGCGCAGCACAGCACAGCGCAGCACAGCACAGCACGAGATTGCACAGCAGGCTGACCTTGTGTAGCCCTCCAGGGATTTCCCTGCGCCAGGTAAGCATCAAAGCCATCGCTGCTTGTGGCACCACTGCCATTCTGTGAAGCAGTGGCAGACAGGCTGCTGCTGCTGCCTGTTTTGGCAAGCAGTCCATTCTGGGAGTTGCCTCCCAGGGCACTTGCCAAGTCTGGGATGGTGCCCTGTGCCATAGGCAGCTTCTTCCATAGCTCCCGTTCCAGCATGCTGTGCAGAACCTGCAGGCCACATGGGGCTCAGCTTCAGCCCATGCAATTGTCAAATTCACAGTGGCGTCTTGCCAGAAGCACATATGGCCTGAGTGCAGATCTGCTGCTTCTGCATCATCATGGTGCTTCAGCCATCTTGGGCTCTATACAATGCATGTGAATTGCTCCAGGGCATTCATCAAAAGATGAGTTATGTTCTATTTTTGCCCATCTGTGTGCTTCATGTAATAGAAAATACATCATGCAGAACTCAACACTTGCATCTGTTGTTGTCACACATTGCAGACAGCGAATCTGATTCAAGAAGCGCTTCAAAAATTACATAAAGGTGCAAACACCAACCAGACTGGGAGAGAGAGAGGGAGATTACAATGCTTTAGCCAGATACCATCCCTAGGTCGTGCAAGTACCTGCGACCATCCGACAAGATGATGTGTTGCCATGCCTGTCATGCGCCTGTCACCCTGCCTGTCAACGTCTGTCATAAGCAAAGCAGCAGTCTGTGGTATGATGCAGCAAGTGTTTTGTCAAAAGCTATGTCTAAACAGTGCTCGCTTGGGAGGTCATGCAACCTGGATTGTGCAGGACACCTGAATCATGCAACCTGGATTGAGCAGTACACCTGAGTCATGCAACCTGCATGTGCAGGAGTCATGCAACCTGAATGTGCAGTCTACCTGAGTCATGCAACCTGGATTGAGCAGTACACCTGAGTCATGCAACCTGCATGTGCAGTAGAGCTGAGTCATGCAACCTGAATGTGCAGTCTACCTGAGTCATGCAACCTGGATTGTGCAGTACAAGTGAGTCGTGCAACCTGGATGTGCAGTACACCTGAGTCATGCAACCTGCATGTGCAGTACACCTGAGTCAGCGCACCTGCAGGTTGGCGTCATGAAAGGCATCGAAGAACTTGCCGCTTTGGCGCGCCAGGACATCTCTGAGCGAGGTGCACTCAGCTCCACTGAAGGCTTCCCCTATCCGCAGAATCTGCTGTGTCCACTCCAAAACCTGCAAGCACCAGGGCTCCATCAAATCGATGGCATCAATGGTTGGGAGAAGTTCAAATTATTTTTTGCAGGGTAACGCATGGTTTTTGGACACCATCCTGATGGATACATTGGGTTCAGCAGCAGTGCCCAGGTAGATGTATCTCTGGAGGCTTCAAGCTGACTATGTTTAGAGAGAGGAACAGTTAGACCCCTTGGCTTGCTCTATGGCTTGGTCTGCTGTGCACATGCTTGTACCTGCTGCACCATGAGTCATCAAATCACTCACACTCGTAAGATGCCAGCGAGCTTTCAGCTTTCAGCCCACCACTCTTGGTATAGGGGTATGGCCTCTGGTCAAGGTGTTCATTTGTGGTGTGTGCTTCTGGGCCTTGTTCATTTCCAAGGCTATTGTTATACAGGATAATGGATGAGCTCTAAACATCATGGACATCTTAGTCATCATCCTCTGCTGCAGCATCCAAGCCTGGTGACCTCTTACCTTGTCCATCTTCCACACTTGCAAGGGCATCTTTAAAGGCAAGCATCCAACTGATGACATCCAACATGTCAAAACATAGAGGCACAAACAAACTGCCTATCTGCAACACCCTGCCTGTCACAGTTCTGACCTGAAGGAAATGCTCTCCCTCAAAAGCTGCAGGAGATGACAACAAGGTGCCCAGCTTCCTGGCAGCTTCATCCCACAGCCATTTGCGGCCGTTCACCAGGCCCTCCTGCACCTTCAGCAGAGCTTCTGCTTGCATCATGGCAGCATGCTCCTGCTGCTCTAGCACCTGCAGAGCCTCTGCTGGGTTGGCCTGCATCACGTCAGATCATGGGTCAGACACTTTGTGCCAGTGGGTTGTCTGGTTGTGATTACAGACCTGACCCAAACTGCACAGCAGGCTATGCCAGGAACAGGTCGTTACGCTTTTGCTGCTCTGTTGCTTCATGGGTGCTGTGCTACATCGCACAATGCGACAACACATCATGTTTGGGTCACCCATGGGATTTGAGCGCTGGCGAGGCAAAGGACCTGCGGTCTTGTAGCCCTACAAAGCATGCTGCAGCTCAAGTAAGTGTGACAATGCACATAGCAGGAATGCTGCCAAGGACAGTGAACATGGCTGCAAACCAGGCACTGTTCCTCCAATCAGTTGCACAGTGCATGGAGGCGGTGCATCCATCATGACTTTAACTGATCTTGCCTCCAGCCATTGCATGTACAATGTTGCATGACTGACCACTGGAGTTTGGATACATTGGGTCTGTATGTCAGAATTTGTTGCCAAGCATGGAGTTGCGTGTATGCCTAAGCCCATCACCATAGGTGGGTATGCTATCAAACACAATCAAACATGAGTGATTGGCAGCAATTTCTCTTACACTGTGATGCACATGGCTAGGCTGATCAGGAGCCCCTGATTGGCTGGGGCTGCCTGGCTGCCCGCCAGGGCTGCCTGGTGCGGCCCCCGTGAAGGATGTATCTTGGCTCAAGCGGGATGGGGAAGGGGGGTGCAGATGCTGCAAAGGGGGTGGGCCATGATGGCTATTGGTTGCTGTTTGCTTTGGTGTCCCTGGGTCTGAAGGCGCATGCTGTGCACCCTGAAGCAAAAACGGTTAATAATATTAATAATAGACGCTTTCCAGCTCGTGATGAGCTAGGTACGTGCAGGACAGGTCTTGTCTCTCCAGAGTACCCTGAAGCAAGTACATCTGGAGATCAATCAGAAGAGATGAGCTCTCAAGGGTGCACAGAAAGCTTGTGGAACAGCAGGCAGAGGCAAGGCAGGCACAGGTGTTATAGGACAGACACACCAGGACAGAAATTGATGATTGATTCTGCACTTTGCAGTTTGTGTCTCCTGCTCGTGACAAGCTGCTTGTTGACTTGCCGAGAGCTGCATGACTTCTGACCCAAGCTCAGCTGTCTTGTTGTCAGAAAATCAGCAATTCATGCTCACATGCACATTCGTTGGCAACTTTCAATCAACATGAGTGTGAGCTGACTGTTACAAGGCCCATGGCATCGCTGAACAGGCAGGTCGCAAGCAGCACCACTGGTTCTCACATTTCCACCAGCAAGTACTGAAGCTGAAGTCTGTCCCGGATGTTCTGCATGGTGTGAGGCAGCAGCTGGGGGCTCAGCATGGCTTGTGGAAGCCTGGGCATTGCTATCAATGCGCTGCTGCAGGTCCAGCCTAGCTGTGTGCATGGTCTGCTGTTCCCTGAGGGAGGCCTGTATTCGCTTCTCATGCCATTTGCTCATCCTCCGGTGGCTGGCAAGAATGTCAAAGATCACCATGAGCATCTGCATGAACACCATGAACATGAGAGAGAGATAAGGAGAGAGAGATTACAATGCTTTAGCCAGCCAGCAAGTCATGTGCCAGCTGAAAACAGAGGTGATCATGAGCAGTTGCATGAACACTATGTGAATGCACCTGGCTGAAACTCAAAGAGGTCCATTCTTGCCAACAGGCTTCTGTCCATATTTTGTTCATTTGGCGTCTTGTGCAGAGGACCCCACGTGAATGACAAGTGCAGCAGTGCATTGAGCGGCAGAGCTTCTTGACTCTACAAGGCTTCAGCATGATACGCTGTGTGCTCTTGATTACTGTGTGCTCTTGACTACTGTGTGGTGTGCTTACTCTGGCCAGACAGGTGCGGAACAGGTCTGGAGGCAGCAGCTTGACCAGATCTTGAACCATGCTGGTGTTGCGTGCCTTGCTCTCCAGCCCTTGTCGCGTCAGGATGACTCCCCTGATCACCTTATGAGCTGCCGTGCCAACCACATTGGCAAAGGCGTTCATGGTCTCTTCATTGAGGGTGGCAGTGTTGCCTAGGTACACATAGCCATCCAGAACCTGCAGCAAGAGACAGTGCAATTGCTGCTTATACGTCCGAGACAGCTATATAAAGTATAAATGCCAGACTATTTCACAAGGATCCCCTCGGAGCTGTATTGAGCTTTTGCCCTCAGAATGAGATTCTGCCCTCAGCGCTGTGCTGAGCTTCTGCCCTCAGTGTTGTGTTGAGCTTCTGCCCTCAGTGTTGTGTTGAGCTTCTGCCCTCAGAATGAGATTCTGCTCTCAGTGTTGTGTTGAGGTTCTGCCTTGAAACAGCTACACCCTGCTACAGTTTTTGGAACTCACGCTGAGCTGTAAAGCCAAGAGACACAGCTTATCAAGGTATGCTAGAACATAGTGCCAATCCCAGGGGTGGGCTCATGCCATTCTCACACCTGAGATATCAAATAACAGTAAACATGCTGTTCCCTTCTTGTTGAGAAGCCACGACCTGACACTCTCATTGTTACCAATTTGCCCCCATACAAATGGCAAACAGCACCAGTATGCTTGACAGGTATCCTCATCACAGCCTGATCTCCACCAGACCTGTTGAGATGCGACACCTCTCATGCGGGTCACAGATGCTTGATGCATCTGTGCAACAGTAAGTCTGTCATGTTGGGGCTTACCTTCATGTATTGGTTTTGACGAAAGTCATTACAGACTGACGCAAAAGCCCCTTCCAGACGAGAGATGGTCTGCTCGTACAGCTGATTGACAGTGGCATTCAGCTGGTGAGCCACTTTGAGCGTTGACATGCCCTCCATGGCTTTGCAGCACTCTGCACACAGATAGAAAGCTCTGGCATACTCCCCATTGTCTTGAGCATCCCTGTAAGCACAATGCTGAGGCTCATGTGCATTGCATCACAAACTGCAAGCCTGTAGCACAGCGTCCAGCTAGGTTCCGGATGATTGTTCAAGACTCGCTGACGACATGTTTGTGCGCAAGAGCTACTCTTGGTACGCCCTAGAGCTGCAGGCTTGTGGGCTGTTAATATGCATTGTGCCTGATTGCTACTGCTCTGTGATTTCAGAATGTTGTATCCATTGACTTGGACCACCAGCACACTGACAAAGTTAGTTGGCGACTCAAGGTTGCCAGCAGTGGACATGAACATGACTAGTTCTAGTGTTGGTAGAAATAATGCAGCCCCAGCAGTCGCTATGTGCAATGCCATAACAGCAGATGCAGCTGATGCCTTTTGTCTGCAGAAACAGTCAACCACCAACAGAGATATAGCTCTCAGTCGCAGCACCACGTAAGGCAAGCAGTCTCACTTGAGCTTGTCATGTAAATGGCTGGCTTCTCTGAGCTGAGTCAGCTGTCCTAGTAAGGCCTCCCAACCTTGCTTCTTCTTAGTGCGCTGGGCGACTCGCAGGTTGGCTTTGACATCCTGGAGGGTGAGTCCCAGGCCCACACGAGACGCCTTTGCTGTTGCATGTGCATCCTGTGTGAAAATGGCTGCTTGTGGTATTGACAGTGGCATTACAGCTGTCAGTTGATTGTAGTGGTATTGCAGTTGTGTAATGCTGAAAAGCAGAGGGCATCAAGGACACACATTACTTCAGGATGAGGGGCAGAACCCATTGCATGCATTACAATCAGCATCCTGTTGGAACACTTGCTGCCAGTCTCATAGTGGGTCGCAGTCTGCATACCTGCAAGTCTTTCTCAATGGATGCAACTTCATTGACACCACGCACAAACTCCTCGTAATTCGCAAGCACATGCAGAGACAGCTTTTCGCCGACAACCTGCAAGGGTGAACAGATCTGAGCGTCATGGTCTGGCAGACATCAGCAAACAGGCACTGTAAATAAGTGTTCCTCACCTCCAGAACAGACGCACGTGAGTCAACGATCGTGTCCAACATCTGCTCATCAAACGAGGTGGGTAGCTGCTGTAACTCAAACAGTACAGGGTCAAACTGGTCCTGCATGTACTCCTCAGGAAGTTTACTCAGCATTTCCTCTCGTCGTTTGGCTCTATTACGTTTGCTGACTGGAGAAGGAGCTGTCACTGGCTCATAATTGGTGGACGCTATGCTGGAGTTCGATGCATCCCTTTGCAAGGTGCTGTTAGAACGCCTGAAGGAGCCCAGCCCCTTCTCGAGCTTCTGGAACATGGCAGGCAGATGCGAAATGACTTTTCACAACCTATGTCAGGTCGGCTCACGCCTCATGGTCTCCTGGTCAAAATTAACAGTGACCAGTGTGAATTATTGGATTGATCGCTCAGTTCGGGACAAACGTAAGCATTGGCGAATCGCCAAAGCGGGAACGATCGTTGCAAAGAGCACACGCAGTGTCATTCCATACGTCAAGAACACACATTACAGTCGCGCAAGCGCACTCTCTCACATGCTCAATGATGAGCATCGTAGGGCGACTTCCCTTACAATTGTGGTTTGACTGCAGGGCGGAACCACACGTGGATAGGCCCTCGCGTGACCTGCTGCAAAAGCAGTGGTTTGCACGGAGTTTGCACAACACTCTCGTGCAACACTGCTGCCGTGAGGATGCTGAACTGGCCGCGTGATGTTGCTGTTGCTTTCTGATCCGTGAGGCGCAGCCTTTTCACAGCATACTTCAAACAGGTACGTCGTTCGTTGTGCCTCTCAGCAGAGTACAACAACTCCTGGACCAACACGGCTCATCAACTGATGTCATGCCAGCAAAATGAGTGTGGTTGACGTGATCCTACACTACAGCGTCACCTGATTGCTGGGCGTGCTCGCACTTCTGGTAAACTTGATCAGTGCAACTGCCGAATAAATATTGGAACAGCAATTCTGCAAATGATCAGCAGACCGACCGGTGTCGAGGACGCCATCAAATTTGTTTGGAGTCAACCAGACACACTTCTGGAGACTTCCGAGAAGCAAGAGCTCACTGCTGTTTTGGCAAAGAACACAGACGCTGTGGCTAGGAGATACTTCTCTGCTCCAGACCCAGAGCGATGGGTGGGCACGCTCAGGGCGTTGCTTGCACTAACAGGTAACACTTCAGTGTGCAACCAAAGTTGGCCACCTTTCGACAAGGCGTCTGAGCATGCTCGTTGCAGGTAGAGCTGTGGCTTGAGGCATACCCTGCTTGCCTTGAAGATTTTCATTTTCCACTGCAGCCACTCAGCCACTTCTGTGGCTTGCGGTGCTTGCTTTGATTCTGGGATATTCCAAGCTTGTCTTTGTCTTCACAGTAACTTCCCAGCACAGTGAAAATCCTAGTGCATAGCCACTCAGCATGAAAACTACGTGGCATCTGAAGGCAGGCATTGCAGTGTCTCAGCCGTATTGTAGCTTGAGGGTTTGCTGGTGGTCTCACAGCATATCCAGAAGGCTTTGTCTTACAGCAGTAGAGCAGAATCAACCCAGCCTATCAACCTGGTCTGTGGCTTGAAGCATACCCAGCTGTCTGCATGTCAGAAAGCATTTGTGCAACACCAATGCGGTCTCTTTCACCATGACGTCATCGCTTTGCGTTGTTGCATAAAGTCATTGCAGCGTTTGTGGCATGAGGCAGTACAGCTTGCCTGCATGCAAGAGTCTTTGCACACCTCTTGACTGCTTTGTCAGCTTCACAGTTGAAGGCTGCAGCCAATACCTTGTTACTTGAAATTTTTGCCTACTTGCAACGCTTTGGTTTGCAGGTGAAGCTGTGGCCCACAGCAACGTTTTGAAAAGATTGGCTGACACAGAAGCGCGCGTACTTGAAATATGCATTCAGCAAAACCGTGCTTCCCAGACAACCCAGACAGCTCAGAAACTGGGGGCGGTAAGCCTCATTGTTCTCTGTCGGCAGCCATGTCAGAAGTGCAAGCGTGCTACTATACTTGCTTGTCTGATGAAGCATTGCCTAGCATGCTGTGATGCAGCTGTCCTTTGTATGTAGATGTGTTGAACTCATAAGCTCTTGCAGCTTCCCTGCCTGCTGTCAATGACTGAGAATCATCCTGCTGTCGAAAAGGCATACACAGCAGTCCTGGACAGGTTTAGAACCGCACCATACAGTATTCCTGCTCAGACAGGCAAGGTCTTTGCAAGTGAGTAGTGCTCTGCTTTTACGTCTCTGCTCTGCTCCTGATCGCCTCTTCAAAGTGTTGTAATGGTGTTGACCATTCAGTATGGAGAAGAGCACAGGTGTATTTTTGATCGGCAGCTCTCATTGTTGAGTTGCACTGTGGATTATTCTGTTGTTTGCATATCTTTACAGTGCTAAATGTGGCGGCAACATGGTGCTGCTGCTTGTCCAGAGAAGCGGAAACATGGAGAAGACCATGTGGCTGAAGCTTTTGAACCAGCAGAGTTGGTCAGTGTGACTCTCGCTGACTTGATCCCTAATTCAATGGGACTTGAGTTCAAAAAAGAAGACGACATGCAGCCTGTTGTCACAGACCTCATCCAGGCAGTCATGCATGCTGTCAAGTGTGATTGCATGCTGAAAGACACTCATTTGGCAAGCAACCAGCTTGAGAATCCAGTCAGCCGGCCAGGCTGTACCCTTGTAGCAACAGGTCTCAAGGCAGAGTGGACACAGATTGTTTCTGTTTGGGAGTTCAGGATGGGCACAGGCGAAACAGAGACTGAGACAATGTACTGTCAGCAAGTGGAGCGTTGCCGGGCTGTTCTGGAGTCCTATTCTGAGCGTCAGCTTGTGGTGGCAGTCAATGTCACCATGCACACCTTGGAGGTTATGACAGCAGAGCGCCAACCTGGTGATGACTTGAGGTTGAGCACAAGTGGTTGTCAGCCATTCAGCATCAGCAAAGACTCCCCAGGCTTTCAGCTGCTGGTCCAGCTGCTGTTGACACCCAAGGCTACCCTGGGGTTTGCCACTCCTGTAATCCCGGCAATTGAGAGGCTGGGGCAGCATTGTTTTGAAGTCCAGTACTATATCAATCAAGGCTCTGCTCTCCAAGGCTCTGGCAGCTGGGTGTTTGTGGTAAAGCTGAAGGCAGCTGGAGATGCCATTTTGAAGCTGAACAGAGGCTCGCAAGAGGTGAACAAGCCCCCCATTACAATGCGCACTAGGGCATGGTTGGCCCCCGTCTGCTTTGCTTTTATGTAACCTTACCTTACCCAACCTAACTTTACCTAACCTAACTTAATCTAACTCAATCCAACTGACTCAGGTTCCTTTTTGCAATTATTCATCTTAGCTTGCATGCTGCCATGACGTGAGCTTGCTGGCTTGCAAGCAGCTTCTTCATGAAATCTTGGCAAGAATCTTCATGCAGTTTTGCTGCTAGTGCATGCATGTTTTGTGAAAGATATTGCGCATGCAGGGCGATATGCTCTCTCGGTTGAAGGGTACTGCCCACGTCATTGAGCTGCTGGGCACAGCACAGTGTGTCTACAATGAGGCAACATGGAATGCCATCTTGATTGCTCCATTGGTTCAGCGCCTGAGCCACAAGGATGATCCCAGATTGTTTGGCCAGGTGTGTCATGCATACTCAAAATGACATGTTTCATTTGCACTATCGCCTCTCTTATTGCACGGCACACATTTTGCATCTAGTGCTTGCCTAGGAGCGGCGAGTCTTTCCGTGAAGTATGTGCTCCCTCTCTGGGAGTGAACATTTTGTTTGCAATATCCACAAAATTACATTTGCATGCCACTGACATTTGTTACTGGATCACCACCTCCGACTCTGTTAATGCTGGTTCTATGAGGTCTGAGGTGCTAGCTGAACTGACAAATTGCACTCATCGTTCTGCAGGTCCTGTTCGACATTGCCAGCGCCATTGGCAGTGCAGCCAAGATGGATATTGCACACAGAGATGTTACCCCCAACAATTTTGGACACTGGAAGGGCCGGGGTTACCTCTATGATATCTCAGTTGCTAAGGTGTCCAGCACACCTGACGATTGAATTTGACACTTTGGCATCTTGTGCTTTGGTGTTTTGCCCCAGTCTGAGGATTGTCAGGCGTTGGTGGCTGATGCAGAACTGGGCACATATGTCAAGCTTTTTAGGGCAATGACATCAGACTGGTGATTCTTTTGTGCAGGATATGGATGGCAATTGGGACAGGCCTCGACCTGCTGATGCCGTCAATGGTATCACTGGCACAATCCTATGGGCTCCACTATCTGTGCTTGAAGGAAGACACCACACAGTCAGCAGTATGTTGGAAGGTTTCATCAGTGCACTGAGCATCAGCTGCAATGGCAAGCTTGACTTGCGGCATGACATGAACTCGACTCGGTTGCGACATTGTGCCTGTTTGCGGCGTGGCCATCTGTCTGCACCAGCTCTTTCTGAGCTGCCAAGAATTGAGACTCACCTGAAGCCACTGGTCACTGGCTTGCACAACTTGTTTTATCCCCTGCAGGACCTGAGTTTCGCAGTTACAACACTAAGGTTACTGTAGAATCGGTGCAAGGTATCTGTGAACAGGTGTGTGGTGCCATGATTTGAATAACTGATCATGACATACATATGCGTTGGTTCCTTGAGGGGTACCCTTGTGACGAGGTGCAGCAGAATCCCAGCTGTCGCGAAGAAGTCAAAAAATTTAACGGAAGGTCTCCCAAGAAGGCATGAAGTGAGATACTACAGAGTATGCATGCTGATGTTGTCTGGGGCGTGTGACTTTCTGGAGCAAACCCATCTGCGACTGTCAGCAAACTTTCGGCTCAGAAGCAATGCTAAAGACATTTGACTGATCAGGCCACACTTGCAGATGCGGCACACCTGACTCAACCTAGGCTACCAATGCCAAATCTTGCAAAGAACATGTTGGTCCTCCCAATGGGTGTGGACTGCTTTGATATGGCTGCCATCTGATGCACGCCGAAAGTTGCGTGCAGCGTTGCACATGCTGAGTTGCATCTAGCAATGCACAGACTGTTGTGTAAGCATGCGCATGCAGAAACCCCATACGGCACGTTGCTGACATATGCATGCTTCTGCAGTACCTAGCCTGCCTCTGAGTTCTCGATGTCAGCTTGTATGCCTCTGCAAGCAAAAGCAAAAGCTATGGCGAAATCTGAAGTGAGTCAGCTGTCAAGCACTGTTTTGCTGTGATGTAGGCACTCATGGCCAAAGCTGAGCAGGACTCCCAGGCTTCGCGCGAGCGCTTGTGTCTCGATCTTTTGTCTCCATGTTTCAGCAGAATGACAGCTGTGTATTTGCTGCTCTTTCTCTGAGTTGATCCTTGTTCTCGATGCATACAGCTTGAACAGGGTATAAAGACAACCGCCAGGCATTGCCAGGGTATACTGTTGACATCCAGTCTGACCGCTGGCCATGGCGGAGCCCATGGATATTGACAAGGGCAAAGCTGTGGCAACGGATGGGCCCTCAACTAGCGGGAAGAACTTTGATCTGCCATGGGTAAGCTCGGGATATATTGCGTCCGCGCCCTTCAGCAGACGACACGGTGTTCTCGCGTCCACACGTCCCAACCGCACATAATGTCATCCGGTCAGCATCTCGTTTCCGTGTAGGTAGAAAAGTACCGACCACAACTGGTGAAGGACATCGTTGGTAACGTAGAGGCAGTGAGCCGGTTGCAGATCATTGCAGAAGAAGGCAATCTTCCAAATGTTATACTTGCGGTACAGCCACACTCTCTCTGTTGACTGTATCATGACCTACAGGTGAAGGTGACACAGTAGCTGATATGCAGGGACCTCCTGGGACAGGTAAAACCACCAGTGTCTTATGTCTGGCACACCAGCTGCTTGGTCCCAGCTACCGGGATGCAGTCCTTGAGCTCAATGCATCAGATGACAGGTGAAATTGTCTTACACACTACAAGGCAGGCAGAATGGTCACATGCTAACTTTCTCTGTAGACCCTGTGCTGCATCAGTGTTTGCCTCAATGTAATTGGCAGTTTACAAAAGGCAAATTTGCGTACAGAGGCATAGATGTTGTGAGGAATAAGATCAAGATGTTTGCTCAGAAGAAGGTGACATTGCCGCCAGGCCGACACAAGATCATAATTCTTGATGAAGCTGACAGGTACAGTATGCTCTTCCTTCAACAGAGATATAACTGTTGAATTGTTACACCAGTAATTTGCAGTGTGAGTAGTACCAACTACTTGTTCCCACCGCACAACACTTGTCAGCCCAGTCTGATTGATGCTCTGCGCATATTGCCTTGCATCCCTGCTATCTGGTGTGGCATCAGAAGTCCATGTACATCTGCAAATCTCCAACAATTTCCCCCTGGACTTCCCCGGCATATACTGCATCAAAACGTAACTCAGCTAAATCAGCTCTGTTGTATCTACATACAGCACACAATGCATGATTGATAGAGCCATTGCCATGCAGCATGACAAGTGGGGCACAGCAAGCCCTGAGGCGGACCATGGAGATCTACAGTAACACCACACGGTTCGCTTTAGCATGCAACCAGTCCACCAAGGTCATCGAGCCAATCCAAAGTCGATGTGCCATTGTGCGCTTCACTAAGCTTGGGGACAAGGAGATTCTGTCGCGTGTTGTGTATGTGTGCCAGCAAGAGAAGGTGGGCGCTGTTTGTCTTGCAGCTTTCCCATGTCATCTATTGCTGCATTCCAAGCAGCAAAACATCCCCCCACTTCTTGCCGCACGTTACATACTGTGTACGTATACTTTCAGTAGTCAGTTGGAAGGAGTCGTATCACCTTTGCCTGCGCAATTGCATTGCTTGCAAATATGGCTATGATTGCAGAAGGTCCTGATCCACTTGTCTGCAGACAACCAGTGGGTGACAGGAGCTTTAGATGTACTTAGTGAGACATTTTCCCCTATAGAGGACAGTGTCAGCATAACTGCGGTATCTTGCCCAGAACATCCACAGCTAACATGACCCAAGTTTGTGCTTGTGCTCGCATGACACACTCATGAGATTCCTCTGGAATGTGCTTTCACGCCACACTTCAGAAGTTTCTCTGGAATGTTGCCACAATAGGCTCCTGACATGATAGACCAACGACATAGCCTTTTCGGTTTGCCCCTTAGCACGCTGCTCTGCAGGTGCCTTACGTGCCAGAGGGCCTGGAGGCCATCATCTTCACTGCTGATGGAGATATGCGTCAGGCGCTCAACAACCTGCAGGTTTGCTTGTACCCTGTGGTGACAGCAACAGCACTGCCTGAGCTCTCCTGTTGCAAGTCTGCCATGAGCGTGATGTCATGTAATCGAGGCAGGGCAGCACCTACCTCAAGACCTGTTGCATCTGAACATCTGCTTATGAGCCGGTAGATGTCCAGTCATGTCATGTGGTGCCATGTCAAGAGTCAAAACCTGTCTCTTTTGAAACAGTGGCTTTTGCTTACACCAAGTAGGCGTGCTGAAAGTGTCACACCTGAGCAGGCAGCCAGGCCAGTTGAGTTGTTCTGTTGATAGCACTGCTTTGGGCAGCCCAGTATAACACTTGGCTTCTCATTAAACTGACGCCAAAAGGTGTAGAATTCACTTTTCTTAATACCACTGCTGTTTGCAGACTGTCTGCAGGCAGCCTTGCTTGACTGCATACTGTATCGGATGCAATACCCCTATGATCCAGGCACTTTACCAAGCTCTGCAGATTAGTGTATCCTTGGTAAATCGTATCTGAGATCCAATCTATCATGGAAACTGTCTGCAGGCAACTTACAGCGGCTTCTCATGAAACTGACACCGAAAGATGCAGACTTTTCTTTTCTTGATACCACTGTTGTTTGCAAACTGTCTGCAGGCAACTCACAGCGGCTTCTCATCAAATTGACGCCAAAAGCTGCAGTCTTTTCTTTTCTTGATACCACTGCTGTTGTCCTGCATGTACCTAGCTCATCATGAGCTGGAAAGCGTTATTATTATTACTATTATTACTGCTGTTTGGAAACTGTCTGCAGGCAACTCACAGCGGCTTCTCCCTCATCAATCAGGAGAATGTCTTCAAGGTGTGTGACCAGCCCCACCCCATCCTGGTTGCCAACCTCATCTCACACTGCCTGTCAGCCGAGATCGACAACGCCTACAACATCATGAAGCACCTGTGCGACCTGGGCTATTCAGCCACCGACATCATCACCACTCTCTTTCGGGTGGTGCGCAACTACAAGATGCAGGAGTTTCTGAAACTGGAGTTCATCAAGGTGTGCATTATTGAAAACTCAGCTGATCCCCCAATCATGCTGTCCAGTTCAGCAGCTGGGTTTTGCTATGCACCAGCAGACTTGCTATTCCAGACAGCCTCAGACAGTCTTTGCTGGATACTGTGGGTTCCTGCATGGACCGTCTGAGACTGTGTGAAATAGAAGGTCTGCTGGTGCGTAACAAAAGCCTGCTGCTGCACTAGAGGCTGCGTGCTTTTGAAGGCTGCACGGGTATGTATGCATTGTGCATGCTGCTGACAACCCTTGGTCAGCCTGCATCCAAGTTCCTCTGTACTATTTTCACATAAAGGAGAATATTCACGGATATCCCTCATATCGTTTTCATTCTTTGAAGGGATACTAAGATTGGAAACATTTTTTGATTCTGTAATCTGCTTCTCTTCTGTGAGTTCCTGAGTCATAGCCATCCCATTTGCTAGTGATGTCTCCTATCAGTTGCTTATTCATTGTGGATGGTTAGAGCTTCTGAAACAGCCTGATCAGCCTCAACTGTGGACACATGCTTACAGCCCTGACTTGGTTGCCTTTGTGCTTCAACAGCACCAGCATGTTACCCGCTTCTGCAGGTGCCTGTTGGCAAAATTGGGTGCTTGTGATGCTTGCTGCATACTATTTGCTGTAATACATGTCTACAAATTAGCCGCAATTGCTGCTGTTGTGTATGCAGGAAGTGGGCTTTTGCCACATGCGTATTTCTGATGGTGTTAATTCCAGGCTGCAGCTGTCGGGGTTGCTGGCAAAACTATGCAAAGTCACATTGAAGAGTCAATGAATGTTTGGCTGAATCTGATTTGCCCTTCAGCCATGGCATGTACCTTGTAAATGGCTTCCTACTGACAAAGACTTTGGGCTTACTCTGCAAATGAAGTAACAGCGTATGAGCTGACATGCAATGCAAACTTTTTGACCAGTTCTGGTGCTCGAATCATGACCAAAAAGCTAGAGGATGCATCCTTGCTGCACCTGCAACACTGGAACTACAATACTCCCTAAGTCACTGAAGTGCATGCATGTATGTCCACTTATCAAAACTGGGATTTATAACTCAAGGCGACAATGGTGGAACTGATCATATACGGTACACCTGAATATGCCTTGAAGAGGAGAAAATAGTATCAAGATATGCAAATGTGGAGCCATTTGAAGACTCTGCTATTGATTAAGCCGCATTCATTGCTGAACCTGCAGCATTTCACTTGCGGATGTTGCTCATGCCACTCTCTTCATCTTCACCAGCGACATGGATGCCGCACTCAGTCTTTGCACTACCATCCTTGTTGGTCAAGCCCTGAACCAGACAACCAAATGAGTGGCACTCTCATGCACGGTCTGGCATGACACTACATACAATGCAAGTCAATTTGACCATGCTGCACAACAACTGCAACACTGCATCTGACAATCAATTTCAATGGTCCAGGCACTTTTGCATGGTCTGCAGATCAGTGCATCCTCAGCGCTTTGTTCCTGAACCAACGTTGCATTGAACAGCTGCAGCACATTAAAAGCATACATCTCAAGCTGACTATGCAACAGGACGCCACTTGAAGCTGCAGCAGACCTGGAATCTGCCAGACCTCTCCCCAGCATACTCAAACCACTTTGCCTTGGGCACTGGCACTGTGCTGTGCAGATCACCAATGCTGGGAAAGCCCTGCATGCACATAAGCAATTTGTCAGATGGCATCTGAACTCCGACATATGAGCAGATCATGATCAGGCTTCTTGTCAGAGGTGTTTGAGTGTAGTGAAGCTCTGGACAGCCCAGCAGATGCTGTTCAACAGGCACATTCAGGTCAGGAGACTTTGGAGTGTGCGCTGTACACTCATACATGCAGACAGGGTCGCCATCTGAATGATGTACCCAAGGCTTGTACTTGCTGTACTTACTAGTTTACTGACTGGACAAAACAAGGAAAGAAAAGACAACGCAGTTTGGCATTCAGTACAGAGAAGCTTCAATATAGAGAAGGATGTTGACGTACCTCATCATGCAGGGGATGGTACTGCAGCTTTTGCTGATCGATGTAGTCCCAGCAGTCCTTGAACTCCCACCACGCCAGAGGATTGCATTTGACAGGTGCTCCAGCTTCCAACAGCTCCAGGTGCGCCCTTTCAGCTCCATGGTCCCTTCGCCTTCCATTGATCATGACATCGCACTGCAGAGTCTTCAGCGCTCTGTTGAAGGGCTCCACCTGCAGTACACAATGCAAAGGGTTTGGTGCACTCTGGATCTGTGCACTTCTGCAGCAGTTTAACTGTCTACAATAGCATCTACCAATGCATGCCTTGTGAGGACTATCACAAGGACTACCAAGTGACAAGGGCCATCAGACACAGTCCCTTTTTGAGAACTATAGTGCATGCTTACATTTGACTTCGTCAACAACGCTGCATGTGTTACATGGCAACTCCTGAACAGGCAGACCATGCAACAGTCTGAAGAGACTTCAGAGTCAAAGTCAATGGCTATGATGAAGGCTGATGATGGTGCTGACAAGGATGGTGCCGATGGCATTTCTGACACACCCACCTTGCAGATACGGTCATACTCATCAATGTCTGTTAGGTACAGATCTCGGCCATGCTTGGCACGAAAGTCCTTGGAGTCACTGCTGTCAGCTGCGTACCACCATGGGCATTCAACAATTTGTCCAAAAGCACAAGTGACCTCCATGAGCATAAATTGTAAGTATCAATACAGCGCGAGATTGCATCAGAAGATGCAGTTGACCTCACCTGCATGAAACTCCTCTGCTTTGAAGCCATACTTGTCCTGTAGAAGCAAAAGCAGTGTGAGCACTGCTTCAGGCTCAGCTGAATGTGTCCTGAGGCAGCATGGAAATGCATCATGGGTGCACTGTGCAGTGATGTGACTGTACTGGTGCAAGGCACCAGGCAGTGACATGCCTTTCACTCAAGGTCGCTGTAGTTCTGTTATGCAGATGCTGACCTGACCATTGACTGAGAATGGGTAGCAAAGCAAGTACACAGCATACCTCAAGCTGCTTCAGGAATGTGATTGTTCCTGGGAACAGGTGGAATGTGTCAACAAAGGCCACAGCCACCTTGTCAGTTTTGAGGTAGTCCAGCTTTGCTAGAAGCTCAAGAATGACCACATCACCAGCAATCAGAGCACAGGGGAATACTGGGTGCTCACAGCTGTCAACAGCTGTTTTCAGGGTCTCCAGAGCTTGCCTCTACACAGCAAAATAGGACTTCATGAGCAGGGCTGATGCAAGTGGATTGTAATCGAGTTTACTATTTGCTGTTTTGCGTGTTGGTATTCTGACCTCAAGCAGCTCCAGCCGCTTGTTCCTGGAGTGCTGAACAAAGTGATCGACATCGAGTTTCGTCTGCACTGCCGCACAAACCGGTGTAGCGTCGAGAGCTCTCCGTTTGCGGCCGCGTGTGTTGTGAACTGCGTGCTTTCGGTTCAAGGCCCACACGCACGGTGTATGCAGTTTGTGACTGCCAAAGCACGCCTGGACTGGGTGCCTGTACCACCAGCGTATGTAACAACAGCTTTGATGATGTTGGTTTACACGCAAGCGCAGTGCAATGTCCACTGTGCGACTTCAATGGAATTAGTCAGTTCACCTCGAAGCGAAGGTCTCGTGAAGTTGAGAGCGCGTGCAACTGCCGCGTAACGTTTGACCAACACAAACATGTGTCGCCATCTGTACTTCAGGCGAAGTCCGTGATGACCTCACTGACGCGCAGAAAGCAGTGTTGTCAAAGTCAACGGTGCAATATCAGACGACGACGACCCCAGCGTTACGGTCTTGCGCACAATCTGTTCGTAAGCTCTGATAGCTTGTGAAGTCGCGTATAGATGCAAATACTGCACTCAGGCTCGTGTTGCGGCTGTGTAGCAATACATAAGATGTGTCGTAAGTCAAACTTCGTTAGGTTAAAAGTAGGTCAGCAAACCAAAGCACAAGGCAAAGCATAGCAGCATGGCTCCGCGACGATGCAATGTGGCAGTATGGCCTATTCTCAAACGCATCAACAATGCCAACATCTCGATGAATTCAGCATAGTGCCGGATGTATCATAATGGCTGAGGAGTTTAGTCCTTCTTGAACAGTGCTTTCCTCCAGTGTGACTATAGCTCCTGTTCTCTTGAGGCCCTGTGCGAGCTCTAGTGCCTCTTCCGTAACTGTATCACGATGCTGCAAACTTGCGACGTATGGCAACCCATCACAGAGGCAGTGCCTGTGAGCTCTGAAGACGAGTCTTGGCTGAAGCAAAGTAGGTTCAAATTTTCAGACGACAGCGACAGCGACGAGGCGGCATCGGCGGTCAACCAAGTTTACCTGCAGGCTGTAACGGCATTGAAGCAGGTAAGTACAGCCAAGGCGCGAACCCATCAACCTTTTGCCCACACACACACTTATGTAACTCCATGTTGCATTGCAGGCAGGACAGGCAGGACAACCAAAAGACAGACACGTTGCCCCATCTGAGAACTTTGTTCTGCACTCACAGGTACTTCCTGTCTGGACGCACTTGGTGGCATTGTGACATGTACTTGTACAATCTGCGTCTGTTTTGAACACTCCGACGACAATGCCTCACATTTTGATTCCAGCTTCACGTCAATTCCAGAGTCAAATGGCACAAACACTGCCAACATAAATGCAACAGCCAGCCTGTCATTAAGTTTATGCAAGCTTGCTGAAGTCCGTAATTAGGTTTAGCTCAAGCTGTGTCTGCCTGAGCATGCCCTAGCTGCAAAGGCTTGCCATCAAGCTGCAGTGTGAATTTCCTGCAGGCAATCTCCAATTCACAGCAGGCTGTAGCATGGCCCAACAACCAGCTTGAAGCAAGCCAGCCCTCTGAGATCGTTGAGAGGCAGCATCAGCAGCACTGCCATCATGGCTTTCCCTCCAAAAAGCCACCTCAGCTCCCTGCCATGTCACCAGGGCATGTTCCCTCCACACAGTCAGAGCTTCTGCACTCCACACAGCCAGAAGCTGCTGCACCAGTAGCTTCTGTGTCAGCCTCCCAAGAAGCTGGTGGGCAGTATTCACTCCACAATGGACAGAGCTCCCCCCTGTCAACAATGGAGGTTCTGGCGCTCCTGTTTCCAAAGGAGCAGTCTCCAGCAGCAGCAGCACTGTCGCCAACTGCTCCCACAGTCCAGCACTCCACTGCTGCTGTGACACAGCCACCTGCTGCAGCTGCAGCACCAACTGCCAAGACCACTGCTCCTACTGCTGCTCCTATAGCTTCTGCTCCAACTGCCAAGACAACAGATGACAGTGCTGCTGCTGACCACCTTGCTCCAGCTGCTGCATCATTCCTGGCTCCCAGCCTGAATGCTGAGCCAACTACTACAGCAGCTGCTGCTGCAGCAAATGCTGAGAGAGGTCCTGCTACTGCTGCAGCCACAGACACAGGAGGAGCTGTTGCTCCTCCTGCAGCCCCTGTGCCTCTCTTCACTCCTGCTAGTCTCTTTGCTACAACTGATCCTGCGGCAAGATCTGCCTTTGCCGCAGAAGCTGCAGATGGTGCAAATGACTCTACTGCCGATGCAAACACTGGTAGGGCAATTTTGCTGCTAGTTCTGTTCTTGCTAATTGCACTTAGCTGCTGTCATGATTATAAGGAGTGCCACAAGTGGTGCTGTAAGTTTGCAGTTGTTCTGCTTGCAGGAGATGAGTTCATTGCTAATTCAAGGCCAGGTCAGCTTTTGGCACTCAAGTCCACGTCTGGGTCATTGAAGGCACCAGCCTCAGTGCCAGCTGGACATAGCGTTCTCAGCATGCTGGCTCAGCAGATGGCACAAGCCATAGCAGATGCTGCAGTTCAAGTTGTGCAAGCCAGACAGCAGCAGCAGCAGCAGCAGGGTTTGCAAATCATGGATGGCTTAACGGATGCTGGAAGCCAAGCAGCTGGAACAGCTGATCATGTCAGCACAAGCATTCACCTTGTACAGAGGCTTGTGCGAGTCCCCTCACATGCAGGCATGACATCCCCCTTGGGGCTCTGTCCTGAGCAAGATGTCTTCATGGCCACTAACACCCCTGAGGCAAGTTTTCTGCCACCACAGCCAGCCTCAACAGCAGCAACAGTAGCGGCTGCAACAGCAGGGTCAGCAGCACCAGCATCAGCAGCTGCAATGGTTGTACCAACAACAGCTGCAGTGCAATCACTGCATGCAACAGCTGCAGTTGCTGTGCCATCACTGCCTGCATTAGCAACTGCACCAGTAGTGGTAGCTTCAGCCCGGACAGGCACACAGGCAGTGTCCATGGCAACAGACACTCCAGAAGCAAGCATCCCAGCCTCATTGCCACTTGCAACCAGAGCGCCTACAGCAGTTGCTGACACAGCAGCTGCTGCCAGCTTGCTGTCTGACAATGCTGTGCTTCCTAGCACACTGGCAATGGCAAGGCCTGACATCAGCAGCAGTGCTGCAACTCCTCATGCTGGTGCCCAGGTTGCTGCTGGGACTGCAAGCCTGCCTGCAAGGGATGCAGCTCCTCAAGCAATCCCAAAGCTGGACAAGCAGGTGCAGCCTCCTATGCTGACTGGGCCGCCACCAGCATTACTCACGGGGCCACTGCCACCAGTCAGACTGGGGCCTCCACCACCGGCTGCACCACTGCCACTGCCAACACCACCATGGGGGTGGCCACAGCTGCGCCCAGCCTGGCCACAGCCACAGTGGCTACCACCACCGCCGGTCTCTGTTGCCCACTGGGCAAGGCCTGTTGTGGCGCCGCCAGCACTACCTCCAGGAGGTCCACCTCCCTCAACAGTGCCACCACCAGCAGCCTTGCCACTGAAGCCTTCACCATTGTCCAAGAAGGCCAAAAAAGCCAAGGCAGGCAAAGCTCAGGAGCAACAGAGGGAGCAACAGAGGCAGCAGCAGCCGCAATGGCAGCTGCATCAGCAGCAACAGAGGCAGCAGCAGAGACAGCAGCAGCAGAAGCAGTCTGCCAGAGATACTGGGGATGCACACTCTGCTGTCAGGGTAGCACAGCCTGCAAAGCAGAGCAACAGAGGCCTCAAAAGGGCCAACAGTGTTGGTAGTGTGGACAGCAACAGTGACAGCGAAGATGAACAGGCCAGATCTGATGCCAGAAAACCAGCCGCACAGTCTGCGAGTCCCAGCACTGCAAAGGAGGGTCAGAGTAAGGCAAGGCCCACAAACCAGAAGCTGGGAAAGCACACGCGCAGAAAACTGAGGCAGGAAGCGAAGCTGGCTGAATGCGCGCAAGAGGCCTTTGCAAAGGCTGCATTGAAAGCACAGCAGGGGTCAGCTAAGGCGCCCCAGCCCCAGCCAGGGGTGAAGAGGGACACTGGGAGGAAGAAGACCAAGGCTGCATACAAAGCTGAGCACCATCAGAGGCTGAGGCAGGGCACTCGTTACATTGACAACTCCTACCTCTAGAAGAGGTTGAATAGTGGAGCAGGGCGGAAGCACTTAGCAGTTGTGCAAAATATGCATTGGAGTCTGCAGGTTTGTAACATGATGCAGTGTTTCATTGCTGCTTCTTGTGCATGTCACAGACTTTATGGCTGTATGGAGCATCGTATGACTGTGTTCAGACTACCAGCAAGACAACTTGGCTTGACATCACAGTCTCATGCATCTCAGCTGCTCATCATGAGTACATTTCGATCCAATCTTTGTTGTAGTTCTGGTGTAGCCGCATTTACAATGCATTGCCACAAGCTGCTGCTGTCTCTGCCCAGACAGTGTAACGCTGAAAGCAGAAATACAATTGTGGTTCCTGTATAGAGCAGGCTATTTCATCATCCCCTTGAGAATTGTTTGCTAAGTTTATTTTGTACACATGCAGGCTGTGACTGACTTGACAACACTGTCAGATGGTAAGAGGCCTTGATCCATGACCTGATGCATTCCACGCAGTTCAGGCGATTAACAGCTGCTCATGAGCTGCTGCTGCTGCTGCTGCTGCTGCTGCAGAATGGTTTGAGTGGTGAGTTCACAAACAGCTAAAATGGCATGAGAGATGACGTGAGTAATCAGAGTGCTGGTGAGAATGCATGCATTGTGAACTGGTCTGTTCACCTTTGTCTGTGTGTGTTCCTTGTTTTTGGCATCTGTTCCCATGTTGAAAATGCAACAGAATTATTGCATGCCTATTTGTGTGATGCATCATGTCTCATATTGCAGTGCCATGCACTTGCATGTGCATTGCAGACCCAACCGTGGAGGGGTTGGTGTACAAGGTCACTGAAGCTGGCCAGGCAGGGGCAGAACAGTCCAAGGTCAAGGACTGAAGGGGCACCAACTCCGATGAGAAGGTGAACCGCCTTTTCAAGGATGCCATGCCTCCCCGTTGCTCAGCGCTTCACTTCACAACTCATTCTTCTTCTGTATAAACCCCTACAATCTCAGAGAGGGCTATGCAGAAAAAGAATGTGTTGTGAAGTGAAGCGCTGAGCAACAGGGAGGCATGGCATCCTTCAAAGGGCGGTTCACCGTCTCATTGGAGTTGGTGCCCCTGCAGTACTTGACCTTGTACACCGACCCCTCCACTGCTGAGTCTGCAATGCGCATGCATTGCACAGAAGTGCTCTGTCCCAGGCTGGCCAGTGCTTCCCTCATGCCAGATCAAACTCATGAATTGTTTTTTGTGGCACACTTGCTGCAGGAGCAGCTCGCCCTAGTGAGCCCCCCCAGGGGCGCTTAGGCTCACTGCACCAGCAGCTGCAGTTGCCCTTGCCAGCACAGGACTGGCAGGGCAGCAGGGCTGGTCGCCTGCCTTCAGCAATGCAGAGGCTGATCTGCCAGGGCTGCAGGGCTGATCACCTGCCCTCAGCATGCCCATGGATAGCAGGGCACAGGCCTAACCATCTGCTGGTCTGACTGGTGTGCCTCTAGCTGTGACATGATGTGCTATTGCATAGTGTGCCTACATTTACACATGACATATTTCATTTGCAGTCTTTTAGGCATGCCTGTTTTCTTGTACAAAGCGTGCAGTATGTAGACATGATGCATACATTGGTGGCTTCATGTGCACAGCACTTTGCATCACCTTGTCACTCATGACCCCTTGCATGGGTGGCACATGTGGTCATTGAGCAGTTATCTTTGCACTAACAGCAGCATCAAAAACAGAGTGTGTTGCAGGCAAGCCAAGCAGAAGTCAATACAACATATCTGCCATGACTGGCTTGCTAGCATCAGCATCATCACTGAGCAGAGAGCCTTCACGGCTCCAGCGGGTGCACACAGAAAATACTCCTGCAGGCCATGCAACAAAGCTGTTGCTGGCCAAGATGCCAAGAAAGTTGGGCACCCTCGCTGGCTCTATCTTGCAGCTCATGGGAAGACTCCTTGCTGAACGAGCACACCAAGAAAGATGCTGGGAAGTACAAAACTGACTTATTACAGGCAAAATATGTGCAGATGTTAGCACCAAAGCTCAGCAAGCATGGAAATCATGTAAGGAATGCAGCCAAGCGTGGAAGGAATGTGAAGGTCAAAGCCAGCATCAGCATGTCTGTGAACTAAATTTGCTCATAAGTTGTAATACAGCAATGCAATTGAACTGATTCAGGTGCTGTGTGGTGTCAGTGTAAATACTATGTTGTTGCTGAGTTACTGGGTGTCCTTGCATCACTTCTGAATCAGTATTGTCTAGTCATGAAGTCCTCCACACTACCAGTGTGACATGTGTTATTGATGCAGACCAGTTACTGTAGCGGCATGTGTATTTTGGATCGTGCTCGCCAGCTTGTAATCGACAGCTTGCATTTGTACCTGAGTCACAATTGCCGTTCGGACACACACAATACAATTGTTCACTGGCACCCCCACACCAAAGCGGCTGGCCAGGACCCCCCCCCTCCCGCCCCTCCAACTTTTCGCTGCGGGGATGAGTGTTTCTTCCCGCTTGGTTTCGGAGTTAAGTCAAACAAAATTTTCGCAAAGCTGGCTCGAAGAGCAACGATCGTGCTGCCCAATCTATTGCACTTCGAATCGTACAAAACAACAGGTAGGAAATCGAGACTGTGCTGCGCCGCGAGATGGTCCTCTTGCACATCAAGGTAAGGTGGCCTCAACAACGCTGTCCTGAGCTTGAGGGAAGCATCAAGCCTTCTGTCCTGCAGAAAACGGAGGACGAACAGTTTTTGTGCGAAATCTCCGTGGCAACACAGGTCACAGACGCGACTAGAGAACTCGTGGAGTTGCAGAATCTTCGCACACGCATACACAGGTGAGACTCTCAGACAACTTGCCCTCACAGTGCAAGGTAGTCAGAGAATGCTGGCTTGCATGCAACTTGCGCTTTTCCCTGTTTGTGTTCAGATTGAAGCTGGAAGGAGAAGAGCTGGCAAAGTATGGCCCCGCCAAACCACTTGACCAGCAAGGCATTGACCAGTATGCAGAGCCAGGAGTTCAGAAAGGCGCAAACTATCAACAGGATCCCACTGGCAGACGAACGGGGCAAGGTCAGCATCAATCTTCCCAACATTTGTGTTTGCCAAGGAGTGTGGTGTGAACTGCTTGCCTGCTCCAGGTCCTGACCCTGTTGCCGCCAAGACTCTGCTGAAGACGCTCGCTGATGCTGAGCGCCTAGCACACAAGGTACGATCTGTCTGACTAGGTCACTGTAGCTGCTGATTTCCCAAGGCACCTTGAGGCATACTGGCAGTTGCTGTGCAAACTATGCTGCCAATGCATATTCTGCTGAGCCAAATGTACGGCATGCAGTCAAGCTTGCCAGTACTCGATGTAGCTAGCTCGCACAGTGCAACATGCTACAAACATGCCAGCAGACCTGCCAAGCATGCGGGCCAGAACCTGCAAAACCAGAACACTGCCAGTTAGGCAGCATGTCATTGCAGGACCAAGTTGCAAACAAGGTGTTGCTGACCAAGGGAGCACTTGAGGCGTCCATTGATCATATCAGAGGGGCTGTCATAATTGCCTTTCCCCAAGGGCTGCCAGAGTGGGATCTGGTGAGACAGGCCCTAGAGGGCACAGAGGAGCTGGCAGGCACCTCAGTGAGTATCCCACCCCTGTCCTCGGCAGCGCTGTACAATACTTGGCTCCTCGCTAAATTGACGCTGGAAGAGTAAATACTCTTTTCTTTTTTTTCCCATTCCTTTGTGAGGCGCATGCATGGGCCATGCTTTGCATTCTCTCATCATGCTCAGCCCCGCAGTCTGCAGTGAGTGCACTTGATTTTTTGGCTAGGGTGTTCACTGATGAACAGCGCTGCTTAACTCTTCAAGTGCTGGGCGGCTTCTTCTGCCGTGCTCTGCTTTGCTGACAAGCAACCCCCTCTGCTGTACTTGCTGAGTCATCAGAGGTCTGGCCTGCTCATGGGCCAATACTGACACCAACCTGGCTGAACAAACACAGCTGCATGCGCTGTGTGCAGCATGCCAATGATGAGTTGGATCCTGCAACTGCCACTCTGTGGTTTGCTGGCAAGCAGCTGCTGCCCAAGAACCAGCTGAGCCACCATCTGGGCAGGCATGAGAAGACCAAAGCTGTCATCAAGCTGCAGCAAGCAGGCCAGGGGGCGCCTACCAGAGAAGCAGTAGGCTACCACAATGCTGCTGTGCATCTTGCTTGCTGTTCACAATGCTGCTGTGCATCTCATTTGCTGTTCACAATGCTGCTGTTCATCTTGCTGGCTGTGCTCAGCCGTGCTGAGCAGACCTAAGCGTCTGACATAGAGTGTGATGTCATAAGCAAGCAGGGCAAGGAGGAGTGCAACTGCAATTTGTTGATTCACAGTTCAGCATGAGATGGGTCTGAGGCACCTGGGGCCTCAGAACTGTATGTGTCTACCAGGGCAGATCTGCATGTGTCTGCCAGAGTAGATGTGTGTGAGCGCTGCCTTCAGATCTGCATGTGAAACAGTTGCTGGGGTTGAATTATAGCAGCTGTGCATGACTTCCTGCATCAGGCATTTGCATTGTGCTCTGCTGGGTCACATCTGCAATGCAGGCGTATCGTGTAGCATCTAACACAGCCTTTAAGCCAATCGGGATCCGTTCTTACACACCAAAGGTTTGCTCTGCATGCACCTGTTTGGTTGTTAGTGCCCTGCAGTGGCGGCTCAATCAGACTTGAGGGCTCAACAAGTATGTTCTGACATGTAGAAGTGACCAAAGCTTTTGTGTCCTGCAGCCAGTAGATGCTGAAACTCAGAAGGCCATGATGTCATTCTACCACAAGAAGCAAGAAGAGCAAAAGGTACAGTCCAGACAGCGCCACGCTCTCAACCTAAGCAGATGCCATTTGAAGTTTGACCGATTGCGGCATTGCTTCTGACAGCGCATCACATGCAGTTTTGTGCATAGATTTTGGGCTGCAGCCTCACATGCTGACCGAGGATACCATTTTACCGTCTGCCCCATATAATTTGGGGTTCAGTAATCTGCCAATCTGTCTGTGTATGCATCCTTGACTGTCTCTGTCAAGGGCTGGCTTGCTGTCTGTCTGTCTGTCTGTTGCACTGACTCAATGGTGCATCGACATATGGTGCTGCCTGCTGCAGAAGCTTGCTGAGAATGACGAGGATGACTACACCAACAGTGCTTGGGCCAACCCCAAAGCCTTGAAGCACCACTTCTCAGGAGTTGGCAGCGTCAGAATACGCTGAATGCACAATTTGCTACAGCATAAACGAATCAGGAAAGCGAACACATGAAGTGCTTCATGAATGAGGCAGGCTACAGTCGGTGGTACATCAGATGCTGAACGTACAACAAAAGCATCAGCAATCATGCTGCCTAGCAAGGCATATGTCACGTACAATTCAGTGACCTATGCACCCTGTGCAAAAGGTCCTGGCACAGGGTGGGACTGTTTGCTCTTCTGGGGTTCACATTGTCTGCAGACCTGTGGCTGCTGAGCTCTGCAGTGTGTGCATCTACTGTGCTGGTCTGGACAGTGACACCAGGGCCTTCTGTTGCAGAGCGCATGCTCCAACGGCAGTAGCAATCATAAACCTGCATCTCTGAACAAGAAGAAGGACTTTACAAATCTCTGCCAGCCAACACAGCGGATTGTGCCTATCATCGCAATCATGTTTAAATCATCATGAAACCTGGATCGCTTCACACTTACATAGCATCTCAACAGGTGTGTTCAGGCTGCTAAGTTGACCAGAATATCAAACGTCGCAGTGCCCTGTTGATCGCTGCGCGACGCGCAGGCTTGCTACCCGTTGGCTTTTTCCGCTGCGCTGATTGTTGGTAGGGCAACGCGAAAGCTGCCTCCTCTCGACAGTATCAGTTTGACGCAGAGTAGTTTCGGTCACACCGATCACAGTTTGTGGACGTGACCTCCAAGCGCGGGTGCTATGTACTGCATCGCGTCGTGACAACCTGCGTAGGCAAACCACAACCACATGTCTGCCGGCGAACCGCCATCGACGACTGCTGTCGCACCCGCTCCCCCTGCAGATGCTCGCAAGACCGATGTGAAAGTCCGATACCAACAGGTAGTGCCTATACAAACATTGTCTGTTATGCAGCAAGACGTTAACAACCTTCAACTTGCTTTGCAGTATCGCGACGAGAGAGATCTGGCCACAGTCATGGACCTAGTGGACAATGAACTGAGTGAGCCATACTCTATTTTCACATACAGGTGACTCCTGCTTCAGCGTGACACCACACTACATGACCACCTTGGCACATTGGCAAGGCAGCTCAATGCCCCTCCTACAACTGCTTGTGTGCGTGGCTCAGGTATTTCCTGCACAACTGGCCTCAGCTAGCGTTTCTTGCATATGATGGAGACCACTGCTTTGGCACCGTTGTCTGTAAGATGGATGTTCACAGAGAACAGATGCTACGTGGCTACTTGGCAATGCTTGTGGTAGAGAAGCCATACAGATCGCTTGGCACAGGTGTGAACTGTCTGCTGATGTTTCTCTCCAAACGCTTGCAGCTGTAAGGCATATGATTGTGCTGTGAAAGGCATGACATGCATGATGACCCCGAGGAATCTGAATTGCCCAGTCGCAATTACTTGGCTTGTATCAATGGCGTGACAGTGCTCAAGCACACTGATCCCCTGCTGCAAAGCAAAAAGTGCACGTGCAGTGCAGATTGCACTGGATTTCAGTGAAGACAGTGCTCTACAACCTATGCTTGCAACACCTAATCATCGCATGCGAGTGTTTCCAATCTTGCAGGCACAGAGCTCGTGAAGCTCAGCATTGCAGAAATGATCAAGGGGCAATGTGAGGAGGTGGTTCTGGAAGCTGAGGTGACCAACTCAGGTGCTCTGGCCCTGTACCAAAACTTGGGCTTCATTAGGGATAAACGGCTTCACAGGTATGTCGCTTCACTAGAGCACTGCCAGCGTTGCTTTTGGGTTGCAAGTGTCTGCACTACGTTCCAAGGTACAAGACACTCAAGGCACTAGAACCACGTTCAGTCAGCGGCAGAGGCTCTCTTGATGCATACAACCCTTCTTCCGCACATGAGGCGCTGTATGTGGCAATTCACACTAGTAGTGTGCTTGCTGGAAAAGACTCTAGTGAATGCTTTGTCTGCCAGCACACCACTAGTGTGAAAGCATCTAAGCCTCTAAGCCTCTAAGCCAGTTCTGAGTAAGCTTAGCTCAAATCAGGCACAGGCACTGCATTTACACAACACACACGGCCGACGCCAATGCTACTGATGCCATGCACTTGTGTTGGAGCTTTGGCTGTGAGGGAAGCCATTGTGACAAAAGAGTCACCCTCCTCATAGGTAGTGTCAGGATTGCTTCCAGGCAGACTATGTTGCAAGTCCAGTACGCAGCACATTGAAGCAGTTTGCGCAACATGTTACATCACCTCATGGCATTGACATAGACAATGCAGCACCAATGGTGAGCCGGCTACCATACACACGGGTGAATAAAATCCCCTGCAGCTCTGCACTACCACATATTTTGAACATCTGTTTGTGAGCTGTGCTGTGCTGTGCTGTGCATTGCAGGTACTACTTGAATGGTGTAGATGCCTTCAGACTCAAACTCTTGCTGCCTCTGACTCAACAGCAGCAGGATGAGATTGCAGCTCGTGAGCTTGAGACACTGAGTATAAGTAATGGTGGCAATGCTGCTGCTGCTGAGCCTACCAATGCGGGCAATACTTCAGAGGGGCAAAGTCAACAGGGGTCTCAGTCTCAAAAGGATGCAGATAGCAGCCTGCTGCAAAAATTTGATGCATTACGAACTTGACGCACCACTTACGCTCTTGATCATGACATCAATGCTACCCTGACTCTGATGCTTTCTAGCCTAGTCTGTCGTGCTAAGCTGTGACTGGTTGTGACGTATGTATATAATTGCACACTTGACTACACTTGCAGGTATCATGTCGAACCTGCTACATTTTGCTAGCCACTTTAGCTGCATTGGCAGATCAAAGAAAACAAATCAAGAATGCATGCAGCATGCAGCTGCGCAACTAATCACAACACTAAGTTTGGCTTCTGTGTTTCTGAGGGTAGTACCATGTCTGACATTCCTGGATTACCAGTACTGCTGCCTCCCCCTATACCACATCCACACAGGGTTGTGATCGTCAAAACACAACAGCAGGCAACCAATTGCAAGGCTTTTCGGCTTTCCAAAATGAGCTGTATCTGTCATCTGTCAGATTCGTCAAGCTAATGACTTGCTTCAGCATGTTGCCCGCGGTATACATGCTGCAGCAGTTTTGACATGTCAACAATGTGCAAGACATGCAAAGAAGTTCGGTCAAGACCAGCCAGTCTTCAGCTGTGTTATTACAGCAGGTAATATGGCACCAATCAGCTTGACTTGAAGGCAATTTCAGGTGGTTTTGTGCATTGCAGCTCGACCTGAAACCCTGCGCTCACTACCCCACTACTGTCTGAGGGGCCAGAGAGAGACAACACATGGCAATCCCAACAAAATGTGATAAGGTTCGTATGTTCAGTTCGTTCTGGACAAATACATGTCAGCAACTCATACAATGATCTTCAGGATTCTTCCTCAAATATCCTCAGGACCCTGTCAGCAGTTTCAACCATGCTCTGAGGCGTGTTGGGAAGCTGGGCCACCCTTCTGATGCACTCAGTGAGGCTCTGTGTGCATGGACAAAAGCCATGCAAAAGACAGCAGTAATGATGCGAGGTCATCTACTGCTCTGTACTGCTTTCCTGGTTTCCACAGAGGAGACCAGAAATCTTCAGTTCCAACCCTTAGTTGCAATGTAGCAGCTGTGATGTTTGCTAAGCAGCTGACATCAAAGTCATGCAAGACCAGGTCATTGTTGATGATCAACATGTTGTCTGGCTTGACATCCCTGTGGAACACCCCGGCCATGTGCAAGCCTATGACTGCCTGCAAGTCAAGCACAACTGACTCTGAACATAGCCTCTGAGATGCATTTCCATGCATTGCGCAGCCTAACACAGCCTTGCTTGACTGCATACTGTATCGGATGCAATACCCCTATGATCCAGGCACTTTACCAAGCTCTGCAAACTAGTGTATCCTTGGGAAAGTGTATCCGAGATCCAATCTATCAAGGGAACTGACTCTGAGGTCTGAGTTTCAAGTCATCTCACAGGCAACACCAACTTTGCAGAAGGTAACACCCCAGCCATCCCAAAACAGTTCGTAGACTCTGAACACATGTGCGCAAAGCAACACTGATCTCGGTGTACCTGAAATGCACAACTCCAGAAATGAGGAAGCTGGTTCAGAGGGACTGAGCGCAAGCTGCGGCCACGGTGCTGCAACTTCAGAAAGCCCCAACCAGCTCCTGCTCCCTCCACAGAACCAAACACATCCAGATGACACTTGAGAATAAATGGCACTGTTGCATCCACCTTGTTGTGAATCATCACTTCGTTCTGAATTAGCTTCTCGTGTGTAACCTGCCAACCACAAGCCTGACTTGAGAATGGCTGAGTAGCGCCATAGCAAATTACGAAAAACTCAACGAAGAGCGATAGAAAGTTTATGCAAGCACACACAACAGGCATCACTGCATGAGTAGAATGTACCTTGTAAACTGCATCTTCCACTCCAAGCTGCACCACCATCGACTTATGTCCGTAAGCAAGGACGTGAGCTTGCGAGACATCCAATGTCTGCTGATTATGTAGCTTGAATTGAAGCTGGACTGTGGGTATTGAGTGCAGATGACAGAGGCTGGCAACATACTGTACAAGCATGATGAAGCCAGGTGTGGGAGATGCATCGCCTGTCATCAGCAGCATATCAGTCAAACTGACACTGTCTGATTCCCATAGACATGTCAACACATCATCAAGGCGCTTGCAAAGAGTGCCGTCAGGGGGCGTGTCTTTTGCTGGAATAGCCGGACAGACACAGCATGACCTCAAGCGATGTTCTCCCGTGTCACTGTTCCACACATAGTCAAACCTGGCAATCCAGCAGCACTCAATGCGGACGACGAATGGACAGAAGAATACTTGATCGCGTCCTGACCTCAAGTACTTGGTCTTGATGACTTTATGCAACTGCAGGGAACATTCAAATTGTTACAAGTGCATGCACATGCACGAGCTAAGCAAAGCAATGCTTACATTCATGAGTCCATCTGCAATGCTCTGAAACCAAATGTAGAGGATGAGCCTTGGACCATAGAAGATAGCGTGTAAACCACACAGTTGAAGTGTGTCCGTGTGAGCAGGCAGCCGTCAATCGGCATACCTCTTCCTCACAAGCCCACCTATCAGTCATGAGCTACAGTGTGGACCAGTCAACAGTGCAGACTGTTACAATGCACATAGGTGCAAAACCGATGAACCAACCTTGAGCCAACAACAACCGACTTGTAGTTTCTCTGCTTACCTTGCCAAAAGCTTCTTTGTTGCTGTGAATCCCAGTGGGATCTGTGATGGGATCAGAGCATACATTTCTGGCCTGAGCTTCACCAGGGTGACTTACTTCTCCATTCACAAAGCATCGCAGGACTGGCTGAGCTGTGTCTGCAGAGGTTGGGTCCTCCAACTGGAATGCGATTTCAGTCTGACCTTTTGCAGCTGCCTGAACATGCAACTAGCAAATGAAACAAAAAAGAAAAAAAACAAATTGAAAATAAAGGTTTCTGACTCATTGACTTGACAGCAGTCAAGATGACAAACAGCAATGCACAACACAACCACACATATGCTGCCATCAAGTCTTGCACCTGGAAGATTTTCAGCATGTGAGAAAAGTAGTCCCTTTCCAGATCTGCTTCGCCTCTCTTACGACCCTGTTTCATTGTCAGAATACCCTTTGCATCCTGCTTTCGAGCTTCATGAAGCAAAGTCAGGTAGCGCAGCCCTGCCAAGAGGGGCTGCTTAGGCTACAGCATCTCATCCACCTCTTCAGTGGAGCATACAGCCTTGTCTTGCACCTCCTGCTGCCACATCACTCCCTCTGCAAATCACTTGGCATGCTCAAGTATTAGAGTTATGACGTATTGTTGTGTTGAACTAAATCATCTCCACAATGAAGAATCGCGAAAAATAAGAGAGTTCCAATGTAATGATGACGTTTCTGAAATAAAATAGACGTTTTGGGATTGGAAAAAGCGTGTAAATATTGCCCCGCTATCACGCTTGAACATTGGCAGCAGCTGGTGGCTTGATGCAACATTACACAAGATATGAAAGCGTAACATGCTGCTGAGTGCCAAATGTGGGCTGTGCGCACAGTCTAGGTGCAAAACAGGGATGCAGCAACCCACCATCAGCAAGATGAAGTGGAGTGGCTGTGAAGCCTGTCTTATGCCTGTTGCCAGGGTGTTGCATAATTTGCTCCAGTCGTGAGATTCTCTCTTCCAGGTCAGAGTCAACTGCATGGGAAGTCAAAATTCAGAAAAGTCCAAAGCCACAGACCTCTCAGTGTGCATTGACTCTGCTTCATTGCAACAAATCTTCATGATCAGAGCAACACTCTGCTATATCAGCCAACAAATCTCAACTGTTTTTAAAACATGACGCTGAAGGCTGTCAGACACTGCTTACCAGTCTTGCCAGTGCATGCTGCCTTCCATATCATGTTTGCTTCACCGAGACGCAGGCCGCAAGCATCGACGAGCTGCTGTGCACCATCAGCTTGCGTTATGGAGTGGGGTGTGTTAAATCCTCTGGTACGAAGTCTGTCTTCATACAGGACATTTGGGTCAAGGTCATCTGCCACAGAGTCAATTAACTTTTGTAGCGAACCCATTATTGCCTGTAGACAGCAGTAGGTGCTACTCGTGTAACTTTGAGCAAACAAAGTCGTGGACTTGGGAGCTTCTGACTGTAAAGCCGGCTTTGTATGCGCTTGTTTTTGGGTATGACCTCACCTCCGTGGAACCCAAGAAAGCCGCCTACATAGTTTTCGTGTGTTGATGTGCAGAAAGTCAGGTAGGCGATCTCAAAGCCTGAAGTGGTGTTCTTCGAGATGCTGCGGGCAATATGCGACAGTATCGCAGTGCGAAACACTGCGGAATGTACCCAAGCTTTGACTGAGTGTCAATGCGAAAGTGTTTGCCGCTTATTTGCGGCCTGACAAAAGCTTTTCGGCTCACCACAACTCTGACCACAACTGTTTGCATCTGCCAACACCAAGCGCAAAGCAGATGGCAGGCCTATATGTACATGTCTTATTGACAAAACATATAGGGTTTAGATTTAAGGGGTAATAAATCTAGCCAAAGATAGCATCAACGTTGACTTGGACTTCAACAGCAAAGTCTTTGAGCCAAGCTATGTCAGCATAAAAGAGAGAGGATATCTTGAGAGGTTTCAATTACAAGAAAAGACCGTAGAAGCTGTACACAAAATATTATTGCAGTATCACAGCACACTTGGGGCAAGGATGGGTCTGGCCCCTCCCCTTCGCCCCCCTGACCTACCACTCAAATGGCTGAAAGGCCAAGGGAAGCTTTGGGCCCAATTTGGGATCATCTCAAGCTTCTCTACACTGAACGCCTATCAGCGGCGTCTTTTCTTTTTCTTTTCTTTTCTTTCAAGTCAAATCAAATACACTTTGCTACACACTTTTGCTGCATTGGCAGATCACAGGCACCGTACTTACCAGTCTCACTCTTGTAGCACGGCCGGATCGCGAGAGACGGGCACAATTGTCTGCAGCATGATTAAACCGCACTATACTTAGTCCTAGCTATTCCTTTTGTGTTGTCTAATTAGGCAATACCATATTTGACATCAATGCATCACTTCTCGCCCCCCTGCACATCCACATAGGCTTGTCAATGTCAAAGTCCAAATAACTCTGCATTGCGCTTGCTGCAAGTCATGAGCAAATGGATGCAAAGGTGCAGATGGAATCCCTACATGCATGCCAACACATGTTGCAGTAACACTTTCATACGTGCAGCGACAGATCACTGAACTCTGCCAAAGAGTAAAGTCTGGGAACCAATCATTGGATTTATACCACTAAGAAAAATGAGGTACAAAGATGAGTGTCTGCCTAAGTGGATGTATACCAGTGTATATGGTGCATGCCTCTCAGTATCATCGTACATTTGCATTATATATGGTGGTATGTTTAGACTGGGTATCAACACTGTACCTGCAAGGCGCCGTCAAGGCTGCTCTGGAATGTCTTGCCCTTGCACAGCTGATCAAGGCCCTCGCCCCCATAGGACACCCGGGGGGAAACCTCAATGCCCTCTGGAGTACTCACTGACCCTCCAGCTTCCTTAACCCACCTGCTCATGCCAAAATTGTTTCATCTCCATGCAAATCTTTGCTCAAGCACTCCACATAAGCATTCACTCTCTATGTTTATGTATGTGCAATCTTGACTAGATCCTTGTAGGAGGTCCTGAGTCTCATTGCTATGCTACAATGGTGCTTGTGTCACATGCTTGTTGGCTTGACTACACCCCACAGTGATCTGAAGAACATGCCAAGGATTATTAAAGGTGTCACACAACACAGATATGGGGTGTAGATGTCCACCAGATTGAAGCCTGGGGAAGCTGTTTGCATTGGAGGCAAGACCTTGCCGTTTGCAGTCTGAAGTCAGGCAGGCTGAGAGAGAGATTCAACAATGCTTTTGCCAGCTAACAAACCTGATGCTACTGCACACAAGCCTGACCTTTGGTGTAAAGACATGATGGCTTGTCTGGCAGTGTCTGGGGAGTCTGAAGCAGACCCCGGTGCGTTTTTGACTGGAGCAAACTCTGAGGCGCGAGCAACCTCCATGAGCGTGACTTGCTGAGCCATTGGGAAGGTGTCAAAGATAAACAGCTCTAGCTTCACACCCTGCGTGTGCAGTCTGAGCTGTTGTGCTTGAAGCTTCTGCCTGTATATATGATGAAGGGGGGCAGATATATATACACGAATGTGTACGTGCATGTGTATGCGTATGCGTATGCGCATGCGCATGTGTATGTGTATGTGTATGTGTATGTGTATGTGTATGTGTATGTGCATGTGCATGTGCATGTGCATGTGCATGTGCATGTGCATGTGCATGTGCATGTGCATGTGCATGTGCATGTGCATGCACACATTGCTCCATGCGTACCTCAGCTCCCCAGTGCCTGCAACACAGCATGAACACAGCTCAGAAGTTGTGCCTGCACATATATATGTATATGTGCAGGCACAACCTATATATACATATATATACTATAACATTTAACTATATATATAATGTATAATATATAATATAACATAACATTATATTAGATATATTACTATAACTCGCTCTATGTTACTCTGCGCGTGCCACAGACCTTGAAGGCCTATAAGACAGCGTGAACACAGCTCGCACAGCCCAAACAGCTTCCTGAAGCTGAAGAGCTGTTTTCAGCTCAGACCAGGAGTACAAGAAGCTGCTTTGCAGCTCAGAAAGCTACATTGCAGCTCAGAAAGCTACTTTGCGCCTGATGCATGCAGTGCTACTTCAGAGCTTGAATAGCGGGTTCCAGCAGGTGCTGTGCAGCTCAAACAAGCTACTTTGCACCTTGTGCAGAAACAGGCTGCTGGAGGGTATGTCAGTGTAGTGATGATGATCTGTTTTGTTGTTGCCAAAATGCAGCGCAGGTGCCAGAAGAGCAGTTCTGAGTGGGCTGTTTGGGACTATGTATTGTGCTTTCTAGCAACTTTCCACCCAAAGTTTAGTCGACATGGTGTTGTTGCTGCCACATCATGCAACTGTCTGCAGACACACAAGGAGACAAACTTGGCTCACAATTGTGAACTTCTTGTGCAGCCATTTGAAAACAGGCAAGGCAAGTCTGTCTGGCTATGGTCAACATGATCAGATTCATGGCAGCACACTGCAGTGCAAAGGCTAATGCTGGTAGGGCTTGTGAATTGGCTTACTAGGGTCTACAGAAGCAGCCTCTTGGGGGTCCATTTCACTGTACTCCACCACTTCTACATGGGCCCCCCTGCGGGCAAACACCCCCACCTTCTCCTCGGGGTGGGCCTTGGCAACCACCCTGGCCCCTGCAGATCATGCATCATCATCTGAGTCAGCGTTGCCTCAAACAGAAACATGCAACAACTGAGTTGGTTGCGCCTTCAGCACAATGTTCCCCAAAAATAAGATTGCCGCGCAATGATCAAGAATGATCGGTAGCCCAATGACTCAGGCTGGTTGACAGACACAACAGACATAGCTCACATGCAACACAACTGGTTGTCAACACAGAGCAATCAGCTGGTCTGAGCTGAGTTGGGCACAAAAGGTTGACACAGGGCACCACATGATTTACACCTTGTTATCATCATGCTGTAACAGGATGTTGGTAAGAGACAAGATGAGGAGAGCGCACATGGAGACGTCCACAGCTGAGAGGAGCAAGAGAAAGTTCAAAGACAAGTTACAAATCACTCGGTCACAAACGTGTCACTCAGACATCATGAGCAGCTTCCAACAGGCCAGCATCCAGAGTCCACACAACCACTCGGCTAGCTGCAGCAGCATTGTGCATGGACAAGCACAGAGCTCAGTCATTTCTACATGAAGCTCAATACACCAATATATAAAAGTCAATACGTGCAGTTCATTCTGGTGCAGAAAGGTGATAAGCCTTACAGGCCTGAACAGCTCACCGCAGTCAGTGTGGTGAGAGTGGCAGTGGCCTAGGAAGAGGGGGTCAGCCAGCTTGATGAGAGCATTGTCCACAGCAAAGCAGTCCACTGCCTCCACCCCATGTGCCTGCATGTCCTGTAAGGCTCCCGACCTGCATCAGAGGAATGCATACTCTCAGTCAGAGTCGGCGTTGTCCTGAGTTCAGCTGATTTGACAATTTTGGTCCAGTAGACAATTGAACTCTTGGCTTGAGCGGTTGACTGATGGATGGATGGGGCTGATCAATAGAGTGCTTGCTTGATTGATTGGTTAGTTGCCGGACTGGTTGATTGGCTGATTGGTGGGTTGTTTGGTTGATTGACTCATTGGTGGGTGCACTGGTGGGTACATTGGTTGATTGATTGATTGATCGACTGACTGGGTTGATTGATTGATTGATCGACTGACTGATCAATCGAATAGTTACAGTGCTGCTGGCAGCATGCAAACAACTCAGGCTTCACTCAGGGTCTGTGAGCATCAGCATGTTGTTGATTGTACAAACCAAAGACATGCCATGTACCATGACTAACACTCGTCACAGGTAACTGCAAGACGGTCATAAACATATGCCTTTCAGCACACGCTGAGAGACCTGCTCCAGTCCTGGCAATCAGATTGCTTCAACACTGCAAAATGGTGTTACTCACGCACAGGCGGACACAGACCCTGCTGAATCAGCACATGAGTCAACACAGGAGCTGGTGCAGAAGCGGCTGTAGAAGCTTACTTGGCAAGCGCCAGGTAGACTCCACCATTGCCATCTGGGGCCTTTGCCAGGGCATGTGGGCTGGCCATTATGATCTTGCCCTCTGGAGTCAGACAAGGTAGCTGTCCCTGCACGTGAAGTACAACGCTGGTTTGATCGAGAACAACCAATCTTTCAGCTGTTGTAAGCTTCATTGATTTGTGTGGTGCAGGGAATTGCCCCTGGTCAGTATGATAGCAGGGCATGCATATGCAACAGTGCTGTTGGGGCTGCAGCAACATTGCAAATTGTAGATGAACCCCCATTTTGTGTGTCACTGTGCATAGTTGTCGTACATTCAAGCTGGAATGCTGACCTGCTGGAAAAAGAAGAGCTGGTCTGGGTCTAGGCCAAAGTGACAATGCTCCTTGAAGTGCTCCTTTGTTGGAGCATCTGTTGATGGACTGGTCATGATGTACCATCTTACTGGATGCCTGCATTAACAAAGATTCTTAAGGGTTTGGCGTTCAAGGTGTAGGATTCTGAAGCCATATCTGTATGGCATCACAGCTTTTCAACTGCATGCCCAAAGACAGCAGATTTGCTGTTGTCTGGTCTTCATACATGCAAGGCATTCAGCTCCTACAGCTGCAGACAACCTACAATGTATTTGGCAAGCTGAGTGTGGACGTTTGTACTTGATGCTACAGACCACTGACTCAGCTTGGCTGAGACTGTTTGAGCAATGCAAGCATTGAGCACAACTGTCAAGTCAAATATTGGTTCTGCTACCATTGCAGCTGAAATCACGCAGTTTGTTGCAGCCGCTGCTCCACCTTGCACAGGATGAATAGGGGAGAAGTACATGCAACCAGATCACAACAGATAAATGCATGACAAAGTGCACGGATCATCTAGAAGAGCGACACACTCTTGGACTAGTACACCTTTGTATGATCTCAACTGCCTGAGCAGCATGACTGTCTCTGCAGTCAGCCTTGCATTCAGCCTGATGACTCTCTAGAAGCAAGCTCATCATGAGCTCGAAAGCAATTTTATTACTATCATGATTACTATTACTCTCTAGAAGCAAGCTGGAATCATCACCACATTGGTCTTTAGCCATTTTGATCAGAAATTCTCACCTGACTTTTGCACCCTGGCCATGCATTGCCTCAGCAGCAAGCTGCTGTATCCTGATCAGGCGCTCAGCCTGAAGCTGGAACAGGGACTTGTGAGAGGGCAGGCCGATATCATAACAGCCCTTGGGGGCTGAGCTGCCCAGTCTTGTGCCCTGCCCTCCTGCCAGAAGTAGAACTGCTGCCCTGCCCTAAAGTCACAGCTTCTGCTCTTGTCAGTGTGTGCCTGACTTGTCAGATCTGGATCATCATGTGATCATGACACATGCCAAACAAGTGCTAGTGGTCAATGATGTCCTGGTGTAGGATTTGGGAAGATGTTCCTGTGATGCTGCATAGTCTGTGCTATGCATAGCTGGGTGCTAATTCTGCAGGCGCGGCAGACCATTTTGCAGCTGATGCAGCAATTGCATTGCAGGAAAGACCAAGTTGATTATGTTGGGAAGCAACATGACCCTGCTAGGACTTTGCTGGACAACAGAACCTATCATGCTGTCTGAGGAATTGCCAAAGAAAGGTTGGTGTACAGGTCAGCACAAAGGCACCAGGAGCTACTGGACAGCCTCTCACAACGTGTAGTGAGACTTGTTTAACTTATGACTGTGGCTCACCTCTGCAATAAGCTTGTACCCAGCTTTTGTCCAAGCGTCATCGTTATCATGTCCCAGATCCTACAAATTGGACAACTCATTGGTCAGTCCCATTGATTTGTTGAGCTTTGAGGTCTTTGAGGTCTTTGAAGTCTGAAAGCACCCCGAAGAAACAGGGCAGTACTGGTACAGGACAGAAGCAGCACGCTATGAACTTGCTCATGGCGGCCAACAAGTGCATACCTTCAGTGTGGTAACTTCATGCAGTGGCTGCGGAGGGTTTCTGTTTTCAGCTGCAGTCAAGGAAACAGCTTGAGCTCGCTTAATTTGGCAATATATGGCAGCGTGCTTCACAGGACACAACAATACCTGCTGCAGACTTGCTTGCACTGTAGCTTTTGTTTACATATGCTAGATCAAACTCCTGTGGGCAACAGAGTCGTCGCTGAAAAACGATTCATAGCTTCGAATGACGAAAGCTTGTCGAGTCAGGTGGGCAGGCGGATAGTACCAGTATGTCTGCCAGCAACTGCAACCTTTGATCTGTTGATAAGCGGTCCCAGTCATCCAGGAGGTGACCTTGGCCAGCTGCGGTGACAGCTTCTTCAAAGCCTAACCTTTGATCGCTAGACATTATGCTATTATTTGAGGTGGAGTCCTCGAGCGACTTGTGGCTGAACAGGCAGTCACGAACCCTGTGATCGATCGACCGACGGGTGTGCGGTTTGGGGGTCAAAAGAAGCCTCAAGCAAGGTTTCTGCAATGCAAGCACCTTTTGCTGTGTCAGGACAGCGTGGTACATGTCATGTCGCGGTATCTCTTTTGGATCATGTCAGGCAAAACAAGCATGAGCGTTACGCCGTTAGCGGTGGCGTTACGTTGTGAGTCGACTTGAGATGACTAAAGCAGCTGCATCTTGCGGCTCACAACCCCGCAGAATTGCTGCCGCGTTCACAGTTGAAGTTGTTGTTGATATGAACATCATCACGCAAACTCTTTCTCAGCACGATCTTGGCGTTGCAGGTCACAACGTGACCTTATTTAGCGCACACCACGCTTGTTGCTGTCGGCTTTCACCTGACTTGAGTTATTGCAAGGTAAGAAAAGCACAGAGGTGGAGCTGCATGACCCACAGAATGCGCTTCAGACGAATCTGCTGCACTCAGGTGTACAAAGTGTACCACACCTTCGGCAGACTACCCATGGAGAGTATTGAAGACGCCCTAAAAACAGCTGGTACTGGAGATGATTTGCAAGTTCTATATTGAGTTGGTGTGCATGCCCAATATGCTTGCACTTCTGCAGAGCTTCACAAAGCTTCTGAGCATAGTTGTCGCACTCTGTCAGCCTTTTCTGTGGGTCGAAGCCCTTGTCCATAACAGCTGCTGTATCCGTTGCCGTTAGCCTGTGCTGGACTTTTGTTTCAGATACTCTGATGCAACCTTCACTATTTTTGTAACGTCTAGGGTGTGTATATGGTCTCTGCAGTTCCCATTATGTCAATAGCCATACCCTTTGACTACAATGTTGAGTGTTGTCAACCCTCACTCTGTAGGGATGCCAGCAAGAGGTCAGTGTTCACTTGCAGGGTCTCTATGGCAGGTTTTGTGCGCACCTGTGCCAAACGAGGCATGCAAGCTACATGCTTGTGGCATGCAAGCTATGCCATACAAGGACGGGCGCATAACTGACTCAGTTGGCAAGTGGGACTCATTCCTAGGTCAATGTTGACCAGCTGGCTGACATTGAAACTTGCATGACCAGTCACAGGTAAATCAGATATGCATGAGAGACTGATGCATGCATGTTATGCTAGCATGTTGGGTTGACCATTTTGGGAAGACAAAACCTGCACTGCATGCACCAAGCTCAACATGAGCTGCGCAGCGTATGATTACATATGCTATGTATGCCGCAGGCGAGGTGTCAGACTGGGTCCTGCGTAATGAGTTGCAAGCCAAGTTTAAAGGCGTGATCTTCAAGAATGTGTTGAGAGACAGGCTCTATGATGCCTCAAGCGCTGCAGACCAAGGGCACCATGAGTTGCAGCTGTACCAACCCATTGCCTCTGCCGTCTATGAGCCAGTCAACCAGGCTGCTAAAATTCTTGGACTTCCCTTGCGATACACCACGTCTCATGGTGTTTTGTCAAAAGGTCGTCAGATCCCAACATTGGCCATGTGGACATCACAGACACATTCAACTCTGAGGTTCAGCTCCAGCCTTCTGTGCGGCTCATGTACTTGTACATGCTAGATCTAGCTGGGAGTGCTGCCAGATTGGACCCCCAGGAGTGACCTGCTACAGCTGATGTAGACAAGAGGGCCCCTCCAAGCATCGAGCTCATCAGTCAATCAGTGATCATGGTGCCTCTGGTGATGAGCATGATGCACATCGCACAGATGACACTACAGGTGATGCCACAGATGGGCCAGCACAACACACCCGTAGCAAGGCAAGCACAACGCCTCCCAAGCAGGCCAAGCAGGCTGCTAAGAGCACTGGCACCATGCAGTCACGGCGTCTGCAGAAACAGATGGCAAAATGTGTGAAGATACTGAGCCAAATTCCTCATGTGCCCCGCAACAGCCTCAACATCGCAGAGGCAATTGCCTTCAGGAAGACCTGCGTGGTATGCTGCCTGGCCTCTCAAGCAAATTGATACTGTGTTGCGCAATCTGCAAGCAATCTCCCTGCTGTCTTGTACTGTGTGCCTGTACCTCTGCTGCTGGTTTGATCTTTACAGAGTCACCATAAGGCAGCCAGCATGGTGCTGCGGCATGCGCATGTGTTCACTGCTGTTGGCAATCCGTGATGTCTTCAGGAAGCTAGTTTTCAAGCATATATCCCTCCTGTGCATGCAGGTGCGGCATGGTACATGGCAGGGCATTCCTGCTGTGTACAAGGTGTGGGACCTTGGGGATTCCTTAGAGCCATTCCTAGACATGCAGGATGAGCTTGATGCATACCACAAGCTCCGTCCCCTTCAGGCAAGTGTATCAGCAAGGATCACACTACTTGACCAATGTGTGCCTGACAGCAGAAACGAACAAAGGCACGAACCCTTTGAAGTTACTCACCAAGGGTTGTAACAGCTGCTAGGTGCATGCTCCCCTTGTTAATTTTGGCTCTCAGTGTTCCTGTACTCAACATCAGCACAATGTAGTGTCAGCATGTCCAGTTGCAAAGTCAGTCAGCATCATAGCAAGACTGCATCCTGTGCAACAGTTTGTTTGTTTGTTGCTCAGGGCTGCCATCTTAGGAGGCTCAAGTTATGATCGCTGAAAAGCATAATATTTTCTTTTCATTTCATTTTCACAACAGTTTCTGGAGCAAACGTGTCTGACAGTCATGCCCTTTGTCTTGCAGGGTGTTCACATCCCCAGACTCCTGGGGCATGGGCAAATTCACGAGGGCTTGCATGCTTTCATTGCAATGTCAGCTGGTGGTAGCCCATTGAGTCCTGACATGCTGAAGAGTTGCCCTGCAGTGGCAGAGCAGGCTATGTGTGGCTTGAAAGCAATGCATCAGCAAAATACGCTACATGGGGACATTGCTTTACAAAAGGTTGTGATGTCAGACACGGCGCTATCAATGTGGCTGGTGGACCTTGTCGAGGTTTGGCCAGGCACTGCAGCAGAACTAGCCAGGGAGGAACAGGACTTGAGTTGCTTGCTGAAGTGCTTCAGCATGTGATTCAGCACACCTCACAAATGATTCTTTGAAGAATGAATGCCTATGGGACTGTAGGAATCACACATATGTATCACGTGCATATACGATAAGACTGTTGTATGATATACATACATACGGCATGGGTGTTGTACAATGGCAGTTGCACCAGGTCATATGACATGCATGTTGATCAACGTTAGCTCTTACATTCCTGAACGATGCAGTAAAGTTTCCTTTCAGGTACGTGATATGCATAAAGGTAGGTGACATGCATAAAGGGCATCTCTGCTGTGAGTGCTGCGGCTACAGATGTTAGTGCGCCGTAGGGTATACGTTCCACTGACAGGAAGTAAGATGTGCAAGTCTGGCAAGGCAATAATGGGATTTGCATGATTGCATTGCATCTCCTGCTGCACCGTTATGCGAGCGTTATAGGTGCAAACCCCAGCAGGTGCAAGCGCAGGGGCAGCTGGCTTGAAGGATATCTCCTCAGAATATTGGCCTTGTTGTGGTATATTACCCTGGGCCGCATGACCATGTTTTCATGACCCGGAGTTAACTTTGTTCTGACCATCGAGATCATGCACTTTCCGATCTGCGCCACTGCGGGTTCGGCCCTGTCAACCTTCTCACCAAAACTGTACCTTCACAGTCGCGACGCGTCATGTAGAACAGCTTGTTTTCTAAAGCCAGTCGCCCGGTGGCAGCACGGCGCGCAACGAGCTCCCTTCAGGCCGGGACGAGCGGGCTCGATCTCAATTAGAAGCGCTGGAGGAACCAACGACAACCCTTTCATCACCAATAAAGGCAAGAAGGACATCGATGAGTGAGTTGCACATCTGAAGCGAATTCTGCAGCATCGTTGCAAGATGCCAGGTTTGGGCATCGGTTTGACCTTTGCTGTCTCCCCCAGAAGCTGGCCAGATGATGATAGTTCCATATCCAAGGCATCTCCGGTAGACATGTCACTGTCTGACTTCGGAAAGCAGCAGCCTGCCAAGGCACCTTTCCCTGTGCTGACAAAGCTCTTGGTATCTGCTATGGTGCTGCTGTTTGTATACCAGGTGCGCTACTTGGGAAGCCAAGTTTCATCAGGCATAACATTCTCTTGGTGGACACAGTCACAACAATGTCATAGTTTGTCATGTAATGCATGTATGTGAACTTGCTGTGCTCCCTAGTCAGAGTCACTCACACTGACGCAGACTGAGTTTTGTTCACTGCAAAATCAAACCTGCATCTCACAGAACTCCATTTATCTGCCGCCTGAGTAATGCTTGAGACTTGACTATGGAGCCCTCTCAAACTCACATTGAAAAAACAGCAGGCAATCATAATCCTGGCATGCAAAGGCATTGGTGCTTGCTGCAGTGGTGGCCATTTCTGACCAACTTCCAGCACCAGACGTCTTTCATCACAAATGCAGCACACAGTCGCACAGGCCCCAGCAGCTTCCTGCCAGCACTCAAGCACCTCACTCTAGGCATCCCAGAGCCTGGCCATTGGTCCGATTTGACCACATCCTGGATGCTCGTAAGTGGCCATTACTCATGAGCCCAACCTTGCTCTTTCAGTGCATTTCTTGACCTCTATATATACTAGCGTTGGCCACAGACTGTATCGTGAAGTCGTCCAACCAGACTCACTGAATGTCCTGAGTCACATGGCTGTGGTGCATTCAGATTTCAGCTCTAGGTTTTGTCAGTAGCAAAGCGGCATCGATGGCTGTCGCTAGGCTTGCGCATTATGTTGATCAATGTCAATGAGCGCGTTTCACCCTTACACCCCAACCCATTTGTTCGTTCATTTGTCTATTAGTCACATGTCTTCCCTTAAGGTCTGGTACATAGAGCCCTGTATGATCCTAATGCTCCTCAGAAACATCATCAAACCTGCTCTTGTAGTCATACCCCACTGTGCACCAATGTCATGCTGCGCAGTGCAGGACAGAAGCCGGGTGATGTATGGCCAATGGTGGCGCTTCTATACAACAACCCTGCTGCATGCCAACCTGCTGCACCTGCTGGTGAGCCTCTGCTTGGAGCATATTACATATTGATGCCTGTTGCTTCTTGGTCAGGCTGGCTGTCATGTCTGCTGCTTCTTGATCAGATTGGCAGTCATGCCTGCTGAATCTCCTTTCTGCAGTTGTCCGATGTCAGTCACATGATGCATGAGGTCTAAGTCTAGCATCAGTGTGTACTACGCTATGTGGGACTTGTGCTTGTGCAAAAGGCATGGTCAATACATCAGTGGCCAGATTCAGATGATTGAACATGTTACTCATCCAATCATGCAGGCCAATTGCCTTGCAATCCATGAGTTTGGCAAGGACTTAGAGGCTCAGATTGGGAAGCTACAGTTCCTGGCTGTGCTGGTGTTTGCTGCCTATGCCAGCGGCCTCACCATGATCATCACCAACCACCCTGTTGGAGCAGAAGCCTTGCTCCCTGTTGGGGCATCTGGTAGGGCAGCAAATTAACTGCCCTAGTAACCCCTAGTAACTGCCCTGGTAACCCCTAGGAACTGTCCTAGTAACAAATTCATCATGTTGTATAGGAATACGAAGACAGGGAAGTTGCACTGCTTTTGGGACAAGCTGTCCAATGATGCACTCAAAAGCATTCTGGTGTTGTACTGTCCTGAAAGCAAGTGAGCTCTATAGGTCCTGACAAGTGCAAGAGCATGCCATATAAGGGACATCTTGTCAGGCATCCTGTCAAGCATATCACCTGTAGCATAGCATGGGTTGACTCCTTGATCAGCCCCTACAATGACGCAAGTCTTTGGCAGGCTTGACTCATCACCTATGTGCCATTTCTTCTCCTGAGAGGATGTCAGGAAGTCATATGCCATTGATTGTGTGTCTATGTGGGAGTGTTGATTGTGCAGGCTTGGTGACTGGCATAGCAGGCACTCTGTTTCTGATGTCACTGTTTTTGAAGAATCTACGGCAGCAAGGCACACTGGAGAGCAGTGGAGCAGCCCTGGA
>JAABUK010000312.1_pt1 | contig 108051 bp, 167 predicted proteins | sample 5559141 | NCBI WGS metagenome assembly JAABUK01 (sample SAMN10711869, study PRJNA513367) | rock metagenome | isolation source: Antarctica rocks | place: Antarctica: Victoria Land, Pudding Butte nord | collected 2016-01-03 | reverse complement strand
CACCCTGTGGTACCTTGCCATACCAATGCACATGTGCAATGTCAACTTCAGCATCAGGTGGCATGTGACTCAGAAAGAAACGCACCCGGCCAGCCCAATAGACACCTGCATCCTTCATTATGACTACGCTGTCACGAGAAAACTTCTTGCCCTCTGTTGCCATGGTGGAAAAAGTGGCGCCCCCTATGGTTGCCCTGTCAAATACATATGCAAGGCACTTTGGCCCATAGCACAGTTGCTGACTGTGGGCACATAGATCGGGTTGTTGCTTGCCCCATTTGAACCAATCTGCTAGTGCAAGAGGCAGCTGTTGCTTGTTGTGGTTGGAACTCCCTGTAGCCTGTAGAAATCTGAGCCACAATTGATCATAGCCTTGAGGCTGATCACAGCACGAGCACACAACGCACTTCTCCGGGAACTGGCAATAGAAGCGATGCAGCTCTGCTTGCCATTGGTGCTTGTCTGGACTTTGCCCAAACCCAAAGGTTTCGCTGCCTTTAGAGTCAAAAAGTGTGACACTAACTCCCTCAGCTGTTTGCAAAAAGTCTGGCAAGATGAGCTCATTGGTCAGCCTGTCAAAGGTAATGAGCTTGTGGTAGAAGATATTGGAAGCCTGACAGCCATGACCCTCCAGGACATGGTCCTCCTCATCTTGCAATAGAGCCTCGCCTACATGAGGTAAAGCTGTGCATGCTGATTTGAATGAGTTGTGAGCATTGAACATGACAGCCTCTGGGTGAGATTTCTGTGTCATCCAATCTGTAAGGTGCTTCCAAAACTCTCTACACCGAACATGGCCCAAAAGCAGCAGGGGCCATTGGCCCTGATGGCTTGCACCAGATGCAACATCATGTGCCGGTTGATGTTCAGCTCCCATGCTGGCAACAACAGCTGCAGTTTGGTGAGCACAATGGGGATACGCTGTTCTAGCATGGTCATAGTTTCCTCTGAAAGAGTCTTCTCCCAGAGTAGCCCAAGCATATCAAGGTACTCAAACACCACCTCTTGCACCGGCGCAGCCAGACATCCCTCGAGAAGATACTTGCCATATGGGCCAGATGATTGATCAACTCTTACATAATGCAGATAATCCCTGGGGTGATTTCTATAGACTTCTGCCCTAGACTCTGTAGCATCTGCCCTAGATCACTGTAGGGTCAGGCCTAGATCATCTGTAATTCAAGCCTAGATCAGTGTAGGGTCTGCCCTAGACCACTGCAGGGTCTGCATGCAGAAGAAGAATAGTCTGTGTGCAGAGTTCTGCAGCTCTAGGGCTCCAGAAGAAGCTTCTGAAATTTGCTGGATTATGTCAGAGTTGAGTCATGATCTGAGGATTATCTGTCGTAATTCTATGATCTCACTAGGTTTGCCAACATTTAAGGGCAAGCAGGGGGTGGTGTGCGTGTGTGCGTAGTGGCGGCTAGGGTTTATCTTGCCACCAGCCATCAAAAAGTGTTCACCCTACCCGGAAATGCTGTTTTCTCCCACAGACTAAGAAAGGGGTGGTACATTGGTACAAAGGAATTAGTACTGCACTAAATACTAGAACCTTATTTAGCTTGTGAATTAGGGTGGTACAAAGGAATTGGGCAGTGCAATTAGCAATGAAATAGCACCTGTTGTTTCAAACTTTAAAACATTGCTTACTGATGAGGGCCCTTCTGTCAGCATTACCACACACCTACACTATCTGCTTATGTGCATACTCTTACACAACACAGTAGAAACCCTAAGGTCAGTAGTCAGTCATGCAAATATATATATTGCTTGCCTGTCGTGCCACTTAGCTCGCAGAGAGCGCCAGCTATAAACAAGGACGACGTCATGACCCTACTGGATACCGGGGATTAATACGACCCCTAAAACCACGTATTTGTCGCGTAGCGTAGTGCGTGTTTTGCTCGTATTCACAGGGGCGTAGTCGAAACAGGAAGACGTAGTAAATCGACAAATAAACGCCGAAAATACGTCCGAGCAATACGTCCGAGTAGTGTATCTTTACAGGATCTTGCTCACTACGCCTACAATACGTGGGCCGAAAACGGGATCAGGTGGAACCTGCTGCAGATCGCAGAGCTAAGCAGATCACCTAGCTGGTAAGCTCGACTAGCTGATTCAGACTGTTCAACTGTGCAGCATATCACCTAGTTGCAAACTTAACTAGCTGAGTCAGGCTGTTCACAAGTGCGGCAGAAAAATACATGACAGAGGCTGTTGTTGTCTGGATTGGTGGTCTTGGTGGTCGCCCATGCCTGTGCAGCTGGTGTCTGGCGACGCCTGCCAGAAGTGCGAGCCTGCAGGTACAAACACAAGTCATATACAGCACAAGGCATGATGTGTGGCCTGAAAGCTCACAACATGCTGGTGACTGCTTGCAACACACGTGCAAAGCAGCAAGGTGGCAGAGGCAGTGCAGATCAAGCGGATTCAGATAATATAGTGATGCTGAAGTAGAGGCAATGCTGATCGTTATCGTGCACATGAGCTGTCGGAGCAGAGCCATTGCGGTGCTCAAGAACTAATTGTATCAAGAATTCAAAGGTGTCACCCACCAATCGTAGCCAAACAAAGCGCCTCCGCTGGCCGCAATCAGACAACAGAAAAAAGCGACCCAGGTGAAATCGGCGTTGTAACCTTGCACATTCCCTCCTCCACCCGCAAGGTTGAACATTGCGTCTTTACTGCAGAACGCTCGCGTGTCTAGCCTTTCTCGTCAACACCCAGACTTGTCTGGCGCTGCTGCTGTCAACTCGGTAAACGTGCAGATCCCAACGACGACTTCTCCATTGACCTCAGTGGTACAAATATTGTTCCAGAATCCTGTGCATAAAGTACTATTCAAAATTGCATGGAAGTTGCCCGAGCATGCGATATCAGTGTGTCTCTTTATCCAAGATCAGTCAGATTGATTCCACGACGCGTATCCATATTATTAATCGCAGAGTATCTTACCTTAATACAGCTGTGGACCAACCTGTGTGGGGGCAAGCGGACAGGCTGTGGACTGTACCGAGGTACCTACCGAAAGCAATGGCGGAACATCCGTCTCAGATCTGCTTCTGCTGTGCAGACAGAAACTACTGGCAAGCAGGCTCACAACACCATGGCTTGACAGGTAGGGTAGGCCAGCTGTCTTGCCTGTGATTCACCATAGTAAGCACTATCGCAGAGCAGCATGCTGAGAACATGTACATTGAGGCTGTGATGGGCATATTTGTCCACACAATACCGATGTGCAATCAGCCTACTTATACAGGCGGAAGCTCCTGCCCATATACTTTCATAATTGTGCTTCCAAGCTCGTTATGGGCCTGTTTTTGCATTCACTGTCGAATTCAACTACCAGGCAGTTTGCTGCAGTCTGCAGCACATCACAGTGCATTGATGGACATCCTCAAAATCTTGTATGGGCACCTGAATACCCCTGCAGGAGGCCTGTGATCGTAGTGCAGTCATCTGCGTACATGTACATGAAACTTGTGCTGCCAGCCGTGACATCTGATTAGCATTACGCATGAGAGCACCAACAGCACCGGTGTTGTCTGATAGCACACAAAACGCTGGCGAAGGTCTGTTAGTGCATCACCAAAATGCCTTTTGACTAAAAGCCGTGTTAAGACGCATTTGCAAGAACATGCATCGTGTCAATCAAGAGCAAAACGAGCTGAAATCAAGACGAGCATGATAAACACTCCACTCCCATGCGCACTTCTACAGGAGCTGGCTCTGTGTAAGCTTCACAGCCCTCCTGCTGCTCATAGGGCTTCTTCAACACTTGCATCAAGCGATTCACCTGCAATCACATGTGGCTGTTCTAGCTTGAATTGCTTCAAACTGCTGCACACTGCTGCGTTGCTGCTTTGCCATTACGAGAAATTATGTGAATTGAAACCCTGTATGAGTGGCAGAGACCAGACACAATTGCAGTCCAAGCACATTTTCTGCCAGAAGAGCGACGATTTGTGCCTGCAAGGTTGTACTAGGAATGCCCATGCTGCAGTCAACCTACAGGCTCACTTGCAAGGACAGCAAAACTGCAACTTGCAGTCAGAAGCATCTCTTTAAGCCAGCAGATCACCACGCTTTGCCGGCAAGAGGGTAGCAAATGTGCTTATGCTGCAGATCAAATGCCACCTCACAAGCGATAGCACAGACAGTAGTAAAGGTGCAAGCGCGTCTGCAGGGTTTAGGCACACCTAGTAGGTACCTGGCAAGAACAATCGGCTGGACGCCTGTAAAGGATTGTTATGATTATGTCTGCAGATCATGCAATTTGATGCTGTGAGTTGTCTGGCTTGCAGAGACAGGTTGTCACCTCTGAAAAGTCCCCTGCTTCTGCTTGTTCAATGGCTTTTTGCAGCAGATGGTTTCGAGGTATGTAGCACGGATTGGCGCTGTCCTGCGTCTGTTTTCGCTGCTCATGGCTTTGGCCCTCAGCCTTCAGGGCAGCCTTGTACTGACCAAGCCATTGCTTCCAAGCTTGCTGCCTCTCTGGTGTCAAATCTGTACCAACTGCCTACAAAGCCAAAGCCCTGTGAGCAAGTGTTGAGCCATGCCCTTCTTTTGGACAGCAAGTAGACACTGCTGATTGTTGTCCTGAGACACTCTGCTGTTTCTGACAGCGAGCAGCCACTGCCTGCAAAGCCATTGCACTCTGAGTGCTGCTGTCTCAGGAGGCTCCCGTTAGATTCGCCGGAAACAAAAATTGTTGTTTTCTTGTTCTTGTTTCCACTCTGCGTGAGTGTTGAGCCATGCCCATCTTTGTGACAGCAAGTAGACACTGCTGACTGTTGTCCTTAGACACAATGCTCATGTTGACAGCAAGCAAGCACTGCTGATTGTTGTCCTGTAGACACGCTGCTCTGAGTTCTCAAAAACCTTCCACTCCAATTGTTGAACACCAATATTCTGCTTCTTGATATAATTCATATAGCCTGTGACATGAGTACTGATGCTTTGAACAGCAGCGCTGCAAATGGTGCGCGCAGCTCTGGAACAACTGCCTGATCAGGTTTGCAGTGTTGTGATGAGCCAAGCAGCTGCCAACATCTTCATACCAGCTTGCAATTGCTTGAGCAGGCACAGGCAGGGGTTGAAGGAAGACATGGCTGATGGGCTGGGCCTGAAAGGCAGGGCCAATGGGCAGGAAACAAACAAGCAAGGGCCAAAAGAGAAGGCATACGGTACGAGAGCAAAGGGAGCAGCTTGTGGGCAGGGGTGTGACATGCAAAGGCTAATGGGCAGGGGATGAAGGGGGGTTAGAGGGCAGACAGCAACATGGGAAAGGCAAGAATAGGCGGCCCCCACCTCTTGCAAGGGGCCAGGCAAGTCAGCACTGCTATCCTCAGGCTGGACGCTGGCCAGGCTTCTGAAGGTGTTTGTGAAATCTGCAACATGACAGATCAAGGTCAGAAGGCCCAAACATCCACAGGGGACATCACAAGGCACAAGGCAAAGTTGCGACTCTACGGAGACAAGGGCTTGTGAAATCTGCAACATGACAGATTGAGGTCAGCATGCCAAAACATCCAGAGGGGACATCATAAGGCAAACTTGGAACTCTACAGGCAAGGGCTTGGAAGATTATGTCACACAGCAGCTGTTGTTATAGCAGACTGCAGTGTTAGGCTCAAAGACCAGAGGCATGGCATGCATGTGCTGAACCAGGTGTTCTGTGCGGCACCAAGGTTGACGCCAGACAGTTGACAGCAACAGTGCATGCACAGCAGCACGACATTTAGCTGCAGGTGATGGCTGTGCAGATGCTGCTTTTAGAGATTGCTGCACACCTGTCTTGTCTTCATACATGTTGGTAAGCAGCTCCACAGCAATGTCCTTGTCGTACTTCTGCAGACCCAGCTTTGCAGTCATGTTGGCGGTGTACTGAGTGTTCAGGTGTTGTGAAAACAGCGACAGTGCCTCCTCAGCAGCTTCCTGCATGCAACACTGCATTGAAAATGCGGACACTGCATCCCCAGCAGCTTTCTGCCTGCATAACTGCTGTGAAATTGTGTACACTGCATCCCCAGCAGCTTTCTGCATGCAAAACTGCTGTGACATTGTGTACACTGCATCCCCAGCAGCTTCCTGCATGCCTATTGATTCTGAGAACATGGACAGTGCGTCTGCGCCAGATTCAAGCCATGCCTGGCCTTCAGATGACTTCAGGGTCTCCTGGGGCTGACCTCCCCCGGGGTGTGCAAAGCAAAAGTGTGTGTCATGGCGAATGCAGGTGACAGGTAAGCAAATCAGTAGAACAGGTTGTACAGCAGTAGCAGCAACAGCAGCAGCAGCAGCAGCCGCAGTGCCGATGTGAGATTGGTCGCTGAGAAGGTGCAAAGGCAATGCAGGCAATATGAGGGTTGCTGGCAGGCTCACAGCCAAAGATGCATGCAAGTACCACTGCATGTATGGCTACACTCACACAACCAGAGCAAGAATTGCCTTTTCAAGCAGGCCAACACAAGAGCCAATGCCCCCTCATGGGGTAGGGCCTTAGCCTCAGCAGTACATTCGTAAATCTATGCTGGCAACCATCAGGGTATGCCTTGTACAATAGGCCTATCAGGACTAAATCAGAGGGTTACCTTTTCTATCAGGCTAACAGTCACAAGACTGGTAGCAAGCACCACTGCATGTGTGGCTACACTCACACACAATCAGAGCAAGGGTTACCTTTTCAATCAGGCCAACAGTCACAAGACTGGTAGCAAGCGCCATGAGGTTCCACTGGACGACCTGCGGCTGATTTCGGAAGGCGTATCTCCTGCCGGTGAAGTCTGTGGTGTTGGGGGTGAAATTGGGGTCGAACCTTTCGATGAACCCAAATGGGCCATAGTCAATTGTCTCGCCCAGGATGCTCATGTTATCTGTGTTGAGGACTCCATGGGTGAAGCCAACTGCTTGCCATTTGGCTACTAGCTTCACTGACCTGGAGATGACCTCTTGTAGCAGCCCAAGGTATGGGTCAGGCTTGCCTGCAGTGGACAGTGCTAGGTCTTGAATGTTGCCGCTGGCAGGGCTTTGTTTTGTGGTGTGACCTTTTGTTATGATGAGAGGCCATGTATCAAAAAAGAAAATTTGCCTTATTTGTTGAGAGTAGGTGGAAAAGAGCAGGAAGACAGCACAAACATTTGCAAAAAAATGGTGTCAGATAAGTGACTGACCAAGCAAAACAAAGAGGCGGGCATGTCAAAAAGGCTTTGTAATGCAAGACAAACTAAACAACAAACAGATGTTTCTGTGGCAGACATGCCATTTGAAGATACTTAAAACAGGATTGGACACACAATGCAAACATAGCTGAGACGGATGTCCAATGACAACCGCTGTGGTACTAAGCTGTCCTGGTTTGTGTCATATCCCAACTCACTCACAGTACCACAAATGGGTGAATTGAGCCAAACATAAGTTGCAGCAAGCAGCGCATCACTGACAATTCAAAGGCACCATTGCCAAAACAATCAGTAAAAGCTGCAGCTCAGACACCTCCACATGCTTACAAGGCTGTACCTTACAGATGGTAATACTGATGACTTAGCTTGCAGCAACAAGTGCATCAACAACACACTGACCACAGCATTGCCAAATCACAGTCATTGCTCCGCCTCAGACAGTCCTAAGAAGGCCCTACCTTGCGGATGGGAGTGGTGATGCTTGATGACATACCTTGCAGCCAGCAGTGCATCAACATCAACCTGACCACAGCAGTCATTGCTCTGCCTCAGGCAGTCCTAACAAGGCCCTACCTTGCAAGTGGGAGTAGTGATGTTTTATAACGTAGTCTGCTAGTTGCTTGACCAGATCGTTCTCTTCCAGGGCTGCAGGCAGCTGGAAGGAGCCAAACCTGACCCAGGAGTGAGCCATGCGACATACCACGGCTCCAGGCTCATACTTGATGTCGCCGCTGCAACACAACACATGCCAGATTGGTCTGATTCATACCCAATGTTGTTGTTGCTGCTGTCATACCCAATGTTGTACCCAATGCTGCTCCAAATTCATGTTGGTGTCGCTGCTGCAGCATCACAAATGCCAGATTGCCCTTGTATTCATTATATCACGCAGCATGGGTCCAGCGTTTATGTTGGATATTGCCATTGCAACACCAGATATGCCACATTTACCACATACGCATTCACTCATGAGCACATATGTTTCCTTATGGTCAGGTACATACAGTCTTTGAGTAGCTCCCTACATGCCATCCAGTTCTGGTAGTCAGTGTATCAACATTGATGTGTGTTGATGTGTTGTCAATTTGGCTGGCCTTTGCACCAGAACTAGCTTGGATCGATGTGCAGCAGACTGGAGACATACAGACTTCAATGCTGACTGTACCCCACTGCAGCCCTGCTAAGCTGTAGCAGTGACTGTTAAATACTACTCATACCGTGTCATTACTGACCATTACTCACCACTGGAATGGCAGCTAAAAGGAGACCTGCAGGAGTTGTTGACAACACCAGGCGGACGTTTGAAGTTCACTGTTTTTGCAAGTGCACATGTAAGACATTTTTGAGTCTTCTGGGTTGTCTTGGTTGATTATGGAAGACGACGGTCTCAGGTTTGAGGTTGCAATGTCACTGACGCAGCACATATACATATCATTTGCAAGCTTGCTTGGGTGATGGGCCTAGCTTAAGCCCAAAAGGCTCGAGTGATGTCACAAGACGGGGATGTTGCTTTGTTGCAAAAACAGCAACACTCGGAAAAGGGAGCCTAATTGCAGCTGCTGTGCTTGTGCATCCTGCCTGCTTGAGCTGCTGAGACAGACAGCATTGCATTCCACTCGCACAGGCTGATGGCGCACTCACTTGTAGAACATATATCTGACAACATTAGCGCCCGTGCCAGCAATGCTGAGGGCCCTTGAGGTTGGCACGCCAAGGTGGAACATAGCTTCACTGCCAATGAACTCCCGGATGGAAGATCTCATGACTGCTCTTCCATCTGCCATGCGAGAGTATGGGGTCTTGCCAGCCCCCTTGAGCTGCAACTCCCATTTCTGGCCATTCCTTCCCTCTACTTCTCCTAGGTTGACTACACGCCCATCGCCCAGCTGCCCTGCAGGTGCTGAATGGTATCACAGAGGCACTTTGCTTTTTTGGGCTGCCACTGATGTCACATGTTGGTCTGATGAAAAACAGACTTGCAGTTATCTGAAGGGGTTAACAGCAACGACTGAATCCCAGACGTGCAGGATGGGTTGCCAGCTGTCACTACGGCAACTGCATTGTTGAATGCAGAAGCAATGCTGTGTGACACTGGCAGCATGTATTGGTCTCGGAGCAGACTACCACTCAGCACAAGCTGCAGTCTTTGCCAGATTTGAATCGAACATAGATGAATGTTTGATTAGTGTTCTGCCAGTCAGCATAGCTGACACACTTGCACATGTGCTGGCATTCTGTGAACAGCGACACATTCAAGCTGGAGCAAATGCACATACTGTTGAGAAGCAAGGTGTGATGCAACAGAGCTCCTGATTGCGGTCACGCCAATTTGTGTCAGCAACAAGCATCAGAGCGAATGCTCAGGCTGGAAACATCAGAAAATTGCAAATCGAGCAAAGCAAGCTGAAGCAGATGTGGCGTCAGATGTTCTCACCGGCCCAAGAGCCAAATTGATGACCGCCATAGCGCATTGCATATGTCTGACTGCTTGATCCAGGGATGGGCGCGTTGCCTGTAAAGACTTCAGCAAAAAGAGACCTGGTGATGTCAGCTGGGTCCAATTCAAGCTCCTCAGCCATTTCTTGGGAGAACGCAACCAGATAAGGGTCCGTCTGTGTCGGTGTGGGGCTGGCTGCCGACCAGAAAGCATTCTCGACCTTCAGGCAGACAGGGCATTTGATGAGCAAATGCTTGTGGCAAAGACTGCAGCAGCAGGCTTGCAGAAACAGAGGTGCACCTGTCTCAAGCGATTCTCGGTCACTGGATCTCCTGGAAGCTCTGATGTGTAGCTGCTTGTGACTTGAAGATCCTAGAAAGGAGTACAAATTCGATATTACACGATTTCTGAGGGACTGACACAACCTGACCCTGATAACTTTGACAGCAGCGTCCTCAACAACCCACCTCAAGTGATTTAAGGCTTGTGGCGGTGGCTGCGTGAATTTGGGCCATGGCAAAGCACCGCTTGTCCACGGATGCAACAGGAACGCGCAAGCTTGCTGTCAGAGATCTCCCTGTGGCAAACAAGCTCCTCCACATATATGTTGGAGGAAGTACGGCTTGACGACCACAATGCAGTGTGTATGACGACGTGACGCTGCTGTGCATACTTGACGCTCGTTCTGCGCTTGCAGAACACGTAGCGAAATTTGACTCGAAGAACGGGCAAGACATAGGCATGTCACACACACACAGGCACGCATAACGCCTCACGGAGCAACGCGCCGCAGGATTGAGCGAACTGTTTGGGAGTCCATCAAAGCTCGGCACCTTTTGACATGGCTGATCAGGGCAACGAACCTCCAGATGTTCCTGAAGAAGTACCTGCGTCTGCTGCTGTTGTGAGCGAGCCTGCTAGCGACACTGTCAAGTCTGAGGAACATGCCGAGATCAAAAGCGAAGTTGTAGCCAGCGTGGATGATGACGCACCAGCTGAGCAGGAGGCTGCTGAGCCGATTGCAGCCACAGCAGAGGTAGTCAAAGCCGAGAACGGCGAGCCGGCTGAAGCTGCTGTCAAGGTTGAGGCACGGGAATCAGACAGGAAAGATAGCAACACAGACAAACCCAAGGAGCGCTCAGACAGAGACAAAGACAGAGAACGAGACAAAGACCGGGAGCGTCGACGGGACAGGTCTGACAGGGACAAAGACCGCAGCAGGGACAAGGATAGGTCTTCAGGCAAAGACAAGGACAGAGACAGGGCCAGGGATAGGTCTAGAGGGAAAGATAAGGACAGCAAAAGGGATCGGAGAGAGCGTAGCAGAGACAGGGACAGGGACAGAGACAAGAAGTCACACAGATCAAAGACCAGGTCTAGAGAGCGGTCAAGGCGAGGCTCCTCAAGAGAGCGGCGCCACCGCTCTGGATCAAGATCTAGGGACAGGCACAGGGACAGCCGCAGAGCGTCTTCAAGGTGATCATGTCATCCTGTTGCTGCTTGTCTGTCTCACATTGCCACAGCATTGAGATGGGATCTTGATCGTCAGTGTGATTGCAGAGATGACAGGCATAGGTCCAGCAAGCGTCACTATGAGTCTGGCAGCAGTGATGATGAATATGGTGGCTATGTTCCCAGGAAGCGTCAAGAGCCTCCAGCTCCAGGTATTGCTGAGCAATACTTTGCTTCCGCTGAGTCAAATTTGACAGTACCCAACATCTTGAAAACAATGAGCTGCTCCTCACACATGCTGTATGTGGTTGCAGCGGTTGGGTACAGCACCAGCTACATTGATCCCTATGCGGCCTTGAGAAACAAGAGTGGCATTGTGTCACAAGATCCAAAAGAAAGTAAGCCCCTGGTCTTGTCACAGTGGCTCAATACCTGCTGACCTTGTGTTTTGGTGTGACCAACCTCATGTGCTGAACATTGTCTTTGGATGTAGTTGCCAGACAGCTGCAAGAACAGCAGCTTCAGGCGCGCCAGCTGGTTCTACAGCAGCAAGCCGCTTCTGCTGTCGCTGCGGCAAGTAAGACGCAGAGAGAGGTGAGAACAGACTCCTTGCACCTGCTGATCCTTATATAGACTGCAAGAACACCCTTCTTTGCCTTCTGCAACCTTGTCAGCACAAAGCGTTGGATGTGCTGCTGTTGCAGGTGCCCTTGTGTCGTTGCATTGCCTGTGCAGGTGTCATTCAGCTTGCTGCATTGCCTGTGCAGGTGCTGCATCCTGCATCACCTTGTAGCTGCATCCTCATGACATATTGCAGTCACAGCAGCTCTCACAGTAGATCTGCATGACTCAGCCGAGCAGCTTGCTCACATTGTTGATCGCACATTCTCATGTCTCACATCATGACATGCACAGTGCTTCATTAAATGAAGTGCCCAATAGGGGCACTGCCCATGAAGAAGGGTACTGCCCACATATGTCACATCATCATGCGCACGATGTTTCATGAAGGCAACTGCCCATCAGTGGCATTGCCTATAAAGGCAACTGCCCATCAAGGATTTGCCCTGACCTGCTGATTGGAGGATGCTGACACCATGTTTGGTCTGGCCCCGTCCCACTAGGTCTACGTGGGCAACCTGGTGGCTGGTCTGGTGACGGAAGAAGCCCTTCGCCAGCTGTTCAACAGCACCATGACGGCTGCATTCCCTGATAAGCTCACTCCTGGCTTTGACCCTGTGGTGAACGTGTCTATGCATTCCGAAGGGCGCTATGCATTTGTGGAGCTGCAAACCCCCGAGATGGCGTCAGCGGCCCTGCAGCTCAGCAACCAGGTGCAGCTTCTGGGCCAGTCCATTTCTGTGGGCCGCCCCAGTGGGTATGTAGACCCCAGCAAGGCGCAGCAAGCAGCTTCTGCGGCAGCTGCTGCTCTTGCAGCCTTTAAGGTAAGCCATGTGACGCAGAACGTGTCGTTACTGCATTGGAATTGTGCGGACACACTGCATGTACAGAAGTGGGCAGAGCACATTGTATGCTGTCTTGGTGTGATGCCGCAGACATCTAGGTATGTGTCACAGACAAGCAATGCCATTTTACACTGCATGTCAAGTGCCTGTGTATTGGATAGTGTACGGCAACTACATCACATCAACCAGTAACACAGGAGGACTGGAATGGCTGGGGTACAATCCCCCCACCACTCCTGGTGGATCTCTGCTGGCTGCTTTCAGACTGTGCTTGATGAACAGGCACTAGAAGATTTCTCCCATCGGTTCTTTCGTAGCATCCATGGTGGATCATGGATGATACAGCATCTGGAGCAGGCTGCATGCACAGAGCATCCCATCATTGGGTAGAAAAAGCCTTCTGTGCATGCAGCCTGCATCAGATGCTGTATCATCCATAATCCACCATGGATGCTACAAAAGAACCACAATGCCGCCATGCAGTCATCTTAGAAGGGGACTATGAAAGCACTGGCTTTCAGCAAGGATTGGCCATGCCTGAAATGTCCATTGACTGTGTGCACATGTGCATTTTTTTTCTGCTGCGTTGCTCCTTCAAGCAGAAATCTGACGTGTCCATGAGCATGCTATGTAACTGGGCTTGCCTGTAGATTCTGCTTTGCCTGAATCATGAACATTCCAGGGCCTAGCATGCTTGCTATGGTGAGAGACATAATGCTTAGTAGTGCAATAATGATCTCTCCAATCTCAGGCTAGCTCTTGCTCAGACATTTGCTCCCTGGTTGTGTTACAAATTGTGTCTGGATCTCTTTGCAGGCTGGAGATGACAGTGCAGAGATGCATCAGCGACTGAAGGACCTGGGAGTACCCATTCCAACAGGCCCAGATGCTGCCCCCAGCTTGCCTGCAGCTCCCATGCCAATGGGCAACATCATACCAGCCCCCGGTGGGCCCATGATGGGTATGGGACAGCCGTACCCTCTCATGCCCCAGATCACCGTTGGCCCAACAGAGTTCCTGTCAGTCAATGGGATGGTCACTCCTGATGTGCTTGTGGATGATGAAGAGTACAGGGAGGTATGACTCTGAAGTTGCAATGTTGGCTGTGACGCGTAGGTGTAGGTGTAGTACGTGTAGGTGTAGGTGTAGGTGAATGTAGGCGCATGCAACATGGACATCTAGGATAGCTACATTCACGCAGCATGTGATGCACATGCACAATGTGGCTCAATCAGCTTGGCCTACGTGTGCTGAGCTGAATGTTAGACAAGTTTTGTGTCTCAGCATTTTGTTGGAGAACGCCATAGTGAAAATGGCTGTTGAAGAAATGGTAGCTTGTTCTTGCACATGCTGCTTCCATTAAGGCTTGGACAACTTTGAAGCCTTCAGCTGACTGCTTTTTCATGCTTCTGTTTGGGTTTCGTGTGAGTGGAGTCGTTGTGATGACTTGCAGGTCATAGAGGACCTGCGTGAAGAGTGCAGCAAGTATGGTCAAGTCATGAAGGTGGTTGTGCCTCGCCCTCCCATACCTCAGCATGCTCACGCTCTCTTCAACCAACAAAATTATGGCAAGGTGAGCCCTGTTGTCAAGTTCGTTTGATGTGTTTGCCAAGTGTGTTTGCCAACTGAGTGGTCTTACAGAACCATGTTGAACGACTGTAGTATGATTGCATTGCAAGCTTGCATGATCTTCGATGACTATGCTTGCATTGTCACCGTGTTTTGGGATTTGGCAATTAGGTATTTTGCTCTCACTCCATGCCTGTGATTGCAGGCTTTTGCTCAGTTTGCTAATCCACTCAGTGCTCAAGCAGCCAAAGATGCCATTCATGGACGCCTCTTTGCTGGCAGCACTGTGGAGGTCAACTACATCACTGCTCAGCAGTTTGGTGCTGTGGGTGGTTTCCAGTAGCCAGTGCTGTAGCCAGCACACATATCATGTAGTACATGTTGCCTATCCTGCAGCTGCCAAGATGCAATAGTCATTCTTGCTCAGGGCAGCATGGGTGATGGATAGATCGGTTGAAGTACTGCTCTGTAACAGTTGCCAGTTGCGCGGCCATCAGGGTTGTATGCAGCTCCAGCAAGGCTGCTTTGATACATACTGCTTTCACCACCCGCAGGATAGTAGCTCAAATACCTTTTACAGTCAGACTGCCACGGACTGTTACATGTGCTTGAGGAGTAACACAACTCTAGCAAGAACAGGGCATGCAATGCTGTTGTCCTGTTTAGACATCTGAATATCTGTTGCAAGCTGGCCCACAATGTAGCTAAATTCTGAGGCAAATTCAACTGTCAGGAGGTTTTGTCAATCTTTTTTAATATGATGTAAGTGGCTCCGCCTTAATCCCAAGCTGGCATGTGTTAGTAACATGTCATAATTGGCATGCAAAGTGACCCGTCCCTGAATCTATCCATAGTCAGTGCCTATCATACAGGAGCTCAGGGGGGCACTGTCATGCAGGGGCCAGCTGTACACGGTCAGAAATCCCAACCTGAACTCTTGCAACTTAAATCTAGCAACTCTGTGCAATCGTCAGATTGTTCATTGCATTTGCTGTTTTGTCTTTTGCACTGGCCCTTGTACTATCTGAATCTGTCTTGGTGACTCACTTCAGAGGTGATTTGGTGAATAATACATGTACCATGCAACTGCCTATTGTGAACGTTTCGTCTGCATTTGCAGTTGCCCTTTGTGTACACTGTACAGCACAAGTAGACACTTCATAGTTATACATGTGCATGCAACTGGAAAATTGCCTTGTGTGTGAAATTGCATGTGCCTGCAGTATAGATCACTACAACATGGGGAAGTGTGTACAGCACTGGACCATTCAGGCACCAAGAGCAAAGCAAGCTCTCACACAGAGAAACCACGTCGCTGTAACTCTTCTATAGCCATGAAAGCAGTGGTGACTGATGGTAGCAGCATGTTGCCACTTTGCATGACCTCCCTCAAGCTTGCTATACTCATACGATGTATCTGCAGACAGAATTTAACATTCTCACAGCGGCACACAGGTCACTACACAGACAATGTACTGTAATCTGCCTACTGTTTCATTCAACAGCAGCACAGCACAAAAAGGGCCTCGTTACTTTCATTGATGTCAAACCACGGCTTAATGTAAGAGGCTGACAGGAGCGCTCAACAATGATGCTACAGAATGGCAAGCATACATGCTGTTTGCTCCTTTCAATACATTGTCTGCACAAATACTTGTGTAACATCACATTGTGCCTGCATTTGCAATGTGCTGCCATTTGCTAAGGCATGTTGACTGGACACAGCAGGCACCTCATGTAGTCAGTACCTCAATGAACTCCTCTGCGTCTTGCTTGCCTGCTGTTGCTGCAGCATGGGGTGCAATGCACAGGAAAGGCGTGAAGCGGTTGGCACACCACTTCACTTCAGCAATGCCTGGGTGACCCAGACCCAACAGATCCACCCACTCTCCCCCCTCCAGCTGTGCCTGCAGCACCATTGAAATGCATGTAAACATGAAGCTGTGACAACATGCAGGACGATATGTGATGTATAGACTTTTGTGCTGTTGTAAGCAACAAGCTTGCATGTGGCAGTGCCGGCAGAACTTCATTACTTGCTATGTGCTGCAGCTTGACCAGGTTTACAAGTGTGTGAAGCACACACACACAATTGTCAAAATTAACCTGCACAACAAGCTGCAAACAAGATATGCAACAAATGCAGGCAAATAACAGCACAAGATCCCATAGACCAGCACACACTGCCTCTCCCTTTGAAAGAGCCACGCAATTGTGTCAGCGACTAAGGTGCTTACTGCGCGCTCAGCTGCCTCCTTGTTTTGAATGCAATGTTTGCTCCTTGAAGACAAGGCGGGCATCTGCTTGCAGTGCTGCTGGTGCTGCAGGCGTGTTGAACATTACCGCCAACTTGGCTAGTGCACTTGCAAGAGCTCAGAAAAGCAAAGAAAAGACTACGCCTTTCGGCATAGTTTACTGAGCAGCCAAGTATTACACAAGGCTGCCCAGGTTGCAAGAGCTCACCTCTTCCCAAAGCTCTGCACGTGCACAGCCAGCGTAGTCTCCATGCCGCTGTGCATCGAAGCTGCCAGCTGGCAGGCTGTACATCATCTGGTTAGGTCCTTGGCAAAACTCCTTCAGAATAGTCACCTGAAGCAGGCAACAAGCCCTGCGATGCTGAGATTGCTGCACTTTGTGCAATGCAGACATGCAGCTGTTTGCAGGAGAGCAGCAGGCAGTACCAAGAAGCAATCAGGCTTGTATGTATACAAGGAAGACCAGATGGAACAGCCGGTACTGTGCAGCCAGCAAAACAATCAGTTGTGGCTCGATCATTGTGGTGATGCAGTGTTTTATGCTCAATGCGCAGTGTCAGGCTTGCTGACCTCTGCAGGAGCTTCGTCAGTGGCAGGATGGAAAGGAAACACAGCAGAGAAGTGAAAGCTGGCTTGTGGGTGGCCTATGACATCAAAGTCATGTTCTTCAGCCTATGATACCAGCTGACGCTTCAGATTGCCAAGGGCTACTAGCACAGCAAAGATAGGTTGGAAGGCAGCTTACAGGGCGCTCTTTGCTAGATGGAAAGCGAATTCTGCGGTCATACAGCGTGAAATATCGCTGACAAACCTTGTCTTCCTTGATGATATCGAAGGCTGCGAACCAGCAGCATGTCTGCTGTGTACTGCCACGGTGCGAAGAAACTTGCAATGGGTTGACCTGCTTGATCAAACCTACTCGTTGACTCCGCAGGAGCATGACTCGACATGCTCGCATGCACTAAAATGCGAAAGTGCAAGCTGCGGGTTTTGAAAATGCTCGCGCTTGATTGCAGCTGCCGCGACAGGATAGTTTTACAACCGGCATGCATGGATTCACGTCCTCGAGGCAAGCTGTACAGCACGCAACATCGTGTTGAATTGCCGCAATTAAGCAGACAGTCGTATAATGTGGCATGAGATGTTTCTGTGCATCGTATCATGCATGCTGACCTCCATGGATCGCTGGCTTCTCTTCCCACTTCTTCAGTGGTACCTGATTGAGATTTCTTGTATTCTTGGAGTGGAAGTGGGAGTGGAAGTGGCAATGCAAGAACGCCCACCTGTACAGAACAAGCTGTCTCTAGAATTTGCAATCTTGCAGCGTGCAGAAGCTGAATGTGAAGCAGTAGACCATGGAGCGTAGCTGGACGGGTGATGATGAGAAGTCCGCGTTTGATGACTTGCTGTCAGCTCGGGTTCCATCACGAGGAGCACTCAGGTGACTAGCGCTACGTCGCGACCGGCTGTGAGCTGACAGCATTACGTCTGTCAATCTCTGTCTCTATTCGGCATTGTGCTGTATCCGTTCTGCATTTCAGCGACCCTGACCTGACTTGCTTGTCTCGCTTTTGCAGCAACGTCTTAGAGGACTACGAGCTTAAGGCCTTGCAGTCTGAACACGCTGCCGAGCAGTATGCTGTGCGGCACACTTCAAATAGGAAGGCATCTTCTGGCTGGCGAGATCCTAAGCATAAGTTGCAGTCCGAGTTTTCAGACACAGTACACCATGTACAAGACGCCTTACATGTCTTCAAAGAGCGGGGTGTGTTGCATCACACAGAGTATGACTCCAACGTCCCAGCAGCTGTACATGGTGCTCCCAAGACTGCTGAGGTAATGAAAATGTGCTCAGTGCGTTTCCTGGCTGAGCTTGTTGCACTGAGTAAGTCAGAAATATGGGTCTGAGATGCCTGTTGCTTGCAGGAAAGTAAAGAGTCATTGGAGCGATTGCGGCGCATGGGGCAATTTGAGGCACAGGACTTTGATGTTGTGGTAAGCAGTGACGCTAAGTACATTGATTCCCTTCAGTTTGCGGCGTACTTTTTCACACCAGTTCATGCAAAACTTGACCATGTCAGAGTCTGCCTCGTGCCCTTTCCTGGCATGTGGATTAACCATCACGAAGAGAGACGCACTTGTAGTCCACAGCAATGGTCGTTTGTTTCTGGTTGATGGGCCAATGTGTATGCAGGATAATGATGTTGAACGTGAGACCACTTTGAACAGGGATCACCTAGACTACTTGGTAGAGGAAAGTTGGAGATGGCTGCTGTCATGTAAGCCATTCCATGCTGTACGCCCTAATGTATAGTGCTGTCAGGTATTTCATACGCAGGCTAAGAGTATGGGTTGGTCAAGCTATGACTGTTGCACCCGGCGTTGCTGTCCTGTTTCAGGCTGCTCAAAACTGCAAATGACATTGGTCCTCTCTCTTTGCCTGTTGCACATCACACACGCCCTGCAAGCCCACTTTACCACAGTGCTGAGAGAAACCTTCTACAACGCATGCAGTTCTCATTGGAGTGACAATGGGAATGCTGGCTTTCTTGGTGGACATAGTCCTGCAGCGCCTAAACAGCTTTAAGTATACAGCTGTTGAGACTGTTGTGGCCAACCATGGGGGGTTCTGGGCACCCTATATGGTATGGCTTGTGTTCACCATGGGTTACTCTGCCATGTCTGCCTTCCTGGTGACATCCTTTGCCCCTCTGGGAGCTGGCAGTGGCATCCCAGAGATCAAGACATACCTCAATGGCGTGCACATCAAAGGTGCAGCTACACATACACACACAGACTGCCTTGTCATGCCTTTTCTTCTGACAATTCCCGCATTGCCTACAGAGTCTTCCAAGTACTGATGTGCAGGGCTACATGGCCCTTCACATTGGAAACACCAGCTAGTTGTTCTGTGAGTGTACAGCAGCTTTGGCCTGCATTGCAAGCACTCATAGCTTGGGCATACGCTTATGTGCTTTGTATAGGCATTGCTGGGTGCACCTTACGCGCATATGCTGCAAAGTATGCTGTATGCAACATGGCCGTGCTTTGTCAAATTCCTTCAGTGCTCTTGGGCTGCTAAGACCAATGTCATTGTCAGAATGCTTCAGCACCACTCTTTTGTCCTCCTTGCTGTGATCTATGCATTAGCAAGATCCTTCGGTCCAAGCCATGAAACACAGTGGTATGGTGCCTGATTGTGTCACATTGCTTGTCAGGGCTGCTGGGACTGAAGACTCTGGTGGTGAAGATGTTCAGTGTGACACTGTCCATGGCTGGAGGGCTGATTGCTGGGAAGGAGGGCCCCTTCATCCATGCTGGAGGCATTGTGGGTGGGGGCATTGCTGGCATGGGCTCACGGTCAGGCTGCCTATCACATATGTATCATCATGACATGTGGCAAAAACTTTGCGCGCTGGCTGGCATTGCCTCATGCTCTGAGTGAGCGCCTTGTGTTACACTGTTGTCAGCACTGCAACATGATCCAAAGCAAGATGCTGCAACTGTCAGCTTGCACTGCAGCAGGTCAGACGACAGCAGCCTAGGGCTAGCATGAGCATTGCCAATTGCTGCACTCATGGTGAGATGTCAGCCTGTTCAGAGCATTGTATGCAAGGCTTGCCATGCCACAGGCAGTACAGTGCTGCTTTGCATCGGTCACAAAAAAGTAAAGTCACCACGATTGGCCAGGAGCTCATCAGCACACAGGTTTACAAGCATATCGTGACAGTAAGCACAGCAGGCAAATCATTAGCAAAGACATTGGCAACAGCCAGCAAGCTTGCCGTCCCAAGGAGCAGATCATTTGTTTCATCGACAAGAAATTCTGGTGCCAAAGGAACAGATGAGCATAAGATGTTCAGCAGATACTCCCTGGCATTTGAGACAATGAATATAACCCTGACTTATGTACTCATACATATTGTTGCATTGTGCAGGACTATTACGGATCTGTTGCACAAGTATGGCTACAAGCGTAAGGCCAAGGCTTCTCGCAAGTATGGTGGATACTTCCGGAATGATGCTGATCACAGAGATTATGTGGGCATAGGCACTGCAGCAGGTCAGCATCTCCTCATCAGTGTTTACATGCGTAGTTGACATTGTTATCAATTATAACAAACAAAGGGTTCAGCTGCTCTAAATGCATATGCCATTTTGCTCTGCTCAGAACTCTCCAACCGCTTGCAGGTGTCTCGTGCTCGTTCGCCGCTCCTATCGGAGGTCTTCTGCTTTCGATTGAAGAAGGAGCCTCTTTTTACAGCACTTCCTTGTTCTGGCGTGGCTTTCTGGCGACCTGCACTGGTGTGTGCACGCTGCATTTTCTGGCCCAGTTCCACGAAAGGCCAAGCGAGATCATGGACGCAAGATTTGGTATCAGGCGAGATCTGGGGCTGTACGACGACAATATTGCGCTGTATGGATCCAAGTTCTGGTATTACATCTGGGAGTTGCCGATCTACGTGTTTATGGGTTGCATCGCTGGAGCCCTGGGCGGCTGGTTCATTAAGCTCAACATCCACTTCACCTCGTTCCGGGCCAAGTATATTCCAGCAAGTAACAGGTGGCGACGGTTTGGCGAGGTAAGCCTTATTTCAGCTAGGATCACTACTGATCAGTTGTCGCTGGCTTTCACAGCAACCCTCATCAGTAAACGCACACTAACGCAGCTGACCAGTTGTGGCCTGCAAATCATCGTTTCTTGCTTGCGTCATTGAAGTACTGGACAATTCTTGTATTGCCCTAACTGCAGGTGGTGTTTGTGGCATGGCTGGTGGCGACCACCTGGTTCCTCGCAACGTACTCCTCCCCCTGCCAAAACCTGCCTTCCAAGGAGCAGCTGTCATACTATGAGAACTCAGGGGAAGACCAGGATATCTATGCTGGCGTGTCTGGCTTTGACTCCAGGGGGCTCAAGTTTTTCCCTCAGTTGTGGTAAGCTCATCCGGCTGGTCCCCTCATGCTTTGCGTCGTGCTGTATTGCTTGCCATACAGCACGACGCTGATGCAGCTGCATCTTGCAGCGCTGTGTCATTGCCATCAGCCCATGGCTTTGCTGTTTTTGCATCAACACTGCTGATGGATTTCTGGACAGTATTGCTGCAGCTATTGTGCATGTGGCTCAACAGGCAGTGGAAAGTACGCCAGAGCTGATGCCATGCCAGCGTGAATGAAAGCCACAGACAGCCCACAATTGGTCATACAGCAGCCTTTGCAACCGAGTCAAGCACACTGATTCTCTGTGCGTGCAGCATAGACCATATTCAACATTGGTCTTGCTGAACAGGTGCAACTCCACCCAATTCAACCCACATGGCCAACTCTTCTTCAATCCTCTGGTCCAGTCCATGCGTATGATTGTGCATTTTGGAGAGACTCTGCCTGAGAGCATCACTCCAGAGCACATCATCAGCTCCAGTCTGCTCCTCCTCTGGGCTGTTACCATCTTCTGTGGCATGCTGTTCTGCTTTGGCATTGGAGCTGCCACAGGTGATCAATTTGTTGTGTTGGCCAGGCTAAGTTTGACTGTGCTGCATGGTGTTGAACAAGTAATGTGGACATGTGCATACGCATATATACACTCATTTACCTGTATCATCATTGGTGTACTTGAGCGGTCCATCAGATGTTTGTTTGATTGCCACAGCATGCTCTTCCCATCATGCAATACATGCTGGGACCTGCTTCAACATCAGAGCTGGTGTTGGCAGCGCTGCTTCAAACTCTAAACTTCTTTCGGTCTGCTGTAGAACTTCTGTGTCTGCTGCATGACATGACTCATCCTCTGCAGCATCATGCAGGCTTGTTCATCCCCTCTTTGGCATTAGGAGCTGCTTGGGGTCGCATAGTGGGCATGCTGGTCAGGTACATGGTCGGCCACCACGCGATTTCCTTGCCAGCCTATGCGGTGAGCTGCCTGACTGCATTGCCACTCTGCACTCACAGCTGACCTAAAGTCAAGCTGACCCCATCCTGTCAAGTTTGTACACCTTTACCTTCATGCACTGCAGACTAAACCCAGGCTGAACTTGCAAGGGCTTCAGCACTGCAATACAACCTCAAAATGTGTAGGAAACACACCTGTTCAATGTGGCTGATTTGGCTTATCCTCTGTCTCATCCATGAACAACACAATGCCCACGGATTCCTTACAACAAAAAATTGTAAACATTCTCAAAAAGTATGTATGAACACTGACATGGTGCCCGACTGAAGGCTGTGGGAGCAGCAGCGCAGCTGGGTGGTGTTACGCGTATGACGCTGAGTATTACAGTGCTGGTGATGGAGGGTACGGGGGCCCTGCAGCTGGTGGTGCCCATGATGCTTGCAGTCTTTGTGGCCAAAATTGTCGGGGACTCTGTCAGCATGGGAGTGTACGACCTCCACATCAAGATCAGGGGTGCACCTGTCCTGGTAAGCACCTTTCTACCATTCATTCATGGATGCATTCATCATTCATTCACTCACACAAGCCATTCGTTTGTTTGTGCACTAAATACATCGCTTTCTCTGTTGGGTGCCTTCACTTCTGAGTCATACAAGTACAGTCAGTTGTACATACAGTCCTGAGATGTTAACACAGGCAAGATCTTTGCCAGATTTTGTACACAAAGCCTGTCTAATGGTGCATTGAGTGACACTCTGTAGACTTGTAGTTGATCAAGCATCAATTTATGCAACAGCAAAACCCGCATACGCTGTCGCCAACACCCTGCCACCATGAGGGCTTTTGCTTTGGAACATGTCAATTTGCAGCAGTGCTGCTCATGACAGACGCATGCCATGCCATAGCAGACTGCTTTGAAGTTATTGGAAAAGCATCAGCATGATGCCAATGTCACCGTGTCATCTGCCTGCTTGTGTGGCTCATCTGGTCTTCATTCATCGCTCAAGCCAAATGCCTGGTCTTGTGCGCACAGACTGTTTTGCATGGTCTGTCCCACAAAGCACCACCGTCTGTCTGTGACGCAGTTGGAAGCCGCTTTGGAATCCCATCAGCGCATGGTGAGTGACAAGCTGAGTGTGGGTGAGCTGATGACCACCCAGATGACGGCACTGGAGCCTGTCATGCTGGTGTCCAAGCTGGAGGGTGTGCTGAGAAGATGTGCCCACCAGGCTTTCCCCATCACCACTGAAGTCGACAAGGCCTTTGCTGCAAGTAAGCCACCCACTTGTTATATCAATACATCACTACTGAAGTTGACAAGGCCTTTGCTGCAAGTAAGACACCCACTTGCAGTGTCCACATCGGTGCCCTCGCATAGCCTGGCAACCTTGTAGATGTCTGCTTGTGCTGTTCCACTTCGGTGCCATTGCATAGCCTGGCAGCATTTTGTGAGACAGACAAGGCCTTTGCTGCAAGTAAGACACCCACTTGCGATGTCACGCATTGGTGCCCTCGCATAGCCTGGCAACATTGTAGACATCTGCTTGTGCTGTTCCACTTCGGTGCCATTGCAAAGCCTGGCAGCATTTCATGAGATAGACAAGGCCTGTGCTGCAAATAAGACGCCTGCTTGCGATTCCCATGTTGGTGCCATTGCACAGCCCGGCAACAAGTTATGAGAATGACAAAGCCTTTGCTGCAAGTAATAGGCCTGCCTGTGATTCCCATGTTGGTGCCATTGCATAGCCTGGCAGCATTTCATGAGAACGACAAGGCTGTTGCTGCAAGTAGAGTGCCTGCCTGTGATGTCTGATGCTGGTCTTACTACAAAGCATGCTTGAACAGCATTGCACTAGCTCTGTAGCCCTGTGCAACAGACAAAGTCCTCTTGGTGGTTGTACTATGCTCTGAACAGGAGGCCTTTGCTGCACCCCTGTTGAACGCTACTTGTGGTTGTCATCACACAGCCTACCACTACTTGCTGCTCATGCAAAGCATCACACTTGCTTCTTATCCTTATGCTGTCATGTGCACGTGTCCTGTGGCCAGATTCCAGACACTGTCCAGACAACTGTCAGCAGCCCATGTGCCCACATGCCATGGTCATTCCTTCTGGAATACTGAATCCTGCATGCTTTCCACAATGCCAAGGTGTCTGCTTCTCCAGTTGCCACCCACCTCACTCCCCTGCCAATGCACACTATCGCCAGCCTAGCAACACAATGTCAAGTGGGCTGTATCACAACCTCTGGTGCACCACTATTACTATTCGTACTACTACTGCTGTTACTGTTACTATAATCAACATAGTACTGATGTACCACTGACACACCAGTGAATAACAATTGTCTTCTTTACAGATGAGAGCTTCCCTCTGCATGGAGTGATCAAGAGGACCCAGGTGCTGCGCATGCTGAAGCACCGCATTGGCCTCTTTACCCATGATGGCATGTCAGCCCTGCCACCGGCCAAGGCCCGCATCCCCAAGTCTCAGGTGAGAATTACTACTCGCCTTCCATGGGCTAGCTCTGGGCTGCCGCCTTAGGAGGCTCCCCTTATGATCGCTGAAAAGCGTAAACTTTTTTTTCCCCCTCCCCTTCCATGCTGCCCCAGTCTTTTTAACTTGAGGTGGCAAGTCGGCTGTGCTGTCTGCCTAAGCTCGCATCCCCAAGTCTCAGGTGAGACCTACTACTCCCTTTCCCTGCGGCATTTATCTCCACCCATGATGGCATGTGGATGACTGTTGACTCTTCACATGGCTGTGTGACATCCTGTGACAGCTTCATGGCTTTCCTGCAATACCCCATCATGCTTGTCTATCCTAGTGACTTGTGAGGTTCAGGCATGCCATGTCATACTGTAGTCAAATGCTTTGTCTCCTGTGGCAATCACAGTATGACTGCTGTACCTGTCATCACATTGTGCTGTATTGTCACATTGCTGAGCTAGCATTGTGCCTTCAAGTACCGGCGCCTGTCACAGCTGTGTTGCCAGGCACCTATCAATCGTTCCTTGCCTGCAAAAGGCAGGCCTAACATTATCAAACATATTTTGGTTTTGATTGTGTCCCATCAGAAAGTGCTGTCTTCATGTGCCATGGGGCTCTGAAATTGTACTCTGGGCATATCTGAATGTGGTGTGCATTTGCTTGGTTTGTCTCAGCATGTCCATTGGCTGCTCAGCTTTGCAGCCACAAATCCCACCCTCCATGCCTGTGCTCTTTCCCATATGTATACAAGGACTGTCTCCATGTGAAAAGTGCTTCAGCCCAACACGGGGGAGACTAAAGCATTTCTCCTGGTTTTGCAGGTGTTTTAATGATGTTGGCACTGTTTTACCTTCTGAGCGGCCAACACAACAGAAACATTTGTCTGAAAAGGATCACCTCAGCTGTTTGAAGGCAAACAACACGCATCTGTGTGTGGTGCAGGAGGAGCGCATTGAGCTGCTGGACAAGCTGGAGCAGTTCCCCCTCAAGATCCGTGTCAAGGAGGAGCAGGACAGCATCCTCAGGTGGGCACCTTTTCTGCACTCACAATGTTTGTGCCCACCTCGACAAGTTATAATGCTGCATTTGTGCCTGTCAACAGGACAGCATTCTCAGGTGGGCAGCCTGCTGCATCTTCACTGCACTCACAATGTTAGTGCCCACATTGACAGATTATGCTGCTGCACTTGTGCATGTCAACAGGAGAGCATCCTCAGGTTGGCAGGCTGCTGTGTGTTTCCTGCACTCACAACTTCTGTGCCCATGTCAATGGAGTTTTCAAAGTGCTGCATGTCATCCTGGCCTGCTTTCTGCTCAGAGGTATATGCATGTGAGCCTGTCAGCAAATTCTTGGACCCCTGTCTGGCATAGCTGTTATGCCCTTTGTGTTGCTGCGTTGCCTTGTTAGCATACCTAATGCTGTGGTCCTGTAGGCTCATCCTATTGCCTTGTTCTGCTGCCACTATCTGAGTGATGGACACAGTGGCCTGGACACAAGATTTGCTTTTGAACCTTTCCTCCCCCCCCCCCCTCCCACCAAAGTGGATTCAGAAGATGGTGATGGACATCATTTGGCAGTGCAACTTTTGTTCTTTTCAGGCTGGAAATCTGGCTAGGCTAAAAATCTGGCTAGGCTGGAAATCTGGCTTAGCTGGAAATCTGGCTAAGCATATAGTCTCATGCTGCCAAAGCAGGCTACATACCAGTGATCATGCAACAGTGACAACTAACATGTTGTCCTGTTCAGGGACATGACAGATAAGGAGCGCAGCATCACATGTACATTGACTCGAGGACAGGAAGTCCTGCCTGCGGCGCATGCCCTTGATGGTATATGAACAAATCAGTCATGACCTCCACTTTACTGCTTTGTTCAGGGATCTGACAGATGAGGAGCGTCACATGTACATTGACTTGAGGCCCTTTATGCAGCGCACCCCCTTCCTGGTGCATGCCAACGCCAGCCTGTCCAGGGCCTACCGCCTGTTTAGGACCATGGGCTTGCACCATGTGTTTGTGGGCCCCCCCAAACCCATGGTCATGGGCGTCATCACCCGGAAGGTATGCTGCCGTGACAGACGCCGTCACATGCTGAGTTCTGATGCTGCATGAGCATGTGTTCGTCACATTTTTGAGTTCTGATGCTGTACAAATATGTGGTCATCACATGTTTAGTTCTGCTGCTGCGTGAACAAGGAAGTCATGCAAAGATCAGTCAACCTGAAAAGCAAGCCTCAAGCAGACTGTAGTCATGCTTTCATTTGTGAGAGGGATTTTGACACAGCTGAGCCCATAAATACAGTCTACTCGACATCATCTTTGTGTATTGTGGCCAATGCCACAGGCTATATGGTTTCAACTGCATCAGCAATTGCACTTATTGCTGACAGTGCAAACCATGCTGGCATGTGCTTCACATGTGCTCTTTGCTAATCAGCTCAGGTTGATCCATTTCGCAAGCCAAAACTTATTGATGTGGGTCCAACTATGTGTCTACCAGTGCTAGTGATTACATGGGCACTTGTGAAGTCGACACATGGAGAAGTGATGATCAGTGGAGTTCTTGCAGGATGTGACAGAGGAGAATGCTGAGCTGGCACTGGGGGTCAAGGCCAACAAGGGTCTCATCCCCCCTGCGGCTGCCGCAACAGGCAAGCACCCCTGCAGAAAGTTCCCATGCAATGTGTACAACGATTTCCTTTGGCAGTACTGGATGCTTCAAGGGCCTAGTGTTACTCTGACTGTTGTGTGTAGCACATTGTCATGCTGATGCACCTCTTATCAAGTAGCATCAAGTAACTGTACTGCGGCTTTTCTGTGTGTGATGCATGGCAATCAGGCTCAACTTGACAAGCTCAAAATTGAAACAGTATGCCCTCAAGCTGACCTAGCATCAGCGCCTCCTGGTATGAATGCCACTGTCAGGGTATTACCTCATACTCAGTAGCAGCTGTCCTGAAGCTGGTTCTAATCAGGCATATCTTGGCAATTTTATTTAAGATCACTGAGCTCACTCAGCCAATTTGGTAAGGTCACTGAGCTCACTCAGCCAACTTTGATAAGTTCACTGAGCTCACTCAGCCAACTTTGAATTGAGGCTCAGCAGTGTAACTTGATGCAGGTGGAGGGAAGGATGTGCCATTCTTTCCTTATGCCCCCTACCAGCCTCAGGCCGACATGAGCGTGGCTGTTGGTGGTTTCAGCCGCCACCACTCTGAGCAGCTGCCCACCGTAGAAGAAGATGAACAGGCAGAGGACGAACAGGAGCTTGAAGACAATGAACGGGTATGCCAATGCTGCTGATATTTGCCTGTCTGCACCGGTACTGTAAACTTTTGTCATGCAGGTTTTCATGTTTCTGTGTGCTTTCAAGAACACATATCGCATGCGGGCTTTACATTGCTTGTCTTGCTGCCAAGCTTGCATGGTGTGTCATGAGTCGTCGGCTTGAATGCTGCTTGACTGTTACCTGAAATGTTTACAAAGTTGCATAGCATGCCTGTTGAGACCCAGCTGTCTGGTCATGAAAGAACCGTGCTTCGGCTTGCATTTGTATAGAGTTCGTTTTCTGATGCAGGCTAGCTTGATGAGCACAACCAAGGTCTGAGATGGACATTCTACCCCATGTTTAGCTCATGCTGGTCATGTAATGCAAGGGTTTTGACTCTGTTGGTCTCTAGCAATTGGCAACCATGTTCAAGCAGTGCATCTTTGGCAATATTGGCATTAATGGCTTCATGGTGAGAGCAGCAAATGTACACCACATTCTGCAGTTTGTTGCCCACTGTGCATATCAGCAAATGCAGAGATCCAAAAAGTATATTGTCGTCCAGCTCATGCTTTAAGGGGACACATGGCTCTTGCTTCCTGTAGACTCATGCTTTCCAATGGAGTGCTAGCATGCGGTAACTGCTGTGCAGTGCCACCATCATGCTTTTGATGTCAGCGTCAAGCACAACGGCTGCTATGTTACAACCCCCATAAATTTTTATTCGTTATTGTGCACAGCCAGTGTTGTTGTAGATGTTTGCACCTTTTGCAGCACAACACGTTCCACGCTGTTCATGCGTAGACCAATCAGGAAGACCTGCTCGTCTTCAGACATGCACAGGAGGGATACTAATCTCACATCACTAGAATCTATGAGGTTGCTGTCTGTTTGTTCGACATTGTGCACAGACTAATCTGTGTTCCCTACGGCATGACATTTTGCTCACTTACTTACAGGCTCTGGTAAGTACTGATCAGGCCTACCAAAACTATTCATCCACTATGCATCATTTGATAAGCCATTAATGCCATCGATATTGCTACCACAAAATACCTGATGCCAAGCATGCCTGCCCAGCTTGTCTTGAACTTCAGAACCGCTGCCAATATTTTAGTTTACATTTACAGCGTGCGCACTGCGCATGCCTGGAATTCAAAGTCACAGTGCTTTTACGCGAAGAAGTTCAGTACATCCCTAGTCTGTAAAACTAGTTCCGCACCTGGATGCGACCTTGCAAAATGATAGCATAAAGCAGCAAGACATTCATTTCCATTGTTGCCCTCAAATGTGCTGCCTTCAAAAGAAACATGCTTCAAATGACTCAATTGCAAGAGACTTGCAACACCCTGACCAAGCTCTACACTACATCTGAGTATGCACAAGGTTTGTAAGGCCTGCAGCTTATCCCAATCAAAGTCACATGTTAGCATTGGAAAGGTATCTGCACCACAGCTAAGTCCTGTGACAACCAGCCTAGAGAGATTTGTCAGCGATGTGAAACGCTTGACAACATTACTATGACATCTTTGAAAAGAGATGCTAAGATCTTGAAGAGATGTGATGCCAGCAATGCTCTCTAGGTTAGCAGTGTTTCTACAACTGTATGTGCCAGTGCTTAAAGTTAGCTTACACAGCCGTGTCAGCAAGTTCATCCCATCAGGGATCCTCACCAGGTCTTGAGTGAGGTGAATACCGAAAGCAGTGTCTAGCAACCTGGCAGCACTCAGGACCAGCTCTGTCAAGGCTGTGCATGCTCGTATAGCATGAGCATGAACGCCCTGAAGCGAACTGTCTTTCAGCACAAGAAACTGCAACATTGTTCCAAAGTTGCAATCTGCCACTTCAGCAGCCTTGAATTCTAAGGCAGTGAGGCTTGGCAGGCGGTGGAGCTGCCTAAAGTGACCTTGTAGGTGAAGATGCTGCAATTTTGGTAAGCCTTGCAAGGGGGTCAGGTGTAGATATTGAACCTCGCCACTTTTTTGTTGCAGAGCACACTTTTCCAAACTTGTAAATGCTGCCGCCAGCTGTATGGACCAGCTAGTGGTGTTGCTGATGTCCATGACCCTGAGTGGCGAAGACGCTATAAGTCCAGCCATCACAGCATGCATGGGTGAAGTATCACAGCTTGATGTGAACGTTTGCACTGAACCACTGCTCCGTCGCAGCCAAGCAAGTAAAGTAATGGTGGCATTGCGTGGGAAATTGCTGTGAAGATGTAGTCCTTGGACAAGCTCTGGCTGACTCGTGAATATATCATTGAACTGCTTGCATACAAGCTTGAGCTCGTGCAGCTCACGCTGCTGCTGCCTTGCTTTCTCGTCGTTCCATATCCATGTTCCGAATTGCCGGTCTTCCAAACGAGCAAAAATCTCAGTCCAGAGCTCGGGATTCAGCAACAGTGCAGCAGGCGACACTGTGCGACTCATGCGGCTCAGGTCCAGAGCCCTGAAGCCCAGAGACGGGTTGAGCTGGTCAGAGTTGGATAAGCGAGTGGCTTTTCAGTTGCAAAAGCTGTTGCCTGTTGCCTGCAAAGCCCAGCAGCCATCAGATCTCCGAAAAGACTGAAGGGGAATGAGTAACTTCTTTAGTAAATTTTTACACAACTCTAACGCGAGACCTTGCCTTACCTCACGAACGTCGCATGCCATATGAATACCGAGGACCAGGAAGAGGAAGAGGACGACGATCTCACCTCACTGCTGCAATGATGTGTCTTGAAGCTCTGTGCAAGAGGCTCTGGATCTGATTGCACGCATGGTGTTGCACACCTGCAACAGCACATCATCGCACAATGCAGAGCTGTTCCATGCATATGCAGAAGTGTTGAAATGGTGGTGTAGGTGGAGATTCAGCAGGAGGTAACATGTCAGCTGTGACATGTCTGAGGGCAAGAGTTAGGGAGGAGTCTGGCTACAAGGGCCCTGACCTGGCAATGTAGCTGCTGCTGTACCCTGAAACAGCGCTGCCCTTCACCACACTGGCAGGCTCAGAAAACTGTACAGGGTATTACCTGGAAACTAGTGGAGTGCTGCTGTTTGCATGGAACATGCTTCCTCAAGGGCAGATGATTACTAATCTGCCTTCCACTTCCTGGAAGGACTGCAGTTTGTGTGTCAACAGGCAAGCATGCACAGTGGCAAGTGTCACATGATGCTCTGGTGATGTCAATACACAATGAGCTGCCTTTCCATTTGCTGGGTGAGCAGGTTGTCCTGTGATGCATGGCAGAGAGCTGTTGCAAACTTGCTGCTGTGGTGGCCCTTAACACCCCTTTTGGTTGCATTGTTGCAACCCACAATTTGCCATGCACTTGCTGCTGCCCAGAGTTGACTGTGAGGTCATGCGTTTGCATGTGTTAGGGGGCTTCACATGCTGTGCGTGTGTGCTGTGCAGGATCACTCAGTGCAGTGGATCAGGCCTCTCAATGCCAAATCACATGGCAACTTGCCACCAGCACATGTTGTGACTAATGGCTTCGACCCTCTCAGAGATGTGGGACACAGCTACGCTCAAGCATTGCAGAAAGATGGTACTACAGTCAGCTTTGTACATCACGAGGACATGACACATGGCTTTATTCAATTCACAGAGAAGTCTAAGCGGTGCTTGCAGTTGACAAAAGACATTGGGCACGTGCTGCACGATGCCCTATGATGTGGCGTTGCTCAGTGTGAGCATGGTGTCATGTATTTCATTGCTCTGGGTGCATCAAATATGTTTGATGTACGCAAAGTAGTGATGCAAGATTTCATTACCATGTTGAGCTTGGGGGTCGAGCTGGGGATGGGTGTGGCTAGTAGCTAGGAGTAACTCAAAATTTTTAAGCGGGCTGCTTGCTAGCAGCGCTCCTAGTGCATGCTTTGTGCAAATTCAAAGCATTGTAGCCTTGCAGATGTCCTGCCAAGTTGAACAACATGTTTCTAGAATCTGCATCATGCAATTTGATGTACCCATTCATACTTCTACTTACAATCAGCGTCATCGACAGACATTCTCTGACTCTTGCATAGCTATGAAGTCTCCCGATTGAAGTCTCCCAATCTTGCAAGTGACAAAGTTCATGAAAACTTTTTGCCATGTACTTGCTTGCAGTTCCCGTTAACTTCAGACACTTGATTGGGCAGATGCGTGTTGACATTCAATAGCCAAATGCCCTGTGTAACAAAACCGGTGCAGAAACTCGAGGCAGTCAACAAGTGCCAAGCCTGGTAGCCAGTGGACAGGATTTGAATGGCACAGAAAACACCAAAGGCATATGTGGCAAGGATGACACCAGAGTAGACGTACTTGTCAGACTGATGTGGGACCTCAAGGTGCCAAATTCTGTATAGAAACAGGCTGGTGGTCACAAACATGCCTATCCAAATGGGAATGCTAGCTCCTGTTGACAAGTACGGCTTGCCTGCTAAGATGGCGTACAGGAAGCTAGTAGGGGTCGCTAAGCATGACACTACTGCCAAGCCAGCTTCTATCTGGCTTGTGCCCAGACCTGCTGCCAGCATGGCGTTGGAAGCGATGGTCATCAAGTAGAATACAAAGTTGTAGGTACTGACTCGTGAGTCAATATACAGCCAGTTGTCAAAGACATGCTGAGCAATCTCTCCCACACTTGCCAGCACAAATGCGAACATGGAGACGATCACCAGCGGGTATGAGCGCACGCTGAGCTGCAACCGTGGCTGAGCTTTGAGCAGCAATGGCGTCAATGCTACAGGTGCTAGCAAGAAGATTATGTGGGCAGCGATCAGCAGTGCAGCAATAGCAGATCCTATGGCGAAAGCTCCAGCGGAACACCTGACTTGACCAGTCAAGATGTCTTCGATTGGGTAGTGGCGCTCGAACGGGACATCCATCTTGACCGACAAACAATCCCAAGCTACAAAGCTCCCACCCCATCTCGTCAGATGTGAAGGCTGGTTTGTCATGACACGGATCCCTTAAACGCCCTGCAAGGCAGAGTAGCTCAATGGCGAAGACGAATATTAGTTTTGCTGTAATTCCACCTTTTGTACTGAAGAACACGGGCAACCAGCTGTTGCACTAGCACGGAAGCAGGTTTCGCAGCTGACCACATGCAACGGGTACCACCGGTGGCTTGATGTTAGTACAGAGACCTGCCTGGTCAACTCGCCTGTACGCGGCCGGGGTGCCTGAAGCTTCAGCAATCAGCAAAAACAGATAGAGGTTTGCGAAACGCTGGCCTGCATCAAAGGTTGAATCGGCCTGGGACAACTTCTGTCCTGGCTTCCCAATTGCAGTCAGCTTCCAACTTCAAGAAGAGCAACACACAAACAAGAGCAGTAGACCAGGCAGTAGACATAACAAGATCCCATTGCTGAACTGACAAAAGGTAAATAGCCAAGCTGTATCACCTATACTGAACACATAACAACCCACAACAGGCTTGACAGTGCAAACCTGGAGTACATAAGGCTGCCAAAGCACACTGGAATGTTCTTGTGCACACAGTAGTATGTCCGTGAGCATGCACAAAAAAGCTCCGCCATAACAGGTGTCATGTGGTGTACAGATTGCTCAAGCTGACGTCGATCTTCAAAGGTCAGCAACCACCTTTCCAAGACTTTGCGCTACCCAACTACATTCCCATAATATGTAGTCACTTTTGGTCACATCATTCAAACTGACAGCCGTCATCTAAAACACACAATGCCAGAGATCTTTCATCCCAAATAATCATTCAGAGTGATGTACAAGGTAACTCAACTGTAGCCCAGACATCGTCGCCCTGAGGCAACACAACTGGGCCACAGCCTGAAACGTGTGAAGTACACGACAAGTGTATGCAAGTCTCCTAGGACAGCAGCCTGGATATCCAAACTGTATAGCTTTACTGCACACATGCGATCAAGCAGCTTGCAATACAGATCTGTCATATATGCCCAGGACAGTCAGGATAACTGGATACTGCAATGAGGATTGCAAAGTGTTCCAAGTTTCCAAAACTGCCACCTTCAGCTTCTGCTGCTCCAGCTGGATTCCAGGCTGCCGCCTTAGAATTCTACATGATGGTTTGCCAAAAAGCGTGGGCTTTCCTTTTTGTCCCCCCACATGCACAAATGTGATACATGATGAGACTCACTGGCACATGGCCATTGCCTGTGCAGAGCGCGCTCCAGCTCCCATCTCAACAATCTACGCTGCAGGATGAGCGGATGCTTCTGAAAACCATTGTTCAAACACGGCACACAGAGCGCCTAGTGCTTGCGGTGATGCAAGTGCAACAGGTTCTTCAGCTTGTGAGCATCCTCCTTGTTGGTGGATAGGTCGCCAGCCCCGGCTGGATCTGTCTCCCCACCTGCAGCAGCCCACCACATTCTACGATTTGGTGGGCCAGCTTGATACCAGTGCAACACAAGCTGCTGACCATGATGTGAGCAAAACTCATAACTGCAGAAGGCTTTTGTTGTGCTGCAAACACAAGAACACCTCTGTGCAGCGTTAGTACACTGCAAAGGTAGTATGCGCTAGAAGGCCTGGCAAGCAACAGCAATGGTGATGAGCGCACCTGTCCCATGGTGATAGCCGCTTGTTCCAGTGCCAGCACCAGAAACACCTATGCCAGTGTTGTGCCCAGAGCCTTCATTGTTCACGCCAAAGCCAGGGCCAGCCCCGAGTGGTGTGGTCATGTAGCCCTGACCGCTGCTGACCACATTTTGAGTACCCATATAGCCTTTTACACTGTCGCCTGTGTCATACCCGCTGCCGTGGGAATAGTTGGTCCCACCTGCACCTGTGCCAGCTGCTGGGCTGTTGCGCTTGTCAAGGGCTTCGGGCATGCCTGCAACAAGCGAAATACGGAGACCCGCTGAGCTGACAGTTCTGCTGACATTTCAGTCTGCTTTACTGCTGGACAAAGGTGTCTTGCACTCGGCTCAGGTAGCGCCCTCACGACACTGCCAATCAAAGTATGTGCAGACAACGCGTGAACAAGAAACGTTGCAAGCTGAGACAGGAGCACCTTCCGGGGCCTGCGGAGTGGACATTCTCGTTTGACCTGGGCTGGGGATTTTGTGGAATTTTCTATCACAGGACGGATCGCTCTCGGCCAGCCAATCTCAATTCGCGACGCTGTGCTGCGCTGCTGCTGCTGCGGTGTCCTGAGCTTTGCCTCTTGTAATAGAAATAGAAAGCCTGATTCTGGCCCAGAATTTCTGCGCTGTAAGAGCCCCCTGTCAGCTGCCCTGTCAGACCCTGGTTGCGAGTAATAGGGGGTAGGATGCTCAATAACTTCAGGCAATAAGCTGAACAGAGTAGCTGTAGGAGGCAGCCTGCTATTGAAACGGTGGCCTCATTGTGTGCAACCTGGAGAACAAAGTGCTTTAAATTTAGACTCAGTGGCACTGAACCCTGCACAAAGTGAAGGGGCTTGCAGGCTGTCAACAACACACGACAAGATGGACAAAACAAGCTTCTGGCGTCTAGCAAATGGCGTCTGGCAGATGGCGTCAAACTCTAATGTGTATCACTGAGTGAATTTGTATATTGTAGAATATTCTGATTAAGTTCTGGGTGTGATACGAAATCAGTTGAGGTCAAGCTGTTTGACCTGAGCAGAGTCACCTTAATTTTTGGAGCAGCTCGCAAGCATTGCGTCGGATGAAATTCTGCTATGCAGACTAAAGCGGGGGTTGCTCAGTCTATGGCTTCGCCAGCAAATTTTGCACTTGATTGGTGACATGCTTCGGGCCAAGTAGTGACCGAGTAATCTGTAAAGTTACACTAAACAGTGGACCTATTGGCTTCAGCAAACCTTTTGGACTCACGCGCTGCCGGCTGGCACATTCAGCAACAGGTTTTGCACGACGGCCAGGGCATATGTGCTCTCGTGCCTCTCCCAGTCTTTTCTGGCTACTGCACAATTCTCGCAGAAGAGCGCCGGAGAGGCAACTTAATGTCAGACCGGTGAGCACTCTTCCTGAAGCTTGCTTCGTTCATCTTGATGTATGTTGGGCAACACCCTGAAAGCCCTCTCTCTTGTCTGCAGGGTTCAGGGCCACCGGGTCTAGGACATTACGCACTCAAGGTTGAAGCAAACGGAAAGGTCACGCTTTCCATTGCAGGCTGCCTCCTACAGGTATCCTTTGCAGCTTACTGCTTACAGTCGACCAGTCTCCTGCTCAGTACATAGCATGGTTCCCTTTGCAGTCTGTTGCTCCACATCTAATTTGGCTCTGTATGCTTGTATCACCGCAGGATGCAGAACACACAAAATATCAAATTCGTGAGGACACCAGGCAGCTGAAGCTCAAGACTGCACTTTGTATGCAAGCAACGAGTGGCTTGGGGAATGCTTTGAGCAAATGCCACATCACGCATGAGGTGAGTTGTTGAACAGTGTTTGTCAGGTGCTGAATGGCCTATGATGTGGTGTGCAAAGTCATCGTTGTAACTTCCTTTCTGACTCAAGTGCCTATTTGTGTTGCAGGAGTTTGAACAAGCATGCATGGAATTGGCTGAGCTTGTAGAAGAGTATGAGCCTGAGCTCATGAGGCTGCCAGGGAATGCGCCAAAATACGCATTGGCACAGGCTGTACAGGTATCTTGGATTTATCCCAACTGCAACTTCTGGCACAACATCCGCCTGCACCGCCACAAAGTATTCTTTGTTTTGCAACAGCTGCAAGTGAGTATGACATACAAGACTCTGATGTGCAGGAGTATGGGTTCAGCAAGCAGAGAGCACTTTGCATGCTTCAGCGAGCTAAAGTCATCCTGCTCAACAGTAATCCCAGCCAGTTCCTGGGACATGCACTGGGCCAAATTGCGGCTGCCAGTCAGGCCAGAAGGGTATGTTGCCTGCTGCATAGTCTTTCACCAAAAAGGTTCTGCCTTTGTTAACTGCAGGAGTGCACAGGAATATGTGCGTGCTGTGTAGGTTCAGGACTTTGTCATGGACACATGTGGTGAAGGCACCAGGTGCTTTGAGATGGCAGAAGTGCTGAAGGACTTCAAGCAGGTGTGTTTATGCTTCGTACCACCTCAGTGGTATGCACACCATTGACGGTAAGCTGACTGATATTGAGTGATGCAGGACCTGATGGAGGCACAAGGCAAGGCAGCTGAGCGGCACAGCATGAGGGTGCAGGAGCTGGAGCATCAGATTGTCATTGCGATGCAGGTACGTGCACACATCTTCTGGTTGCCAGGATCTGCTCTTTGAACGCTTGAATCATGTGCATATGACAGTATCAAGGTGCGCACAAGTCTAGACTCTTGCCATGCTTGAGCTGCACTATTGTCTGATACTTGCGCTGCAACCCTGCCCTCCTGTTCATCACATGTGTCACAACTTCCTGCCTATGTGCCCACTGCGCTGTCCTATCTGATCACGGTGTTGGAGTTGTATTGTGCAGCATCTCCAAAATGTGCTAAGCCTACCACAAATGTGGGATGGCTCTGGCCCTGATCAGCCGCCTCATCCTCCACCATCACCACTCTACCACCATCGCTGTCACAGTCACATCAGCCGTCAGCTATGCATGGCCAGATACCAGAGAGCGTCAATTTGCCACATCTATCTAAAGTCCATGATGCATCTTTCGTTGTACTTTTTGAGTTTAGGTGTACAGCTCACTTTAAAACATGTAGAAGCTGTTGTCGTTCTGCAGGTGCTGTGTCTGAGGGTTACCGAGCATAATGATGCAACATGGCAAGCTGGCATTTCTGCAATGCACCTTCTGCTGACGGCATGTATATCTGCCTGACAAACGCTGCTGCTTTCTCTTGTGGGTTTGGTCTGACTCAGCAAGAAGCCAACTTGGAAGGGCTCACTAGCCCTAAGTGCTACTCTGCAAGGCTCTAGTCAGTGGTAGCTGCGTGCAGCTAGCCTGGCTTTGACATCCCCGCAAAGCATCCAGCTGTCAAGCATTGTCAAGCATTCTCAACCTGTTTTCTGAGCTCGCTGTGTATTGCAGGAAAGCCAGCAGGTGAGTGCGCACAATCAAGGAGTGGAAGGTCAGATGCATGGTGTCATCATCAGGGAGATTGCGCTCTGCAGAGCCTTCTATGCACAGAGGCGCCAGCTGTCTTCAACGACCAGCCAAGCCAAGCCTGACAAAGCTCAGCATCAGGTGATACTGCTGCATTGCTGTACTTATTGTGCAAGAAAGCTGCTGTCATGTTTCTCCTCTTTGCATGTGCTGCACCTTGTGCGAAGCAGTATTGTCACCGTTTCTGTTGTTTGGACTGCTGAGGCGCAGGCCTTATGCAGCAGACCAAACAACATAGCGTATCGATACACATTTGACATATGAGGGGTATCAAAACAATGTATGTGGCATTTTGCAGCTATCACTGCTCAGAGACTGTTTCACTCTGTGGCATGCAGGCCATTAAAGGATGTGCACTTCTTGCGGCTACTGTATCCTGTGTTGCTTATTGATATGCAACGTCTGTACCTACAGGCGGACATTCAGGCCTTAAAGATGGACGCTGATCGTATGGCAGCATCCAACGCTGTTCTGCAGCAGCGTGCTGAAGTCGCAGAGGCAGCCCAAGCTGCTCTGCAGCAGCGCACTGAGGATGCAGAGGCAACCAACGTCACATTGATGATGAAGGTTCAGGCTGCTGATGAGCTGTGCAGCTCTGTACAAATGCGTCTACACAAGTCAGAGCAAGGCAACAAGTCTCTCCGCTGTCAGCTACACGAGCAAGAGCAAGTGGCTCAGGTGAGACGCCAGCTCAGCCTTTAACTAGAGTAGTAGCCATGCAGTACCATCAAGCTTCCCCCCGGAGGTTCACCTAGACTGTGGTACTGGAGCCTGTCACACCTAATAGCAACAAGCGCTGGCACACTTGCAAATTTCAATTGCTATTGTTGTCACTACCAGCATTGCCATCTGACGTGATGCTGCCTTCTGCAATAACCGGTATTGTCTTGGTGCAGAAATCTTTGGGGAGTATACCAGCACACATTACTTGAGTTAACATTTTACAAGGTTGACCAGCCTTGCCTTTGTACTGAAGCTTGAGTTTGTGTGCAGGGTCTGCATGCTGACTCGGAAAACCTTCAGGCTCAGCTGAGCGCTGAGCAGGAGCGTGCTAGAGATGCTGAGCAGAGAGCCCAGTCGCTCAAGTCTCAGCTCAAGACTGAGGCACAGAAGACAGAGGAGCTGATGGCCAGTCTTGGGCAAGAGCATGCTGAGGCACTCCAGGCAGTACAGGTGACTCATCCATTTGTGTCTGTGACCACACACAGTCCTAGCTGACCTGGGTTGTGAGTGTTCGCATTCCATGCTTAAGTCTGTGGCCAGCAGAAATGCCCATGTCTGCCTGTTGTGCAGTGTACCGTAGTCATTTAAATGGTGGTCGATTCAACAAGTCCAAAAATCGGCGACCCCTTTCAAAAACCATACATCTAATTATGTATACTCTTGTCCCACATAAAAGAATTATAAATAACGCAACAAACATGCTACTTTGAGGGCAAACAGTCATGCTACTGTTGTTACGCGCGCTCAAGGCTGTTGTGGGGTCCTAGCGTCCCGACTGACTCGCCCACTCAAAAGCAGACCAATTTGCTGCAGTTTGGCTTTCAAGACGCTGTGAACCTGAAGATTTTGATCCAACTAAGCTGCGGTCGTATGGTCCTCAACGCTTTAAGAAAATAAAGCCTGGCAGGCACACAGAGTTAGCACTTGCAATGCAGATGATTGTGATGTTTTGCAACCTAAAACAGCAGCCGACCTGTATTAACAACACTAAAAGTATGATTTGCAGTGCCGACCCCCATAAACAATATTTGAATAACATTTTGATCATTAAACTGCGCAAAAGGTCTTTTGCGATGTTCCAAAGGGTCGCGACCCTACATAAAGTCCAACCAACATCAAGACGACTATGCTCTCTTTTCACATGCAGTTGCCAAAGGATGCTTGATGCATGATGAGCCTCCGCTACCGTGACACTTCATTTAACTGTTCTGTTCCTTTGTAGGGTGAGCTCAGCGCAGCCAACAGCAAGCTGGCAGACAGCCAGAGAGATGCCTTGGCAGCTCAACAAAGCGCAGAAAGCCTACAATTTCAGATGGCAGAAGCAGCCTCTGAGCTTCAGACGCAGTTGACAACAGCCCAGCAGGCCCTGCTGACAGAGCAGCAGGACCACAGGGATTCAAGGCAGACCAGTGAAGGCCAACAGGTCCGTCTGCAGGCAACAGAGGAGAGGAGCCTTGATCTGCAGAGTCAGCTGGAGAAAGCACAGAAGCAGAAGTCGGTAGATGCACAGGCTCATGAGGATGCTATTGCTGAGTGCCAGAGGCAGGTCCGAGCAGCAGAGCAGACTGGGTCTTCCCTTCAGACCAAGTGGGAAGCGGCCAACCAAGAGTTGGCAAGCGAGAAGCAGGCCCACCAGGCCGCCAAGCAGACTGTGGCTGAGGTGCAGGTGGAGCTGGGCAAGGAAGCCAGCAGAGCCAGGTCCCTGCACCAGGTGAGCACTGCATTGATGCTGTGTGATGCAGCTTGTGCCTTATTGCCTGAAACTTACATGATTGCAGGCTTTAGCTCCAAGCATTTTCCAGGACTTTCAGTGCTGAACAGCATGACATTTGTGTGAAAGATTGCAGCAGTCTGCAAGCACGAACCTCATGGCTTCAGCAACTTTCAGCGTGATTGCCGTGACTTGTGAGCTTGCTTGCTTGATATGGTTGACTGACCGCTGCCACTCTTATCACCTGCTCAATGCCCTGACGTTCCTGACTGCTTGCTGAATGACGCAACGTCTGGTTGTGAAGGACCTGCAAGAGGCACAAGCAGACCTGGCAAGCCTGAAGCAGGCCAGCCAGGCTGGTGAAGCACCTATCCTGGCAACACAAGTGCAGATGGAAGAGGCAGCACAGCTTCTCCCTTCCTTTCTGCAGGTATTTTTTTGCCAAAGCTTTCTTCGTATTGTATGAAGGCAAAAGCTGACATTCAGAGGGGTGGTGGGTTGCAGCAGCGCATGCGTTGACCATGACAACATCCAAGCTGGTTGCAATGATCTGATGCATGTCTCAAACTGCTAATAGGCCTCTGTGGCTACACTGTGCAGAAGTCATGTGGCTCTGAGGTGCATGAGAGCACAAAGAGCCAGCCTGAAGCTGATGATGGCACTCAGCTGACGGCCGCCCTGCGCCAAGCTCACCACCCTGCTGCCATTCAGGTATGCAAATGTTGACAATGCGATTGGCAGGTGGCATGATGCTGATTGATGCTAGCTTAAGCATGCACAGATGACTGCAGGTGTGCACAAATGAGGGTACGCAATATTTTCTGCTACTGTTATAAACCCTGGAGTAAGAAAAATGAGAAAGACAGCTCCAAAGAAAGAAAAGCAGTAACATTTTGCTCATGTTGTGTTCCCAATGGCAAAGAAAATATGACTAATTAAACAATCTGACATATTGTGCAGTTCAAACCTAGAACTGATCGCTCAAAAGGCTCTCAGCTTTGTTCTCAAGCGGACAAAAGTTGAACTCTGAGTGTAGCATGCCTTAATTCTCTGGACCACAATGCAACTCTGTTACACATTTTGCTTGCATGTTGTGCCTGTTGATGTTGTCAGACAGGGCGGACAAGGCTATCTCCAACTCACAATTTGAAGCACAAGCTGTCCCAGTCAACCAACAGCCATTCAGCAGCAGCTGAACAGCATGAAGCAATCCTTTGACGCTGCTAATCAAAGCTGTGCTGTTGTTCAGAGTCAGAGAGAAGCTGCACAGCAGGTGCTGGCAGGTGGACAGCAGGGCTGTGAGACGCAAAGCAAGACTGGCTGTGACCTTCCAAGCCAGATGAGTTCAGCACAGGAGACAGCGCCTGCCCTGCAAGCTCAGCAGGAGGGACTGAGGCAAGAGGTGGTGGTGGAGAAACAAGTTCATGAGTGTGCAGACCAGGAGTCTGGTGGTGTTCAGATGCAGTGCCGCCAGGAACCCAGCAGATCCAAGTCTCTTCAGGAGGTAGGCAGATTGCAGTCCTCAATATCACCCTGTGAACACTTGTGCTATGCTGCAGCTTATCACTGCTCATGTCATCATGAACATACTATGTTCCCTGCATGTAGCACATGGTGTTCCGACAATGCATGTGCAGCTGGTGTGGTGTCACAGTTTGTGTCACTTCGCTGCAGGGGCTGCTCAGCTCTGAGTTGCATCACAGCAGACAGGGCATGCTTGAAGCTGAGAACCACACTCAGCCAAAGGCTGCTCTGCGCCAAGCTGACAATTCTGCTGCAACCCAGGTGTGCATAACTGGTGCCTGACAGTGTGTGTGTGTACTAGTGTTTGCAGACGCATCATATGCTCAAGCACAACTTGCTGTGCACCCATGTCTACCTACACTATGTGACTGCTTATTGTAAACACATGACTACATCTTTGCTGGTACCTGGGACGACACACTCAGTGAACCTATCATGTGAATTGCTCTGAGACCCAGAAGTTGTTCACTGCTGCAATGCTTTGAACTGCTGCGTAACATACCATGCGCTGTCTTGCAGTGCAGCATCTTGCCAGCACATGCATGCCCAAGCATCTACTCTACCCTGAGTGCATGACCCGTCAAGGTGTCAGGAGTCCTTGCCTGAGCGAGTGCTGTGTGATGATGCAGGTTGAGCCAGCATCGACAGATGCCGTTTCCACCAGTAGCCAGACCAAGACTGGCCCCCAAAGTGGCTCACCCCAGCAGGAGATTCTTGGCTGGGACACCAATCTGCTGCAGGTATGATAGCAATAGTAGTAACAACAATGACAATGTAAGTCATGATGATGTTGATACTGTTTGTGCTTCCCGGCTCATGATGAGCTAGATACGTGTAAGGCAGATCTTGTCTCTCCAGAGCAGTCTGCTCTGAGCATCCCTATGAGGTCTGTCATTATGACTCATGCTGCCTCGAAATCTGCATGAGTGGGGATTCAGTGTCAGCCTTGTTGCCCAACAGCAGTCCTCAACCACAACCTGCTGCGATCAGGTTGAATTACATGCACACCACAGCAAAAGCCTTGATTGCCAGGATTACCAACCTTGGATTTTTTCTTTGTGTCAACGCCAGCAAGCTGGATACTACCTGGCAGTGCAGACACATTTAAGCCAGCATTTGTGCGTCATGACAATCCTGCTCCTTCTGCATGCTATCTTTTGAGCCTGGTGTGTCAGTGCACTTTGGCAAGTGTCTGACAGGCGGCTGATCCAGACAGTGATAGATGTCAACTCGTGATGTCACAAACTATATTGTTGCACATGGTCCTTGGCTTATGACAGCCAAGAACCATGCCAGATTCCATCACTCCTCGGAGGATTAGTCATCATGTCACAACCTGATGCAGGCACCAATCAATGGCCAGGCAGATGCAAGCTTGCCAGATGGGCCAGTCATTGCCAGGGCTCTGCAACTCCAGGTAGCAGAAGTCACCCAGCAGCTGAGCACAGCCACTCAGGAGCTGGCTGAAACCACTGAGAAGCTGACTAAAGAGGAGCAGCTGCGCAAGCAGCTGGAGAACAGACTCAAGCCCTTTGTGCTGCGGCATAAGGTACTCATGCAGTGTTGGACAGCATATAGGGCAGCCTGTCCTTGAGTTCAAATTTGGCAAAGAATGCAGCTCAATGCATGCTTGCCCTGAAGGCTTGGTTCTACATCGTCAAGGGCATGCTCTGTATCAACTGTTCACTGAACATCAACCGCTGCTTTTTATGAGTGGCTGTATTCGGCACAACTGAGCCTAGGAAAACAAAGTCCAATGTCACATGAACACAAAACGCAAACAAAACCAACCACGACAGTTTGTCAAATGCAAACAGCAGCAGCCCTGGCATTTTGTGTCAAGGGTGAGTGTGTACTGCAGCCAGAATGGTGGACGAAGAAGAGGCTGCTGGCGAGCGGGGCCAATGGCAGCGTGTATCACACCACCAGCGGTCACTTCACAGGCTGTGTGCTCAAGACCGGGTGGCAGCACCACATAGAGGCCGAGGCCGGCCTGCTGTGCCGCCTGAACCACACCAACATTGTGCGTTTCCTGGCTCGGCTGAGTACGGTGGAGAGGGATGACAGGGGACACAAGAGGGGGTCAATGGTGCTGCAGCAGCTGGGGCCCAGCCTTGCATCCCAAATTACTGTCAGGGGCAGGTCTGTCCCCTTTGCTTTGCATGTCCAAGTGTATGCCCCCTTTTTGCCTGTCCAAGTGTATGTGGGCATTGCTTATCCAAGTGTACGTCTGCCTTGCCTGTTTATGTGTGAGTCTGTGTTGCCTTTCCCTCTTTGTTTGCCCCCTTGGTCTGCCCCTTAGTAGGATGGTGCTTCCCTCTGTATTTGCCCCTTGGTCTTCCCTCTAGTAGGACGGTGCTTCCCTCTGTATTTGCCCCTTGGTCTGCCCTCTAGTAGGATAGTGCTTCCCTCTGAAGTCACCGTCCCTTGTTTCTGGCATTGTCCTCTGTTTCCACAACACACTCCTTTGTGTGCAATGCAAGTCAGTCAAGCATCTGAAGTGGGGTTGCAGGCTGAGTGCAAGGGAGATGATAGTGGGCTTTCAGGGCGTCTTCTCAGGGCTGCGCCACATGCATGAGAATGGCATTGTGGACCAGGACATCCACCTGAACAACCTGCTGCAGTCCCTTGATGGCCGAGCTTGGGTGAAGGCTGATCTGGGCAATGCCGCCTTCTGCCGCCTGCAGCCTGCCAACCACCCTGACCACCTCACCTTCCTCGACTTCCCCATGTGAGCTCCTGTTTGCAGCCTCAGCAGTGGTGCTGCCCTGGCCGCAGCTGCAATTCTGTTGATGGCATTGCATGCACACAGAGATGAGTCTGCTGCCTGTTTGAACATCATGGCCACAGCTGTGGCATGCTTGCCACCAAGCCCAGCCTCTGCACATGCTTGACTGCCGGGGCACTGTCTGCTGGTTGGCTCTTCTCAACCCTGACAGTGTTTGGTGAACATGACTCTCGATTTTCACCGCTGGATTTATTCAGAACAGAACATTCACAGAAAGCTGGGTGATGCAGGGGCACTATTGGCAACGAGTGTCCGGAGGTGGCCCACCAGTTCCTGCAGGAGGGGGGCTACAACCCACGCCCTTGCAATGATGTGTACGCCATGGGGCAGTGCATGCTGGACACAACGGGGGGCCACCGCCCACCAAAGCACAGCAGGCTGACCAGCAGCCGCCAGTTCATCGCAGAGTCAGGCAATGCCTCTCGCAATATGGCCGACCTGCCGCAGCGCCTTGCGCACCTGCACTACCAGGCCAACCTTCTAGATGAGACCAAGCCAGCTTCAGACCGGGCCTACCATCATCAGGTTTGGCCCTAAGTCTTCAACAGCTGACATTGTATTCTCCAACAGCACTTGCTGTAGCGGTGTTCCTTCCAGCAGCAGCTTTTGTGTAACATTGTAGCTCCTAGCAGGAAGTTGAAGCGCAGTCTGGACAACTGGCCTGGACTGTGCTGCAGTTATTGCTTGCAACCACTGCAAATCAATCATACGCAGCAATGAGGCGTTCAGGTTTTCCTTGGTCATGTTGTGGCTGCAGCTAATCTTGTGCTGACTAAGAGACATGTGCACAGGTGAAAATGCCAGTGGCACCCTGGGGTGAGGAAGCAGGTTACGCTGTACTGGAGCAGGTGATCAGAGGCTGCCTTCACCCTGACAGCAAGCAGCGAATAAAATCATATGATGCGCAAAGGATATTGTTTGATTTCATGACTCAGCAGGGGTGGAGCACAGAGGTGAGCGCCGGCCGTGCTCAGCGGTGTTTCTGAATTGTTTGCTGTAGTTGCAAGCTGAAGACAGCAGCTGCTAGACCATCCTTATGGCTGGAATAAGCCTTGTTGAGCAGCTGGTATAAGCCTTGTTGAGCTGCAGGCCTGTGGCAGAACTCCAGGCTTCTTCTCATAAGCAGATGCTGCAAACGTTGTTGCATTGCCACAGGCATTCATACTGTAGTGGCTGCATGTAGGGCACGGGATCTTAAAGAATATCGCAAGCCGCTGCTTTTGATTAAATTGGAACACTGTCGACCTGAACATCTTCTGTCTACATATTATGTTGAACAAACTGCCCAGCTTGATGGCTTTGACAGAGGAATGGAGTTAATTGAGACTGGGTCTCTGATAGACTACCGTAGTGGTATCAATGTTCCTCGATTAAATATTTAATTGCTTTCTGAGACGAGGCGAGATAAAACCAATAAATAAATTAATATCCTCCTCCGAGGTGCATTAAAAATGTTCCATTATTCTGTTAAAAGACCGCGATTTGGTGCGAAAGGTTGGTCTTGCTTGTGATTAAGCTCACGAGACCTTGCAACGGCGGCCATGCGCTTTGAAACTTGATCGATACGACCATTCATCATTGTGCGTTACATTGGACTGTGCCAGGAAGCAAGCCGGTCTAGCTAGGTTTGGTTTCGGGCCCCTAAGCACGGTCAGGAACCCGCTCGTGAGCCTTAGTTTGCAATATGGTTTTGTCTGCGCACAAATGTTGCTCATTGTTCTTTGACAATGCCTTGATACATGACAAATGTGCATCTTTGTAGGTGCCAAGTTCTGGGTATGCATGGATTTGTGCCTTCAAGGTTTCTTGAAGGAATAGATGCTTGCATGTTGTAATTCCTGCAGAGTCTGCACGCTGAAGCCTGAACAAGTGGCCATGCACTTGCAAGTGCCAGCAGGTAGGTAAAACGACTTCTGGTCAGCTTGCCATGCTTCATGCGGCATCAGCAATCCAATCTGGTTGCGAATACCAATCTTGCTAGCAGAGCAAGTGCTGTGTACACGTGGTGTCATCCGTTCATTGCTGGGATGCACAGTGTAAACCCTGCAATCATACATAGTCACTGACTCAGCGCACAATTTAGGTCGTGCACCAGACATGCTGTCTGTGAACATCTGCTCAACATAAATGGTGCCTCCAGGCCTGCGTAAGGGGTACAGAGCTGGAGGCTCCTGTGGGGTATTTGAGTGCAAACGGTTTAATGCACATCAAGTGTTTTGTGCAGAAAGCCCTGGCACAGCACATCAGGACAAGCAGGCCACCTGTTGAAACTGTTTAGGGATCATAGCCATGCACAAGGTCTGGATCTTCCTCTTCTTCACAAATGGAAGCAAGCTGACCAGCCTGGTTGACTGCAGCTGGGCCAGGCACAGCAGCCTGGGATACAACGCTGTGCAATGCCTGTGAGCGCCGCAAGGTCAAGCTTGCATCATGTCGCTGCTGTTGAGCAACTTCCAAGACCTTGTCCTGCTGGCTGATCTTATTCAGCACAGACGCCTCGTCCTGCCGGATCTTCTCAAGTCGCTGTTCCTGGTCTGCGATTGTTTGATGGATTGCTGCAGGTGACAGCTGCTTATATTTCTTCAGTTTACGCAAATTACTCGAGATCTCTACTCGCAGCTCTTTGATCACGAGTTGTCGCTTCTCCATGCAACAGATGTACTGTCGAAACAAGTTCTCTTCTTTGGACATTTCTCTTCTCGCTGTGTAGTCACAAGCATCGGCCTTGTCTGAAGCTGCTTGCACAGCGAGTTGGGGCGTCCGGAGGTGCTCCTCCAGACTCATGCCTCCTTCAGGCCTTGAAAATTATGTCTGCAAGCCACTGCAACGTCAGCTATCATCTTCACGGTCATGAAAGCTGCTGCTGATCACTCTTTGTTCAGTCTTCGGGGGATGCAAACTTGTAGAGAACAGCTGAAAGACAGCAAAACTAAACTAGACATACCTGATGTGCCGATGAGCAGTGCTGCCAACCACACGGGCTCATGCTTTCCTACAACTGAGGACATTGACGGAATGCAGCAGCGTGCATGCCACTCTCGGTCTCTGGCTCTGAGTCAGAGATGATGCATCTGACTACGTAAGTAGGCTTGCCGTTGCATCAGTTACAAAGCAGGTGTTTAAAATAGGCGTTTCGGGATTGAAAAGAGCTTTGGGCCAGCGCAAGACGTACTTCTCAGCAGCCTATGCAAAAGTGAATGAGGAGCAGCAGCCAATCTACTAAGTTTGGCTAGCGCTTGCGGCTGTAAGTGTTATATACACAGGCCTTGGCCTCAACTTGCAGGAAAAGCCTCGTTCAGTACTGACTAGTGGCCCTACTTTGTAAATGTCATGTCAGGTACTGGGTGCACATGAGCTCTGAATATTTGCATCCACACTCAGACATTTAAACTACCTTGTGCCATATCACAGACTTGTCACAGACTTGGCGTGGTTGCTCGTGAGTGCACAGGAGTGCATACATGCCTTGCAGGCATGTTACATTGCATGCACATCACATCACATTGCATGCGCATTATATTGCATTGCCTACACATTACATTACACTGCATGCAAGCATGTTGCACTGATCAACAACTCTGCCTTCAGGTTTTTGGAAGCTTGCCATCCCAGCATGAGCACTGGCTACACCCGCACTCAGCTCAGACAGCACCTCTTGCAAGAGGTCAAGACAGGCAAGTGGCATGAGTGGCAAGAGCAACAGCCAGGCAGCTCTGCTGAGGATCTCCAGATGTCGTATGGTCCTGAAATGAAACTGGAACAGTGGAACAGGATGGAAGTGCAGAATGAGAAATTTCTGACAAGGCGTGTAGAGAGAGCCAGCAAAGGTGCTTGTGACAGCCTGGTGTTGACATGGTTCACTGACGCAGCTGGCATCACACAGCCATATGTGGGCCAGGTGCAAGCCTTCTTGTCTCAAGAGCCTCCTTGGGCTGTTGGCACCTATGCCGAGCGTCAGTCAGCAGTTGTCCAGATTGCAGATGTGAAATGGTTTGAGTACGCAGGGCGTGACCCTGTGGTCTTTGATCCACCTGTCTTCAAGCGTGCCTTCAAAGCAGAGCCGCAAGGCGATTTCTGGGCGTGTGAGTTGTTAGAGGCTATCCCCATCACCATGGCACCATACTTAGGATCAGATTTCAGTCCAAGAAATAGTTACCATCAGGTGTTGGTCCCACAGGTCTCTGTTTTCAAGCCCACAATAGCATACCAGGTTGACAAGAGTACCATAGAGCCCATTAGGGACGATGAGGTTTAGATCTAGATCTTGCCATTTCCATTGCATCCATCATGATGTTCATATCGATCATGTAGTACCACAGGCCAAGCATGGTTGGTCAGCTTATGACTGTTACATGGTGTTGACTCTAGATTTGAAGTACATGCTAAGCAAATGCAACACTAGACAATCCTACATTGACTTGTATGAGATATCATATTGAGAAACAAGTATAAATCATCAAGGAACGTAGTATACAAGGTTGATATTCTTACATGTAAGAATGTTATTCTACAGTTCACGTTCTGTACTCTTGGAAGGGATAATAAGCTGATATTATTACAATATCACCTAATATATACTTACGCTGTTTGTTAGTGATATGCATGCGTCATGTATTCAAAAGTACCTACCTAAACCCAAACATGCTTGGTACATTTTGCAGTGTATGCTGGTTGGTTGCACGGGTGCATCATTCAATGCTGTCCAAGTTGTGGTTGGGGACTTTTTTTGGCTCAAGAAATTACCTTGCTGTCGTTTGTTTTGAAGCATATCATAAGATCTGGGACGCTTGCTTGCCTCTGACCAGTACAATTACAGACAAATCCCAGCTGTTGACACCCTTGACAACCACTACAAGCCTTTGTAGATTTAGGAAATGTTTGTTTTTCAGACTGTCTACTTGCTGCACGCAGATGCCACATGATCACTCTTGGCGTGCGCAGCAGTCAGCTTGCATGAGTAAAGTCTAAAATATGCATATGGCATATGTGCAAATACGCCTCCCTGAACCTCAAGTAGTGTGCACCAATCGACCCGCAAATTGGATGCAGGATGATTCAGTAGACAGCTCCACAGTTTGTCTTTGATGCTGGTACCAAGGGTGGTGCATGACACAGAGTATAAGCATGGGCAAGCAGGCTCGTCCGTGGGGGAGTCTAGCAAGTTGTGCTTTAGCCTCGAGTGAGCTCACTCCCAACTTTGCTTGCCCACCATTTCCTAGCAGCAATGATATTGAGATGGTGGTGCACAGGCACCCTTTGTGCCATCATGTATGTACCGTCATATATAATATAGATAGATATGTGATATAGAAAGAAAAGAAAAGAAAAGGTTACGCTTTTCAGCAATCATAACGGGAGCCTCCCGAGGCGGCAGCCCGGAGCAATATGTGATATATCATCATGATTGTTGTAATCATTCATGAGATTCAATCCGCACATCAACTTGGTTATTTTTTCACTGGGTCGCACCTTCCAAAACCCATGTAGAAATTTGTTATCTTTGTGCTGCAGCTGCCACTGCATGCACACCATACCAGTTGGGTGTTAGTTTGCATGAACGTGTTGGACAGGTCGTGACGATGCGTGCACACTATAAGATATGTGTGAAACCGTCACCTGAGGCTTGCTTCGATGTAGCCTTTACTTACTGTCGATAATTTGGCCAAGCCAGCTCTTTAGTAATATGTACGACACCCCTGGTATAGCCATGCAACTTGACTTGTATACAAGCCAGCCAGCTATTCGTTGTAAACTACGTTGCAAGCATCAATGTTGACAGGCATGTGCTCAAAATCCATAGGCAAATCAAATTTGTCATTTGTAGCTAATCGATACCATATATGGCATGCATGTCAACAAACTGAACCAAACACATGAGACAAAGAAGCATCGCTGTTTTATGGCCTCCATTCAGGGCTTCAATCAGTACTACATACACAAACACCTAGATACACTCACACATAAGTGTACACTTCTCAAAATACAGCAAAACACACCACACCGTGTACATTAAATGTGCAGACCTAGTACAAGAGGTACCACTAACCGCTCTCCTACTGCTAACAAACACACGTGTACAAGGTAGTGAGTTTCACTGCAATACTATGACAGCTCTAGAATAGTTGCATTTGTTGGGCTCTACAGCTGGAGGCGTGAACTTTGAAGCACAGGTCAGCTCTTGATCCTGTACAAAGTTGGTGAGCCAAGCCCTTGCTGTCTCATGAGCCTTATGGCACCCTTCCTCTACGTGGACAGAGGACACGCCCTAAGGGATATGGTCAGCTGCTTCCATGATAGACAGGTGTGCAACGCTGGGCAGCTCAAAATCAGTGTTTCTGGTCATGCTCTGTGTCCTCTGAGCCATCTCGTGAAGGTGCCGATTCAGCCTTGTGATTACAGAGTTGAATACCTCAAAAGAGCTGCAGCGAATGTACTTGTGCAGTGGGACATTGTAGACTCCCAACAGTGGAATGCTGTACTTGTGCACATACTGTACTGTGACCTGCATCTTGTCTTCATTGCCTGCATACACAACACACACAGCTGCAATGCGCTCTCAAATACCAGCAAGACTGCTATGTGGTCGGCTCAGACTCACAGTTTTGCATGTAGAGACCACAGAAGAGCTGCATGAAGCTGTGTTTAGCATCCCATACAGCAAGGATCTTGGAATTGCATCCATACACATGTTGAAGTTGCAGCTACGCATACATTGATTTGTAGCTATACATATATACAAAGCTGACTGAGTTATTGATCGATATGCTACCTCTGACGTTCTGCACATCATGCAAGCGCAGCGTCCATTTGCTCTTGTAAGTGACAGCCTTGTCCTGGGGCTTGGATGTGCAAGCTAACAGAGCTACGTGCGCACTGGTGAGCAGCACAACCCGGTCTTCATGACACCGCAACACCTCAATCACACGGTCATCCTGCAACAGGAAAGACAGGCGTCAAGGCTAGGTGCAGCAACTTTTGACACTGCATACTATTGACACATCACGTTGATCGCCACTCAAAGTCTGCATATGAACACGTCTGCGTATGAGCATGTCTGAGGCAACCTACTTTCATGCTTGGATACATTTCTGGCAGCACTCTCTGCCAGGCTGCCATCACAGCATGCCACCGCTGGAGCTGCTTGTTCCTTGTCACTTCCTCTATCAGCTGCAAAGCATCATACACTGGGCTGAGCACACCACATGGATTGCCATGCTCATTGGGACCGCCTTTACATGTTTTGTACAGCTTGTTGTGCATAAATCAGGGGTTTCAAGCAGGCAGCAGACTAAGGAGAGCACAAGGACAGCATGCTAGATGTTCACCATAGTCTGATTGCACAAAGATGTTTTTGCATGATGCCCCACCCCTCAAGACACAAAGCAACAACTGGCCAGCAAGCAAGACATGGTGCCAGGACAGCTGCAGTACAGGTGACACACCTCATCACTGTCATCTGTGAGGGTGCCAGGAGCACGGGCACGTTTCTGTATAGTCCCTGAGATACCCTCACGCCCCAGGAATAGCAGGCCCACCCCATGTGCTGACTTGCCTAGCAGCTCCAGTGTGCCAACAGCTGGTCGGATGAGTAAGCCCACAACTGCTTTGAAAATACCCAGCAATGCTACAAAGAAACTGCCTGAATGGTACCCCTGCATGCACACCATGTGATGTATTACCCTCACTGCTGAAACATGGCAGCGGTATACAAGATGCTTGTTTCACAGCCTTCGAGCTAACAGTTTAGCTGGGTTTATAGCTACGCTTGAAAAAGCCTGCTATAAGATGGAGTGAAGCAAGGAGGCACACTGATGCACGTCAGCAGCAGTCTGCCTCAGAGAGAATTAGCTCAAATTCCACACATACAGCTAGACAATTGGTGGCTATTTCGCTAGATCTCAACTGACACCTCAAATGCAGGTAGGGCCTAGTCAAGACTGCGTGAAGCGGACCTGAACAGGGTCAAGCAAGGTGCCAGCTAGTCCAGCCAGGGAGCCGGCACAGAACTCCTCAAATGCGCTTCTGAAAGCGTCTGGAGCGTTAGGGGGCCGCTGCACTGCTCTTGTGAGCAGGCTGCGGTCAGTGAGGTGGCCGGTTCTGTTGGGAGGCAGGTAGGTCATGGTGGCAGCCCCCATGCGGGAGAAGGCACTGATGATCTGGCCTATGCCTGTGAAAAGCACAAAGCCCACCCTTTGCACAGCCCCCAGGGGGCCCACCTGGCGGGTGCGGATGTTGTTCAGCAGGCTGAGGGCAGAAGTGCCGGCCCATACCACTGTCAGGGGAACTGCAGCTATAGCAGGCCCAGCACCACCCAGAACCTGCACATACAGCCCTTGCACATCAGAATGCAAATCTGTTGATATGGCCTTTGTGCTAACCAGGTAGGCAGACGAACAAGACGCAGACGCCATCAAGCACATGTGTGAAGAAAAGCTTTGGGTAGGCCTAAGCTTCTTCACTTTTCATGAAGAGAAAGTCTCATGAAAAGTGAGAGATTTCCAGCTAAGTAGTTGTGCACAACTTGCACAGATCAAACACAGCCGCATGTAAATTGACTGAAAGACATTTTTGGCATGGGCTGTATGCTACAGCTGCAGCAGCAGACCATGACGCTAAATATGGTTTAGCTCCTTGCTAGCAACCACAGAGGTGTAGAGAAGCAGACAGTAAGGTTAACTGATTCTTTGACACACCTTGTGGGCTTCCTTGATGCTCTGTCCAATGTAGTGGCGTGTCAAGGAGCCTTGCAGGGCGCGCCGCCCAATGAGCTTGGTGTCAGTGGACCAGCCACTGAGCTGCAGCGGCACATTGTTCACATTGATCAGCTGGAAGCCTGAGGCACCAATCACTCTGCTGAACAGGCCGCCTCTGTTCTCTGGCAGGCTGACTGATCCTGGCGCATGCGCGTTCAGGATGGAAGACGACAGAGAGATAGTCACATTCACATTCACATTGCTGATCTCTGCACGCTCCACAAAGTACCAGGAGGTGTAGCTGCTGTGCCCTCGCATCACCTACATCAGTTTAGTCATGAGCTCAGGTGCTCTGACCAAATGGTGCATTCTCAGGTGGTACACACAAGCGAAACTGAATTCAGAGCAACTTGGTGTGTATAGCAAGCTGCCATACAGACATGTTGCACACTTTGCTGAAGGCATTGATGCTATACAGATATGCTAATTACATACATGCAAAGCAACTAAAGCTTGCATGCAATGTGCACAGTAGCAGCAGAAGTGCCAATACCTCTAGCTCGCGCAGCTCTTTCTCTTGAATCCACTGCAAGGGGTCAGCATCAGAATCTACAAAGCTCTCTTGTATGGGAAGCACTGCATTGGTGGCCAAGCTCTCTACTTCTTTGGGCCCAAACTGTGCCGTCAGCAGGCGGCGCTGCTGCTCACGCCATGCCTCATCCTGCCATATGTCAGCTGTGGGAATGGAAACCACAAAGGACAGAATTGCCTCCAGGAAGCCATCGTCAGCCTGAAAGTCCATCTCTCCAACCTTGAGATGGATGTCCTTGAAAGACAGGATGGCAGCTGGGTTGTCGCCCATCCTGTTGCCTTCTCCCCAGCCCCCCGCCCCACTAGCCCCTGCCGTCTGGGATGCCCTGTTTCCTTGAGCTGGATTTGATGCAGCTGAGTTGGATTCGCCACTTGCCACAATGGTATTGGCAAAGCTGCGGGTGAAGCCAAAGCTGATGAGGGGCCCAGTGTCTCCCACCAGGGACTGCGCTGTGTCAGAGCGTGCATGCGCTACAGATGCAGAGGCCAGCACAACCGGCTGCGTGGCATCCAACAGCTGGTTGTCTAGCTGTACCCGCCTTATGCTGCCTGTCAGAGTGGCCTCCAGCCTTGTAATGTGTCCACTTGCCTGCACATGCACAAGGCACTGTCAGGCTACCAACTTGGACACAGGCTAGTGGGCTTCTCAATCAGGTATATGAAATTGGACAGACAATTGAGCAGACCATTCAGACCCGACAGACAGGCATGGGTTGAAATTCGAAAAGATGAACATAGCCAGCAGAGGTTGGGAAGTGAAGAGACCTGAAGGTTGTCTAGGGTAAGGTTGAAGAGCTCATCCTGCAGGCCGCCCATGACAGAGGTGGCCAGGCCTTCCAGGGACACCTCCATGTGGGTGCTCTGACCCCGCATCACTTCCATCACCCACTGAAACCTCACCAACACCTGTAGCATCACTTCCTGCTTTGTGCAATGTGCTGCAAGATTTTCACCTGCTGAACCCCTATGCAGCAGATATGCAACTGTGCATCATACAGAAAGACGGTGAAAAACATACAGCACAAGCATAGTGCAGCAGGTGAGGTCAACAGTGCAGTGCAGCTTGCACATATGAAAGCTACATACTGCTGTATTCTGTGCAAACAGAAGAGATTTGAAGGAAGGAGAAGGCTTGCCTGCAGGTCTGGCACATGGCCCGGGGGTGGCAGTAAGCCTGCCTTGCGGCGGCGATGGCGTGTGCTGGGCTGATGCATGGGCAGCCACACATACAAGGGGTCCTCCCCAGTGAAATGAGTGCAGCAAACACTGTTGCTGCCAAGCAGCTGCCGCCGCCGCCTCTTGGTCAACGTGCCCTTGTTGTCAAACAGCTTGAAGGTGATGATTGTGTCACTGGGCAACTTGTCATACATCATGGCCTCTGTGGCAGGGAACTTGGGGTTGAGAGTGTGCTTGGTCCAGGACAGGTGCTGGGGCCGGCCTGGTGTGGACACTTCCACCAAGGGGTTGGGCAGATCATTGGCCTGGAATGCCACTGCCACGCCTACACACAGGTGCAAAGACACTGCAAAAGCGATCTCATTGTCCACCATTTGAGCATGCACAAACATTGAACATTTGCAGTTGCCTCTGGAAGCATAGTTCAACAAGTCTGCAAGGCGAAAGCAACTGTGTTTGACCGTACTATCAGTGCAAGGGCTGCCATGCGCACAACATGACAGACTGGACCTACCATGCTGTGGCCTTAGGCCTCTGGCTTCTATGATGGTGATGCACAGGCTTGAGCGATGCTCCTCCCTGGAGTGCTTTGCCATGATCTTGGCAGCCACCCCTTCATGCCCCATGGCCTCAGCCTGCAACAGTCAGGACAGGTCACTATCCTCATTTGGCAATGAAAAGCATTGCCTTCAAGGCATGCGGCCAATACCATCCCAAGTCTGGCCAACAAGAATGAGTAGCTGCTCAAGCATGCCAGCACCCAAGGTATGACAATAAAGCTGCTGTACATCAGCCTCACTGAACCATGCTCTACAGCAAACGCCAGTGAATGTAGAGCACAAGAAGCATGGTGGTGCAGTACCTGCATGGTAGCAGTGGAAGCAGCAGAGCTGCCAGGTGAGCTCCAGGTCAAGGCAGTGATGGGGGACACTGGGTCCAGCATGCACAGGATCTCCCGCCGCTGCTGCAGCACATGCTCCAGAGCCTTCAGCATGAGGCTCATCAGGCTGCGAGCTGTCACATCCCAGGCAAAGGCCAACTTCAGTCTCCCACACACCGCGTCCTTGGAGTCCCGTCGCATCAGTGAGTACCAAGTCTTGCTTCCTGCATCAATGCTCGACACAGTCACAGCACAGTCATAAACATCTACTGCAGAAACACCAGTAACAGCCGACATCACCTGATGTTGGTAAGCTGGCTGCAAGACTTGAGCATGAACAGATGAGGTCGACAGTGCATGCTCTGGACCAACTTGAGCAGAGCTTCATATGCAAATCTGGTGGTGACTATGCCATGTGGGCCATGTGAGATATGCAAACACACTGACCTCTCTGAGTGCTTGTGAGGGTGTCCACCAGAGGGATCTCTGCTCTGCCCAGGAACCTGCTGTTCCCAATCACCTGAGAGGGGTTGTCAGCCAGTTTCTTGAGTTGCTTGGCGCCCCTGGTGCCCCCCAGGTCCCATACCTCCACCATCAGCTCCCCAGCTGCTGTCACCTCCCTGCACCACGCAAACCAAGCTCATGCCCCTTTGTCATTCGACTGTGGCCTAAACTGACAAGATACAGCACGCAGCTGATGCTGTGCAATGACAGTAAAGCCGATGCCAACTGTCAGAAAGATACGGCTTGGGGGATTGAGCAGAACAGTAGGACTTGCCTAAAGCTGAGTGCTTCCTCCCAGACAGGGGAGGTGGTTTGCCACTGGACACTGGTCTGCAGGCCCTGCTCTCCCAGTCGTGCACGGGCAAATGGATGAGTGGCTCTGTCTTCTCCATTCAAACCCTCAGCCTGCAAAGAGGACTCATGGACACAGTCAAGCATTCAAATGTCGGGTGTCTCACGACCGTTCATTACCTGACTTGCAATCATACAAGCTCACCCAGTCAACCAATTGAACCTCATGACATGCATGTTTCAGCATGCAAGTAGCTGTGTTGTTTCATCTGTCAAACAATGCAAATAGGTACGACGGATGTGAAAGCAGGGGGTTTACACTTTGTGAGCTTCAGATCGTGGTGATCTTGCATGCAGGCAATCATACCTGGCATACAGTGACAATGAGGTCTCCACCAATGAGCAGGGTGGCATCTCCAGCAGCAGCAAAGCGCATGAGGTCAGAGCCTTGCACAGTCTGGGGGGTGGCATGGGCATGGGGAGCTAGGTGGCCCGCGTCTGCCAGCTGCATGGCCATTGAGGGCGATCTTGCCATCTGCAATCGTTGCCATTCATTCAGCTGGCTGACTTTTCAAGAGTCTTCATCAGTTCGCAGAGCATATGCATCTCATTATAACTGCTGACAGGCATTGGAGTTCCAGGGCATGTGACTGACTGTTTGCATGGACCTTGGCTGACCTGATCTTGAGCAGCATTGTCAGGGCCGCTAGATCCATGACTGGAGAAGCTCTTGGCAGGAGGGTCCGGCTCCAGCTCTGCCAGCCTGCTGGGTGAGTCTGTGAAGTTGCCATGAGACCTGCTGCGGGACATGCCTGGACTCCTGTCACTACCCACAGCGTCTCGAGCCTTCTGCAATTTGCAGCATGAAGCTGCTGGAAATGACCACCACTGCGTGTGTTATTATCGCATAAGCAGACTGGGAGGCAGCATGAAAACGTACAAATCTGGTGGGAGGTTGATGAAGCAGCCCCATGCTAAACACCCCTGTGGGAAATTGGCCAATACTCATCAACTATGCCCAGTTCAAACCCTTCAAACAGATGACAGTGCAGAATAGTGGGTGTTGCCATCATAAACACAATGACTCAATGTATTTTCGGGAAACATTTGAAATCACTACGATATCACTTTTATTTTATAGGTAAGCAAGCAGCGTACCAGGTGCTGGTCAGAGCTGCGGCGGGGCATGCCAGCAGGCTGCTCCTCATCCAGGGCAGTGCTCTGCTGGCGGGGCATTGTTGCCATCTTCACATGCCGCAGCCTGCATTCAGCATCACTGCTCACACCAACATCCGGCTGAAGCAATTGCATAGCTGGGTAAAGAACAGACGACATTGTTAGGCTTTCAGTATAGAGAAGCTTGAGATGATCCCAAATTGGGCCCAAGCTTCCCTTGGCCTTACAGCCATTTGAGGTAGGTCAAAGGGAGGAGGGGGGCTTGTATAGCTCCTACTCTAGATTGTGTCATAGAGGACTAGAGCAACACGCTTTACTAGTTGCACAGCAGTCAAGCGCTCACTTGAGGCGTGGGCCCTGACTGGTGCGGCCACTGCGGCGAATGCGCATGTTGGGGCGGCTGGCTGCAGGTGTGGGAGTGAGGGAGAAGCTGCGGCCATACAAGTCCAGGCTGTGTGCATTGGGCATCCCTCGCAGCCGTGCAAACTTGCTGTTCACATCCTTCACCTCACTCTCTACCTGCAGGTGGCACAACAGGTATGCTTTGTGCGCACTTCACACCCAAACAGCAACAATGTTGCCACCAGCACCGATAATGCGTCTGTTTTGAATGACAGCAAGTGCAGTCAGACTAGTGACATCTGTCCAACCGGAAACAGCCAGAGTTTTACAAGGCTGACATCTGGTTACCATGTTATGCCGTATGCTTGCAGTCAGAAATCAACTACTTACAATGCAACCAGCTACACACCTGCTTGAGGCGGGCAGCCAGATCCAATATGCTCTGCTCAGCTTCTAGCAAAGCTGTGGATTTCTCGTCTGCAAACCTCAGTACTCTTGTAGGTCCATCAGCATAGACAGAGACATATACCTGCAAGTCAAACGTGACATCGTGTGCTGCTGATTCTGCTTTCACAGACATTCAAAAACAGGTACAGACCCCAAGAAAGCTAGCACTACTCACTCACTGCAAGCTATACATACAAAGTTAATGTGCAAAAGAACCGCTAATGTACACAGCGCAGCAACAGCCGGGTGTGTGTGCTGTTGCCAAAGTGCAGTTGATTTTGAATTTTGTTAAGCAGGACTACATGAACATTGTATGATCTGGGACAAGCCTGCAGCTAGCAAAGGAGCAGCAGCAAACCAGAAGCCTCCAGCAGCAATGTACCTTTTTGGAGAACTCTGCAGCTAGCAGCGAGGTGAGGCGCTGCTTAACATCATCAGGCATGTCTGGCATGCTGTCCTGCAGGGTCTGGAAGCGGTTGATGTTGCCACTGCTGCCAGGGGTGGACTCCATGCTGGGCAGGTGCAAGGCATGCTGCACACCCAGCCGGTCCAGGTTATAATGCGCCACCTGGGACTGCCCTAGCCGACCCTTCACACGCGCCTGCAGGCTGCCAAATCTATCAACAAAAAACATGACACTCATGATTTTGTCTAGCAACAGCTAACTCACCTGTTCAAACACAGTCTGACAAGGCAGTTTGTCTAGAAGCAACTTAGTCACATGTTCAGACGCAGTCTGACAAAGCAGTATGAATGAGGACAATGGTCAACTGGTACAGCGCAGCTGTTTAGATCAGCCTCACAAATGGGGTCACTACAGCTTGATGGCTGGACAGCATGACATGACAGACAGCACAAGCAGGGGCCTACTCTGATGGTCATGGAATGGTCCTGAATGGGCTCGTCCCAAGCATAGGCCATCTTGTTGCCGCTAGGCGCAGGCGTGAGCCAGTTCCACTTGCTCCTCTGGTGAGCCACGCTGCGCTGGGCAAAGAAGATGACCACATCATTGGACATGTTCTCTATCCGGTAGGGGGGCACACTCAACCTGCTTTTGAAAGTGACCAGCAGGGACCCTGCATGGTAACCAGCATAGCACGCTCAACTCTCCTGTGAGGAAAGATCCGCCTCATTTGCCATGACGTGTAGGCCAATGTCATGTAACATTGGTCAACAAATGATGCCAAAGGGCTGCTGTCGCAGAATCACACCACGGTTAGTATACATTGTGAGTTGTATCAGACCCTGGTGCAATGACCAGTTTGCTGTGAAAGAGCTGGCTACATGTCATTTGGCATTGTCACCTGATGGTCCCACTGTTGTATTGACAGGGATGTTGATAGCAATGGCTGGGTCCTTCTCCTGCCTGACTCTCAGTCCATAGTACTCCTCCCTGTGCTATCAACATTTAATGATCAGAGATGCCTCCCAAACTGATGTTCAATCAATGACAGCTTCAGACCACTCACACAGCATCAAGACAGCACAAGCATAAAGAAGCTGGACTTTTGAAGTTGGCAGGCTTTGAGGAATGACATGCTCAGAAGTCACCTGTCAGTGAGTTTGAAGCCACCACTCCAGTGCCAGGTGTCATTGTTGCACACCCCAGCTGGTCTCACCATCAGCTCATGCCTCAAAGCTGCATCGTCCCAATGAATGGCACACCTGCATATGCTATGACTAAGACCATCGGCTGCACATGGCGCTTCAAGATTGGCAGTGTCCATATGAATCAGCAACTGAGCAAAGACACTCTGAGCACATACATGTGCATGTGAGCAAAGACTACACAGAAGGCTGCGTCATATATGCCACTGACCTGCTGGCTGAGCTTAGACAAGGAAAGAATAATGAGCGCAATTAGTGAACACATTCAGTGCGAGAAAATAGGGAGCACACCTCTCATTGACTTCCAGTCTCCTGGCACAGCGGCCATGGGCAGTAGAGCCATACTGCAGCACATCCAGGTCAGGCGTGCCGCGCTGCTTGATCTCAATGGGCATCCCTGTCTGATTCTCCACAATGTACTTGCTCTTCACAGTAATGACCTTTGTGTGCCTAAACACAGAGTTGGGTGGGCCGGCTGTCACCTCCACTGCAAACTCATACTGGCGCTGACCACGCACATGGTGGTGGTGATGTCCTGGTTCCTCTTCCTCTTGTGCATCTGCATACCCAAAAGCCATCATGGTGTCAGCACAATCACACTCCAAAGTTGTGTGCATGAAAATTATTCAGCTGGCACAGCATGGGTTGGATGCTGCCATGAAGGCGTGAGGCAGGGGCACTGTTTCAATGGACCTGGACGCAATGAAGTTTGCTAGCAGAGGAAATGCTGCTCTGAGGAACAGGCCGTACACAATGCAGCAGGGGCCAGCAACAGTACAAACGCAAGCAGCACACCTTGGTCACTGTGCTCAGACTCTGACAGATCTATAGCAGCTTCCAGGGGGTCCAGGCCGGGCTGTTGCGCAGCTGATGGGCTTAGACACTCTGCAATTTCCTGGTCATCGCGCATCACTGCTGCCTGCAAACAGGCTTGCAACTGTCAGAGCACTGCTGCAAAATTTGCACATTCCTACGTCAGAATGCACATCTGATCTTGCAGCGTAACACATAGTGCCAGGTCTTGCACATTTGAGTGGACATATGATGTGGAGACAGGCGCCAACCTGATGGTTTTCAGACAAGGGCTGGATCTCTGAGGTCTGACGAGATGGCATGGGTGAGTGCGCAGTGGACCTCCTACGTGGGCTGACTGATGTGACTGAGGTGATGGATGTTCGCACAGCTGGCAGGCTGATGCTGGGCTCCTCATGCTGCTGCAGGGCCGCCAGGTTGAGCTTCACCTCTCCTCCAGCCTCCACAGGCTCCAAGGACACATGCACTGCCTGCAAACAGCTGGTCTCAGTGACAACAACATCGAGGACTGTCTGACAGCAGCTGTGTGCAAATGGCTGGAGCAGCTGAATACAACTGTTGGGCAGCGTAGCTTTCATGGTGCCTACATCAAGCACAGTTAACTCAGGCAAGCCAGTCATGCGCATGATAGGTGAAGCCCTTTGCAGAAGCAAGGCTGCAAGCAACGATAGCTGCACCTTGGCCTCATCGTCACCAGACAGCTGTGTCTGCAGGGTAGGCTGCTGAGGCTCTAGATCAGAATGGTGACCTCTTGGCTGGAACAGCTGACCCAGGTTGTGCCTCATGTACTCTGTCAGCATTCCAGCATGGACAGGCTCAGGCCCCTGCAACCCCAACTCATGTGAACAACAGCCAGGCTAGTGCCTCACACATGCATGACCCGAATCTTGCTGAAGCCTCTGCCTACTTCACTGTTGTGCACAGCAGCAAAACAATATCTGGGCAGGCAGTGTTCCATGGGGGTCATGCTGGTTAGGCATGACAAAGGGGGGTGAGAATGGGGCGCAAGAGCACGGCTCATGTGAAGAAGTCAGGCGTTTGTCAGTGAGTCACCTTGATGCGAACAGAGCCTTTGCCTCCCACTGTGTTGATTTGCACGCGGCGTGAGAAGTCTCTGGGTGAGGTGTTGGCCAGAGCAAAGCTGGTGTCATCCTGCTTGTTCAGCAAGACAGGCTGCACCTGCAGCACCCGCGCCAGCTGCTGGTCCCACAGCTCCTGGTTGCTGTTGGCTCCTGCTAAAGGCCTCTCCTGCTCCACTCTGACACCTGAACAATTTCCAGCTGTTGCACAAAAGCTGCACTTGAACATTTTGAGTTGAGCTTGTTTTAGCCAAACAGGTCAATGCTTTGCACAAGATTTGCAGAGTGCAACCACATTGGTGTATTCATAAGCATGCAATGCATCCTGCAATACCCTTGTAGTTCACTACAATACAGACACTGTAGAGCATGGTGAGATGTCATGTCAGTTGGAAAAAACACTTAAACAAAGATCCTTGTGTCTTTGCAGCACAGGCATACCCGGTGCCTTGACGGGTGCATAGTCAAAGTATGTGTGGGCTCCCATGAGGAAGGGGTGGCCTTTGGCTGAGGGGCCATCCTTGAACAGCAAGTCCAAGCCGCTGCGGTTATCCACCCAGTATGGGGCAAAGAGGGTGAGGCGGCACATGGTGAAGTCACCACTGGCCTTGTCATGCATGCTGTTGTCCACCCCCAGCAACATCATTGGAGGAGCCCCGCCTGCCACAGCACAACACGTTTGTCATGGCATCTTGTAGAGATAGAAGCCCCAACGCACAGTGTCATAGAGTCAAGGTCCGCACTCATCATTGCAGAGATCACATGTGAAGATCACCCACTACCAGCAAGCTGAAACTGACTTGATGACTGATTGCAAGACCACATTTGCAGTCAATAGATATATGCAGGGTGAAGTCAATGTGTTCAAGGTTATTGCCACATCAAACAGCAGTTACAGGACAGCGCAAACTTCTCATCTACCATGCTATTGTGAAACAGTTTGCATGCATGACTGTATAAGCAAAGGAATGCAGGCACAGGACAATTAGGAATGCGGCTCACCTCGCTGCTCCAGAGACAGACTCTTGCGGAATCTGCTTGCATGACTCTCGACAGTGTACTCCCGCCAAGCCTCAAACACCATCCTTAGCATCTGCTTGTCCTTCTTGCTCATTGACTTCACCCCTGCACCTCAACATTGTCTGGTGCAGCAAGTATGCAGTCTTGAGTGTTAATTTCGACATGCAAGTCAATGATGGGAATGAGTTGCATGTGTGCAGAGGCGCATTCAATGTGCCTACTTGTTGCCAAGCACAGCATGACAAGGGTAGCACAGAATGTCTGACACAATGACAATGGAGGGATCTGCCGGAGAGATGCTTGCTCGTTACCTGATCTCTGGCGTGGAAAACGTCTTGAGGCAGCAGGGGCCTCAGCAAAGGGTGAAAGAATGGGCCTGTCAGACAAGACAGGTTCCGCAGAAGGTCCCGGCGCCTGCTGAGCATCGTCAAAGGGGGACCGGAGTGGGCTGGCCTGGGTGGGCTGGCCTGGTCCAGTGAAGGTGCTGGTGGTAGTGAAGCTGGCATAGCGACGGTACATGGGACTGGGGGCCTGCAACATGTTGACCTCACTGATGGAAGGCAGAGTATCCCCCTCTGAGCCTGACAGGGCTTGATCGTTGTGCCCTCCAAGCATGACAGGGGTGTCTTGGAAGGTGACAGATGAGATGGGTTCTGCTTCTTGAAAAGGAGCCTGAGCTGGGGGTGGTGCCATCTGGATGCTGCCAGGAATGATGGATGGGCGCATGATGTCGTCAGACTCCTCGTCCCGGAAGAGAGGGTCCACAGACAAGCTGCGCTCCAGGGTGGGGCGCTGCAGATGTTCACGCACCCTGCGCCCTGCATCCTTCAGCTTGGCAATGTTCTCCTTGGGGTTCAACTTGGACAGGGAGCGGGAGAAGGAGCTGCGCGTTGGGTAAGTCAGCGTTATCTGATTGCTCAACCTGCAAGTGGCAGAGCTGCTTCACACCACAGCCAAGCTGGGTAAGTCAGCGTTATTTGATTGCTCAACCTGCAAGTGGCAGAGCTGCTTCACACCACAGCCAAGCAAGCACAACATGATTTGTACACACAAGAAGATGTGCAGGCCCATTCAAAGCCCTGCAGCTTGGCTAAGGTGCAGAGCCAAGATAAAGACGTTTGTGGCAACAAGCCTGAACACCAGCCTGACAGAGATGGTCACCTGTAAACGTATTTGGCATCAAGGAGGCTCTCCCTGGCTGTTTGGGAGCGTGCCCAGCTGATCACAGTCCATTGCTTGGAGCGCAGCCCCAGAGCTGGCACTATCACGTGCACCAGCAAATTGTTGCTCAAGTCAGCATACACATCCTGCAGACAATGACTGAACTGCTGAACTTTCGGCTCAAAAGGCTAGCAGCATGATAGTGAACAGGTTCTGTTTATTGTTCATTTACAGCAACCCTGCTTTACCAAGTCCACAAACATGATACTCCTTACTATAAGCAATTTACCTGAGAGGCTCCAGGCTTGAGGACCACATTGATGTGGTGGCCACTGGTGTTTCTGGGGTTGGTGGACTCAAAGGGCTGGAAGTCTGTGGGAGCTCCAGCCTGCCAACTGCCCTCAGCCTGAACTGGAGCCTCATCATCACGCTGACCCTGCAACAAAACGAACCAATTTAAATTGCAAACATTGGCAGCAAACAACGTCAGCAGCTTGGTAACCACGCCATTACAGAGCACAGTACTCTGCAGGCGCAACATCAAAAACAGTCTTTCCCACATGTTGGAGTTGCCCAACATCAGCAGTGCCTGCTGCGACATGCAAACTTGTACTATACACTGCCAGACTTGCATTAATGACAGAATGGCTATGCAAACCGCTTTGATGGGCAGGCAAGGCCTCTCCCATTGTCGGCCAAGACGCAACAGGCTGCAACTAGCACAAGACAAACTGTAGCACCATGTTGCAAATCACATGAACAGCATGCATCATTGGTACATCACACTGCAAGTTTAAGCTCAAGTTGCTGCCATGTTGCAGGAATAGAATAACGACAGGAATGCACGACAGACCTGTTGCTGTCCCAGGGGCTCTGATGTTGAGCCAACAGGTAGCGTTCCTGTGAAGGCTGCATGCATCTGGCGCAGATCATAACGGATAAGGTCTCTCAGCCTGGTGCGCTTGCCCTGGTTGTGAACCTTGCGCAGCTTGCGGAATGGCTTGACCTACAATGTATCTTACCATTGCTATAATCCAGCGTGAAACAGCTCAACATGTGCACATTCTTTTTGTACCTTGTAGGTCAGTCTGCAGGGCAAGCAATGGTGATGCAAATCACGACGCTATGTTCACAAATGGTGCTCAAAGCTGCTCAGCATCACGAGCATGTGTTATTCTTGCACATGCTCAAGCACTTGGCTTGATGGATGCAGTGTCTCTCAATAGCGCAGCGTGTCTACAGGGACATGACCTCACCTGCCACACCACAATGTCCATGTCATAGGGCAGCGCATTGGTCAGCACAAGAGTTGGGTAGACTGCTACAGTGACCTCCAAGGGGCGTGTTGCCCTCATCAGTTCCCCCCGACCCAAGCTCTCAATGTGCTTGAAGGCTTGGAACTCTGAATTCACCTGCATAGCATCACCCACAATATGTTAGCTGGATGTTGTTGAGAGTCAATGTCAGCACAGAACAACTCCAAAGCTCCAGCAACACATCAACAACAATAAAAGCTTCAACTAGCACACAAAATCTAGCCTTAGCTATGGCAATCTTCAGCATGTGCAGACCAGTGGGTTGAAGTGTAGGCTAAACCCTGGTACCAAGCAACAAACATACATACCTGAGACGGCAGGACGCGCACACAACAGTGCAATGGAGCCACATAGGTCTCACGGCCGCGCCCTTGGTAGGGCACTGCTTGAGGCATACAGCAGACATAGCCTTGCTGGGCTTGCATAGTTTCCACACTAGGATCCAGGCGGATGACATCACGGTCTGCCTCCAGGTAGCCCTCCACACGCACAAACAGCAGGCCACCCAGCACAGCAGTCAGCGGCAAGTATACCCCTGCAAGCACGTCAACATCTCGCCATATGCGTTGTGAGCAATATGATACAGATCACCAGGATACAAGAAAGGGCAACATTGAAGCAAGGGCTGCAGACAGCTATAGTAGAAGCAGCAGCGTTGCCAAATCCACACCAGCCACCCTTAAGACATGAGGCAGCCTGCAAGATGTACTTTATCCACAAAACACAGCTTTAGCTTGGAGTGCATACACTCTTACTCGATGTGCAGGTCGGCAGCTTGAGATGTTACCTCCGTTAGGCTCCAGGGGACCAATGACATGGTCAGTAGTACGCTGCTTGCGGTTGGGGGGGCCCACCCGAGCTGGTGCCACCAGAGGAGTGATGGGGACATGCAGGCGGAAGGCAACATGACGGTCTGTGCTGTTGGTGAGCCAGATGCTGGAGTGCAGGGTGATGATCTTGGTTCTGCCCACCAGGATGATGTCCACAATGACAGGCAGCGTCTGGTGCTCTGAAGGTGAATGCATGTGGTAGCAGTACTTGCCCACAACGCTCACTGCTACATCCTGCACTCACGCCAGCCAGATTCACGCAAGAAAGCTTCTGTGCAGTTGAGAACAGTGTTGCAGTCTGAGAATTGAGTAATTCTGGCACAATGTTAGATTTGATGAACCACACAGCAGAATCCACTAGCACTTGACAACAGCCTGATCAGGTGCCTGGCATGATGCAATGGCCAGCCATTGTGTAAATATGAAACTCAAGGCTGCAAACCATGGGTGTCTATGCACCTACTATGCAGTGTTCAAGGCATTGACCAGGGTGAAGTCATATGCAATGCTATTCATCCAGTTGTGAGACATTCGGCAAGGTCACCTGAATTGGCATCCAGTTGCCCTCAAAGTGCAGATTGATGACATTGCCAACCTTCTTGGCACCGCCATGCTTGCCAGTCATCATGATGTTGAGCAGCCTGCGTGCTGGGTTCACCTTCAGAGTCTCGCTCACGCCAGTTGCCAGGTTGAAAGACCTGGGTGGGTGACCACTCTCCTGCAGCATGTGCATTTGGCCTTGCCAAACATGCACTGATCAGAAGGGTGCGGCACAAGCAACATCGATTTCTCTGCCTTCTTTGGGGTTCATCTTGACAGCAGTTACTCAAATGCAATGCCTTCACGAAGTTGCTACACCTCACACCTCACATCTCACGCAGCCGAAGTAACAGGCGTTACCTCATCTGCCCAGTAGTAGACACGCAAGCCAGACTGGTTCTGGATGAGGTATTTCTGAGGGATGCGGGATGTGAGGTCTGCATTGACTGCCATCTGCTCTGCCATCTTGGGGGCATTCTCAGGGGCAGCAAGACGGGCCATTGAGCCAGGGCCATGAGTAGGGGAAGAAACCAGCTCTGGACCTTGCGGCCCCAGGACCACAACATCATTGCTCAGCAAGGTGTTCACAAAGGCCAGGCCATCTCCAAAGCTGAGCAGGGAGGCTGGGTTGAAGTGCACATTCAGCCTGTCTTTAGATGCCAGCCACATGTGCCTGCAAACAAGTTGCAAAAGACCGTTTGTTGCTGCCTGCAACTACCAGTTTTTGCAGTGGACATCACCTGCCAAAGCAACCAGAAAACTGAACAGAGCAGCGTGTTGTCAAATATACATTGTGCAGTGTACCTGTGATGATCAGAGCGGTAGATGGGGGAGACTGTGTCCACCATTTCAGCCTCCACAGCCCAGCTCTCGCAGATGGCTTCCCACCGACTGCTGCTGTTGTTCAAGAAGGACGCTGAGACGGCCAAGCCTATGCGTGCAGCTTGATTGGGGGGCCGGTCTGGGAAGAACATGGACATGGTGTACTGAGCACTGGCTTGGCTGGCTGTCACCTGAAGCACGTCTGGGGCGCCAAAGGTCTGAGGCTTGTCATTGCACAGGACTAAGGCAGCATTTTGAATGGTGGCCTCAATCTCAGTGGTGGAAGACTGGAAGCCCTCCATCCTCTGCAGCATGACGTACCCGTCTCAGGCCTCAGAGATTTGAGCACAGTGTGAGTGTCGCCTATGTTACAGTTGCAGGTATGACTGCCATGCACCTGGTACAACCTGGGCACATGCTTTCAGCATTTTCAGCATGCCATGACCACTAAATTTGCCCACCTGGTAGGCACACCAGTACACTCACAAGCACGTGAGCAGTTGATGCAGCGCAAAGCGTTAAATCAGTTTGCCCCAAAACAAAGAGGAATTCAATACCTTGTCCATCTGCTCAATGACAGAGCCTCCAGTAGCTATGTTGCCCTGGCAGGGCTGCATCACAATCTGCTGGCCCATCCACATGACAGACTGCCAGAAGGGGATGTGGGAGAAGGCGGCGCGCACAGTACAGGCACCCACTTTCAGCTGCATCTTCATGGTACATGTGAACTTTTGGTCTCTTGTGCGGAAGAAGCCCTTCTCATAGGCATCACCATTAAGCTGCACATCACAGAGGAGTATCATGTCAAACTGCAACAGCAGCAACATTACCTGACACGCATCAACAGCTGTGACTTGACGATTGCCGGGCACCAACTTTCATACAGCAGCCAAGCTTGTGCCTGACAAACGCGACAAGACCATAATTTCAAAGCTGCGCCAAACTTTGTCACAGCCAAGATGCAGCATGTGCCCAAGACAACGCAATGTATGGCTGAACAAGCCCAGTGCATAGCAGATCAGAGCAACAGCAATTGCATGAAGCACGGACGTCAGATTCATGTGGAGGATACATACTTTGCCCTCCTGCTTGTAGTCAGCCAGAACACGCTTGGTTCTGGGGGAGGCAACCTCAGCAATGAGCTTGTCCATGGCAGCCACCTCCTCCTTGTTGGGCATGCGCAGGATGGGCCTCTTCAGCTGCTCTGCCACCAGCAAGGCTGTATCCAGCTGCCGACTGCCCCGCGTCCCCACACCTGACTGCCTGCTTGACGCACCACACAACTGTTGCACTAGGTGTCTGCTAAAATGAAACAGCTGAATAGTCACATGACATGACAATCAGCAGGAGGTGTGGCTGTGCTGCAGAAGGTCACATGAAAGACTAATATGAACACATGTTGTAAACAGCTGATGGATGTGCCCAAGCACGACAGGGGGAAACAGGAATTGACATTACTTGGAGCGCTTTTTCTTCATTGCATTCCTCTTCCAGAGGGCATGGCGCCACCAGCGCTGGATGACGACTGCAGCTCCAGTCATGCTCACCCGCATTGCATGATTCTCAGCCTGCGGTATCTGCAAATACACGGCACAACTTGAGTCTGAATGGCACAAAATCCATACAATGATGATACAAGTAATTGAATGTACAAGTTTGGCTGCTAATGATAGTAGGTGCTAGGGGTGGTCAAGAGTCTGCATTCAACGACCTGTAGCAGGCTGGATTTGAAATTTCAACTAAATCCATATCAGTAAAAGCTGCAAACTCAACTACCCATGCTTAACTCAACCACCCATATACAGAAGACAAGGCATTGGGCACCTGCACTACTTGCCAACCATCTGAAAGGCATCGTCCTCAAGCAAGCGTCATGACATTGGGCTACACAATTGCAGAAAGATGCACAGCGGCTGACCTGTTGATGCATGTGCATGGAGCAGCTGAGGGGAAGAAGTATGCAGGTGACCACAGAGCCAGGGTCCCGCACAAACATTGCCAGGTCTTGCACATCCATGGTCATGTCACTCTCACCATCACCCCCTTGGCAAAAGGCAAAACGGAAGGTGGTCCAATTGACAACCAGGCCCTTCTCCTCTATGTCTATGCCAAGCTCTGCAGACAACATGAGATGTCAATCACCAAGTTGTCTGAGATCAAGACTGCATGCAGAACACAATGCACACATGCCACGCTGTGGCAGATCTGCAAGCATCTCAGAGCATGACTGCAGTCATGCTGAGCACTGTCGGCGTAAGTGCTGCTGTTGATGAGTGGGAAGAGCAGAGGTCACCTCCATCTTCAAAGCTTGCTGACAAGGCAATGAGGAGCAGATCTGCCAGTCGCTCATGCATGTTCAGCAGCTCACTACCTCCTCCAAAGTAGTGCTCCACAGCATGCTTCATCACTGTCTGCACTCCAAAACCTGCATGCTTGAACCAGGGCACAGCAAGTCTGGAAGGCAGAGCCTGTTTGTTTTTCACTAGCACAATTTGTACAAGCAAGCACAGGTGCAAGCAAGCACAGATGAGGGGTGTGTCCTTGATGCAGACAGATTGGTAACCTTTGCTGCATGAAGCCAGTTTATACAAGAGGATCTGTCCTGTTAGAGCAGTGTGCATTGAGCAGAACCATCAGACTGCAGATACATGTGCCAGGTCTCCAAGCTCAGCAGTTCAGGCAGTCATCCTACCAGATCCATGACTGGTGCAAACACATGGGAGTTGTGAGCAATGAGGTTGAAGTAGAGCCAAGGCTGGACAGCGGGCTCTTGTAAGATCCTGTGAGCAGCAGCTGCAGCAGCTTGATGTGCAGGATCTGCGTGTGCTCCTGCCATTTCAGCAGGGCTGGCAGGCTCAAAGATGGAGGCTGCTGCCCAAATAAGGGACAGGTCACTCAGGTAAGGCCACTGAGCCAGCAGCTGATACACGGTGGCCTCAATTGCTAGCGTACCATCATCAATCACAGACAACTGGACCTGCAAGCAAGAAGCAAAACTGCTCAGAACTGTTTCAGGCAACAAAGAAAGACGGCGGTGTGTGCTTTCCACAGCATCACTGTCAAGCAGCTTCGAGCAGAATTACAACTGCGCAACTCTGCAATGTTGGTGACAATGCTGTACGTGCAGCGCTGTTCACCTCTATCCTATCAATGTCGCGGCCCGGAACAGGGACAGGCGTGCTGAGGTGTGTCCCCTCAACAGCTGGCGGTTTGTAGGGACACTGCACCAAATGAACCACAGGAGCACCATCAGGCAGCATGTCCAGCAGCTCAGGCACCACCTCCATGCTGATGATAGACACCAGCTCGCCAGCCTGCTGCGTGCTGCCACCCTGAGCCTTCCTTTTTGCCTTAGGCAGGATGTTGCCCTTGCTGCGAGCAGGCTCAGGAGAGGTGGTAGCTGTAGGTCCAGGCACACTGTGGGCTCTGTGCAGCTCCATAGAGGGCCTGCTCAGGGCTATTCGGGCACGCTCCCTGTCTTGAGCTGCCTCGCTGGACAGGGGCACATCCCTTGCACTGATGCTCTGGCGCAGGTCGGAGGCAGATGTGTCTGCAGGCCTGGAGCCGACATCAGACTTGCGTCGTGCCATGACCCCATCTGGGACCCTGGCTACGAGAGGGGAGCCGGCAGGGATGGCTTGGGCTGCCTGTTTGGGTGAGCGTGTGGGGTTGCTGCTGCTGCTTTGCTGGTCTGAGATGTGGTTGTTCATGATCTGGCTGTAGGCCAGGCGCAGGTCATCAATGCTGATGCTGTCAGCTGAAATGATCATGTGTGTATTGCCACTGTCAGCCAGTTGCACCAGGTCCATCTTGATCTGCCGCACTGTGCCTTGAGCAAAAGGCATGAGCGGGCCAGTGTGGGCTGCTGCACTGGCAAAGCTGCCAGTCTGCCAAAGCTTAGGGTCAGCTTCAAAGAGAGTCTGCGAACACACAGAATGTTACAAACAGACATGTACTTATTTTTAAAAGCTGCTCTGAATTATAGTATGACAGAGCCATGCACAACTTTACTGAACAGACTCCTGCCAAACATGGATGTCTAAACTATGCATGGAGTCTAAACTAGGCATGGCGGTGACAACACCAGCCAAAAGTGGGATGAGTATTGGGAAGCTTCAGGGTCTCACCATAAACTCAGGTATGTCAAGTGTCATCCTGAAGGTTGGTGGCACTCCCACAGGAGGTCCAAAGCGGAAGTCAGCGTTGAAGGTGGTGTTCTGCGGCTTGGCTGCATCTGGCGGCTTCTGGGCATTGGGCAGTGCTGACAGCTCAGTGAGGTTGCCCTCGCAGAAGGCAAGCAGGGCTGTGTAGTTGGGGTTGTTCATGATGAGAGTGACAGGAGCTGAGGCCAGGTGCATCTGCAGGTAAGCAGGCCCACTGCATCCTGGAGGCGCGGCCTGCTCGATCATGACCATGGAATAATGACTGGGCAGCAGATACCGTCCCCTGCACCAGAACCACGCGATCATTGGTGCAAAGGCATGTACTTGAAATGTGTGATCGCTCATGGGTGTAGAACTGTGCGTTCAGTCAATACAGCTTCATCATAGGGAGATCATCAGAGCTGGCTTAAGTGCAGGCTAATGCAGGCTATTGCAAGCTTGTTCCAGTGTTCTTGCATATGAGGATGCAGGCTTACTTGTTGGCCAGGCCCCACTTGGCTCTGCTGTGAGCAAAGCTGCGCACACTTGCAGGAATAAAGCTGGTGCTGCTTCCTTTCACCTCTGCCAGCTGAGCACGCTCCACCACAAATCCCTCTGCCAAGATTGCAAGCTTGGACTCTGGTAGACCTCCAGCATCTACAGCAGGTTTGCAGCATTCAGCCAGGTCTGGCAGTCCAGTGCAGCAGATCTCAGATGGAATGATACCATGCAAGGTGAGTGGATAATATCAGCTTGCATTGCTGCTGTGTGTGTCCATACAACATGAGTGTCAAGCTATAATGCAGGCCTTACATACCAGATTGGCCAAAATGACAGAGCTGACAAGGAACAAAGGCTGGAGCAGCAGACACAGCACATGTCGGACCTAGATGAGGTGCAGATTGGTGGCGGGGCGCAATGCCAGCACCAGGCAGGCCTAGAGCAGCTGCTCCAGGCAGAGGTGCAAAGGAAGGGCGGGGCCTGATGCCTGGAGGGGCGCTGCCCAGTCTGGTGCTCACACCACCAACAGCAGCCTGCCCAGGCATCAGAGCCTGCCTCAAAGGCACAGACCCACGCTTCCCTGAAGTGTCTTTGACTTTTCCCCCCAGGTGTGCAAGTGCCCTAGCATCAGCTAAAGGGATGGAGCCTGCTCTGGACAGGGGCATGTGGCTGCCCAGGTCATCGCTGTCATCTGGCAAGGGCACTTGGGCAGCAGCAAAAGGGGTGGGCAACTTGGGCAAAGGCTGTCCAACCAAGCCTGTAAGGTGGGCAGGCATCTGGCGCTGCCGATGTCTTTGATAGTTGGGCACCTCCACTGCAATGACCCCCCTGGGACCACCAGAGTGGCCATAGTCATATCTGTCTTCTTGGCCTATGCCAAGCTTGTTCTTCATTCTGCCGTACGCCCGCACCTTGCATGACAAGGCTGACTCAGCCTCTAGAATCAGCCGCCCCAAAGCTGGAGTAGCTACATGGTGCAAATGCTGGAAGACTGTCCATCTTTACAGGTGATAAGCAAAGTGTATGTAAGCAGAAGTGGCGCAAATCAGATGTGCATGACATCAGAAAGCATGCACTTGTACAAGCACATGCATATTTGGTGGCACCTAGATTTTTCATGCATGTACACTGCTAATAAACTGACCCAAGCAGCTAGCTGTGCAAAAGTTGTGTACCATGCGTTGCGTTCCAGTGATGCCAGCTTTCTTGCGGCGCAACAGATACCCTCTGTGACCTTCTTCAGCTTGGCCCTGCCCAGCACCTGCTTGCCCTGGTACCGGTACACCTGCATGCTCAATGTGCCAGCTGATGAGAGCAGGTGCATTGCCACTGTCGCATTGTACGGCATTAAGACCAATAACAGGCATTTGGCTGAAAAGCAACAAGAGGCAGGCTGCGAGGTATGCAGGTCTGATGCAAAATAATGCAATCATGCGCCTCATGCAACACCAGCCAGCGGCCTGGAACATCCTTGGCAGATACTACACTGCTGCCTCACCTTCTGACAGGTCACCAGTGATGTCTGCAAAGGGGTCTGGGGCCTTTGCTGGGGCTGCAGGTACAGGGTCACGGACTGAGGCCTGCCGCTTGAACATGCAGCAGGCATCCAAACTGTCTGCTACCATCTCTTCGACATGCGGCAGATCAGCATCTGCCAGGTTGTTGTCCGACAGCGCTGAACCGGGCATGCCCAGACTGACATGGTCAATGTTGCCACATAACACCTGATGTGACCTGCGCATCACCACGCTCTCAGCCCCAATCACACAAATCGACGCTGTAGCAAGCAAGGCATTTCAGCATTTGCGCTCAATCTCCAGCGTATGAGCTTTGTACAGAATGATGTTTATTAACTGCTAAAGAGAACAGTGACTTGTTGGATAACTGTACAAAGTCATTCTGGCAGCTCATGTGACAACTTACTTGGAACTGGCTGGCAGGATGATACCCAAATTGGTAACATACACAGCTATACGTAGAGGCACGTCAATTAGGGGCTGCTCCTCCTGTGGCGTTGCAGCTGCTGGGTTTGCTGCTGCAGAAGGACTGGCAGCATCCAAAGCTGGCTGAATGGAAGCTATGATGATGTCGACCCCATGCATGATGTCATACATGAACCTGCATGGAAGAGGTCAGGCTGCTGAGTCCAAGATCCAAATACTTCAAGTCAACAATCTTCAGCAGTCATGAGATATTCCTGATGCACTGTATCAGCATACAATAGCGTATACAACACAAGTATCAATGAAGGTGCACATGCTACAGCAGCAGGTGGCACGCATTGTCTACCTGAACAGTAACAAGAACTGCGGGTTGGTCAATTCTGCCACCAAGGTAGGCTTGACACTGCCATCTGCCCATTGGTTATACTCCAGAGCCAGGCTGCAGCTGGTGGCTGGAGCATTGGGCTGCAGCACCATTGTGCAGTGAGGATCAGCTTGAATGTCCCTGATGCTCATGTCCTGGATGGCTGCTCCAATGGTCATGTCAGGGTCCCTGCTGGAGGCTGAAGGCCCAGCTACAGACATGTCCACAGTCGCATCCAGCAGCTTGAAGCTCAACAGCTCCTTGCCCTCGACTATGGCAACCAAGTTGACACCCACAATTCCTATCCTGGCCTGAAGTAACATGCAAAGCACATGAGCACCTGCCGCCGAACTTGGCTTTCCCACCGTCAACCCCATCCAGGCATTCCATCAATGCATGCTTGGCATTGACTCAGCTCAGACAGAGTTCATGACCTTTGGTGACCAATGCACACCAATTTTTCCTCCAAAGTGTTTGCAATGAAGGGCGGACTGACCTGAAGACCAGGGAAGGCTGTCTGTTGCGCCAGTTGGCTGTTGGTGTCCCCGCTAGTCTGAGCCTGTCCAGACTCAGGGTCACGCACTGGCACAGCATCTGTGGGGCGAGCTATCTGGTCTGCTACTGCTGATGTTGCTTCGCTAGGAGTGGGCAGGTTGGGAGGGTAATGAGCTGATACCACCTCGATGATCTGGGTGGTGAAGGGCAGCATCCTGTTGCTCTTGCTGATGCGCCCATGGAACAGGATTTGGCCAACCTGTGCATTGCAATCATGCACTTTTAAGGAACATCAGCACAGCACAGCACAGCACAGCACAGCACAGCACAGCACAGCACAGCACAGCACAGCACAGCACAGCACAGCACAGCACAGCACAGCACAGCACAGCACATGATGCATAAGTGCCAAATACGGTGAGCATTTGCTCCATCATATGCATCATCTTACAAGACAACTGCAGTATACCTCAACATCAAGCTCAGCTGGAGGGGGAGCTTTGAAGTCAGGGTGGCCAGGGTACTTGTCTGGCGGGTGCATGATGAAGACCAGGGACAGCTGAGGCCCAGAGACACGGCTGCCAAAGAAGCTAGAGAAGGGAACAGTGTTGGTGTGTATGCGTGCAGGCTGCACTGGTGCATCCTTCAAAGCCTGTTGGGTGCAGCGCTGCCGCATGACAACCATTCGCACCACCTTGTACCACCTGCATGCAAATCAGATACCTTGGCAATAAGGCATGAAACTTGAGCATGCATGTGAGTGGCTCCTAGCTTCATCATAAGCTGTAAGCACATCATGGCTTGCCTTCACTTACACCAAACGCATGTGCATTTGGCAGGGGAGAAATGTGCATTTGCTTGATACAGTATGAAATGGAAGTTCTGACCTTCTGCGAGCCTTGGTGACAGCGTCAACCTTGAGTAGCCTGCGCCTGAAGAGGTTTGCCTGAGCAGACAGCTGCTTAGCCCTGGAGGGCAAGGGTCTGATGAAGAAGGCAAACTTGGCTTCTGGCCGGAGTTGCAGATCACGAGTTAGCAGACCATCCATTTTTGCACCCAGCTTGGCTTCTCCTGTGCCCTGCAAAGAGATGAACAGGTAATTGAGACATGATGATGATGTTCTGCAGAAGGCAGACGACCTGCACTGCACAGGAATAGGGGGTTGCCAGCTCAACTTTCAAAAACATGTCGGAAGATAAACGGTAGAGTGTTCGGCAAATCTAAGTACAGTCCTATATGGTATAGGCAACAATGGTATAGGCAACAAATTTGTAGGCTGACAGCGTAGCTCCCGCAAGCCCCCATGCATCAAGCAAAATGACAATCAATGCTGCATCATGTCAGTCCAGCAAGAGCACCGCAGTGCTCGACAGTGCAGAGCATTTACCTTGTACTTGCAGGCTGCTCGGATGCCAATGAGGTTGAAGGCATAGACAGGCGCCAAGCACTTGCTCCATGCAAAGGCCATGTCTGTTTCTGCAATCTGCGGTGACCATGGCAGGCGCCTGGGAGCATGGGAACGCCTCATGTGAGAGTACTGTGAGGAAGCTCCAATGTTCCTGTCTTCATAATCATCTGTCCTGGACACCTGAAGCAGAACAGCAACTTCAGAACTGTGCATGTACTTACGCATTGAGCTTCTGTCAGGCTGCATGATATGAGACGGCAAATGCCCTTGGCAAGAACATAGAACAGCTGAGGGAGTGGAACAACAGCTTGCCACCAGTGATGCCAGCTTTTTGGTTGAGATGATCAAGCTCACTGTCAAGCTAAGCCAATCATGCGGAACTGCACATGATAGGAAGAACATGTTTCACATGCCAAGTGTATGCCAGAACAGCTTACTAGGCACAGAATGGAGACAAGGGATATCTCCACAGACAGGGTGAGCTTGAGCTGGGTCTTCATGGCAGAAGCAGCCAGTCCTGTGGGCACAGACTGATCTGGGCTGGTGGCCATGGTGATGGGGGTGGCTGGAGGGACACCTGGCACTGGGCCCACCACCCTGTTCAATGTGCTCTCCACAAAGGATACGATGGACAAGACATGAGACACCTGCCATGGAGACAGCCACACCTGCAAGCAGAACAACCAAATCTGACGCACTTTTGTAGCTGCCCACAAAGCGGAGAACATGATCACTCCACAGCATGCCTTACTCATGGGTGCTCATATGCATCTGCTGTGCATCTACATTTTCCATGTGCTCTTGTGTCAAATCTGGGACTATTACATAGGTTCAGTAAAACATGAGATAGCACCATGCTGCAACACAAGAATTACCTGCATCCCAACAATTGCAAGAGCAACGCTGATGCTGGTAGCACCAGGAGCTGCAGGAAGGGAGTAGATCTTCTGCGACAGCTCTGCATTGATGGCAGACACCTTGGCCAGAGGGACCAGGGAGAAGGCCGGCACGCCACTGGTGTGATTGCGCAGAAAGGCATTGCGGCCTTCGCGCCACAGGTTAGAGCCCATGCTGCTGCGCCTGCTCTTGCCCTGGGAGGCGTCCACAGAGTCACGCTGCAGCTTGTTGTCCACTGCTTCCATACCCTACATAAGCATATAGCACATGAATTGATGACAGTATTTAATGCCTGTGAGCTGCATGGCTGGTCAAGACTGGTTGAGACAGCAAGTTCTGCTATTTCTTATTGCTTTGGGACACACTGGTAGCAAAGCAGCAATGAGCGCTTACTGGAAAGAGATGGAGGTCCTCAGGGTGAGCCCAAACTTTGGCCATGGCCTCCATCTCATGATCATTATCTATGGAGTAGTCAGAGCCTCCGTGGCTGCTGAGCCGCGTGCGCTGCATCCTTTCCCTTTCTGGTGACCTGAAAACCTTCTGCAGATTATGCTGTCTGGGACCTCGCTTTCTGCAATCAGTGCCAACACTATTAGCCCAACTGGCAGCCACACAGCTGGAGGATGCGAAAGTTGCATCCAACTTTGCCAAATACCACTGTTCGCTGAGCAAATTTGTTGCCCTGCTACATTTGTGTCATGCAACTTCAAATTTTGTTACCTGTGCTCAGGTGGCTGATAGCAGAACAGATCCAGATATGTCGTTAGACTGAAGCGCTGCGTAGCACCACCCCTGAGAAACTGCTGAAAGTCCTCGCCAAACAGGATGCCTCGTACTCTTGTCAGAGCAGCTATGAGCTCATAGCTGTCACCTTGTGCAGAAGCTGATGTAGAAGGCCCTAAGTGGTCAGGACCCCTTACATCATTCATGTGCGTGTAAGGAATGCAGAACACTACTCCTGCAGAAAGCAAATAGATACGAGTGGTGAGGCAAACCCATTTGAAACCCACTTGCCAATATACAATTAGTACATTGCAGCAAGGCTTGATCCTGTTACACAGATATGACAAATCTCACAGGTGACAAAGCATGACTGGTCAGCAAAGGCAGTTTTGTTTATGCTAAAACACACTGTAGCCAAGGTGTGCAGCTTGCGTGGGTACGATCTGTGTACCTGGGCAGTACATGTCCACAGAGATCAGGGGCAGGGAGACAGGGCGGTCCACAGGGATATCATGGCGGGCAAAGCTGTGCAAGACGCGCTCTGTGAGGTTCTGCGGCCGGCCAGGTTCATCCCCAGCATCTGCTCTCTTCTCTAGCACCCGGCTCTTGTGATGCTGTAGCTCGTTCACAAACCCCAGGGCAGCGCCCACAAGGTCTGAATTGTACAACAACTGTACCCCCGCCACTCTCAACTGCAGCAAAGACAGGCAACCTGAATGCTTATGGGCAGACTCAGATCAGCAAGGCTCAGGCTGCTAGCTTCACCACTTTGTGTGCAAATCTGTCTGGTGCAGAGCAACATGCATGACTGATGGTATGCTCAGCCAAGCAGTCCAGTAGTCAGCCTCAAGTAATCATGAGGCACAACAGCACATAGTCTGTCTTTCGGCTAGCAATGAGCACCTGAAACCAACAGGATGCAATGCGCACTCAAGCTGTATACCTGAACCTTGAGTCCAGGTGGGCGCAGCATGGCTTTCTTCTGGGCATCTGTATCCACATCCTGGCCTTGCATGGGTGCAGGCGGGCCTTCAGCAGTGGGCTGCTGGATTTCCCCTGGGATGTAGCCAAGCTTGGCCACAAGAAACATGGATGAAGAAGCATGCATTGGGCTGGCTGCTTCCTCTGGCACAAAGCTCTCCTCCCTGATGGCCACAGACTGCAGATCCGCAATGCGCAGCAGCTGGTTGCACTGTGCTGATGGGCTCTGCAGCATTGTGCTTGCCAAAGGAGCATCAGGAGCAGCTAGACCTCCAGCAGTTATTGACTGTAGAATCAGCTCCATTTCACCTGCAGATCACATACACTCGATGCTGAAGGCTGTGCATTTGCGCATTGGTCTGTTGCAAAGGAATAGCTGCCCTGACAGCCAACATGAAGATATTAACAAAGCATGATTGCAGCTAGCAGAAAGCCTTACATGTGTCCTGTTGGCAGAATTTTGGGTCTGCATATGCTGCATGTTGTGATTGCGATGATGCAAGTGAGTCACCTGTTGGCCTTATATCTGCAGAGATGCCTCTGACAGCAGCTTCTAGGTGATAGAACATGGTGTCAGGGGCTGAGTTGGTGCGTGTGGGCCAGTCCTCAGCCAGTTCCAAGCTGATGCCCACCTTGGGGCACTCTGCTGACAGAGACAGCTGCACAGGTGGAGGAGGCACATTGTCTGAGTGGAGCAGCAGAGCCTCCACACCTTGCGGTAATGGGCCTGCAGAAACATACGCCACCTCAAAACGCTGCCACTTTACCCCATGAAGACTGACAGCAGTCAGCACAAAGACCTACTGGACGGAGGAATACATTTGTGCAAAAAGCTGCATGCAATGCCATGCTCGACTTCTAGTGCATGTGTGAGTGATCAAAACGAGCTGGGTGGATGCTGGCGCAAAGGCTGACCTAGGTTGGCTACAACAGCATCCACAGCATCTACAGCATGTTGCAAATGGGTTTCAGATTTGATCAAAAGCTTGCTGCTCTGAGCTGCCACAAATGCCCGGAAATGGGCAATCTCCTCCATGCTGAGCCTGTCTTCAAGCTGCTGCAAGGCTGCCTTGTCATTAGCATCTGCTGCTTGCACCCATTTCCACCATGACCTGCGCATGACATGGCAAGCATGAGACAGAGTTGCCGGGTCTACATTTGCCTCACTACAAACTGACTGGCATACCAAGCATACTCTTGTAAATGCACAAAACAGAGACAATGTAAGGCAACAGGTACACACGTACATGACAGCAGCCGCAATGTCAAATGGCACAAGTGATACTGCCCTTCAGCCAGCGTTTTGCAGCAGCTTAATGGATTCAACCTGTTGGGGTCCTTAAATGTAGGCAGCCGGCAGTGAGTTCTGGTGTACAGCTCTTGGTATTCTAGGCGAGCCTTGCGCCTCCGCTCCAAAGCACTCAACGGGACCTGCAAAGTCAGTCTTTGTGTCAGCCAATACATGAAAGTGTTGAACTTGGATGAATGGCCTTGATATTGTATTTATCATTGTCATTGTCAGCATCAACAGTATAGAGTGCATGACGCATACCTGGCGCCGGCTGATGAAGTGACACTCCCGCCTCACATTGCTGCCAGCGTGCTTCCACCACACCTCACTGTTACCTGCCACATCAACCTGCAAACAAAAGTAGGCAACTGGTTCACCGCAACTCTTGGTGTCACCTGACCCATACTGTATGAGGACATCATGTGCTGGTGGTGAACGGGTCTGAAAAGCTAAAACAAAAAGCATTCTTTCATTTATGTCACTAGGGAGTGGCAAACAGCCAGGCTCCTCCTGTGTATCAGGTCTTGTATATGGTGTGTTGCTCAGTGGGTGCATGGCCGCACCTGAGGTCTCCCTTGCCATAGGTGAGCATGCTGCTGGTACTGCTGCATGCGTTCCATCATCCTCAGAGCCACGCACACCGAGTCTGTGCTGATGGACAGAACCAAGGAGCGCAGCTTGACAGCAAGCTCCACAGTGGCTGTCGCATCTGTTGGGGCAGCTGATGCTGCAGGTTGAGCTGGAGGAAAGGGCAGCTCAGTCTCACGTTGCTGCCTGGATGGTGGCTCTGGAGCCCTTGACGGATGCTGCTGGTCGGGGTGGTTGGGGTGGCCATTGGTGTGAGAGTCCTGCTGGTCATTGTCTGCAAGGCCACACCAATTGGGTACATAAGCTACCTATCACAAGCCTTTCAGTTACATCAGGACCCTGCCTCATGCAGCTGTGCACTCATCAAGCAGACACACTGGTACGAAGAGAATGCCAACAGAAGCCAGGTTCCTGTGCATGCTGACCATGAGTCCAGACATAGGCGGACTTTGCAAGCAGTTACATACACAGAGGATTGGTCTGGCGGCGAGGGAAGTGTGCTCCTGGAGATGCGGGATCAGAGCCTGGAGAGTCCTGCTCAGTGTGAGCAGCCCGCTGCCTACTAGGGTGCCCATCAAACAGAGACTTGACACTGGAGTCTGTTGAGGGCACGGCCATCTTAGGGGAGCCTTCATCACCACTGCCCTCCTGACTCTCCCAGATGCTGTTCAGCCTGGAGAAAGCCTGAGTTTGCAGGTGTGGCGGCTGCCCTGATGCTTTACCATGATGATGCCCTGACTGAGACCCTGCTGTGTCCTTGGGCCTGGTCCAGCCAACAGGATGGATGGTGACCAGAACTTCAGCGCCCCATTGCCGTAGCAAGGTATGAGTGGCTGTCACAGTTGCTACTTGTTTTCTGTGTGAAGTTCTGGAAGTGACGTCTGGATCTGCTTGTTTTGAACCCAAAGCATCAGTATCAGTGACGGACTGATGCCGTTGTTGACGTATTCTACCCGCTTGCAGATAGTCTGTTGCCCTCTGCTGCTGGCTGTCATTGACCTGACTGTTGTCCTTGCTACTGCTGTCAGCTGATGTGACGGAAGGTGCTGGCTTGTCTGATGGTTCCAGGCCAAAATCCCAGAGGTTGATGCACAAACCAGCTAGCTGCAAGTTGGTGCTGACAGGCTCTGTGACAGCCACTTTGCGCCACATCCAGCCAGGTATGCAGGTGGCTCGCCACCAGAGTGACTGATCTGGAATGAGCTGTCGCAGATCAGCTTGTGCATCAACCGGTATCCCATCCTGATCACCTGCTTGCTGGGCTTGCAGCTTTGGTGCTTCTGCATCAACAAAGCCATGGGATGCAGACTGTGACTTTGAAGATTGTTGTGTGTAACATGTGCAGGCGTGCAGGAGGTGTAGCACTGCAATTGACAAATTTGTTGAAATGAGTTCAATAGGCTTATGTGTAGGTGCAGAGGGGCTTACCCAGAGGATTTAGGCTGAGCTTACGAACATTCAAGCAGACAGCATCCATGCCCTGCAATGGACTGTCAGCTGTTGGGCGCGGACCGGGCATGCCAGCTTGCTTGTACACAAGCTGAATGTCTGTGGCATCAAAGCTGATGTATTGAGCTGCAACAACCAGCAATCTGTGTGCTGCTCTGGCTCGCATTCGGCTGCCAAACCCTGTGAACCAATACAATGCTGTGATACAGTTGTGGAACAGAAAGCCAGCCATTGTGGTGTGTCGACACGGTATAAAGACTAAGTGCCGAAGTACCAGGCCTGCAATCTGACGCATACCTTGCATTCCTTCCCCCGGCTTTTTTGGGGTGTGACCCCATAGCAGCTTCTCCACAGCAAGCAGCTTTGTTGTATTGATCTGATTGGACACTGCTTGCTCCATAGCTGCCAGAGCATTTGGCTTGGAGTACTGCAGAACTTCATCTGCTCAAAAAGCTGCCATTTCATGTAGGCAAAGCGTAGAATTGCAAGAGCTGCATACCTGTGGCAAGGTCCGCTGCATGAGCTCTACTGTAACTCCGCTGAGCGTGAGCGTCAATGGACGGCTCATGGTCGGTAGACTGATTTCAAGCAAGTGCACAGTGATATCTGTAATGCTCATGTATAGATTATCGATTCTGCTCAACATCCTATCTGAAACGGTGGCATGCTGAAGTCGCACACCTGCAAACAAGTATCATTATGTATACAGAGCTACAGATGTCAGCAACATGCATGTGGTCTGCCAGGAGAGAGCAAGAGAAGCCTTGACTAGAGTACCTGACTCAGTTCGAGTTATAGTGCACCCTTTGGAATCATCAGTGACGTCATGCACAAGGCCACGAAGACCTCTGCGAGCGACAGCTGCCAAAGTACGCTGAACTAAAGCTGCCTTATATGCAGCATAGCAGGTAGCGGTGCCGAAAGCTGCAGCGTACCCCAACCAATACAGCCACAGCATCATTGATGCGATGCTTCAGGAGATCGAGGAGAAAACTTCTCGAGCTGATATACTATCAAGCTCTCATGGCAGGCAGCAACGACGTCCGGGGGACCTTTGGCATGTCGTGCATGGAGTGTAAGGCCGAGATCAACACGTCATTCGCAAGATGCAAATTATGGACTGCAGCGCTTAACATCACGCAATGCCCGCCTCCATCAAGCGCCTCCTAGTCGTGAGACCTCCAGTCCGAGCTTTCGGAAGCACTCTCGTCAGCACGCAAGGCAGGGCTTGGGGCAGGTCTCGATCGTGTTGCGCCCCTTTCGACCTAAGCTTCGTTGACCACGGTTGTCGCGTTCACGACTTCACACAAAAGTTGGGCTGATATTCCTGTTTGCATGCTGTACGTCCAAGACACACAGCTGCTCGATCATCTTCTGAACAGTCACAGGCAGCACCAACGGCATGCATGCATATGGCAATGTGGCACCCGTCCGTCCTGTTGACACGCATGGGTGCAGCCACTTGGTTTGTAGGCAATTTGTAAGCCAACGCAAATCTTCACGGCAGTCTCAGCCGCTTGGTAACGTTGAAACGCGCTCAAGATTGGGGTCCGCTCAAGCCAGCGCTTATGGGAACGGGTCTTACGACGCGAGACCGATTGCAGCAGACAGAGACGGCACAGCTGGGCCGCAAATGCAGGTGCCAGTAGCAGACAGGCAGGCTCTCAGCAGCAGCAAACCTCGTCCACTGGTCACTCCTTCAGTGCTTAGATCTTATGAAGTCCCACTATGGGGTAAGCTTATTCACCTGTGGCCATTTCATTGCATTGCAGTTATTTCTCAGCAAATTTGCTGATGACATTACGTTTGTGCAGACGCCATGAAGTTCAATGGCCCAGGCCCTGAAGTCATCAATGGGCGTTTGGCTATGATAGGCATCCTGGCCGCTGCTGTCAACGAGTCAGCGCATGCAGAGACAGTTGTACAGCAAGTACCTAATGTACCAGTGCGTATAGTGATTTTGAGTCTTCTTGTGACATATTCATCCCTGGTACCAATCCTCAAGGGCGCCAAAAGTGAGGCCTTTGGTGAGTAATGCAAAACCTGCACAGGTTGATTGGCCTCTATTGGTCTTACAGCATTTGTGTGCTACAAAGCAGTCATGTGGCCTGATATTGACTTGCTTGCAATGCTATGCAGGGATCTTTACTCCCCGCGCAGAGATCACTAATGCACGAGCAGCCATGCTTGGATTTGCAATACTGCTGCTGCTGGAACATAAGTCAGGTGTTCCGTTTTTCTAAGACGGCAAATGAGGGTGACATCATCAAATCAACTTTGCAGAAGTCTAGTCAGGACCGCTGTATATCCACAGTCTCATGCAAGAGTCTCTAAGGACAGGCCCATGCAGCTCAGTTCAGTTTAGCTCAGTGCACTCATGTCAGGTTCTGTCTATTTGGCATCTGCCCCCTTTTTTACCAACATGCACATTGTTGCGAACTGCATCAATGCCAACAACTTCAGACATTGTGAAGTGCAGTTCTTGCTCAGTCTCAGCACATCATTTGGACAATGCTTTTGCACCACAAAAGGGAGCAGGCAGTTCTTTGCATCATGTATCGCATACCCTCGTCGATCTTTCATGTGATCAACAGTCGGTCAGTATCACTCGTATGTCATTCGAGACTGACAGCAAACATAATGTTGTGGAAGGGGCAATACTGGACGTAGCAATGATGGTGACAGGGGCAATACTGGACATAGCAATGATTGTGGAAGGGGCAATACTGGACGTTGCAATAGCATGTCAGCCCAACCACTGAATTCACAGTTCTAGCGGTGGCAGTGCCAGGTAAACATTGCATGACAGTCTTGACCTGTATTGCCAGGATTATGCAGATTTTGAGGTGTATTCGACCTTTTAAAGTGACAAGTGAAATTGGTCCCATTTGGGCCGTTGCAATATCTTTGGCAGTGGCTGTCAGCCTGGACGTTGCCATCCATGCAGCAAACTTAGTGCCGTAGTTGCTCCATGACAAATGCTGCGCCTGCAGCATTGACTGCGCAACAGCATGCAGTTGATTGTGTCTTGGTGAAAGTCTTGTGTTGTGAATCACATCACTCATGAGCCACTGAGTAGCGACAAGACACGTGGTAGCCTATTACAGCACTGAACTGCTTGTTACCCATAGACAGTACTGCCCCCTTTTTCACACTACAGCACAACTTTTCATGTACAGAGGCGAACTCATGATGCCTGATGTCTTTGTGTGACAAAAGTGACATTCCCTACTAAATATCAATATTCTGCTGCAGGAACACTATTAACAAGTCTTGCTGCAGAATCTCAAGTCAGACATCTATCATTTGACTATGATACTGCATGCCAATCTAATTGTGTTGTAAACAGCTACCATGTTGATGCTGCCATGCCAGCTTGACAGTCAAGCAGTAGCTTGTGATGTCGGAAGTTCTGAGGAAGTTGCTGTGGCAGCCTGCTGCTGAGAAGCAACAGAAGTGTTGGCCTTTGCAATCTGCCTTGCCACCACCTCAAAAAGCTCTGAAGTGTTTGCTGCTGTTTTGGCTGAGGTCTCAACAAACAGCATGGTATTCCTGCAGATGCCGGGCAGCTGCTCACGCACAAGCTTGAGCTGAACGATGCTGAGAATCTGCAATGACAGTCAGCATGACAGTGATCATGCAGACAAGGCTTACCGGGTAGCATACTCCCGACCCTCTTCCTCCGAAATGACCCTGTCCTCTTCTAAATCTGTCTTGTTTCCAACCAGCACCACCACTGCAAGTGCACCCAACTCTGAACATGCCCAGTATGGGCACCCTTGAGAAGAAGGTCCCACAAAGGCATTTCAAAGTTTGAGGTTCATTTGCAGCATCTGGGAATGCCCAGTCCAAAAGATGCTTGGTGCTAGCTGTTACAGGTTACAACAGAGCAATCCTGCCGAACTCCCTTACGCAGGTCTGCGTCAAAAACCCTCGTACCTAGGTTGCCTCCAGCATTTTTTTGGAGCTCAGACACCCAATGCTTGGCTTTTGCAAAAGTGTCTTCATTGGTGATGTCGTAGACTACTGCAGCTGCAGAGGCCCCTCTGTAATACAATGGTGCCAGGGATGCATACCTTTCTTGGCCAGCTGTGTCCCTGCTCAAGCAGGGCCCTATCACAAAATCAGTCCAACCTGTGGTAGCCAGATGGCAGCAAACACACATAAGGATGGTCCTTGCACCTCCTGCTCTGTACACAAGATTGCTCCAGCGCAAGCAAAACGCGTATGTGGGTGACAAAGCCAGAGCAAGGCTCAGTTGTTGTGCACATGGTGCTGCAACATCACATAATGACTTTGTGCTTTCAGGGCAGCTTTTACCAGATCTCAAACTTGATCGTGGTTCCGTCTGGTAGATGAACAGAGTGGCTCATGAATGCTGCCCCAACTGTCACCTTGCTGGTTGGGTCAAATTGACCTCGCACATAGCGAAGTACCAAACAAGACTTGCCAACACCCTAAGTATCACACAGGAGGCGCTTGTCTCTCAGCAACGTCGGACAAACAAAAACATCCAGGGCATCATGCACACTATTCGCCTTGCTCACCGAGTCGCCAAGCAGAACCAGCTTGACCCGAGGAACAGCTGCTGCTGCTGCTGCTGGCTCCTGACGCCCCAGGCCCCTGACTTCACTGGGTGGCTTGGGGGCTGCAGATGCACGTCTGAAATCAGAGATACTCAGAGAACTTCCAGCCCTTGTAGCGTGCTATGCAGCAGAGCACAAACTACTTAACGGTTTCAGTGAGCTGATCAAGACAGCTTGGCTGGCAAGATGAGATGTGCACTGAGTCCCCCTTACCCGGCTTGCTGCCGTTGCAGCCCATGATTGACTTTCAAGAGGCTCTGCTGCAAACTTCCGTTTGGACTTGCGAGTGGCAGAATGTCTGGGGTCAAGGACCTATTGGTACTTGGTCCTCAAAGCTCATCAGACAACACTACTTAAACACGGGCATATCAGGCGTTGCAAGTGCCAACGCGTGTACGGATGCAGGCGCGCAAGGAGCGTAACAATGCATGCGAAAATGCCTGAGTCAGCTCTGTGCCAGGCTCTGTGCTCAGAAGAAGGTGCGAAGCCGGTGATGCATCGCTGCGAATCTCCGACCTCGAAACTTGACCGACTACATGTGAGTCCACACAAGAAGTTTTTCGAGCTAATTGCAACAAAAGTCTGATCATCACGATGGCAACGCAACAGCCTGCCGAGCACAGATCTGAGGAAGATCCTGCTTTCGATCCGTTTAGGCGTCACGACCAATACGGCCTAGAGGGTGCAACAAAACAGAGCGTTTTGGAGTATTTGAGACTAGCTGTTACGGCCCTGACAATCTTGCCTTTGAAAGTCCTCGGTTGCATCGCCTGCCTCATAGGTTGCTACCTGGTCTGCAAACTTTCGTTTCTGGTCCCAGCTCAAAATAGAGCAGCTTGGGTTGTGAGTTGCGGCAAGATGTTTGTGAGGATGGAGCTGTTCTGCCTAGGCTTTATGTTTGTCAAATGGCAGAAAGTACCAGATACAAGACCAAGGCATATACTTGAAGGAGTTAAGGTTGCAGGCATAGTGTCAAATCATTCCAGTTGGGCTGACATTTTAGTGCATATGTCACGCTCTTTTCCAAGTTTTGTAGCTAGAGCCAGCACCAAGAACTTGCTGTGGGTTGGTCTCATCAGGTAATATTGCATATGCAAAACAGTGTGTAGTGGCGTGGCTTCCCTGGTCATGCAAATGGTGCCTGCTGCAGTCAGCACATGGACTGCCTGTTTGTGGAGCGTGAAGAGAAGTCTGCAAATACACAGGTATCTACACATGTTACGCCCGTCCAGAGTGCATGTATAACTTTCCTGAATGTCTTGAATGTTGCCAGGCTGCTTGATGGTACTGGTTCCTGGCAGTTGAAAGGCACCATGAGTCTGCACACATGTATGTGAGCTATGCCGTGCAACATGTTACAAAGCTTCACCTGGCATTCACGCATTTGAGGAAACATTAGTGCCTTGCAGGGGGTGTCCGGCAAGGTCAAGGAACGCATGCAGGCAGCAGCAGAGGGCACTGATGGTGGAGCTCGACCAATGTTGCTGTTCCCTGAGGTCAGTCTGGCATTTGCATCAAAAGTGACTAGCTTTGTTCAGGAAACACTTTTTTACTGGAAGACAGCAATTCACCTTCTGCAGGGAACCACTACGAATGGGGAGTACCTATTACCATTCAAGAGTGGTGCATTTCTTGCTGGGGCTCCTGTACAGCCCGTTCTCATACGATATGGCAAGGTAGTGTCAAAACCCTGATTTCTACTTCACCGGTATCCTAGGCGTATATTTAAGACAGTCAACATGTCAGCATGCATGCCAGGAACCAACGAGCAACTGTAACGTCTCTGCACATGATGGCAACATCAACGGTCTGTCATTTGGCTATGTGTACACAAATGTGTATGTACAGTCTGCTGGTCCTTGTGTGCAGGGGCGGGTGTCTCCAGCTTGGGAGAGTATAGATGTAAAGTGGCAGATTTTCCTGATGATGTGCAGTACACACTCTGTAACAGCGTATGAGGTAGGCTGAGCAACCTCTTCACAACAACAGCTGATCCATTCTCCTGTGCATTTGTATGGCACAGGACCGATGTCATGCTACACATGTTTTCTTTTCATTACAATGCTGATCCAAGTTTTGCTCTACTGCAGTTGCCTGTCTACATTCCATCTCAAGATGAGCAGAAGGACGCGCTGCTGTATGCACACAATGTGCGAGAGTACATGGTAAAAATTGTCTGGATTTGAGAGCTCATTGAACACAACCTGTCTACACCATTTGCTGCGGCATTGGTCAATAGCGATGCCTGTTCCAACCTACAATGTGTGATTGCTGCAGCTGAGCTTTCAAAACTACGTTCCTTTGAGGTCATCAGACTCCCGGCTTCAAGACAAGCGTGCCTATCACACAATTGTGCTTGGTCAAGGGCTTGTTGTCAAGAAGGGTCTGATTCCAATGGAGGGCAATTCACCAAGCCGGGGCAACAAAAAGTTGCAATAACACTGCCTTTCTTGCCAAAGCAGTCAGTGCAATTCTCACGGTCTTTGTGTGAAGTGTCTGTATTAGTTCCTGTTCACAATTTGATTCTCCCTGAATTTGTGTCTGCAGTAACACATGCGCGTGCAAGTGCTGCTCGGCTTATGTGTGCAGCGACAATATGACTCATGCTGGTGCAAGTGCTGCTCGGCTTATGTGTGCAGCAACAATATACAATTACTTAGCAACAAGAAATAATTCAGCCATCTGCCCAGCTGCTCCACAGGCCCCTCCAAAGGTCCTTTGCAGACAGCAGCCTGGTACCAAACTAAGTTCCTCATCGATGAATTGACATATTTCCAGAGTTGTGATGCTCATGCCGCATTCTGTCAACAATATGGGAAGTCTGTCTGCAACGGTGCACAGTATTGTTGATACATACCCTTCTTGGTACCTTATTGATATGTTTTCCTGTATGGATGTACGTGTGCATATACTAGCTATATGAGAAGGCCACAACGGCCTTCCTGGTACGCATTTGGATAAGTCAGCATCTAATGACCGAAAGGTAATATTTGTGTAGTACCAGATGGTCCCAGACTACTCAACGACAGGGAGAGCCTTGCACAGCAAGACCCTGGGAGAGATGCGGTGCCACATGGCAGTCAATGAACCATCACGACCTTCTTCAAGATATCCTGCGTTCTTGTAAAAGGCCTGGGCTCCAACATCAGCAATTCGAGCGTGCAGATAGAGCCTTTGAAGCAAGGCATCTTGGGTGACCTGCTCGCACACCTTCAGCAGGACTGATGCTATTCCTTTCCTGCATCATCTTAGTCAGGTCAGTAGCAGCAAGTTGCTTTTGTCATGACATGCACATTGTGCAGGATGTTGACAAGACGTTGATGTTATGTGAGGACAGTAGACTTCAGCAAGTTGCCACAGTGGCGCAGCAGGCTTGCTTGTGGAGGGCAATTCTCAGTCATACCTGCGGTAGTGAGGCTCAACAGCAATGTTGGACAGATAGGCAGCTTTGTCTGGTGGTTGGAGGGTTGGCATTTGTTCCCTTGTTGCAGAATTAAAAGACAATGCAGCAAGGCCAACTACCAATGAGGTCTTTCCAAGTTGCATCTCTGAAACATCTGCATGCAGACCTCCATGTTATCAATGGCAGAAGTGACATATGCTGTTAGACACAGTATTGTGAACTTCAAGCCCGTCCCAGGCAAGCTAAAAAAATGCTTTGGACAATTGCATTACATGCAAAGACCCCTGGCACCTGTGGGACTTAGACGTGCTACCAGCATGACGCCATCAGGAGGACTCTTTAGCATCTCATGAACATATTCTCTGCAGCAAGTAGGGCTATGTCAACTGGTGTCAGACCTACATGGGGCTTGTACCCAATTTGCAACTGCCATTGCAAGACCTGATTTCCCTGAAGCCCCGACCATCTTTGGTGTGTGCAAATGCCTTGGTCAATAGGATAGCAGTCCCTCTTTCATCTGCTTCTTGTAAGGGAAAAATGCTGAGGCTGCCAGCATCAATGTTGACCTGTGCAGCTTACTCTAAGCAGGCAGTGCTACAGTAGACAGTGATACCATGCGCAAACACACCTCCGTCTGCGAGATGAGCTCCTGAATGTGTCGCACCAAATGCACTACGCACTTCCTCCTAACCTGTTTTTCCCATGCAGAGCTCAGACCTTTCATGCGATGATTCGTCATGTCACACTTGGACCAGTCGGTGGGCTGCTCTACCTGCAGCTGTGATTGCCTATTGTGCCATTCAGACCATTGCGTTGCGAAGTGGCGTTTGATGATTTGTTGGCGCGAAACACATGAGCCAAACTGCGGTCGCGCAACACTTGATCTCAACATCTCCGAGCTGCGGCGCGGTCATTGTCTGTCTCTTGAGCGCAACTAGCAGGCTCTTTAGTGCATTTCATAGAGCCGTCGTGCATTGTTGTTTAAGTTGTTTCATTGGATTTGTCGATTTCACCAGCGACACCCAGAAACCGGTCAAGACAGTTCAAAACCTAAATGGACCCTAACCTATCTATCCGATATACCGCAGCTGAAACGCGCATGCCAGCAGCGGCCAACCTGTGGAAAGTCTTGGCAAAGTGCATAGTGGCTGCTGCAAAGCTGCGTTTAATTGATCGCCGCGACGTCCGTTTCTCGTCATGCAGACAAGTATGATGCAGACACCTCAGCAGTCAACAAGGTGCGCTTGTACGACAGTACACACGTTCGCCCCCGTCGAGCTTGCATGCTTTTCGTGTGAACGCTCAAACGCAGCCATCCCGCACTTTCAGAGAGGTGCAGACTGCAGCAAGTTTGAAACGGCGTTGGACTGCTTAAGAAAACCTGTTGATCCCTGCAGGCCCGTTCAAGCGATGCCCAGCTTTTCTGGCCTAGCCAGGGGTTGCCCCTTGCACACACGAAGTAGGCCAGAGTGGCAGCTACCACAATCGTTCAAGCTTAAAGTCGGTCAGTGATTGACTCTTCATGCCTTTTATGCTGCAGGCTTCGTGTCTGGTCCAACACTTGCACACAGGAGTCTGCTACCAAGGACAAGGTGCGTTGTTTAGTAGTGGCTAAAGTGGCGCTTCAAAGAATTGCGCACACATCAGCTTTTAGAAATGTGTGATCCACTGTTGCATTTCTCTGCAGCCGTTACGGCGTGCAGCCTTGCTATGCAATGGCAAAGCAGCTTCATTTCAACAAGGATGGATCAGCTCTGAAGAAGATGCAGGCTGGTGTTGACAAGCTTGCAAGTGTAGTTGGCATCACCCTCGGTCCCAAGGTAGCATATGTTATTGAGTACTGCCAGCATGGCCATCCTATCATGCCCAAGCCTGCAGCACGCTTTTGTCAACAATGGCTGCACGGTGTTGGTCATCACTTATGCATGGCATTGTTGTGGTAACTGCAAGGTCATGTTGTGGGTTCCATGTGGCTTGTGCAGATGGAGGCGTGAATGTTGATGGTGCAGGGGCGCAATGTTGTTTTGGAGAGCAAGTATGGCAGCCCACGCATTGTGAACGATGGTGTCACAGTTGCCAAGGAAGTAGAGCTAGAGGACCCTGTTGAGAACATTGGAGCTAAGCTTGTGCGACAGGTCTGTCACATACAGTCTTCATGTTGTTTTGACACGTGCATTGCTTTGTCTTGCACCTCAGTTTGGACAACATCATGCCGTCACATCACTCATGAACCTGTGTCATCATTTTGCTTGGTTTGCAGTAGAAAGGCAACAAGTAGTCCCTTGGTTTAAGCATCTCTACCGTCACATGCTTCAATGCATGGTTGCCTTATGCAGGCAGCCAGCAAGACCAACGACACAGCTGGTGATGGAACCACAACAGCCACCATCCTGAGTGCTGCCATCATTGCTGAGGGCATGAAGATTGTGGCAGCTGGCACTAACCCTGTACAGCTGTGCCGAGGTATTGAGACCACAGTGGCGGCCCTGGTGAAGGATCTGCAGGCCATGAGCACTGACGTCACAGATGCTGACCTAGCCAACGTAGCCACAGTGTCAGCTGGTGGCAATGAAGTGGTGCGACATGTTCTGCCTCCCTCTGCTTGCTCATCACCCTTCCTGTCCAAGGTCTCTGACCAGCTCAGGGACCAGCGCCAAGACATTTGCCCTGTGTGGACATGTCAACAACAGCAGCATGACCTGCTTGAGTGTTGTGTTGGGTCTTGATGTGCTGGACACAGTTTCTATTGTTGGTGGTATGGTACGCTGCAACTGCTGACCGTGAGGTGCGCTGGTGCAGATTGGACAGCTGATCAGTGATGCCATGGCTCGTGTGGGGCGTCAAGGCGTGGTGACCATGGAGGAGTCCAGAACTGCTGAGGACAACCTGTATGTGGTGGAGGGCATGCAGTTTGACAGGGGCTACATCAGTCCTTACTTCATCACAGACCCAGAGCGCATGGTAGGCTTGCAAACTTCTATCCAGCATCTGAACAGCTGTTGCACACTCACAAGATTTGTGAAAGTGACACAACTGTTCACTGTAAAGAAACTTCGGAACACAGGGCTTCTGTGCGTATGTCAGATGTGTCCAGCCAGCAGCTGCATGGATCACAGCTGGTTTTCTGTGCCTGCAGGCATCATATGTTGCATGCAGCCTGCAAAGGGTGATGCAACTTTGCATGTTGGTGCATTGACCTTGTGTTGCCTGCAATGTCAAAGTCATGCCTGTATGTTATTGTCACTGGAAGCAATGATGTTTTGTCTCGTTCGGCTGAAGTGCGAAGGTCTACCAAACCTAATAAAGCCTTGCTGACACACATACATATATTGACTGAGCTTCTGAGAACCTTGCCCAAGTTTGTATACACAATCAAACATGCTTGCTGGGCGCACAGCCAGATCATATGAGTGCGTGCAGGTTGCCGAGTACGATCAGTGCAAGCTTCTGCTGGTCGACAAGAAGATCTCTACTGCTCGTGACATTGTTGGCATCTTGGAGGGGGCCATCAAGGGGGGCTACCCTCTTATGATCATGGCTGAGGACATTGAGCAGGAAGCTTTGGCCACCCTGGTTGTCAACAAGCTGCGCGGTAACCTCAAGGTAAGCAGTCATTCTCGAACGCGTGTTTTGCAGCCCCTTGAGCTGTCGCTGCACACTGGTGCACTCTCTTCTGCATGAGCACCCACATTGTTACATAATAAGACACCGATCAATGCCTGCTGTACACACATTTGTCGACTGATTCAATCACTGTTCTGCACATCGATATGAGCATGGTGTGGTGCCTGGTTGCGCACTGCAGCTGATACTGTCAGCAGCTGCAGCCTGCCTACACTGGCTGCTGATGCTTGCGTGCGTTGAAGGTGATTGCCATGAAAGCTCCCGGGTTTGGTGAGCGCAAGAGCAGCTACCTGGAGGACATTGCCATCCTCACAGGCGCTCAGGTCATCAAGGAGGAGCTAGGCCTCTCTCTAGACAAGGTCACTGCCATATTGCCGTGCCACACTATACTGCTTACTGCTGTATCCAGCTGCATTTGAGAGCTGCCCCTGCATCACTGCGCTGCAGCAAGGCCTTCAAGGGAAGCGTGTGTTGTGCGTCAAACCTGAGGTGTTGTTCACAAGGACAAATGACTGACAATAATCTGGAACCAAGGCCATGGCTTTACTTTTGAAATCTTGTGTTGCCTGCGCCATGGCTGTAATGTGCTGCTGCGTTGCGTGCTTGCAAGCACATGAGCCAAGACAACCATAGGCCCTGATGCTGGTAAGTGTGGCGACAGGTTGGTGAGGAGGTGCTGGGTACAGCTGCCAAGATTGAGGTGACCAAGGAGAACTGCACCATTGTGGGTGACGGCTCCTCAGAGGGGGCCGTCAAGTCACGAGTGAAGCAGATCAAGAACATTGTGGCCAACACTGACCAGGACTATGAGAAGGAGAAGCTGAATGAGCGCATTGCCCGCTTGTCTGGTGGTGTTGCCATCATTCAGGTACCCTCATCTGCCACTCCACCCATGCTACCCTGCCTGCATCCCCACTGCATCTGTACCACTGCCATGTGGCGGCAATGCATGATTGGGCGTGCAGTGTGCTGCCCGTAACGGGACCTGCAGTTTGGTGTGCCAGAACTCAAGCTGTAGCATGCCAAGCGTATTTGTGTGTTAAGGGAAGAAGAGCTCTGCACTGCAAGGTTCACAGGCTGACTTGAGTTTTTGTGTGCAGGTTGGAGCTCAGACAGAGACTGAGCTGAAGGAGAAGAAGTTGAGGGTGGAGGATGCCTTGAATGCCACCAAAGCCGCTGTTGAGGAGGGCATTGTTGCTGGTGGAGGCAGCACCCTCCTCAAGCTGGCACAGAAGGTATTGCATTTGTCTGTTGATCATGTCATGTACTTACTCAGATGAATCAATCAATTTGCATGGTCAGTCCCTGCCTGCAGTGCCAATTCAGCTTGCAAGCAAGTTTTCTGCTTGACCAAACCAATCACAACTGTTGGCAGTGACAGGCAGCATTGTTTGGTGCAGGTTGATGCCATCAAGAACACTCTTGAGAATGATGAGCGCAAAGTGGGAGCTGAGATTGTAAGGCGGTCCCTAGGGTACCCCCTCAAGCTCATTGCCAACAACGCTGGCGTCAATGGCAGCGTCGTGCAGCAGAAGGTTCTGGAGTCAAGTGATCCCAATGTTGGCTACAACGCATCCACAGGCAAGCATCCTCCCCCCCCCCCTCCACCAGGCCACAATTCGGACAAGCCATGATTTTCAAGATGCAGATGCAAGATGACTAGCTGTTGTCATGTTGTATCACTGCTAGCCATCTGCCTCCCCTTTTGCACAGTCTGGTCAGGTCTGTACAGGAATGCAGCTTGAGTGGTGTGTACTGCTGCCAACAGGTGTATATGAGGACCTCTTGAAGGCAGGTATCATTGACCCCACAAAGGTAGTGCGATGCGCTTTGGAAAACGCAGCCTCAGTTGCAAGGACCTTTTTGACATCAGATGTAGTGGTCACTGAAATCCCAGAGCCAGAGGCACAGGGTGCTGCAGCAGGTGGCATGGATTCCATGGGTGGATACTAGAAAGCACATCTTCAACTTTTTTGAATGAATCAGTCCTCATCTGCTTGTACTCTGCAAGCATTGCCTCTCTAGAAACTATAATGTGCATCAATTTGCAATTTTCTGCAACATTGTTCTGTTGTGAGGATAACTTCCCGCAAATGCAGTGTTAGCTTTTTGGTATTACCGGCTTGTTCATCATCACATGTAAAGCACCGCAGGATGGGTATGTGTAATTTGTCTGTTCTGAGCATGCCCACAATGCCAACGATGTAAACAGCAAACCCTCAGACTTGGGCGCATGTACCACCAAGGTATCTCATTAAGGATCACACAAAGCATCCCAGTCTGAGTGCCCTACAGTGACTGTACCAAGACGTATGTGTTTCTACTATGACACATGTGTACATCACCTTCTCGAATCCGAATTGCGTTGCCTGAGGTTTTGAATTGACGACTTCAAAGTCTCAAGTCATGAAGGGTGGGATTAATCATGCCAGAAACGTAGGCTGACACGCCTGGCCCAGCTCCTTGCCGGGACATCATTTACATAATTTGTTACACAGCGGCTTACAGGATGTCAGGAAAGCTGGCCAGGATCTGGAAAACAGCATAACACTCACACATGCATGCATGTTGGTAGGCAATAGCAATAGCTTGAGACAGACATCTGTGTCTGACACATACAGGTAATGTGGATCATGCCTTCCCACTGGGAGTGTAATACGAGCGTAACACAAGCAGGACTGCCTGATAAGGTGAACAACTGAGTGTAGAGCTACAGGCACCCAAGGTGGGCACAGTAGGCTCATCAGAAGTGCTCACTGTCAAAAATTATTACTCTCCCTAAACCCAGCACTGATCCAGATCAAAATAGCGGATCAAAATATCGGACTTGAAAGCACTCGTATGCCCAATCTGGGCACTGCAGCTGAGCCAGTTATGCCAGCTCATGAATCAGTGTCAGAATGAAGCAGGGAGAGTGCTCTAGACTGGCGAGCTGGAGGGATGCAAAATGGGCTCTACCAACGACACAATCTGATCCTGACAGCTGTTGTGACGCTTGCTGAGGAACAACAGACAACAGGAGCGCTGGAAAGGCATGATCAGCTGTTCTGTTTGGTTGACAGCCAGGCAGTCAGGTACTTGTCTATGTGAGCTGGCCACAATCATAGTTGGCATGGTCCAGGAAGTGACGTGGGGAGTAAATATTCCGCACAACAAAATTCCGTAAAGAGCAGACCTGCAGCACATTTGCCACTGTCATATGACGCTTATGCAATTGCTACATTGCACAGCCATTCAGTCTGCCACGATAACAGCAACAACAGGACATTTGCATGTTTGACATGATGCATGATGCACCAATTGACCCTTGGTCTATAAAGATCACTTGCGCTGTATGTGTGCTGTTGCCAGCTGTCATAGTGACTTACGGGTGCAAAGGGAATCTGAAGAGCCTGGCCCATCAGGTTTGACCGGACAGTGATGAGGCGCGTTCTGCTCTTTCGCTCATTCTCATACTCTCGAAGCACTTGTATCAGATCTGAGGTGGCAACAGACCTCAGGCTGTGCTGCCTCTCACCCTTTGCCTGAGATGGGTGCAGCAGGGCATTTACCTTCTTGGCCAGTATCACAGCATCCTGCACTACAGAAGATAGCTTTGCTTGCATGCATGAGATCTGCAGGTTAGTGCCGGTGCCCATGGGAAATCCATGAATTTACATGCTCTAGACAACACAGCATAAACTGAGCACTGACAAGCACGGCCAAAGCTGTATGTATGTGCTAGCAGCGCTGTACATGTAGGTGAACTGACCTCTAGGGCTGTGCAGCCCCCCTGGCCAAGGTTGGGGGTCATTGGGTGGGCAGCATCACCTGCCAATGTCACAGCTCCCTTGGAGAAACCCTTACCAATTGGAGGCCACCTGCATAGGGGAAACCTGAATCGATTTTTTACTAATGCATGGTGTCTCATGCCTGCAACTCAACAATGGCAACCAGCATGTTCGGAAAACAGCAGCGCATGACAGCTGGAAGACTTCTTAGCAAAGCAGCTATGCCCCTCTGCAGCTCAATTGATACAACCAGAGAGCAAAATTGGACTGCTTTGCAGTGCAGGGTGTGCAACTATAACTAGACCAGGCAGACAAAACCGTATGACCAGCTGTGCATGGGCATAGCTGACCTGTCTGTCAGTTTGCTTCTGCTGATATTGTCTGGAGATGTGCTTTGTACAGCTTCATAAATGCCTCCCTTCCAGCCAGGCAGAAACTTGAGGGCATCTGCTTGCCTGTCTTCTGCTGCTACAAAAGCTGAGTCCTGTGACAGTGCCATGAAGCTGTTAACAAACTAGTCTTGCAGCAGGCCTGCATTGCAGTCACAGTGACAAGATACCCTCGCTGCATGCTTGTGAGCACAGGGAGGGAAAGTGATGACATGTTGCATGTAAAGATGGGCAGATGAGCATTATGGTTGACCATTGTCTATGGTTGACCAAGCGCACACAAAAGCCTGGCAAGTGCACAGGACAAGCAGTACAGCATACAAGCATGCTGCAGATATGTTTTGAGTCACAGTTGGGATGCATGCAGGACAACCCAAGCATGAAGCATGTACCTCAGGCGCATTGAAGACAGTGAACCAGTAGAGCTCAGTGTCTGAGATGGGATACATGCCAGAGCGCACGCCCTTGCCCCAAGTCTGTCGCACTGTGTCGCCAGGAATGGGCAGACCATCAGGCATTGTGGCAACACCTCTGCAAATGGCGCAGTTGTGGCTCAGCTGCAGCATTGGATACTGCTTCTGCCCTGAACTCAGCTACACTTGCACATGTGCAAATTGATGCGTGAGGGTGCTAGGTCTTACAGGCCTAGCAAGCTGAGGGGTTTGTGCTTGGCAGCATGTTGTGTGTATGATGCTTGTTACACTCCCCACTACCAACAGCTGACACAGGCTACAATGCTTTGTTATATGGTGGCAATCATCTCAATGAGACTTGCACCTGGCTGGAATGTATGCTGTGTTGAGATTTGCAGCCAACCTGTAAGCAGTGTAGCCAGCGTAGTTGGGTTTAGGGACATTCAGAGCACGGGCAACTCGGCTGTTTGCGCCGTCTGCCCCAATCAGGCACCTGGCCCTTAGCTTCTTGCCATTCTCCAAAAGGACGATTGCACCTGCACAGGGACGCACATATCAGCACACTCAGTTTACTCTCAATAAGTGTCAAGCATATACTCCAATAGGCACTTTGGCAGCTGCTGATGTAAGTAGCAGCATACAGCTAATGAGTGAAGATGCGTCAGACATGGAGCCATCCCTGCATCTGTATTGTGTGCATCAACGCATGCAGACAAAAAGCAAATTGCAGCAGCTGATCTCCAGGTCTTACCATTCTGGTCAGTTTCAACTGAATGGATGGCAGCATTGTACTCTATACAGCTTTCAGGTACACTGCTTTGCAAAGCTTCCAGCAGGGTAGACCGCTTGACACCTCTGAACTCATGAGGAGCCCCCTGGCACTCATCCAAGCTGAAGGCTTTGAGAGTGGTACCATCATCAGTACATAGCTCTACCCTACAAAGGTGGTACGCAACGCAGTTTGGGTTTGCAAGATTGCCATGCTTGTTCACATGATACTGAGAAAACAAGCATTTTCACCTTCAAAATTAGAAGGAGCAGTGACAGGTGTTGTGTAGTGTGTGAGCAAACACGCTTTCCTCATGTCAGGAAATTTTGATGTGCCCAATGTCATTTTGCATTTAGACAGAACATGCAGATTGTACTGACAGCAAAGAGACTGAACTTGCAAGTGTCAAATTGCTCACCACTCTGCTGCAATGCATTTCAGCTGCTGTTGATTACGTCAGGACTGCTGAATGCTTGCAACATTTTGGTTGCTGGTTGTGTTCACATCCCGTAATGAACACAAGTATAATACTTTCTGGCTCATTATGAGCTAGGTACATGCAGAGCAATTCTTGTCTCTCCAGAACAGCCTGTCCTGTGTATATCTGTATGGCCTAATTATACAATGGATTCTCATGCTGTGTTGCCAGATACTGCTGTGTTGGGAACTATGGGACACTTGCCGGGATATTAGAGGGTGTTTCTGTCTCAGGGAGTCAGCAACTCCGAGTGCATCCAGAGCCCGGAAGGCATTGGGCCACAGTCCAATCGCACTGCCTCCTTTCCGTGGCCCAGGATCTCGCTCTAATACTTTACATGGAACTCCTATCTGCAAAAGTTGAGCTGCAGCATAATGCAGCCTCCACAAGTGCACAGCATATGCAAAGCAGGGCAGATGATGCACCAGGTTCACACCTTGATGAGGGCTGCAGCCATTGCCAGTCCAGCAATGCCTGCACCTGCTATCAGGAAGATGTCCTGGTCTGCAAATGGCTTGTTATGCTTATGCTCCGGGCTTGTAGTCAAGGTGGTGGATGACGCCGAGCAGCACGTACGACCCTGCCTCGGAGCGGGCTGGTGGTGCAAGCATTTCTGCGCGGTCCTGCTTGCGAATGCATGTTGGACGATGGGTCTGCAGCCAGCCGCGGCTGGGACGCTGCCAAGAAGGGAGACCACAGAAGGACCTTGCGCGCAATGCTGCGAATGCATCATGACACGGCCGCTGTTGGACACACAGTCTGTACAGCTCTAACTGCTGAAGTGGCACTCAGCTGGTCCAGGGTCAGTGACTTGCAAAAGCTTCAACCATGAGTGTGCGTGCAAGTGCGGGTGCAAGAACCAAGCCCTCTGCTGCATAATTTGCAAAAACACATGAAGTAATGCATTGCTTACACACTTGACCGCATACACAACTTTGCTCAGCAGCTGTGAGGATGAAAAGCCATTTGGTACTGCACGTCTATTTTAAACATGTGACATAGGGCTGAGCCAATTACACTACATTGTTTTCATTGTGTCTACTAGTTAAATGAACGCATGCTGACTCGCTACTTCTAGGCCAAGACCCCACTTGGTGTCGCAATCGCGTTTCGCTGCAGACGTGAGTCGGTGCTTGTTGTGTCGGAAGCTCATACCACACGCGGTGTCGTAACGCTCCACGGCTGGCCGACTTGTTAACGCGTCAGATCTGTTGGCTTGTTCGAAACACAGCCTTTCTGTTTGGTGGGTATGGCCCAGCACAACGTTGAAAATGTAGTATCAATTCAGGAAGTGCAGCTGCACAAGGTAGGAAAAGCAGCCATACACCTATTGCTACGGGGCAACAGGCAAGACAGGCTGTAACTCCACCTGCAGGTTGAGGGTGGTCAGGAGGCTCTGCTTGAGTGGGCTCCGTTCAACGTCCAGTTGATCAGCCACGGCAATGAGTCTCAACTCACAGCTCACGTGTGTGAATATGTCCAGCAAACTGTGCGCTTGTGTCAGCGTCTGGGGTCCTGACTGTTGAAGCCTGCATGCAGGTTGGGAAGGTCAGCTGGGGTTTGCAAACATCCATGCCAACCCTGCGAGCAAATGCCCACACATTCATGTTTGCCATACCAGGCACACAGATGTTTTACTCAGTTCTCATAGCTGAAAGTAAGCAATCTGAGCTGTGAAACCAGATGTTCCTCCCATACCTGTAATGGCTATTCAGTCAACCTTTGCTTCTGTCTAGGCACCCCCCAAGCAAGCGTCGAGATGCTGGAGAATGTGCTGATGGAGTGCACATCTTACCAAGTCGCTGGCCAGCCCATGAGCAAAGCAGACTCTGACCAGTTAGAAGAAGAAATTGCTGAAGCAGTCCTGCAGGTTTGTCAATTCTCTTGCGGCTTGTCACAACCTTAAAGCCTTGCTTGATTGGTATTTCATACATTCATGTCATGCTGCTGTGGAGTGGATGCGGCTTGCCATTAGCTGTGTTTTTCGTGAATTGTATGCTTATTGTCAAGCAAAGGAAATGCATGCTCTATGTCAGATTAAATATCAGCCAATGATTGGGAAATGTGTGTTCGTACATGGCTTGCATGCACGACATGCAGGATGAGGCAATTGGAGGGCAGTTAGAGCCTGAGATGGGGGGTGCGGCCGCCCTCCCTAACCCCCAGCCACCTCCCCCCCGCACATATGCTCACAAGATCTCCATGAGTGAGTTGGATCACACTTTTCAATCAGCCATTGCAAGGCCAAGGCTTGTCTGCACTAGCCTATGCTACATGTTTGCACTTCAGCCTGCGACGTAGTTGTCTGCAACAGCTGTCAATCAACGCAACGCTGATTGCTGTAAACTGCATTGCGTTCTGCCACATAAGGATCCTGAGTCGCGTCAGATGCACAGACTGAGACGCTACCATATGTCATTCCCCACTTCTTACCATGTCTGTGCAGCTGCTGGTCAGCAACACGCTCATTTGTGCTGCCCCCATGCCGTACTCAACTGTCACAATACCATAGCTGTCCCAAAATACATCTGCCTCATCAGTTCTCATTTGTGCTGAGAGCTGGTGGGTGAGTGCAGTGGCTGAGAAAGCCAGGACACACATTGAGACAGGCGCAGCAGCTGCCAGCCGGTACATTGAGGAGGCCGGAGACAAGCTGGAGCAGCGCTACTCTGGTACAGACAACCCCCGCCAGCTGGACCCCAAAACAAAAGCAAGGTCAGCAATTTGAATGTTCTGTTCTGTACCTGGCAGAAGTGGACAAGTGTGTACATCACATACCACTTACTCTGGCACAACCTGATTACACTTGGCCTCATAAGACTAAGAAGCTGTGCAAATGCCTAAAATGTGACTAAGTTCTTGGCAATCTGTGCTCAGCATCAATGCTGTGTTCATTCAACAAGCATGTGCTTCACATTCCAGCAAATATGGCATGTCGCAAATATGCCAGGTCGCATGAGCTGCAGAACTTGCGAGCACGCTTAAGATGTTACATAGGACCTTGATAGACTGTATATAGCCTGAGTGCATCATCATGACACTCTGCAAGCCACAATTGCTTGCAGGGTGTGCTTGCGAAATCTTCTGAGAGACTGGACCTCAACCTGATTGTAGGCTCAGTGATAGAGTACCTTGCAACTGCAAATTACTCTGCTGTCTTGACTGCAGGATCAAGATGTGCAGGAGGGTGGCACACCGGGCCTCCTCCACTGCGGCCAGTGTCACTGGCGGTGTGGCTGACACTTCCCTCAGGGTTGCCGATGGCATTGTCAGCAGGATGGGCGGCAGCAACTATGGCCAGTCAGTACTCCTTTGCTACTCAGTCTGCTGTTGTCGCCAGTCTGAAAGCTGTTTACATGCACTGTTGTGTCACACAAACCTATGTTGGCAAAAGAAAAGCAGCTTTCTCATTGTGGACATAGCTACCCTGCAGACTTCTGCAGTATGTGCACAGTATTCCATGCTGCTGCTCATCTCCATCTGTCTTCTGTTGAGAGTCTACACCTGGGCAGCCCAGTATAACACTTGGCATGATATTCATTGAATACATGCCAAAAGGTGTAAATGATTTCTTTTCTTTCTGTTGAGCATCTGCTGCTGACATCCCAGTTTGGCTGGTCCTCTGGTGGCTCAAATATGGATATACATGTGTTTGCAGGAAGCTGCAGGGCAGCAAGTCCACCAGGAGGAATGCAGCCAGGGATATTGCAGCAGCTTCTGTGGTAGCTGCAGCAGGCATATATGACTCCATGAATGTGGCTGCAAACACAGTGCTGCAAAGTGGGGGACAGACAACCTCCAGCTTCATTGGCCACAAGTATGTTCCCTGCTTGCAGCCTTGTGGCTCTTTTTTTCTGGCTCTCTGTGTTTCACTTTAGACCATGTTCTGTGCCAGTCTGTTGTCTGTTTGATGACGATTTTGCTCTATGACCTGAAGTGTCTTTGTTTTGAAGTGTCACGCTATTGCAGCGAAGGCAGCCGTTGACATTTGAGTGCATGCATTCCACTAGTCTGCTGATTGGGAGCATACAGCATGACGCATGGCCATCCAGATGAAACGACATCCACCTTTACAGTGGCTGATGCTCTGTTGGCCAAGACTTTCACCTGAGACCCCAAGTTTGAGCATTAGCCAGAGAGTTGGTGACGAGTCACTTCAGCACTGTCAGCAGAGCGTCAACAGACATGAATTGGAGGATGTAATCTTTACAGAAGCACATTCTGCCCTTGAGACCAGACTTTTCATACAAGGTGTGCTGCAGGTATGGGCCAGACATTGGAGAGGCAGCAAGCGACTTGAGTCATGCAGCTGTGGAGGGTGGCATGACATACTTTACCATGTCACGTATGGGTGTCAGAGCTGTGGCCAAGCGCATTGCAAAGCGCACTGCCAAGGGGCTGGTCAAGAACACAGTGACTAGCATGAGAACATCCCGCACAGGGCCTGCTACTCAGAGTGCTGTCCGCCAGTAAATCTCAAGTGTACCGTAATACGCAGGCATCACTGTCAGCACTGGAAGTATGGGGTCCGTACAACTGTGGGATTTGATTGGCAAGGGAACGGCAACCAACATGGATCTCAATGCTTGCATTTGTGAAAAGCAGCATGAGTGTCATTGGTTGTATACCTTGCCTTGTGTGATCGTGTATTGGGACTGTATGTCTGCACTGGATGATTTTCTGATTTACCCAAGAAACGTATAATTTTTGCTGCAAACTGGTGCATTGAAGATGCTGTAGATTTGCATAGGTTCCGAAGTTCATGCATTATTTTTGATTTTGACAGCACATCAACAGCATTTCTCCAAACGTGAGGCATCATGTATTTCACCCTGTCAATAGCACCAATATGACCGCACCTAAGACGTTGCTAGTTGGAAAGCTGGTACCTTGCAAGGTTATGATCGCTGCTCCATTGGCATCAGAATTGCTGTGCTGCAAACAGACGTGTGTGAATATAAAGGCTTGCAAAACGCTCCTTACATCACCCTCATGCGATCACAAAATTCCTGTGCTTCACGCTGTCCTTGTCAGGGGTCTCTCTTAATTTCTGACATGGCATACGTAGGGTTGCAGCATGATCAAGCATTTGCTAGACAGTCAATTGAGTCCAGACTTTAGTTGGAAAAGCATCCCGCTGCATGGTGGCATGCTTTCAGAATACATCATCCACACTGAAGCGTTGCATTGTCAGCTCTGCATACAGTGTCCTAAGCTATTGGCTTTGTCATTCGTCGACCCAGTGGCTTGTCATCATCAGAGTCATCTGAAATGGGATCCAAGCCCCCATCTGCAAAAGCCTTGTCCTGCAATGCACAGCATGCCTCTCTGAACTAAGCTGTGTCTGCAGTACACAACTGAAAATGCCACCATTTCATAAATGCACTTGACCTCAAAGACCAGCTGAAATGCATCCTTGCACAAGGTATGAAAAACAAATTGTGACAAATTGCTTGGCACACAGATTGTGAACAGATGGTGTGCAAACTTGTGCATCACAAATTGCCACAAATTGTGATGCAAAGGTGCACAAGTCAGCCAACCTTTGTAGTGGATGCAACCAGGGGCCTTGGCTTTGCAGCAGGTCTCCCAGCTGCTGCCTTGCCAGACCGCCCTGCACTGCCAGGTCTGGCCCCCCCAGAAGAGGGCCTGGCCCCAGGGGCCTGAGCATTGGATGTGGTTCTACTAGGGGGCTTGGCAGCAGCCCTGGCCTTGCTACTGCTGCCTGAGCCCTGCTTCTGGACCTTCCTGGCAGGCGCCGCAAAGTCATCATCATCATCAGACTCCTCGTCTGAGTCCATCACTGCAGCCACATGCGACGGGGTGATCGCAATAGCGGATGGGCCAAATTGCCTGGAAGATTGACACACTTCGTTCTTAGACAGAAATGGGTTATTCAGAGTTGTAGCCAAAGACACTGTGAGCATGTTGCCCAATGGACGATCAGTGGAATGTTTGCACACAAGATGGGAATCAGTTGACTGTCTCATCCATGCACTACCAGAGAGACGCGTTACAAAGCAATTGAGTTAAAGTACACTTGTTTGAGGGCTGAAAGGCACACTACCTCTGCGCTTGGCTGCTGGTTTGGAGGCGGCAGCAGCAGGCCTCTTGGGCGGAGCAGCACCTCCTGTGCTGCTCCTGCGGCCGGCTGTGCCATTCACAGCCTTGGCCGGCGACCTGCAGAGCAACATACCCTACAACAGTCCTGCCAGTTTGCTGCTTGTTGCAGGGCCGGTGCAAACAAGCAGTACGCCATCTTGACTCATTTACATGAATTCACAGAAACAACACATGGCCTTTAGCCATTGCAAAGCAGTGCACAAAGCTCACAAAGAGACAGCAGGACAGAACAGACCAGCTGAAGACTTGATCAAAAGCAGACTCCCAAAGAAATACTACATCAATGAGCTGCCATCTAGAAGTCAGGAGAACTACAATAGGATTAACAAGGCAATCAACAGAGCTGAGCGTACCGTGTTTGGCCTTTCCTCAGCTTCAGCTCTGCAACCAGCTGCTCTGCTTCCTCCAGGTCCAGAAGCCCATGTATGAGACACCTACAGAGGGCAGGTTGTTCATATCTTTCAGCAAGCATAAGCACATATTGGGATGGTGCCACAGCTTGCATTGCGCAGCCAGAACACTGGGTGTGACTTGAACCACTATTAGGCTGAGTGATAATAAGTGGTTGACAGCGACAAAACACCATGGTTGCCTTCACCAGGCCATGTATGCTGTGCCTCCAGTAGAAGCCTAGCATGGCAGGCGGCCTGTGCCTGGCCTGGTTGCATAGACAAGGTGATGTTGCAACGTACCACTTCTTGGCCATCTCGCTGTCTGGCCTCTGCTGCTTCAGAGTGGTATAGAACTTGTGCAGGGGGTCAATCTGCAGTTTACACATAGCTTGGCTCAGCATTGTGTCCTTGCTTGGCTATATAAGTGCTCATTGAGATTTGACACCAGCAGGGCTGTTGCACAAGCCACGATGGGTATCAAGGGTGTCTGTGCTGCTGAGCAAGCAAGTTGACCACCATGGTTCAACAACAGGACATCCACTTTGACCAAGCCTTGGCAATGGCAATGGCTGCAAAAGCATGCAGTATGTTGCTGATTGAAAGCTCCTGAGACAGGGAAGCACACAATCCAGGAGGCGCAAGCATTCGCAGCAATGCAACAAGAAGTAGCAGCATCACAACGCAATAACAGCAAGCATGCCATAACAAACAATCTATAGCGTCACAGACAGCAGCCAACCTCAGGTGGTGTTTCTCGTGTCTGTCCAGGTTTGTCGTACTCCTTCTTGACAATAACCCTCTTCTCACCATCAGGCTTTTTGGCCCTAGTGGGTTTGACCTTTGTTCCCTTCTGCGGTGATGTGTCAGGCTCAGACTTGACCCCAGGGCTCAGAGGCTCATCTTTGACAGCTGCTGGCCTTGCTTTTGGCTGCAAAACATGACGCACTGTCAGATTTTGACACACGACATTCTCATTGCAGCAAATTTTGTTGCAGGTAGCAATATACATACTGGATCGTTCTTGACTAGTGCAGCACTGACTGCTTTTTTTACAGTCCCCACGGATCCTGCAGGCAGAGTGTCAGGGCTTTTGATGCAAAATTAGGCTCACATACCACTGTGAGAAGGCAAAGAGCAATACCTGGCCTGACAGCAGGATTTGCAGGCTTTGTTCGTGCTGCTAGAGGTTGGTCATCCTCACTGTCGCTTTCATCAATTACAGGAGGCTTTTGAGCTGCTCTGCGTTTGAGAGGATCTTGAGCAGCTGAAGTCGAAGG